>OBPT01000251.1_pt1 | contig 16843 bp, 14 predicted proteins | sample 1534671 | NCBI WGS metagenome assembly OBPT01 (sample SAMEA3275494, study PRJEB22092) | marine metagenome | biome: ENVO:00000447 marine biome; feature: ENVO:00002042 Surface water; material: ENVO:00002010 seawater | collected 2014-06-21T11:00:00+00 | depth 1 m | reverse complement strand
ACAGAGCCATGCACATCCACAGAAACGACCGCCCCGTCTTCATGAAGAGCCGGCGCCGCAGAATAGGGGTAAGGCGAGGCGTCGCGCTCATAGGCGATCAGCGCTTTTAAAAGCGACAGACCCGCGTCGGCATCTGCGCACGGCCAGTGGTAGACGATCATCATTTGACCGGGCTGAGCGGCGAGCATCATGTGATCACCCTTTTCGTGATGACCGGCTGTGGCAGTAACGGATATCCACAAGGTGGCCATCAGTAGTGTCGCGGTTTTAATCAATCTCATAACATCTCTCCATTATTCAGTTTTAACAATGCATCGTTGGCCGCAAAACCCGAATTACCGCGGGTCCTGATACTCGTAATAGCCGTCGGTTGGGATCATCACGTGTGCCCCAGGGGTTCCAGGGAACATGACATAGGGCGCGCCGCTGTTGAAATCGTCCGTCATACCATCGAGGGAAGAGGGGTCCTTGGGTAACAACATGAGGTGAGGGCCCGACTCGATCCACTGGGAGGGATCCTTGGCATCGGCCAGATCCAGCACACCAGCGGTCGTATTATCTTCACCAACATCACCATGGAGCATCCACATAAACGCATCACGTTCAAGCTGAGGATCTCTGCCTGCCATGAAGTCACTCATCCATTTCAACCCCACGTCGTCGGTACAGACGGGCATTGCTTGATGCGCACTGCTCCAGCCCCCTTCAGGGGCTGGCCGCGGATTCCCCACCATACAGGTCCAGCCATTGGACCCCTCACGCAATACCGTACCATCCAGTCCCAGCACCGTAGCATTCGTGCCCAGTGGTGCCGGCGCAGCAGAAGAATAGGCCCAGATTTGCCATTCGGCGCCATCGTGTGGTCCCGCCGGCTCACCGGCCTGCGCCGTCATCGTAAGGCCCACCAAAAACGCCCTGATAATAAATTCTCTCATCCTATTACGCTCCCGTTAGTCATCCTCTTGAGTCCGCATTGCACTCAGTTGCGCACTCACCTGTTGGCAACCCATGCAAAGCAGCGATTAGCCTAGGGTAAAATAAGTGTCGTCACAAACGTCCACTCCCACTACAGCCTCAGGCAAATCTTGCCGAAGTGCTGCTGTGACTCCTGATAGCGAAAGGCCTCTGCCAGCTCAGGTAATGCAAAGGTTTTATCAATGACCGGTTGCAGATTATTGGCCTCGACAGCGGCAATCATGTTGATATGATCCGCCCGACTGCCGACGGTAATACCACTCAAACGACCATTTTTCCTCATTAACTCGCCAGTGGGCATCTCACCCGCCCAACCGGTGAGTACACCGATGAGACTGATGCATCCATCGATCGCTAAGGCGTTAATGGATTGTGGCAAGTTGCCTGGGCCCCCTACTTCGACGACCAAATCCACTCCACAGCCGCCCGTAAGTTCAAACGCCTGTTCACCCCAGTTGGCCTGCTCTCGGTAATTGATCAGGTGTTCGGCACCCAACGCCTTCAGCCGCTCAAGCTTGGCATCGGATGACGACGTGGCAATGACACGGCAACCCATCATCCGGGCAAATTGCAGTGCCACCACCGACACACCGCCACTTCCCTGCACTAACACCCAATCACCGGGCTTGAGATCTGTCTCGACCACGAGTGCTCGCCACGCGGTTAATCCCGCGCAGGTGAGGGTTGCCGCTGCCGCAAAATCGAGATGCGCGGGCATTCGACTAAAGGCAGAAGCCGGCATGGTAACGCTCTGCGCCGCGAAGCCATCAACATGATCGCCCGGAACACCCAACAAATTAGGCAAGTTAGGACGACCCGAAGGCCAATGAGGAAAAAAGTAACTCAGCACGCGATCGCCCACCACATAATCGGAGACGCCGTCTCCGACCGCCGTGACGACACCCGCCCCATCGGACATCGGAATACGACCATCCGCTGCGGGAATCATTCCCGTCACCACCGCATAATCATGAAAATTCAACGAGCTTGCCTTCACCTCAACTTGCACTTCGCCGAGACCAGGCGCTCTTGGCGTCATCTCATTGAGCTGGAGTTGGTCAAGCCCTCCCGGGGCAGAAAGCTGCATTGCTTGCATAAGCGCTCCTATTGCGTCTTATCAGTCAAAAATAAGCATCAAGCCTTTACGTCCGCATGATGCACATCGCTGCAACAGGTGATTACCGCAATCGATACGCGCCTCACTGATTCAGCGGCCAAGGCTCGTGTGTCTGCTAAGCTACCACCAAATACACACATCGACCAAGACATGACCGACTATTAGGCCATGTCGCAACGCGCCCATTTGCTGGTGCCCTCTAGATGAGAACAATCGTCATGACCAAACTCGAACAACTGCGCACCATGACCACCGTCGTTGCCGATACGGGAGATCTTGATGCGATCGCTAAGCTCAAGCCGACCGATGCCACCACTAATCCTTCGCTACTGTTAAAGGCTGCTGCGTTGACACAGTTCAGTGACCAAATCGGAACACTGCAAGCATCTTCTCTGCCGATCGATGATCGTGTCGATCAATTTGCCGTAGCGGTGGGTTCAGAGATCAACCGACTGATACCGGGCGTGATCAGTACGGAGGTAGACGCGCGACTCTCCTTCGACACAGACGCCACCATCGCCAAGGCCGAGAAACTGATCGAACTCTATGCCGACGCTGGCATTAGCGCCGATCGGGTGTTGATCAAAGTCGCTGCGACGTGGGAGGGAATCCGAGCCGCTGAAACGCTGGAGCAACGGGGTATTCACTGTAACGCCACGCTCATTTTCAGTTTCGAGCAGGCCTGCGCCTGCGCAGATGCGGGCGTCTTTCTCATCTCACCGTTCGTGGGGCGCATTACCGATTGGTACACCGCTCATACCGACCTAGTCATTGCCGATCCCCTACAGGACCCTGGCGTACAATCGGTCACGCGCATCTACACTCATTTTAAAACACACCAGTACGACACCGTCGTCATGGGTGCCAGCTTCCGCAATACGGGTCAGATAGAGGCCTTAGCGGGCTGTGATCGGCTGACGATCAGTCCTAACCTACTCAGCGAGCTAGCGGCTGACAACGGTGCACTGCCGCGCCAGTTACAGGACACCCGCGCACACTTGCCACGATCAGAGCGCCTCAGTCACAACGCGTTTCTATTCGCCAACAGCCAAGACCCTATGGCATGTGACAAGTTAAGCGATGGGATCAGAAGGTTCGTAGCCGATCAAGAACAGCTTGAGGCGCTGCTGGCCGGTTAGCAGGGCAAATGACCGAGCCCTGCGATGAGGGCCTCGAATCAGAAGAGTGGGACGACACCAGCACACCGTGACAACCGCCATTGAGCCGGTGACGAGACTCATCACACGCATCACATCGCAGCCTCGTCCCAGTGCATCGCAGCGTGCCCTGCCTCACTCCAGAATGGCGGGTAATTCTTTTGCGAGGGCCATTCGTTGTTTGACTGCCTGGCCAGTGAGCGCAAAGCCCAGCAGGTCTCCTTCGCTAGAGCGAAAGACCGCTTTGATGTCGGGCGCGTCGCCCTCAAAAAGCCACTCCCCCTCGGCATCGCGCACCGGCGGCGACACCACAATCGGGCACGCCGGCGTTTTAATGGCGACAGGCATAGCCGGATAACTCACCTCGGTGGGCTCTCCAGCCAGCGTGGCCGCGAGTGCTCGCGCTGCCGCCATCAGCGGTGCAACGTAAACCAATACGTGTCCCGCCACCTCAGCGCAATCACCCATGGCATAAACATGTGGCGCACTCGTCTGTAACAAACGATCGGTCACAATACCCCGCTGAGTCTGAATACCGGCCTCAGTAGCCAATGCCGTGCGGGGCCGCACACCAACCGCACAGAGCACCGCATCCGCCTCGATCGTCTCTCCATTGTTGAGCGATACGACGTACCCTGTCTCGCTACGGTTCACCTCGGTTGCCAGTGGTCCAAAATGAAATGTGGCGCCCTTCTCCTCTAATGCGGCCTGCACCGCCCGACCCGATGGCTCGGGCAACAGGGTCGGCAAACACCAACCCATTGGGTCAACTGCTTCCACTGAAAATCCGCCATTGAGCAGGTCATTAGCAAATTCACAGCCAATCAAACCAGCGCCAATGATGGCAATCTTTTTAGCACCGCGAGCCTCGAGTAAATCCTGAAAACGACGATAATCATCGAGGTCGTTGACACCCAGCACTTCGTCCGCCGCATCTCCCCCGATGGGCGGACGAATTAATTCAGCGCCCAACGCTAATACGAGCTCCGAGTACGACAGTGATTCACCCTTATCGAGCTGAATGGTTTGAGCATCGGTATCGATTTGGGTGATCTGCGTTCGCGTGCGAACCGTCACAGACAATTGCTCAGCAAGCTCCAAAGCGCTTTGCGTCGCAAGCTTATCCGCCGAAAGATCCTTCGTGTAGCCGGTGGAGATCATCGGCTTGGAATAGCCCTCACCACCGTCAGAAGTGAGCACCGTGATTGCGATCGCGTCATCTTTACGCCTTAGCTCGCGCACTAAACCGTAGCCCGCCAGCCCCGAACCAATCACGACAACGTGACGGCTCTGAGCTTCACGCCCGCTATTGGCAGTGGCATCGGTGCTTTCTGATGCGCCATCTTCGGAGCCGGGAATCAACTCAAAATCATCTTTACCCACACCACAATCAGGACAGCTCCAGTCCTCTGGTACGTCTTGCCATTTTGTGCCGGGGGCAATGCCGTCATCCGGCCACCCCTCTTTCTCATCGTAAATTAGTCCGCAGACGATGCATTCCCATCGAGCCATGTGCTGTTTCCCTTTTTTGTCATCATTCGACTAGTGCTGTGCCGGCGGGTAAAACGCCGTGCACGACTGCCGTCGTTACACCACTGATACGACGCTTTCTGCGCACCGCGCCATCGCCATCAAACCGCTGCAGCGAGATAAGTGGCTTGGTTTATGGCTGTTTTCGCATCCAATTCGACTGCCTCAAACGCGCCGCCAATCAGATCAGCCGACAATCCTTTTGCCATCAAGTCATCGTATAGACTGCGCTCAGGAACTTGACCGGCACAGATAATAACGGTGTCTACCTCAAAGGTTTTCGGCTGCCCCCCGATCAACACATGCAACCCAATATCATCGATACGCACATACTCGACCGCATTGACCATATTCACGCCACGACGGCTGAGCAGAATACGTTTGGTCCACCCCGTTGTTTTACCCAGCCCACGACCGACGGGGGTGTCTTTGCGTTGCATCAACCACACCTCACGATCTGACTTGTTGACGACGGGCTCTACACCGGTGACACCGCCACGAGGATGGTTGTCGAAATCAACCCCCCACTCTTGGGCGAACAGTTCGATATCTAATGCCGATGATTTCCCTTGGTGCGTGATCAGTTCGGTGACGTCAAAACCAATCCCGCCAGCGCCAATCACCGCCACTTTTTGACCAATCGGCTTGTTACCTCGAATCGCATCGATATAGCCGACAACCTTCTCATGATCGATCCCCGGAATATCGGGGGCGCGAGGGCTAATCCCTGTCGCGACCACCACGTGATCAAAACCGGCATCGACAAGTGCTTGCGCATCTATTTTCTGCCCAAGGCAAACCGTCACCTGATGCTTCTCCATCATGGCACGGTAATAGCGAATCGTTTCGTGGAATTCCTCTTTGCCGGGAACCTGCTTCGCGAGGTTGAACTGCCCACCGATCTCGTCGGCAGCATCGTACAATGTCACAGCATGGCCACGTTCAGCAGCAACCGTTGCATAAGAGAGGCCTGCCGGGCCCGCCCCCACCACTGCAATTTTTTTCGGTTGTTCAGCGGGGCCCCAATTCAGCACCGTCTCATGACAGGCTCGCGGATTCACCAGACAAGAAGTCGTCTTCCCTGCGAAAGCGTGGTCGAGACACGCTTGATTACAGGCAATACAGGTATTGATTTCGTCGCTGCGACCCTCGGCAGCCTTCTTCACTAACTCAGCATCCGCCAACATCGGGCGCGCCATCGAGACTAAGTCGGCGTCGCCATCGGCAAGCACCGCCTCGGCGACATCAGGCATATTGATCCGGTTTGAGGTAATCACTGGCACCGAAACCTCGCCTCGGACTCGCTTGGTCACGCCAGTAAACGCCCGTCGCGGCACCATCGTCGCAATGGTCGGTACCTGCGCTTCGTGCCAAACAAAGTGTGTCGAAATCATAGAGGCGCCGGCCTGCTCCACCGCCTTTGCCAGCAAGGCGATTTCCTCCCAGCTCATGCCACCTTCGAGCATGTCCATAGCGGCAATCCGAAAAATGACGATAAAGTCTTTGCCCACTGCCTCGCGAACACGACGAATCACCTCTACCGAAAAGCGCATGCGATTTTCGTAACTGCCGCCCCACTGATCCGTCCGTTGGTTTGTTTTTTCGACCAAGAAAGTCGACAAGAGATAGCCCGCAGAGCCAATGATTTCAACGCCGTCATAACCCGACTGCTTTGCGAGCGTCGCGCAGTACGCATGGTCGGCAATCTGTTTTTCGATGCCCGCCTCATCCAGCTCGGCTGGCGAGAAAGCGCCAATACGAGATCGAATCGGCGAGGGCGCGACGGCACCCTCGTTGTACGCCAGCGCCCCCATATGGAGTATCTGTAAGCAGATCTTACAGTCAGGTGCGGCGTGATGCACCGCGTCGGTCACCATACGGTGGCCCGCTGCTTCCTCTTGTGTATTGAGTTTAGACGCCGAAGCCAGTGGGTTACCGTGCTCATCAGCAACCACCATCCCCCCTTCTTCATTGGGCGAAATACCGCCAGTGATAATCATGCCGACGTCCCCCGCCGCTCGCTCGGCATAAAAAGCCGCCATGCGCTCAAAACCGTCGGGCAGTTCCTCCAGCCCCGTATGCATCGACCCCATGATGCAGCGATTACGAAGTTGGGTATGCCCGAGGTCAAGTGGAGAAAATAAGTGGGGGTACTGCGCGTGTCCGGGTAAATCAGCTTTGGCGTTCATGAAAAAGGCTCTTTGTCGGTGGCAACATCATAGAGGACGCAAGATAGCGCAGCCGGAGGAGTGAAAACAGTAGTTTGATGCGGTTTTACGTGCGTCAATTGTGCCGCACAGCTTGGTTAATAGAGCGCGGGCAAACCAAGGCCCCTCACCGAAGGACAGCTAACGCCCCACTCATGGCGACCATCTGCAGTTTCTTTCCTTATTATGTATAGCTTGTTAAACACAAATACAGTAAAACTATTAGCACATTAGCGGTATTACCTCAGGACAATGGACAGAACAGCATTACTGACATTGGGACGCTTTCCTAAGGCACTCACACTCGCCAGAGGACTGCATCGTCAAGGGGTTCGCGTTATTGTGGCGGATCCGCTCAAACGTCACATCTGCTCGATCAGCCGCGCCGTCGCCAAAAGTTATCAGGTCACCGCGCCCAACGACGATCTCCTTGCGTGGCAAACGGAGTTGCTCGCGATTATCGAAACTGAGCACGTCACCGACGTCATTCCGGTTTCAGAGGAAATTTGCCACGTCGGTAATTTGGCGGCCCTGCTGCCCGAAAAGGTCCGCTACGTCGGCCCTTCAGCGCAGTGGCTAGATCATTGGCATGACAAACTCGATTTTGTAGATCATGCGATCAACCAAGGCGTCACAGCACCCTCTGTCTACGTGGCAACCGATCCCGATACCCGCGCATTGATCAGGCAAACCGACTGTGTCCTCAAGCCGCGCAGAGGTTGCTCGGGGACTGAGGTCTCGTTTATTCGCCGCGGCAGCGCACTCCCCCCCGCGTCCCCGGACATGCTATTACAACGCAAAGTCGAGGGCAGTCACTTGTGTACCCTGAGCTGGGTGAAGGACGGCGTCGCAGTAGCGACCGCAAGCTATCGCGGCACTACCTATAGCGGCACGGTGGCGGTTGGCTTTCAATGCGCGGCCACGCCTTTTTCCGTCCGGCAGTGGATCGATCAATTCCTCGCCAATACCAGCACAACCGGATTCATTAGCTTCGACTTTATTCTTGATCGAGCGGGTATTCCTTGGGGTATCGAGTGCAACCCCAGGTTGAGTAGCGGTATTCACTTCATGGATGAAGGCTGGATTGGTGGCGCAGTGCTGGATCTGCCCCAAGGCCCTGGATCCATCAGTGCCGCGGGCAAGCGCGCTCAGTGGGGCTACTCGACCCTAACGGAGGCTTATAAATATCTTTTTCGGCTTCGCCTCCCCGAGCTCAGCCGTTGCCTCAGAGACTTTTTTCTGTCGCGTGATGTGGTGTGGTCTTGGCGGGACCCTCTTCCCTTTTTATTGATGACACCCCTGAGCTGGGAGCTTATCTGGATCTCGCTGAAAGAGCGGATCTCACTGGGAGACGCCAGCCAGCGTGATATTGCTTGGCATTGGTTTAAAACAACTGACGAGGTAGAGCACAGTGTTATACCGAGCGGTGATCAACATGAAGCATAACTTGGCTTGCCGGTCGCGTCGTCATTCGCGCTGCTGGCCGAACCGTCTGGCCCGACGCCAAAGTCCAGTCAAAATGACGCACCAGCTCGGCCAAGATCAGGACACTCTCCGTCTGGGCAAATCCAGCACCCACACAGGTATGGGGTCCCTGTCCAAACGGAATGTAGGCTCCCTGCACCAGCTCTTTTTCATGCTCGGGCAAAAACCGCTCCGGACAAAACGCATGGGGGTCAGTCCACCATTTCGCATGTCGGTGCAGCGTCCAAGGCGCCACCATCACCAGGGCCCCCTTGCGCAATCGACGACCTCCAATCGTGGTCTCTCGCGTGGCAACCCGGGGCATGAAGGTGATCGGTGGATACAACCGCAATGTCTCTTTAAAAAACGCCTTCGTCAGGGGCAATTGCCGGGTATGTTCGAAGGTCATTCGTCCGTCACCCACAACCTGCTCGATTTCGTCACGCAATCGCTCACGCCACTGCGGTTGATCGGCGAGCACGTAAAAAGCCCAAGTCAGCACGCTGGCAGTGGTTTCATGGCCCGCCAAAAAAAACACACCCAATTGATCAATCAATTCCTCGCGCGTAAACGGCTCACCAGTATCACGGTCATGAGCGGCGATCACACTACTGGCGATATCGTCAAAGCCGCTGGGATCGTCAAGGTGGGAATCGACCAATACACCAAGATGATGTCGAATACGCTCGCAGGCACCGAGCACTTCGGGAGGCTGCGGGAATTCACTCCAAGCCGGTTTGAAAATCAGGCGCAGCACGTCGACTTGAACCGCGGATTTTTCAAACAGGGTAAAATCTTCAAAGACATCAACCGCCACCCCCGACTGCAGTGGCGTCGAGAACACAGTTCGACAAATAATGTCGGCTGTCAGGTGACTCATGGCCAAGTCCAGCGAAAAGACCTCACCCGAGTCCGCCTTGTCGCGCAGCGACAACAAGTGCTCATCGACTGCGGCTTGCATCGCCGTGAAGGCGTGACTGATGCGCATATGAGAAAAAGCGGGGTCGATCATTGCACGCTGTCGCTTCCAGCGCTCTCCGTCAGTGACAAAAATACTGTCGCCAATCAAGTGCTCCAGCGCGCTCACCATCAAATCACTTTTCGGAAATACGCCTTGTGCATCGCGCATAATCTCGCGGACAGTATCGGGGTCATTGAACAACACGGTGGAGCGTCTCGAGTAACCAAGATTGCCCACATCAAAACGGTAGGCAGCAGCGGGCAGCAACTCAAGCAAATTGCCATCACCCTTCCACAGTACACGCGCCAGCGCCACAACAGACCAGAGCGACAGAGGTTTGGGGGGTATATACAGATTATCCGTTGCCATCACACGCATCCCATTTTCTGCACACAGTATGGAGCGGGGGTGTAATGGTGTCGACCCACACCCTGTTTGAATGGCTTGTTGGATTACACATCCTAACCGGTGCCATTGGGCTGGTTGTCATTTGGATACCCATTGCAGGTCGCAAAGGGGGACAGCTACACCGCCGAGCGGGCAGATTATTTGTTCAGACAATGATTATGACGGGGTTTACCGCGGTCGCTATTAGCCTGACGACCCTCTCAGACCCAATCGGCACACATCCACATCTTGCCGATCATCCTGTCTTTGCCAATCCGCGAGCCATCACCAATATTTTTGGCTGGATGATGCTCTATCTCGCCACGTTAACGGTGAACCTTGCATGGCAAGGTTGGTTGAGTCTGCGCAACAAGCAGAATCATCTGGCCAATCGTGCCTGGCACAATCTACTCTCACAAGCACTATTAACCGTTGCATCTGCCAATTGTTTTGTCCGTGGCGCCACCGAGCCTGAACCCATGATGATGGGTATTGCGATGGTCGGTTTTGCGACGGTTGCGACCAACTTATGGTTTATTTATAAGCCTTATCCGTTGCCCACTGATCGCATTAAAGAGCATATTAAGTGCTTGGTCGGCGCTGGCATCTCTGTCTACACCGCGTTCTTTGCCTTTGGTGCAGTGCGTTTATTACCGGAACTCGCGTTGCAACCCGGACTTTGGGCGGTGCCATTAATCGTCGGCTTAGCGTTAATTATTTATCATCAGAGAACCGTCACACGACCTGCTTCTCGCAAATGGAAAGTGGTGTGACCCAGCGCCATGTGATCGTCATTGGGGCGGGTGCGGGGGGATTGTCAGCTAGCATCGACCTAGCGCGAGCCGGCATGCGCGTCACCCTGCTCGAGCGCGCTGCCGCTCCCGGTGGGAAAATGCATACTCGAGAAGTCGATGACCTCAGCGTTGATGGCGGCCCCACGGTCCTCACCATGCGGTCGATTTTTGAACAGCTCTTCGAAGATGCCGGCACCTCCCTTAGTGATTACATCACGCTACTCGACAGTCCTGTCATTGCGCGTCACGCCTGGAGCGATGGCGGTCTGCTGGACTTGTTCCCAGACCGCGAACGATCCCGCCAGTCCATCGAACAGTTTGCGGGCAGCGATAACGCAGCCGGCTTCGATCGCTTCTATTCGCAGAGTGAAAAGATCCACAGGGCGCTGTCCTCCACTTTCATGGCGGCCAGTAAGCCCAATCCGCTGACACTGGTTGGCAGAGTGTTACGTCAGCATCCCCTCAGCTCGTTACTCGCAGCACGGCCATCACCCGATCTATGGCGCGCACTGGGTGGCTTTTTTTCAGACGAACGACTGCAACAATTATTTGCGCGTTACGCGACCTACGTGGGGTCTTCGCCACTCAGCACACCCGCCACCTTAATGCTGATTGCGCACGTCGAGTTAGACGGCGTTTGGTTAGTCGATGGCGGCATGCACCGGCTTGCAGCGGCAATGGCTAAACTGGGACAGCAACTGGGCATAGACCTGCACCTCAACACCCACGTGAGTGACATCTTGGTAAAAAATGGAAAGGCAGTTGGCGTGCGCTTAGACGATGGCACTTCCCTGACAGCCGACGCGGTGGTCTTTAACGGCGACACACAAGCCATCGCCACCGGCCAACTCGGGGAATCTGCCCGCTCTGCCGTGACACTGCGGCCAAGCCGTCAGCGCGCGCTCTCTGCCTTTACTTGGTGTATCAAGGGTCAAGCATCTGGCTTCGACCTCGACCACCATAATGTCTTTTTCGAGTCGAATTATCCCAGTGAATTCAATACTATTTTTGAAAAACATCACGTTCCCACGAAACCGACCGTTTATGTGTGCGCACAAGATCGTGGCCCTACTGGAAAACGAAATAACGCGGAACGGTTACTGATGTTGGTTAATGCGCCTGCCAATGGGGATAACAAGACGTGGTCGACTGATGAGGTCAGCCACATCCGCGATAATGCCCTCGCTGTGCTAAACCGCTGTGGATTAACGCTACGCTTTCACGACGACGACTGCGTTGCCACGACCCCAACCGATTGGCACAGTCGCTTTCCCGGGAGTGGCGGCTCGCTCTATGGCGGCGCGTCACACGGCCTTTGGTCTAGCTTTACCCGGTCCGGTGCTCGCAGTCGTCTAAAAGGACTCTATCTATCGGGCGGCAGCGTGCATCCTGGCCCTGGCGTGCCAATGGCCACGCTGTCAGGCAGACTGGCGGCGCGCACCCTGCTCAGCGACATCATCTGAGGGCGTCGCTGCTTGGACCGATAGGGCCCAAAAATCATCCAGTGCTGAAATCGTGTCGAGAGGTAATTCCCAATGGGGCAAACCCATGCTGGGAACAAGGCGTTTGATGGTCCATTGACCGTTTGCATCGTTCAATTCGGGGACACGTTCAAAGCCAATATTAGGATCGTCGTCGTAGAGCACCAAGCACGGCAGTGTGAGCCGGCTATACAAACGCGACATCGCCTGCTCTGTGAACAGATTAAAAGTCAGAAACTTGAGGGGGACGCGATGCGCGCCGGGTTGCCGAGCCGTCTCCCACGCATACTGCACTAGATATTCAGGCGTTTGACCAACAAACGCTTTATTCAAGAACCAGCGGATACTCGCTTTGGTGGTCAAGGCACGAAATAACGGCTGCCCTACCCAAGGTGAATTCAGCAGGCGGTCAAGTCGAGACCCGTTCGGCAGCGAGGGGGGACTCGCCGTTCCCATCCCGGTAGGCGAAATCAATGTCAGACTGCGTATCCGAGTGCCTTGCTCCAAAATGGCGCGGGCCACAAACTCCCCGGTCAACGACAGCGCGACCACGTCAGGGGGACTTTTAAAGTCTTTCAGCCACTCCGCGATCCACCGCGCATACTGGACGCTGGAGTACAATACCGCTGGACGATCAGAGAGGCCAAAACCGGGTAAATCGGGCGCCATCACCGGTCGCTTATCGCGGTAGTGCTCAAATAAAGGGCGAATTTCCATCGCACTCGGGGCCGCGTTAATACTGTGCAACAGCACCAGTGGAGTGCCTTCTGAGACCTCTCCTTGGTACCCGCGCAGCGTCACGTTTCCATCGAGCGAAACAGCGAACTGTTCCGCATCCAAAGCAGGCGTCAGGGGCTTGGCCATGATATAACCATCAATGACAATTGACAGTCTAATAGTATAAATTGCGGGACACTCGCCCGGATAGCTTCTTTTTCACATTTCTGGCATCGGGGCTTAACATAGCGCTGACGCCGTAGTCACTGAGGACACACATGAGCACCGCGTATCCATTTACCGCTATCGTCGGTCAAGATGATATGAAACGGGCACTGACGATTGCCGCCGTTGACCCCGGTATCGGCGGGGTTTTGGTTCTCGGCGAGCGGGGCACGGGCAAGTCCACCACCATTCGTGCTCTCGCGGCCCTGCTGCCCAAAATCGATGTTGTCAAAAGCTGCCCCTATCAATGCGATCCGCATCACGCTCTGCCGGGGCTCTGTGACTTATGCGGCAAATCCTCGGCTGCCCCTGCAAAGACAGCCATGACGATACCTGTTGTCGATTTGCCCTTGGGCTCGACAGAAGATCGCGTGGTCGGCGCACTCGATATTGAGCGCGCACTCGTAAACGGTGAAAAAGCGTTTCAGCCGGGGCTACTGGCGCAGGCTAACCGAGGCTTTCTCTATGTTGACGAAGTGAACTTACTCGAGGATCACATTGTCGACGCGCTGCTCGATGTCGCCGCATCGGGAGAAAATGTGGTTGAGCGTGAAGGGCTCAGCATACGACACCCCGCAAAATTTGTTTTAGTGGGCAGCGGCAACCCCGAGGAAGGTGAACTGCGACCCCAACTCCAAGACCGTTTTGGTTTATCCGTTGATGTCCGAACCCCTTCGGATGTCCCGACTCGAGTCGACATTATTCGCGCGAGAGAAGCGTTCGATAAAGATCGCAGTGCTTTTCGCAAGCGATGGGCGCGCAAAGAGAGCACCCTACGACGACGCATACAGCGGGCTCGGGAAGCGCTCGATAGCATCGACACGCCCGCCAATTTGCTAGAGACCGCAGCCAAGTTATGTCTTGCACTGGGCACTGACGGATTGCGAGGAGAGTTAACATTAGTGCGTAGCGCACGCGCCTTGGCCGCACTCAACAGCGACCCGATAGCCACACTGGAGCACCTCAAAGCCATCGCTCCTTCTGTGCTCCGACATCGGCTACGGCGTGATCCTCTTGATGAATCCAGCGCCGATATTCGAGTAGAACGTGTGATTTCGCAGCTTTTCAACGACTGTGACGACTGACACACCGTCTCTTTGGGCGGATGCAGAATGGGCTGCCGCACTGGTAAACCTGATCGGAGATCGTGTCGGCGGCGTGCATCTGCGCGCCTCTCCAGGGCCGGTCAGGGATTATTGGTTAGACCGAGTCGAGAGTTTCTCCGAGCAATCACACCTGAGAAAAATCCCCGCGAATATTCCAGAGGCTCGGTTACTGGGCGGCATTGATCTCGCTGCCACGCTGCAGCAAGGCAAGCCGATCGCCGAGACCGGCATGCTGGGAGAGTGTCATGAGCGCATTGTCATCGCCGCCATGGCCGAGCGTCTTCCCAGAAATACGGTTCATCACCTTTGCGTTGCATTAGATGATGGCCAGTTGTCGATCGCTCGCGACGGCATCGATACGCTGACCGCCGCACGCATTACATTGATTGCAGCAGACGAAGGAACAGAAGAAGAATTCATCCATGGTGCACTGTCTGATCGCTTGGGGATCACGGTCAATCTGCAACCTATCGGCATCCATGGCGTAGACGATGATATTTTTGATCGGGGTCAGATTGAACGCGCTCGGGCATGCTTAGACGAGGTCATGCTGACAGAGGAACATCGCATCGCCATCGCGACCTTGAGCCTCACCTTGGGCATTGACTCTCCACGGGCTGCACTGGCCGCCGTCCAAGTCGCCCGTGGCGCTGCAGCGCTCGCTGGACGTCGCGCGGTAGACGACAGTGACATTGCCTGCGCGCTTCGCCTATGCCTGATTCCCAAAGCAGCACAGCTTCCCGATATGGCTGAACCTGCACCCGAACCAGAACCGCAACCTGAACCTGAAGTGGATCAACCAGAAGAACCGGAACCACCCCAAACGACAGAGCAGATGCCGTCAGACGAGGATCGCTTGCTTGAGGCCGCACTCGCGCAACTGCCGGAAGGGTTATTACAGCAGCTACAAACACGCGCGGCCAAAGTGCGCCAGAGCAGTGCCGGTTCGTCGGGAGCCCAGCATCGGCACCAGCAACGCGGGCGGCCAACTGGCGTCTTTCGTGGTGATCATCGCCGCGGCGGGCGGGTCAATATTCTTGCGACACTCCGTGCCGCTGCGCCCTGGCAACCCCTGCGTCGGCGCGAACGCGGCGACGCGCTGCGAAAGCTGGAAATACGCCGAGAAGATATTCATCTAACGCGCTATCAACAACGCCGCGAATCGCTGACATTGTTCGTGGTTGACGCCTCAGGTTCTGCAGCAATGCAACGCCTCGCCGAAGCAAAAGGCGCCGTAGAATTACTGTTAGCAGATTGCTACGTGCGCAGAGATCAAGTGGCATTGATTGCTTTTCGTGATGAAACAGCCGAACTGCTTCTGGCACCGACTCGGTCGCTGGTGAGGGCCAAGAAAGCGCTAGCGGCACTACCCGGTGGCGGTGCCACACCGATGGCTGCCGCACTAAATTTAACGCGGGATATTGTCGAACGCGCCAGCAAACAAGGTACGACCACACAGTACATTTTGCTCACCGACGGCGCTGCCAATGTGGCGCTTGATGGCACGCGAAATCGCGAGGCAGGCACCCGAGATGCATTAACGGCAGCACAGCGACTCGCGGGGCAGCCCGTCAGCGGTCTGGTGATCGACACCGCACAACGTCCGCAATCTAGAGCCAGAGATTTAGCCGATACATTGCGGGGTACCTACATCGCACTGCCAAAGGCAGACGCCCACACGCTGAACCGGACGATCCGAGCTGTTTCGGGATGACCTCCGCGACACATTGGCAGGCTGTCGCTGACGTTTGGCCATTAGCCGATAGCAGTCGCTTCGTTACACTTGATGGCGCCGATTATCATGTGCAGGTCTCTGGCCGTGGTCCTGATGTATTGTTGCTGCACGGCGCCGGTGCATCGAGCCATTCGTTTGCCGGTATCACCCCGCTGCTCACGCCGCACTTTCGTGTCATCTCACCCGATCTGCCGGGCCAAGGGTTTTCCTCACTACTGCCCCCTGAGCGAGTGGGACTGGTGCCATTTAGTGACTACCTTAAGGCCCTGTTACAGAAGCTCGATGCCACACCCCAATGGATTATTGGACACTCAGCGGGTGCTGCACTCGCCACACAGTTCGCGCTCAACGTAGGCGAATCAGTTCAAGGTATTCTTTGCATTAATCCAGCGTTTAATCCCTTTGGCTCCATGGCCGCCCCGTTTTTTAGCTTGGCCGCGAAATGGCTGTCTCGCAGTCAATGGCTGCCGCGTGCGCTCGCCTCGCCGAGTCTCCGCTGGCGTGCCACAGGGTCCATGCTCGCCGACACTGGATCATCAATCGACCCCATCATGTCCCGCTGTTACGACACCTTACTCAGTGACCCCGATCATATTGCGGGGACGCTGCGGATGATGGCCGGCTGGGACTTACCGCCATTACTCGGTCGTCTTAGCGAGCTTCAACAACCTATCTGGCTGGCCGCCTGCGAGGGAGACCGCACCATCCCACCGAGCCGCAGTACCTCGGCAGCGCGGTACTTGACTCACTGTCGGACTCTGCTCATTCCTGAACTAGGGCACCTTGGTCACGAGGAGTCACCCGCGACTTTCGCCAATCTGTTGCAGGCTTTAATCGTTAGCACGCAATCCTAGCGCCCACGCGCGAGACGGAGCCCTACCGCTCAGCCAAAGGCCTTGATCTCTCAGTTGGGTATCAATTCGGGCGAGTCGCAGCGATATCGGCCAAACGACTCGGTTTTTTGGCAAAAAGAAGGCTGTGAACTGC
>OBPT01000243.1_pt1 | contig 17206 bp, 19 predicted proteins | sample 1534671 | NCBI WGS metagenome assembly OBPT01 (sample SAMEA3275494, study PRJEB22092) | marine metagenome | biome: ENVO:00000447 marine biome; feature: ENVO:00002042 Surface water; material: ENVO:00002010 seawater | collected 2014-06-21T11:00:00+00 | depth 1 m | reverse complement strand
GCTGATTTTATTGGGTCTCGACCCGACTATTGATCAAGTCTCTAATCAAGCCGGGGATTGGCACAGGGTCTACTTGGGACCCTTAACCCAGCGCGCCGAGGTCGACCGAGTCAAGGCGCTCACAGCCAGCCAGAACATCGATACTCTTATCTTAAGTCGTCGGGCTGGCGAACGCTTGAACTAACCACTAAGGCCCACATTGCTTTAACGAGGTGCGAAATGGAACAATTCAGAGGCACGACCATAGTCTGCGTGCGGCGTGATAATCAGGTTGTTATTGCCGGAGATGGCCAAGTATCAATGGGTAATACGGTCATGAAAGGCAATGCCCGCAAAGTCCGACGACTCTACAAAGATCAAGTGATAGCTGGCTTTGCTGGCGGCACTGCCGATGCTTTCACACTGTTCGAGCTGTTTGAAACGCAACTCGACAAATATCATGGACAACTCACCAGAGCCGCGGTAGAACTCGCGAAAGCATGGCGAACTGAGCGCAGCCTCCGCCAACTAGAAGCGCTTTTGGCCGTGGCTGACAAAGAGGCTTCGCTCGTCATTAGCGGCAATGGTGACGTAATAGAGCCCGAGAACAACCTTATCGCTATTGGATCGGGCGGGCCTTTCGCACAATCTGCCGCCAGAGCCCTACTCGACTACACTCAGTTGAGCGCCCGCGAGATAGCACAGAATGCGCTGACCATCGCCGGCGACATCTGCATTTATACCAATCACAATCATACCGTCGAAGTCATCGACTACTAGGTCAACACTATGTCTAACATGACCCCCAGAGAAATCGTACATGAACTCGATCGCCATATCGTGGGCCAGAGTGAAGCCAAGCGTGCAGTCGCCATTGCACTGCGCAATCGCTGGCGTCGTATGCAGCTAGAGCCCTCTCTTCGAGCAGAAGTCAGCCCTAAAAATATTCTCATGATTGGCCCGACCGGCGTCGGCAAAACTGAAATTGCTCGACGCCTCGCCAAGCTCGCGAATGCACCCTTTTTAAAAGTCGAGGCAACCAAATTCACCGAAGTGGGTTACGTAGGCCGTGACGTCGAATCGATTGTCCGAGATTTGGTCGAGACCTCGATCAAGATGTGTCGAGAACAAGCCTTGCAACAAGTGACAATCCGAGCTGAAGAAGCCGCCGAAGAGCGTATCCTGGATCTTCTGGTGCCACCTGCCCGATCGAGTGATGATCAGTCCTCGGGTAGTGCACGCCAGCTCATGCGGAAAAAGTTGCGCGAAGATGACTTAAATGACAAGGAAATTGAGCTCGAGCTCCAAGATCGAGCAGCTCGAATCGACATCATGGCGCCACCCGGCATGGAAGAAATGACACAGCAACTGCAATCCCTGTTTAGCAATGCCGGCAACCGTCCCACCAAGAAACGTACTCTCACTATCGCCGCTGCCCTTCAGGCCCTCACCGACGAAGAGGCACAGAAGTTGGTCAGTGAGGAGGATATTAAACAGCGAGCCATCGAGGCCGCAGAGCAGACCGGCATTGTGTTCATCGACGAGATCGACAAAGTGGCGAAACGCGGCGATACCGGTGGCGCGGACGTCTCAAGAGAAGGCGTCCAACGCGACTTGCTGCCACTCATTGAGGGCAGCTCAGTCAGCACAAAGTATGGGTTTGTGAAAACGGATCACATTCTATTTATTGCGTCTGGCGCGTTCCACGTTTCGAAACCGTCGGATCTCATTCCTGAACTGCAAGGCAGACTGCCCATTCGAGTTGAACTGACCGCTCTCTCGTCGGACGACTTTGAACGCATCCTGACCGAGCCAAAAGCCTCACTGACACAGCAATATAGCGCCCTACTCGCCACCGAAGGTCTGCGCGTTGAATTTACCAGCGACGGCATTCGCCGTATCGCAGAATCGGCGTGGCAAGTGAATGAGCGGGTCGAGAATATCGGGGCTAGACGCCTTCATACAGTGATGGAGCGATTACTCGACGAGGCTTCCTTTACGGCGTCCGATGCCAGTAGCGATGCCGTTTTGTTGATCGATACAGCGTATGTCGAACAGCATCTGAGCGCGATCCGAGATGACCATGACCTGTCTAAATTCATTCTATGAGCCAACCCTATGAATGCGCCACAGCTTGTCTCGATCAAGGTTAAGAAAACATCGCGAGAAATGCAGCTGGTCTTCGCTGACCAGCAAGAGTTTGCTCTGACCTTTGAGTTTCTCCGTGTGCATTCTCCGTCAGCTGAAGTCAAAGGGCACGGACCGGGTCAAGAAATTCTGCAGATCGGCAAACGTGATGTGGTCATTACGGCAGTAAACCCAGTGGGACACTACGCGTTTCAGATCACATTTAATGATGGCCATGATTCAGGGCTATACTCCACAGCGTATCTTTACCGGCTTGGACAACAACAAGAGGTCCTCTGGCAGGATTATTTGGCACGTCTAGAGCGGGCTGGCGAATCCCAAGATCCTGACGTACAAGTAGTGCGGCTGGGTAATTGAGCTTGAACACTGCACAAGCGAGCACAACGCGCTAAACTAGGCCGATTGAACCCGAGTAAGGCACACCATGAGCGAGCAGAATAAAACCCACTTTGGCTACAAAGAAGTCGATGCGGAAGAGAAAGCCGGTCTCGTTGCGGGCGTATTCCATTCTGTCGCCAGCCGTTATGATCTTATGAATGATCTCATGTCCGGGGGGATTCACCGGCTCTGGAAGCGTTTTACGATTGAGCTGAGCGGTGTTCGTGCCGGGCACTCAGTGCTCGACATCGCTGGCGGCACCGGTGATCTCGCTGCGAAGTTTGCTGATATTGTCGGTGCTGAGGGACTCGTTGTTCTGGCCGACATCAACGATTCAATGCTCAATGTGGGACGCGACAAACTCATCGACAAGGGTGTGCTAGAGGGTCTCACATTTACCCAAGCCGACGCTCAATATCTCCCTTTCGCAGACAATAGCTTCGACTGTATTACCATTGCGTTTGGACTGCGCAACGTGACCGATAAATCGCTTGCTCTGAGCTCGATGCTGCGCGTGCTGAAACCAGGTGGCCGCCTACTGGTGCTCGAGTTTTCTAAACCCACCAGCCCACTGCTTGGGAAAGTCTACGATGCCTACTCCTTCAATGTACTGCCTCGGCTGGGACAGCTGATTGCGGGCGATGCCGAGAGCTACCAATATTTGGCAGAGTCAATCCGAGTTCATCCCGATCAAGAAACACTGAAAGACTTAATGAGCGATGCCGGTTTTGAACAGTGTGAGTTCTTTAATATGACTGGCGGTATCGTCGCCCTGCATCGCGGGCTAAAGCCTTGGTAACTGCCGCATCAGAGACACTCGACCCCACTGTTGTCGTGGGCATCCTTGCAGCCGCCGAAGGTGCCATTAACCGCGCACTCAAATACGCTCCCAAGACTCAGGCCGATTTGGCCAAACTCACCGGTCAATCTATCAAGATCGTCATCCACCAGCCTGAATTTCAACTGACCTGCCTGCTTGGGTATCCAATCAAACTGCAGAGTATTGCGGAGTCCAAGCCCAACGCATCCGTCGAGGGAAACCTGTCAGATTACCTCACCATCGTGAGCTCCGACGACCCGGCGATTGCGTTGATCAATGGTGACCTCACCATCGGCGGAGACAGCAGATTACTGCAGCAACTACAGCGCTTACTCGGCGAGCTCGATATCGACTGGGAGGCCCCCATCGCCGCAGTCACGGGCGATGTCGTGGGTCACCAAATCGGGCGCTCACTCCGGGGCATTCTGGCATGGGGTAAAACCAGCAGGGCCTCGATCGAAAGGCAACTGAAAGAGTTTATTATCGAGGAAGCGCGTCTGAGTCCAAGCGAAGCCGAGTTATGTGATTTTTACGATGACATTCGACGCTTGCAACAGACCATTGACCGAGTCGATGCCAAAATCAAGCGGCTCAGTCGCCTCAGGAATCCGGCATGATTGCGGCTCTTTTGCGTCTGAATCAAATTCGTCGAACCTTCAAGGCGCAGGGCCTTGCCGAGTTAATTCCCAGCCAAAACTTCGGGCTGGCCAAGCGTCTTTTAATACGTCTTTGCCTTGGGTCGCGGCAGGGCAATAGTGCCTCAGGTGGGCGGGGAGAGCGTCTGCGAGTTGCACTCGAGACACTCGGCCCAGTGTTTATCAAGTTCGGTCAGGCGCTGTCGACCCGACGCGATATGCTCCCTGAAGATATCGCCGATGAGCTCGCCAAATTGCAAGATCAAGTACCGCCGTTTGAGTCTGAGCTTGCAAAACAGCGCATTGAATCCGCACTCGGTCATCCGGTCGAGGTCCTATTCGCGTCCTTCAGCGACGAGCCTCTAGCATCAGCTTCAGTCGCACAAGTCCACCGTGCGCGCCTGCACAGCGGGGAATCTGTCGTTGTTAAAGTGATTCGTCCCGACATCAAGGCGTGCATCCTTCAAGATACCGCGTGGATGGCGTGGATCGCCGATTGGATAGAGCGACTGCATCCTCAAGCCCATCGCTTACGACCACAAGCTATCGTGTCAGATTACACGGTAACTATACTAGACGAACTCGATCTCGCCCGAGAAGCTGCGAATGCGAGCCAGCTGCGTCGTAATTTCGAGCACAGTGAGCAGCTTTATGTGCCAAAAGTCTATTGGGATTACACCACCTCAACGGTGTATACCATGGAAGAGGTCTCTGGCATCCCAGTGAATGACAAGGCTACGCTCGAATCGCTGAAAGTAAACTGCCAATGCCTGGCCGAGAGAGGCGTCGAGATTTTCTTCACGCAGGTTTTACGCGATAGCTTTTTTCATGCCGACATGCACCCGGGTAACATCTTAATCGATGCTAAAGATCCCGAAAGACCCAGCTATATCGCGCTTGATTGCGCCATTATTGGCAGTTTGAGTGAAGCTGATCAGTATTATCTGGCTCGCAACTTGTTGGGTATTTTTCAGCGCGATTACCGCCTAGTTGCCCAGCTTCACATTGAATGTGGCTGGGTACCCAAAGAGACTCGCGTACAGGAATTTGAAAGCGCGATTCGGACTGTCTGCGAGCCCGTCTTCGAAAAACCAATCGCCGAGCTCTCGTTCGCCCAACTCTTAATGAACCTTTTCCAAACGGCCGCGCGCTTCGATATGCCGATTCAACCTTCGCTGGTGTTGCTCCAAAAAACGCTTCTGAATATCGAAGGACTCGGCCGTGAACTTTACCCACAACTCAATTTATGGGACACCGCTAAGCCCTTCATTGAACAGTGGATGGCAGAGCGATACTCGGTGCCCAATACCCTAAAACGACTTCAAGAAGAGGCTCCCGGGCTGCTCGAAGCACTGCCGAAGATTCCCACCCACCTCCTCGATCGCTTGCTGACGCAAGCCTATCAGGAGCCCATTCAAAAACCACAAACCAATGGCGGGATGCGGCATGGGTACTTTTGGGTCAGCTGGTTGGCAGGCGCCGGATCTATTGCGCTAGTGATCAATCAATATCCCGTTGCTGGTGTCGTCGTGGCGTTGGGTTCGTGGCTGCTTATTGTGCAAAATTCAGGACGCTAACTATGCCCGATTCATTAATTACCAGTGTTCGTTTTGATGCCGATGGACTGATCCCTGCGATAGCTCAGGATACCCACTCAGGGCAAGTGCTCATGTTGGCTTGGATGAATGCTGAAGCACTAGAGTGCACTCTGCGTGAACAGCGAGCCGTCTACTTTTCGAGGTCTCGGGGCAAACTGTGGCGCAAAGGGGAAGAGTCCGGCAATATTCAAAAGCTGATCGATATCCGTCTTGATTGTGACGGTGACACCCTCCTACTGCGAGTGGAACAAGTCGGCGGGGTCGCTTGTCATACCGGTAGAGCCCACTGTTTTTATCGCGCAATACGGAATGATGGCTGGTATGATGCCGAGCCTGTTATCATTGACCCAAAGCAACTGTACACAACATCGACGCCAGAAGAGTGAAGGTATGTCAGACATCCTGCAGGCCCTAGCGCGAACTCTCGAAGAACGCAAAAATGCGAGTCCAGATACGTCGTATGTCGCGTCACTGTATGATCACGGTTTGAACAAAATACTCGAGAAAATTGGCGAGGAAGCAACCGAAGTGATTCTTGCCGCCAAAGACGCCGAGACGAATCTCAACACCGAGTCAGTGATCGAGGAAATGGCCGACTTGTGGTTTCACTGCATGGTGTGTTTGGCACATTTAAACCTTACTCCAGAACAGGTATTACAAGTACTGTCGCAGCGACAAGGCTTGTCGGGTCACGCTGAGAAAGCGGCACGTACACAATCTTAAACGAGGAGAATCTTATGGGACTTGGTGGAATCAGTGTCTGGCAGCTGCTCATCATATTGGCGATCGTGATCATGCTATTTGGCACCAAGCGCTTACGAACCCTTGGCAGCGATCTTGGCACGGCGGTGAAAGGCTTTAAGAAAAGCGTCTCCAACGATGACGACATCACGATGAGCAAAACCGAAGCAGAAGAGAGCCCAAACGACAGCTCAGATCGTGAGCAGAAATAACATCTCGCGTGTTTGATATTGGATTCACAGAGCTTCTTTTAATCGCCGTGGTGGCCTTACTGGTTATCGGCCCAGAGAAACTGCCCGGCGCAATCCGCACAGGGAGTGTTTGGGTCGGAAAGCTCAAAAGAAGCTACCAGGATATTAAGCGCGAAGTCGAACTTGAAATTCACAACAGTGAAGTGCTCGAAAAACTCCAACGCGCTGAAGCAGAGATCAAAGAGCAAATAAACCCCGGGATTGAGAGCCTCATCGAACCCACGGTAGGCGCAGCATACACACCTACTAGCAGCAAGAACCCAGCAAGACACCAGGCAGGAGCAACGCCAGCGCCTAGCAGCGAGAGTCCCGTAAAACCCTCGGTAGAGCCAGTGCAGACGCGCGGCAACGAGAGCGATCGCAATGAGTGATGACACCTCCGACCAGCCGCAATCACTGGTCGCCCACCTCACAGAATTAAGAGATCGTCTGCTGAAAGCACTCCTCAGTGTGCTTGTGGTATTTTTAGGCTTATTCCCCTTCGCAAACGAGATCTACACTTTTGCATCGAAACCGCTCCGAGCCATGCTCCCGGAGGGCTCTACGATGATTGCCACCGAGGTGGCGTCGCCCTTCTTAACGCCCTTTAAGTTAACTCTGGTGGTCGCATTTTTTATCGCTATTCCCTACGTCTTGTTTCAGGTGTGGAGTTTTATCGCGCCGGGCATGTATAAGAAAGAAAAAAGGCTCGCAATCCCCCTGTTGGCGTCGAGTATCGTGTTGTTTTACGCGGGCGCCGCCTTTGCTTATTTCGTGGTATTCCCCATCATCTTTGCGTTTTTCACCAGTATTGGTCCGAGCGATGTCGCCATCATGACCGACATCAATCGCTATCTCGACTTCGTACTGAAACTGTTTTTTGCCTTTGGCCTTGCATTTGAAATCCCGATTGTTGCGGTATTGCTGATATGGGCCGGCATCACCACCAGCGAGGCCTTGGCACAGAAAAGGCCCTACATCATCGTGTTCTGCTTTGTCTTCGGCATGCTGTTAACCCCACCAGATATGATCTCGCAATCGTTGCTCGCGATTCCAATGTGGCTGCTCTTCGAAGTGGGCTTATTCTTCGGGCGCTTCATTGAACAGCGCTCGCCGGACGAACCCGTGTGACCACCAGCAGACCCGGCTTAAAGGTCCTGAGGCCTATTTTTGCGTTATTGAAACCCTACCGCCTCCAAACTGCGATCGCAGCGTTTGCGCTGTGTTTCACAGCCGCGGCCACACTAGGGATCGGTACCGGCGTCAAAACACTGATCGATTTAGGATTTAGCGCCCAGTCCGCCTCTGGGCTGCGCACGGCCATGATGGTGTTAATGGCCATCAGCGCCGCGATTGCGGTGGGGACATTCATTCGGTTCTATTTTGTCTCGTGGCTGGGCGAGCGAATCGCAGCCGATCTCCGAACCGCCGTCTTCGACAATCTAGTGGGGCTTCACCCGCACTTTTTTGAAGAAAATCGCCCCGGCGAAATTATGTCGCGCTTAACCACCGACACCACTTTGCTCCAGACTATCATTGGATCGTCGCTCAGCATGGCTCTGCGCAGTGCCCTGACACTGTCCGGCGCAATCGTAATGATGTTTATCACTAACTGGAAACTGAGTTTATTCATTATCGTTGGGGTGCCCAGCGTGCTCCTCCCGCTCCTATTTTTTGGAAAAAAGATACGTCATCTATCCAGTGCGAGCCAAGATTCAATGGCTCAAGTAGGCACCTATGCGGGCGAAATCATTCATCAGCTCAAAACCGTCCAAGCCTTCAATAAAGAGTCTTATGAACGAGCGATGTTTGAGCGCGAGGTCGAAAGCGCTTTTGGTGTCGCTCAGCGGCGAATCAAGCAGCGCGCACTCCTAATTGGGGTGGCCATTTTTATTGTCTTTAGCAGCATGATTGGGATGTTGTATAGCGGAGGTACCGACGTTATCAACGGCACTATGACCCCCGGCGAGCTCGGTGCATTTGTGTTCTATGCGGTCATGCTGGGATCAGGTTTCGCGACCGTTTCAGAGGTCTGGGGTGAATTGCAGCGCGCCGCCGGCGCGGCTGAGCGACTGATCGAGTTAATGAACTCAAAGTCATTGCTGACCGAATCCGAACACCCAGTGCCGCTCGACCCGAACCTTGCGGCCATTGAGTTTAGATCGATCACCTTTCGCTATCCCTCAAGACCCGATCATCCGGCACTCAATGAGCTTAGCCTGAACATCAAACAAGGCGAATCAGTGGCGCTTGTGGGACCCTCGGGTGCCGGTAAATCAACCCTGTTTGAGCTGATACAACGTTTCTATGATCCCCAGTCGGGGTCAATTTTGCTGGGCGCAGTGGATATTACGCAATGCTCGCTGGAAGATCTAAGACACATGATCGGTATCGTTCCACAGCAACCTATCCTGTTCAGCACCAGCGTCTTTAACAATATTGCCTACGGGCGCGAACAGTGCAGCGAGGAAGAGGTCATTCAAGCGGCGAAGGCGGCACATGCGCACGAGTTCATCGTCGACCTACCGGGCCAGTATCAGGCCGATTTAGGTGAGCAAGGCACTCGCTTATCGGGTGGGCAGAAGCAGCGAATTGCGATTGCGCGAGCGATACTTAAGAACCCTAGGCTACTGCTGCTCGATGAAGCAACCAGCGCCCTCGACACTGAGTCTGAACACCTGATTCAAACCGCTCTTAAAGACGTCATGAGGGATCGAACGACCGTGATTATCGCTCATCGCCTGTCGACGATCTTGCATGTTGATCGGATTGTGGTGCTTGATAAGGGCAGGATTTTGGCGCAAGGCACGCACCATGAACTTATCAAGACCTGCCCCCTTTACCAGCGGCTCGCTGAGCTACAGTTTAACGAGCAGGCCTTGGCGGCTGAATCCCTCGACGCTCTCGCCGAGGGCTAATCTAAACAGAACAGCGCAGTAAGGCTGTTAACTGAATTCGCGAATCAAAGCGCCCAAAGACTCTTTGGCATCGCCAAACAGCATACGTGTGTTCTCTTTATAGAACAGAGGATTCTCGATACCGGCAAAACCGGAGGCCATAGATCGTTTCAACACGAACACCGTCTTGGCGTTATCCACGTTGATCACCGGCATACCGTAAATCGGCGAAGATTCGACTTCACGCGCAGCGGGATTCACAACGTCGTTGGCACCAATCACAATGGCAACATCAACCATATCCATTCGGGGGTTGATTTCATCCATTTCCAGCAGTTGATCATATGGCACGTCGGCTTCAGCCAGCAGTACGTTCATATGTCCGGGCATTCTTCCTGCGACGGGGTGTATACCAAAGTTGACCTCGGTGCCATTTTCTTCCATCAACTCACAAAGCTCTTTCACCACGTGCTGAGCCTGAGCTACGGCCATTCCGTAACCGGGAATAATGGCAACGCTGCTGGCAGCCTCAAGAATATAATAGGCATCCTCGACTGAGATCGGTTTAATCTCGCCTTCTACCACTGTCGTCTCGACAACACCAGAGCCAAAGCCGCTGAACAAAACATGGCCTAAGGATCGGTTCATCGACTTACACATGATCTGCGTTAGGATGATACCCGACGCCCCGACCAATGAGCCCGCAACAATCAATATATTATTGTTAACCGCGAAACCAGCCGCACACGCAGCCAAGCCCGAATAGGAATTGAGGAGTGAAATCACCACTGGCATGTCAGCACCACCAATCGGAATAACCGCCATGATGCCAAACAACAGTGATAGCCCAATCACCAGATAGAGCCACTGTAAATTGGAGGGTTCCAGACTCAGCATGACCGCGCTGCCAATGATGCCAGCAACCAGGAGTGAATTAACGATTTGTTGACCACGAAACAGCACCGCACCACTGCCAATAGTCTCACTCAACTTGCCGTAAGCAATCAGCGATCCAGTGAAAGTCACGCCGCCGATCAAGACCGACAACACAATTGTCACAACCGTAAACACGCCGGCATCAGCATCTAGGGCCGACCAACCCACCAATAAGCTAGCGAGGCCACCAAAGCCATTAAATAACGCTACCATCTCGGGCATTGAGGTCATTTGCACCAGTCGCGCAGCTGCAGCACCGATGACACCACCCACTACCATACCGATCAATATCCACTGATAGTCAACGATATTTTGATCAATCAGGGCCGCAACGATGGCAATCAGCATTCCAAGCGAAGACAGCGTATTGCCTTTTCGGGCCGTACCCGCGGACCCCAGCAGTTTTAAGCCAAAAATAAAGAGGCCAGCAGCAACAACATAGGAAAGTTCAATAATTAACCCATTGGCTGATAAGTTCATTTACGTGCCCCTTCTTTTTTCTTGAACATCGCCAGCATACGATCAGTCACCAAATAGCCACCGACAACGTTAATCGACGCCAGCGCAACCGCGCCTACGCCCAACCATTTCGAAAGATCAGGCTGACCAGTACCCGCCAGAGCGATAGCACCCACAACCGTGATACCAGAAATTGCGTTTGCGCCCGACATAAGGGGCGTATGAAGCGTAGAGGGCACTTTGTTGATTAACTCAAAACCAACAAATACCGACAGCATCAAAATGAACGTCAAAAATACAATAGTCATCTTACTGTCCCCCCTCGTAGAATTCTTTAACCGTGGTATTGGTGACCTCACCGCCGTGAGTGATGATACAACCGGGCAAAATATCGTGATCAAAATCGATAACGAAACCTTTCGTCTCCTCGCTCCAACTGTCTTCTACCAAATTAAACAAGTTAGAGGCGTACATCTGACTGGCATCACGAGCCACATAGTTAGGTAAATTGCCCTGCCCAACAATGGTGACACCATTTAGGGTGATGACTTCGTTAGGTACCGATCCTTCCACGTTGCCGCCAGTTTCAGCCGCCATATCAACCACAACGGACCCGGGCGCCATACCCTCTAACATATCTTGCGTGACCAACACAGGTGGCTTTCTACCGAAGACTTGTGCGGTGGTGATGACCAGATCTGACTCAGCAATCACCGCTTTCTGGGCCTCGCGCTGAAGCGTAATTTGCTCTTCGGTGAGCGCCTTGGCGTAGCCATCTTTGGTCTGTCCAGTTTCGCCCAAATCAATCTCTAAAAATGTCGCACCCAGCGACTGAACTTGTTCAGCGACGACGGCCCGCGTATCAAACGCCGTCACGCGCGCGCCTAAGCGCTTGGCAGTTGCAATGGCCTGAAGGCCTGCCACGCCTGCACCAATGACAAACACTTTAGCGGGCTTCAGAGTTCCTGCAGGGGTCATCATCATCGGTAAGATGCGGGGCAAGTGCATTGCACCCAGCATGACCGTCATGTAACCCGCCAAATTGGCTTGGGAAGACAAAGCATCCATTTTCTGGCTACGGGTAGAGCGAGGGATCATCTCCATGCTGATCGACGTGACACCGCGTGCACGGAGAGCCTCGACGAGGTCTCGCTCGTTAAAGGGATCAAGATAACTGACGTGTACGCAGCCTTCTTGCATCAGCGCCACATCTTCGAGACTGGGCTTACGCAAACGCAACAGCACGTCTGCTTGCGTAAACAATGCCTCACGATCGGCACTGACCGCAGCACCAGCATCGGCATACTCCTGATCTGTGTAACCCACGCCTAGGCCCAATCCGGCCTCAACAACGAGCTCAGCTCCCAAACGGACCAACTTTTTGGCGGCATCCGGAGTAACAGGCACGCGATTTTCTCCGGGATGAGTCTCCCGCGGAACGGCTATTCGCATTACTAGATTCCCTACTTATCGTTAATTATGATTACCCTAGTCGTGGACTACTGCGAGCCGGGCACACATCTGTGTCGATTTTGGACGCACTAAAACTTTAGCACAGAAGTCGCCAAGCGGGGACAGACAATCACGGTTATCAACTAGTGGATTTGTCGCAATGCATGTCAAATTGCGACACGACGCTACGACGCGCGCAACTGAAGGAAAGGATTCATCCACCGATGGCGAAGGCGCGTGAAGCTCAGGGGCGCATCCAGCACAGCAAGGCAAATACAATCTTCGTCGGCCAAGGCTGCCGGTGAGTGAATATCACCTTGCTCTCTAAACAAAAAATCACCCGCGTGATAGGTGCCCTCAGAATCACTAAAGCCACCCTCTAGAACCAATGTCATTTCTGAGCCGCGGTGATTATGCTCTGGTATTACACCGCCCGCTTTAATGTGATAGAGCGCGAACTCGTAATAAGGATCACCGGTGCTCAAATAGCTGATACGGAGTGCCGAGGTGATCTTTTTCCATGATAAATCACTATAACCGCCCGACATCAGGCGCTGGATCATCGCTGGGATCGAATGGCGCTCTTTTCCTGAATCCCGAGGATACGTCAGCGGTGCCGCCTCGTCTAAGCGCGACATGACGATGTCTAATTGACTATCACTGACATTAACAGGCTCAAGCTCTTCGAATAGAGTTGAAGCAAGCGCCGTCTGAGCCTCGGTAATCTCGCGGCACTTGGCACAAAAACTGAGGTGGATAGAGACACATGCAGACTGAGCCAGCGGCAATGTGCCAGCAGTAAATTCGGTTAGCATGTGTATATCAGGATGAAACTTTGCCATGTCGTTCACTCATCAATCTGAATCTGTAATTTTTGTATTGCCAATCGCACTCTCGATTTTACAGTGCCCAGTGGCAAATCTAGCTCGCTTGCCACCTCGGAATGTGACTTTCCTTCCATATAAACCTTCGCCAAAATGTGCGCTTGGTCCGGCGGCAAGGTCGACATCATTTGCCGCACCCTGTCTCTGGTGCGCCTTTGGTGCAACATGGCCGCCGGCTCTTCGCCGTCTTGATCTAGCGAGATATCGTCTGCCGACAAAGGTGTATCAAACTTCTGCAGACGCCGGTATAAATCGGTTCGGCAATTTCTTGCAATGGTATACACCCAGGTACTCGCAGAGGCCTTATCTGGATTAAAACCCTCTGCTTTCTGCCACACTTTAAGCATGACTTCCTGCACCAGCTCGTCGGCATGATTCGCTGACAGCGTTGATCCGGATAGCGCAAACGCCTTGATTAGTGGCGCAAACTGCTTAAAGAATCTAGCGAAAGCGGCTCTATCGCGATGCTTCGCAATCGCCCGTAAGCACTGACTCCATTCATCTGTCCGGCGCACCGATTCAACACTGACGGTCTCATCGCCCGGCTTTTTTGTAACCACTGACATATCCTTGCCTCGGTACATGTCAGAGTAGTATACGCACAACTTAAACTACGGATCACTGTTTTCATTGATCTGATCTTAAAAACTCGACGTAAGCTACTCTGTAACAATGAAAATCAATCAGGCTAGAGGTCAAAAAAGTGAGAGTGGCGGTCGTCGGGTCAGGAATCTCCGGACTTACATGCGCATATTACTTAAGCAAGCATCATGAAGTGACGGTGTTTGAGGCCTCTCGACGCATCGGTGGACACACGGCAACCGTCGACGTGCAGCTGGGGCCACGAAAGTACGCCATTGATACTGGCTTCATCGCCTATAACGATTGGACCTACCCTAACTTCATTAACCTGCTCAACGAGATCGGGGTCAGTAGTAAGCCAACCTCGATGGGCTTTAGTGTCAAGGATGCAGCGACCGGTCTCGAATATTCAGATTATTCACTCAGAACGCTGTTTGCCCAAAGACGGAATTTGTTGTCCCCTAAGTTTCTGCGCATGGTGCTTGATATCTCATCATTTAACAAAGAAGCGTTAAAAGATCTTGAGCTAGGACACATCCAACCTCATCAAACGCTCGAATCCTACAGGCGTCAGAAAGGGCTCTCAGATAGTTTCAAGCAATGGTATCTCACGCCAATGGCGTCAGCGATCTGGTCGACCCCATGGCGAGACGTAGATGCTTTGCCGGCACTCTTTGTTTTACGCCTCTTTAAAAGCCACGGACTACTCAGCATGTCGGGCCGCCCTCAGTGGCGAGTGGTCGACGGCGGCTCGCGTGAGTACCTCGGGCCTCTAACCGCGCGATTTGCGGATCGAATTATCACCAATGCACCTGTCAAAAACGTCTTGCGCCGACCCGATCGCGTGCAGTTCACCGCCGGCGGCGTAGCGCATGAATTTGATCAGATTGTGATTGCCACGCATTCTGATCAAGCACTTGCGATGCTGGCAGACCCAACCCCACTCGAAGACACCATTCTTAGTGCGATTCCTTATCAGCGGAATCAAGTCGTATTGCACACTGATAGTCGACTCCTGCCAGCTAACCGAGCAGCGTGGGCGAGTTGGAACTACACGCTAAAACCACAGCAAGACCGAGCGGTCGTTACCTACAACATGAATCTCTTACAGGGGCTTCAATCACCCGAAACCTTTTGTGTCACTTTAAATAACAAAGACGACATCAACCCACACCGAATACTCGGTGAGTTTTACCACGAGCAACCCATTTTCTCGCTCAACAGTGCACTCGCACAAAAACGATGGGGTGAAATCAATGGTATGAACAATACTTGGTACTGCGGCGCCTACTGGCACAGTGGACTGCACGAAGATGGTGTTTGTAGTGCCCTGAGAATTGCGCAAACGATACCCAGCCGACAACAGGTAGCCGCCTAGCGACTTGACTGATAGTCAGCCTCGCTGCTGCATCACGAGAGCCGGCACAATCAGCGCAAAACCCACCAAAGTCGCACCGTGAATCTGCTCACCCAGAAAGACTTGAATCAGCCCTAATGACAGTAAGGGCGCTATGAAAATCAAGTTTGCGACTTTAGAAACCTGTGTTGTCCGCTTGAGAGCCTGAGACCACAGCAGAAACGTGACGCCCATTTCAAACAAACCAATGTAAGTAGCACTTGCTAGGGCCTGCCATGACAGTGTGACCAACACCCCCGAACCCACCAACCACATTAACGCCAGCGGGCTTGCAGCCAGAAACATAGCCGCCAGCGCCACCTCGCCTGGCATCTCTAATCGGGTATTCCCCAACCAAAATATAGCCCACAACAAGGTACTTAGGAGCGCCAGTGCCAAACCCGTAAGGCTCTCAATCGCACCAAAACTCAGCTGCCCCTCGGTGGCTATAACAACGACGCCAAAGTAACCTACCACCGCCATAAGAGCATCGCGCGCGCTAAAGCGCTGCCCTAACAAAGGTACGGCTAAAATAGAGAGTGTAATCGCCCAAGTGTAATTAATCGTTTGCGCCAGCTGCGCTGGGAGCAAATCATAAGCACGCAACAAGACCGAGTAGTACAGAATAGGATTCAATAGCCCCATCAACAGCAGCATCCAAGGTCGGGCTTTTAACGCATCTTTCAACTCGCCCAAACGACCCTGAACCAGCAAATAGGCGCACAGTACCAGGGCTGAAACCAGACACGAAAGCGCCACCAGACTATTCACATCGAGGTAGCGCAACGCGATTTTAAAGGCAGTGGCAACGGTCGACCACAGCAAAACGGCACTGAGACCCAGCAGCAAAGCCATTCTTGATTGAGTCAACAACGAGAGCCCCTCCTACTGAGACTGTACCCCAGAATAAATTTCGGGCATGCTCCACTTCTATCTAACCCACTGGGAGCTTTGCCGCCGTGTCTCATCCTGATCACCCCGATTCTCCCAAGCCTATGCCACTCGGCTGGGCATTGTTACCGATCATCTTCTTGATTGCTAGCCTGAGTGGGGCGGTCACCCTTTTTGGTTCGGATGCCTCTTACGGTGCCAATCAAATTGCTTTAATTCTGGCAGGCTGCTTGACACTCCTAGTGGGCATTGTCCGTGGCGCCTCTTATAAAGACCTGCAGCAGGGCTTGATTGAAGGCATCCATGTTGGTCTGGGTCCCATCATGATCTTACTCGCAGTCGGGATGCTGATTGGCACCTGGATTCTGTCTGGAACGGTACCCGCCATGATCTACTACGGCGTTGCGATTATCGATCCGGAATATTTCTACGCGACATCCGCCATCATTTGCGCCGTGGTCGCCATCAGTATTGGTAGCTCTTGGACCGTTGCTGGCACCCTCGGGGTTGGTTTGATGGGCATCGCGGGGAGTTTTGATCTCTCACCTGCCATCACTGCAGGGGCGATTATCTCGGGCGCTTATTTTGGAGACAAACTTTCACCGCTATCAGATACCACTAACCTTGCCTCAGCGGTTACTGGTGTCGACTTGTTTCTCCATATTCGACATATGCTGTGGACCACTATCCCCGCCTTTGTCCTCGCTTGTGTCGTCTTTTTCTTCTTGGGCAGTCAGCAAGCCGGACAGCCCGCCGACATCGCACAACTGCAGCAAGCGCTCGATCAACAATTTTCGATTGGGCCCCACCTACTGATTCCGCTGATCGTCATGCTGGTGCTCATCGTGAAACGGATGCCGGCTTATCCAGCCATTGTCATCAGTGCTCTGGTTGGTGGCTTGTTTGCTGCTGTTTTCCAAGGAGAGGCCGCCATCGCGATGGCACAATCCGGTTCGAGCGGACTACTGGGCCGGCTGGAGGGTATCTGGAGTGTGCTCTTTAACGGCTTCCAATCCTCTAGTGCCCACCCCTTCCTACATAGACTCTTGAGCAAAGGCGGCATGTCGAGCATGCTCAATCCGATCCGGCTGATTGTTTTTGCCCTGAGTTTCGGCGGCATCTTAGAACGCACCGGCATATTACATACGCTGATTCGCTCCCCTTTACGCCGGGTCAAATC
>OBPT01000242.1_pt1 | contig 17213 bp, 11 predicted proteins | sample 1534671 | NCBI WGS metagenome assembly OBPT01 (sample SAMEA3275494, study PRJEB22092) | marine metagenome | biome: ENVO:00000447 marine biome; feature: ENVO:00002042 Surface water; material: ENVO:00002010 seawater | collected 2014-06-21T11:00:00+00 | depth 1 m | reverse complement strand
TTGCGAGCACAGGTTGCCAAGGGCGACCTAGACCTGCGCGATTTATTAACCAGTCTTCAGGCGATGGTTCAGTTCGGACTGCGCACTATTGACTTCGCCAACCTGATATCTCTAACAGCCCAATTCATGGCTGGACTGTCTAAGTCAGATTACGACACTTTTGCTCAAACGGTATATGACCAGCATATCGGCCGCCTTATTTATCCAGAGGTCAGACAACTGATCATCGCTCACCAAAAAGCGGGACACACGGTTGCGATCGTCTCTTCGGCAACGCGCTTTCAATTGCTCGGCGCTGCCAAAGATTTAGGTATCGAGCATATTTATTGTACTGAGCTCGAGACCATCGATGACGTTTTCACAGGCCATATCGATGGACCACCTTGCTTTGGTATCGGTAAAGTGAATGCTGCCAAACAACTCCTCAAGAAAACCAAAGGACGCTTGAGCAATACATTTTTTTACTCCGATAGCACCGACGATGCCGATCTGCTCGTTGCATGTGGTCGACCGGTGGCGCTTAACCCTTCGAGAAGCTTGACTCAGATGGCGCGCGAACACGATTGGCCGAGTGCCACCTTCGACAGCAGAGGCCGCCCAACCCTTGGCCAACTCGTCCGATCATTGGCGGCAACCTCCAGCGTGATATCCTCTTTCGCTGCCGGGATACCGGTATTTGCCTTGACCGGCTCAATACGCCAAAGCCGGAATTTCTCTTACTCTTTATTCGCAGAAAGTGCGAGTGCGCTTATTGGTTTGCAGATCGAAGTGACCGGTGAAGCCAATCTTTGGAAAACGCGTCCAGCAGTATTTATTTTTAATCACCAGAGCAAAACCGATGTCATTATTGCCGCCAAACTGATCCGGCAAGACCTTGCAGCGGTAGGTAAAAAAGAGATTAAGAAATTACCATTGATTGGGAGCGTCATGGAGTGGGGTGGCGTTGTCATGATTGATCGCAAAAACTCGCGCTCAGCAATCGAAGCGATGAAGCCCTTGGTGGATGCTATCCGCTATGACGGCAAATCAGTGGTGCTGGCACCCGAGGGCACACGATCGACTACGCGCCGACTCGGTGCCTTCAAAAAAGGGGCTTTTCACTTAGCGATGCAAGCCGGCGTGCCAATTGTTCCTATCGTCATTCATAATGCCAGTGACATCGCGCCCAAGGGCGACTTTGTGTTTCGACCAGGAACGGTTTCAGTGACAGTTCTCGATCCAGTCGAGACTAACCACTGGACTGAAGACACGTTGGATGCAGAAATTGAGACTATTAGAGAGCGCTACCTAGAAGTGCTCGGGCAGGGCTAAGCAAACGATACGCTAGATCGATACGGCCTCAACCAAGCGAGTCGTAAACAACAAAACTCACTTGCCAAATGCACCACTTACACGGTACAACGATGATTCGGTTATCATCAGGCGCTTGTGTATGTTGCTCACTGAACAAGCTCGGCAAGCCAACCCGTGGCCCTCTCATCACGAGGGGTCGATTCTGTTTCTTCTTGATGCAAGGAATCGCTTAGAGCGCCGGGTACTCAGTGACTGGGTTGACTCTCACAATACTCAGCAGCAAACCTACCTGATGTACGCGCTGCCACTCCTCGACCAAAAACTCAACATCGACACTGCACTGATCAAACTGATTGAGAGCGCGCCCAGTAACACACTCATAGTGCCATTGCGACTGGCTTGGAGTCCCTCTTCCAAAGCCATCGAATCAGGCCCACGTCTAGCCGACCTTTTGCTTGGCGATCCGAGACGCCCCAAATCATGGCGCGGTAAGAGACTGTTAACGAAGAAGCCTGAGCGCGTAGCCTTCCTGGTGGGCTCTCCGGATACTCTGCACAACCTGACGTCTCGGTTTGCGAAAATTATCGAAAAAGAAGATCAAACGGCGACGGCGTTGACGGAATTCATCGCCAGTCAAGCGGCACTGGTTCTCGATATCGCCGAGCGCAAACTTCAGGGCGGACGTTATAAAGTACCGCGCTTTGTCGCCAGTAACCTGCGCAACCGACGCCGCTATAAACAAGCCCTTATAAGCGCCGCAGAAGAGACCGGTCAATCGCTTGCCCTCACTGCTCGGGAAGCCGATAGCTATTTGAAAGAAATGATCTCGAAACCGAATACCTTCTGGCTCGATTTTTACGCGAAGTTTAATCAGTACTGCCTAGGCTTAGCCTACGAAGACGATGTGGTTGTGAACTCCGACAGTATGGAAAAGTTGCGCGCTCAAGTGCGCGACTATCCCTCCATTTTGTTGTGGACTCACAAAACGTATTTAGACGGCATGGTGGTGCCCAAAGTCTTATATGAGCATGACTTTCCTATGCCCCACATGTTTGGCGGCGCCAACTTAAGCTTTGCAGGTCTTGGCTTTTTACTGCGGCGGGCAGGCGGTATTTTTATCCGCCGGAGTTTTCAAGATAACCCCACCTACAAAGCCATATTAAGGCAATACATTGGCTACCTGATGGAGAAACGCTTTCCTATGAACTGGTCTTTCGAGGGCACGCGTTCCCGCCTCGGAAAACTCATGCCGCCAAAATATGGATTATTGAAGTATGTTCTAGAAGCAGCGCACAGTACTGACGCGCGAGATATTCATATCGTGCCCATCTCAATCAGCTACGATCTCATCCGCGACGTCGAAGAGTATGCCACCGAACAAGCGGGACGGAGTAAAAAAGCGGAATCCCTCATGTGGTTCATCGGCTACGTCAAAAGCTTAGCGCGCCCCATGGGACGCGTTTACATGAACATTGGCAACCCAGTCATACTGCCAACTGCACCCGATCCTGACGACAAACTTGCGCTTGCTAAGATCGCCTTCGAAGTCGCCGTGGAAGCCAACAAGGTCACGCCCATCACGTTTCCCGCATTGATATCCATGTGTCTCTTGGGTTCGGCCCCACGAGCGCTGACTGAGCAAGAAGTCGTTACAGATTTACAAACCTTGGTGATCTGGGCCCAGCAACGAAACATCTTGTTGTCAGACGATCTTCAAAAGGACATCAACGCCAACCTCGATGGTGTCTTAGGACTGATGATTGCAGAGCGCATTATCACCCGTTATGACGCGGGCCCCGAGACTGTTTATGGTATAGAGCAGAGCCAACACCCCATCGCGAGCTATTACAGAAACAGCATCATTCACTTCTTTGTCCATCAAGCGATCATTGAGCTGGCTATCGTTAAGATCAAAGATCAAACTGGGCCTATGGCTGTCAACACATTCTGGTCCGAGGTTGACGCCATCAAAGACCACTTCAAGTTTGAATTCTTTTACCCGCCCACTGAGGTCTTTCACAAGGACGTCGAAACAGAATTAAATCGGCACTTCCCAGATGCACTAGAACAGCTCAATCGCGAGAATATCAATGGAGAAGCCATCCTGAGATCGATCACCCCGTTGGTTGCTCATCAAACCCTGCTGTCTTTTGCGGAAGCCTATTCGATTGTGACCGATGTCACCTGCCAGCCGACTAACACTGAGCTGGAAATCCAATCTGTGACCGAACAAGCGCTCAAGTTAGGCAAGCAAGCGTACCTGCAGCGACGTATTAGCAGCGAGTCATCTATTGCCAAACTACTGTTCCAAAATTGTTATCAGCTTCTGCAGCATCGTGGCCTACATGAATTCTCTGGCCCCCAGACGCATGATGAACGCCGTCAACTTGCAATAGAATTCCGTGATATCCTTAAGCGACTCGATACCATCAGAGCAATGGCACTCGCTAAAACACTGCAATAATAAAGGTCAATGAATGGATTTGAACGTCGCTATTTTAGGAGGGGGTTCTTGGGGAACCACAGTTGCTCACCTGATTTCTCGCAACACCCATGCTCACCTGTGGGCGCGTAATCCAGATACCGTTCAGGAAATTAACACTCAGCATACCAACCAGACCTATCTGCCCGGAGCAGTTTTGTCGCCCAAACTTAGAGCGAGTGACGACATTGAAGACGTGGTCAAATATGCCGACGTAGTCGTTATGGCGGTACCTTCACAGCACTTTCGAAGTGTCTTAACGCGGATTACCGGCAGTATCCGGCCTTGGGTTCCCGTGATCAGTCTCACGAAAGGACTGGAAAGGGGATCGAATCTGCGTATGACGCAGTTGATTCATGAACTATTACCCGGGCACCCTTCGGGGGTCTTAACAGGCCCGAACTTGGCGCGCGAAATTATGGCGGGACAAGCCGCTGCGAGTGTCATTGCAATGAAGGATCCGATCATTATGCAGGCACTGCAAAAGGTGTTTAGTAGTGGTCTGTTTCGGTGCTACACCAATCCCGATGTGATCGGCTGTGAGCTAGGGGGCGTTTTAAAGAATGTCATTGCTATCGCTGTGGGCATGGGCGATGGTCTTGGTGCGGGCGACAATACACGGTCGGCCCTGATTACTCGAGGTTTGGCCGAAATCAGCCGCCTCGGCGTGGCGCTCGGAGGCCAAGCTGAAACCTTCGCTGGGTTGGCAGGCATGGGAGATATGATCGCCACCTGTACCAGCGATCAGAGCAGAAATCGTCGGGTCGGTATGGAGCTGGCTCAAGGACGAACCGTAGACCAAATTACAGAGGGTATGTTTATGGTCGCCGAGGGTTTGAAAAGCGCGCCGGTGGTGCTTGAGCTGGCGGCTCAGAACAACATACAGATGCCGATTGTTGAGGACGTTTTCAAAGTAATCACCGGCGAGAGCTCGCCCAACCGAATTTTCAAGGGTCTGCTGCGAGTCACCGCAGGGGCGGAATCAGAACCGGGTTAGGCATATCATGAACTCTAATGCTATTGGTGCTCTTACAAAACCGCTTCTGTGGTCATTCTGCTTGATGCTCACCGCATGTACCACCAGCCCAACGGGTCGATCTCAGTTCATGCTCATCTCACCCGAAGCCGCCATCGTGCAATCTCAAAAAGCGTACCAACAAACCATCGACTCCCTCAGAGAGAACAAGACTTTATCAGACGACCAGCGACTTGCTGACCGCGTTCAAAGAATCACTGGACGACTCATTACCGTGGCGCAGGAACAGTTTCCTGAGAGCAGATCCTGGGACTGGAGCGTGGCCCTGATCGCCGATGATGACACCGTCAATGCTTGGTGTATGGCCGGCGGTCGAATGGCTGTTTACACTGGTTTATTCGCACAACTCGAACTGACCGACGATGAGTGGGCTCAAATGATGGGACATGAGATCGCTCATGCGCTGGCGCATCATTCAGCGGAAAAAATATCCCGTGCGCTGGCTGCACAAATTGGTCTCACTGCCATCACGGCCTCAAGTGGCAATAGCCAAGCAGTCTCGAGTGGCGCAGAGCTGGCCGCCACACTGGCGTTAGAATTACCCAATAGCCGCATTGCGGAATCCGAAGCGGATGTGATCGGACTGGAGCTCGCCACCCTAACCGGATTTGACCCCAAAGCAGCAGTGACTCTCTGGCAGAAAATGGGGGCACTGAGCGAGCGGCGTCCACCGGCTTTTCTGAGCACCCATCCGGATCCCTCGCAACGCCTGACCCAACTGGCGCAACAAGCGGAAACTGTCACTGGTTTAAACCCAAACCGAGTCAAAGCCCCTATTTTTCCCGTCACCATAATTTATCAACAGGACTAAATCATGACCCTCTTTCGCTCGAATCGTCTGACCATTATGTTCGCAGGCACGCTGCTCGCACTCAGCGCATGTAGCACCGACACCAATCAGAATCAGGTCTCCGAGGCGACGCTAAAGCCCTACCCTGAAACTCAGCAAGACCCGGTAATCGACACCTATTTTGGCACCCTTATTGAGGACCCCTATCGCTGGCTTGAGGACGATAGAAGCGCCGCAACAGAGGCCTGGGTGGAGGCTCAAAACAATGTCACCTATGATTATCTCGAGCAGCTGCCACACCGGGACCGACTGCGGGATCGATTAACGAGATTATTAGATTACGAACGCGAAAGTGCTCCGTTTGAAGAGGGCGAGTACACCTATTTCTATCGCAACGACGGGCTGCAAAACCAGTCGGTGGTGTATCGTATCAAACAGGGTGAAACCCAAGAAACCGTCTTCTTGGATCCCAATACGTTCAGTGCTGACGGTACTGTTTCGATGTCTTCTCTGAGTTTTTCCGAAGACGGCTCGCTTGCCGCGTATCAGTTGTCAGAGGGTGGTAGCGATTGGCGAAGCATTGTCATCATCGATACTGCGACACTCCAACCAGTCGATGAAGTCATCGAAAATGTAAAATTTAGTGGTATCAGCTGGCTCGGCAATCAAGGTCTTTACTACTCTCGTTACGACAAACCCGATGGCAGCGAATTGTCGGCAAAAACCGACCACCACAAACTGTACTATCACGAAATCGACACCCCGGCGCTCGACGATGAAGTCGTGTTTGGCAATGCGCCAGAGCAGAAATACCGCTACGTATCAGGGCAGGTCAGCGAAGATGAGCGCTACTTAGCGATTTATGCGGCCAATACGACCTCGGGTAATGAGCTTTATCTGATTGACCTTAAGTCTGCAGACAACACGCTGATCACTGTTCTTGATCGGGCTAATTCGGACACCTCACTGGTACACTCAGAGGGCACCGCACTATTTTTTGAAACCAACTTAGACGCGCCTAACACGCGCGTTGTGCGTGCCACGCTCTCAGATCCTACCCCAGCCTCTTGGACAGATCTCATTCCAGAGACGCCGCATGTTCTGAACTTGAGCACCGGTGGCGGCTATTTTTTCGCTCACTACATGGTCGATGCAATCTCGCAGGTGAGTCAGTATGACACTAGCGGAAAGCGTGTTCGCGAGATTGAGTTGCCGGGACCCGGGTCGGCCAACGGCTTTTCTGGCAAGATCGACGCCGACACAGTCTATTTTAGTTTCACCAACTATAAGACCCCGTCAACACTCTATCAGCTCAAGCCTGACACCGGCGATATCGCGGTCTATCGGGAGTCTCAAGCCCAATTCAACAGTGCAGATTACCTCTCGAAACAAGTATTTTACACCAGCAAGGATGGCACCAAGGTCCCCATGATCGTGACCCACCGAGCTGATCTTGCGCTCGATGGCGACAACCCCACCTTGCTGTATGGCTATGGCGGATTCAATATCAGCCTAACTCCCAGCTTCTCAAGCTCGGTCGCCACATGGCTGGAAGAAGGGGGTGTTTATGCGGTGGCAAACTTGAGAGGTGGCGGTGAGTACGGCAAAGCATGGCATCTCGCCGGCACTCAACAAAACAAACAAACCGTCTTTGACGATTTCATTGCTGCCGCTCGCTACTTGATCACCAATAATTATACCCAAAGCAGCCGTCTCGCGATCCGAGGTGGCTCGAACGGAGGACTGTTGGTTGGCGCTGTTATGACACAAGAACCCGAACTCGCTGCCGTTGCACTTCCCGCGGTGGGCGTCTTGGACATGCTCCGCTATCACACCTTCACAGCGGGCGCTGGCTGGTCTTATGACTATGGCACTGCAGAAGATTCACAAGAGATGTTCGAATATCTCCTAGGATACTCACCCGTGCATAACGTCAGAGCCGGTGTTAAGTACCCCGCCACTCTGGTCACCACTGCAGACCATGATGATCGTGTCGTACCCGCCCACTCGTTTAAGTTCGCGGCTCATTTGCAAGCTAAGCAAGCGGGAGAATCACCGGTCCTAATTCGCATTGAAACTGACGCAGGGCATGGTGCGGGAACGCCCACCGCCAAGGTAATTGATCAATACGTTGATATTTATGCCTTTACGCTCTATCACCTCGGTATTCGGTAAACGCTCGCTAAGCGTCTGTTCCTTGAACCAATGCGGGCGGAATAACACTCACCTCAGTCACATCTTGACTTAGGTGGGTGGCTAAAAACTGCTCAGCCTGAGCTCGAACCTCGGGGTCATGGCTGAAGTACAGGTCAAAGAAAGCGCCTACCGTAACCTGCGTAATCCATTGCTGCTGGATGACATTCATAGCGGCATCAGGAACCGGCTCAGTGCAAACTTGCACCTCGTCATTTTCGTTAATGCCAGTACTCGCATCACCCAAAAGGTCATACCACGGTTCTTGCAGATCATTTTTGGTCGCTCTCAGTACCGCCCAACATCCCAGAACATCGACGTTATCTAAAAAGCGGAAAGCCGCGGTAGGACCAGCGAATGCGGTATGTGACGCGCGATCAATACTGACCAGCCATGCATTGGGTACTTTTTCGGTGATCGGGAGTGCGTTGGTTTCATAAGGGACCAACACGTCATAGGTCCCTGCAATCATCATAAAGGGTAGCGATCGAGTTTCAAAAAACCGCGGCATTAACAGCGAGCTGGGGCCCGCTATCGAGACAATCGCGCCAATTCGAGCATCTGCTAAGGTCGGGTGATAGCCCAGTAGAGTTGAGGTAAATCCGCCAAGCGATACGCCCATCGCGCCAATCCGTGACGAGTCTATGATGCCAAATAAAGTATCGCCAGGCGTCGTATTACGAGCCAATAACTGATCAATCAGAAAACTCACATCAGACGGCTGATTCACCACATCCTTAACGTAGGGGCCGCCCTCGGCTTGCATATTGGTCAAAGGGAAATCGATCATGGCCACAACAAAACCCTGCGCGGCCAAGTACTCACCAAGATACACGCCACCGCGATGAGATGAGGAAAATCCATGGCTGTAAATTAGTAGGGGGAAATTGTCAGAGGTTTTCTGGGAGATCGGTGCAAACAGCTTGCCCTTAAACTCACGCCCCGAAGCTTCGGCCACCCCATTGCGGGCCTGCGTTACCCGAGTTGGGTCAACCAGTTGGAGTGACTCCGTGTGCACTGAGTAGCGAGCCATTGCCGCCCTCTGATCGGTCACCGAGCCTGCGGGAAAACCCTCCGGCGAAAACCATGCGCTCATGCCAAGCAATAGGAGTAGCACGCCGAGTAATCCAAAAAACAACACTTTCAAAATTTTCACAATAGCTCCGTTGACGTAGGTGATCTCTCTGCACACATTGTCGATCAGCCCAAGCCGCCGCGCAAGCGCTTAAGTCCGGCTCGATGCCACCGAACCAGCCCAGACCTGTCCCGTCCCGACCCCATCCCGTCTCGGTCAGTAAGCGTTTGCCTGCATTGATGATGCCGATAACCCGATTTTCAGGTATAACACGTAAATGGGAGAATGTGTTTCACTCTCACATTTGGGCCCATCTGCCCTACACAAAGCACTCTATCTACTATCAGCCAGTCGACACTACACGCTCGTATACTCGGAGATGCCTCATGCCACACCTGATCCTTATTGGTTTTATTAGCCTGCTCGTGGGTTGCACTGGTCTGCCTGATGGTGTTGCTCCGGTGTCGAACTTCGATGTCAACCGCTATACCGGTCAATGGTTTGAGATCGCGCGATTAGAGAACCGCTTTGAAAAAGGTCTTGAAGGCGTGACCGCCACCTATGACATCACTCCTGAGGGCACTATCAGCGTGATCAATGAAGGTCTGTCCACAGAAGATGGCACGGTTAAACGTGCTGAAGGGCGCGCAACTTGGGTCGATGACCCGGCTGTTGGCCACCTAAAAGTCTCTTTCTTTGGACCATTCTACGCGTCTTACGTGATTTTTGAGCTCGCTCCTGACTATTCTTACGCCTTTGTCACTGGGCATTCGCGCGATTACCTGTGGCTTTTGGCGCGCACCCCAGATCTCCCCGAAACAATTAAACTGGCCTTTGTGGCCCAAGCCACAGAATTAGGTTTCAATCTCGACGATCTAATCTGGGTCGATCAATCGGTGCCAAAGCCTGTTAAGCACGCCTCTCTTTAGAGCCTCCTGCCCGCTCGAACAGGTGACACGGGCACGTGCCTTGATGCAAAACTTTCGATACTCTCTGAGTCTCGAAATATCTGAGCAACACAAGAAGCACTTCGACGAAACTTGAGTGTTTGAGTCAGTGCCACGATCGAAGCAATCGGCTGTCACAAAAATATCACGTTTACCCTTCGCACCCTTACCGCATTGGGGTAGGATTCAAGTCAGTTGGTTCAGCAACATTAGGGGAGGTATCAAACCAGTGACAACACGATGGCTTGTTGTATTCAGTACCGTGATCGCGCTCGTGCTCAGTGGCTGCATGGGTAACGAATCTAAAGTAGCGCAAGGTAACCGCGACGGCGTGTTGCACTACGGGAACGGCTCTGAACCACAGGGTTTAGATCCTCACGTTGTCACTGGAGTGCCTGAGAACAAGATTATCCGCGCCCTATTCGAGGGGTTGGCGGTCAAAAATCCCTATACGCTCGAGCCAGAACCCGGTGTTGCTGAAAGCTGGGATATCAGCGAAGACGGCCGAACTATTATTTTCCATATTAATCCCAAAGCCACTTGGTCCAACGGTGAGTCCGTCACGGCACACGATTATGTCTGGTCGTGGCGAAGAGCTCTAAATCCCGAGATGGGCAATCAATATGCTTACATGCTGTATCCGCTGATCAATGCTGAAGAATACGCCACTGGCCGATTGTTAGATCCCGATCAGGTAGGCGTTAAAGCGATTGATGACCGCACCCTAGAGGTAAAACTGAACGCCCCGACGCCCTACTTTATTCAGCTCATGGACCATTACTCGACGTTTGCTGTGCATCCAGAGACTGTGACTGCGCATGGCGGAGCAACCAGTCGCTTCACCCCCTGGACGCGAGTTGACAACATCGTCAGCAATGGTCCCTTTATCTTGTCGGAGTGGAAACTCAACCGCTATATTCGCGTAGAAAAGAATCCCAATTATTGGAACGCTGACAAAGTAAAATTGAACGCAGTCATGTTCTATCCGACCGAGAATCTAACCAGTGAGGAACGCATGTTCCGTGCTGAGCAACTGCACCACACCAACGAGGTCCCGCTGGATAAAATTCCTGTTTATCAAGCGATGAAGCGATCGCCATTTGTGCAAGCGCCCTACTTGGGCACCTATTATTACCTGTTGAACACCGAGCGTCCGCCACTGACAGATTCGCGCATTAGGCGCGCGCTTTCGATGGCGGTAGATCGGGACACTCTAGTGAGTACAGTACTCCAAAATGCCTATGTGCCGGCATATTCAATCACGCCTCCAGATACTTTGGGTTATTTTCCCCCGATCACTTTTGGCTACGATCCCGAGCAAGCCAGAGCCCTGCTGGCCGAGGCTGGGTATCCCAATGGTGAGGGATGGCCTGGACTCGAACTGACCTATAACACCAGCGAGAACCATCGCAAAGTCGCCGTTGCTATTCAGCAAATGTGGAAAGATACACTCAACATCGAAGTGACCCTCGCCAATCAGGAATGGAAAGTCTATCTCGATTCGGTGAATCAGCTGAACTTTCAGATCGCCAGGCGCGGCTGGATTGGGGACTACGTAGATCCTAACAATTTTCTTGATTTATTCATTAGCGGCGGCGGCAATAACAACACCGGCTTCCGTAGCGATGACTACGACGACCTAATCTTGCGACAAGCGCCCAATGCAACAACGCGTGATGCACGTTACGCGTTATTTCAAAAAGCCGAAAAAATGCTGATGGAAGAGATGCCGATTATCCCTATTTATACGTACACCAGTAAGCACCTCACTCATCCTAGCGTTAAAGGTATGCCCTCTAACTTGATGGACTCGCTGAACTTGCGCTACGTGTGGCTTGACCCCAACGAAAAACTCGACCTGGAGTAAGATATGTGGCGTTTTATTGTAGGCCGCTTATTACAAGCGATACCCGTCATTTTCATTGTCATTACCGCAACTTTTTTTCTGGTGCGGGCGGCACCTGGCGGACCCTTCGATGCGGAAAAAGCGGTGATACCGGAGGTGAAGCAAGCTCTCGAGCGCCAGTATCGACTTGACCTGCCGCTCCATGAACAGTACTTCGCTTATCTGAAGGATCTCGCTCAAGGTGACCTTGGCCCCTCTTTTAAATACCCAGGACGCACTATCAATGAGCTGATTGAATCGGGACTACCGGCAACGGCAGAACTCGGAGCTTATGCGCTCTTGATTGCTATTTTCATCGGGAGTCTGGCCGGAATCTTAGCCGCACTCAGGCCCAATACCTTGCAAGATTACATACCCATGTCCTTTGCCATGATTGGTATCTGTATGCCCACTTTTCTGCTCGGTCCACTCTTGGTCTTAGTGTTCGGCATTCAGCTTGACTGGCTTCCAGTCTCGGGATGGGGCGATATTCCAGGTGATAAAATTTTACCCAGCATTACCCTAGGTGCGGCTTACGCCGCCTACGTTGCGCGCTTATCGCGAGCCGGCATGCTAGAGGTGCTATCACAGGACTATATCCGAACGGCGCGTGCCAAAGGTTTACCAGAATGGCAGGTCGTGCTGAAGCATGGGCTTCGCGGAGGCATGCTACCCGTCATCACGTTCTTAGGCCCAGCATTTGCAGGGTTACTCGCAGGGTCATTCGTGGTGGAAACCATTTTCCAAATCCCTGGTTTAGGCCGTTTCTATGTTCAAGCGGCATTCAATCGAGATTACACGATGATCTTGGGGACGACCGTATTCTTGTCGACCCTGATCGTGTTGTTCAATTTGTTATCTGATATTGTCGCTGCGTGGCTCAACCCACGTCTGCGCGCCCAGCTGAGTGAGTAAGCCATGACCGATATCACTATGTACGCTGAGAAAGGCACTTCATTGTGGGAGGATGCCTGGCGGCGTCTCCGCAAAAATCGATTAGCACTCGCCGGCCTCTTGGTTCTGGGTACTTTTGTGACCATTGCAATACTAACGCCTTGGATCGCACCCTATGCCTATGACGCTCAGAACCTGAATCTTGGAGCAACGCCCCCTTCCGCAGCCCATTGGCTCGGCACCGATGTCTTTGGCCGAGATCTGCTGACTCAAATCATGTATGGCGGTCGTATCTCATTGGCTGTTGGCTTTGTTGCAACCGCCGTCGCCCTGTTAATCGGGATTAGTTGGGGTGCAATCGCCGGGTATCTGGGTGGTCGCATTGACGCCGTTATGATGCGCATCGTTGATATCCTGTACGCACTCCCGTTCATGATTTTTATTGTGCTGCTCATGGTCGTATTTGGACGCAACTTACTGTTGTTGTTCTTAGCCATCGGTGCCGTTGAATGGCTGACCATGGCGCGGATCATGCGAGGCCAAATTCAGGCTCTGCGCCAACAAGAGTTTGTTGAAGCTGCTATTTCTTTGGGTCTTTCACCTCTGACCATCGTGCGTAAGCACCTCGTGCCCAACGCCCTAGGGCCGATCATTGTCTACACCACCCTGACCATTCCCAGCGTGATGCTGCTCGAAGCTTTCCTGAGCTTTTTAGGCTTGGGGATACAGCCGCCCAAGACGTCTTGGGGGCTACTGATCTCATACGGCGCCGAAACCATGGAAGAGTACCCGTGGCTATTGATCTACCCAGGGCTTGCTCTGACCATTACCCTATTCGCTTTGAACTTTCTAGGAGACGGCCTACGCGATGCACTTGACGTGCGCCGCTCAGCCGATTGAGGAGCCGCAGATGAGTCTACTGAATGTGTCACATTTGCGAGTCGATTTTAACACTCGTAACGGCCACACCATCGCTGTTAACGACTTGAGCTTTACCGTAGAGAAAGGTCAGATTACCGCTATTATCGGCGAGTCCGGCTCGGGCAAATCGGTTGCATGCTACAGCTTACTCGGACTGCTACCACAACCCCCGGCGAGTATCGAATCGGGAGAGGCCTGGTTCGAGGGTCAGGACCTCCTCGCTCTGCCCGAGTCAGAACTTCGAGCGGTCCGCGGTCGCGATATCGCCATGGTATTTCAAGATCCCATGACCTGCCTCAATCCCTTTATGACGGTTGGAGACCAACTCATCGAGCCGCTCCGATTCCATAAGAAAGTGGGCAAAGCGGAAGCGCTACAACGCGCCAAAGAGCTCTTAATCGAGGTGGGTATCCGAGATCCGGAAACCACCATTAACAACTACCCACACGAGTTTTCAGGCGGAATGCGCCAACGTGTGATGATAGCCATGGCGCTCATCAACGAGCCCAAACTGCTGATCGCAGACGAACCAACCACCGCTCTAGACGTGACTATTCAGGCGCAAATTTTGGCGCTCATTGCCGATCTTCAAAAACGACGCAACATTGGTGTCATTTTCATCAGCCACGATTTGGCCGTAGTCGCTGATATCGCCGATCAAATTATCGTTATGGAAAAGGGCGTTATGGTAGAGCAAGGTGATCGCACGGCGATATTCACCCACGCACAACACCCTTACACCCAGAAGCTGCTGGCAGCCATACCCAGAAAAACCAAAGAGGTATTGGCGCAAAGCTCAGATGCCCTTATCTCAGTCAAACATTTAAAAACCACCTTCGGGCACGGCAAGGATCTGGTCAAAGCGGTCGATGACGTCAGTTTTGAAATCTACCGAGGTGAGACCCTGGGGCTTGTGGGGGAATCGGGTTCAGGAAAATCAACGATTGGGCGCTCATTGCTAAGACTCGTCGGACACACCGAAGGCTCAATTCAATTCGATCAACAAGAACTCACCACGTTGAACAAAGAGGAGCTCAAGGCCACTCGGCGGAAGATGCAGATGATCTTTCAGGATCCCTATGCCTCACTCAACCCCAGAATGAGTGTCTACGACACCCTCGCCGAACCCCTTTTATTACATCAAATTGAAACCCGAGCGACGGTAGAATCAGCGGTGTTATCGCTGATGGATGATGTCGGACTCGCAAGAGCATTCATTCGGAAATATCCCCATGAATTCTCGGGTGGTCAACGACAGAGAATCGCCATTGGCAGAGCACTGGCCACCAAGCCGCAATTTATTGTGGCGGACGAACCGGTATCGGCGCTCGATGTCACCATACAAGCCCAAATCCTCGAGCTCTTGGCCGACCTCGGTAAGCACTATGGCCTAACACTGCTGTTCGTATCACACGACTTAGCCGTGGTGCGACAAATTGCCGACCGAATTATCGTGCTTTATCAGGGTAAGATCGTAGAGTCTGGGCGCAATCGGGAAGTACTCGAAGCACCGAAAGAGGCCTATACGAAATCGTTATTGAACTCTATCCCGAATGCATTTCGTGCACTGAACTGAGTGTTCACTTACGCTTAAACGCCTGTAATATGGCTCGTCATCTGCACGCTTCGTAAAGTGCTGATCGAAGCAATGACGAGCTCGGCGACACGCGGTACACTGTAGACCTAAACACGCGGACCATCTGAGCGGCACACAAAGTATCGCTTCTACAGTCAAGCTAGCCTTGCAGTATCAGCTCTGCACACCGGCAGTGCTCGAATCGAGTTAAGAGGTAGGACACAATGATCGTCGATGACAACGAGCATTATCATGGCTTAAGTTACCCCTTCGGCCGCAAGCCACCACCCGAGAACGGATGGATTAAAGAGGTCGCCCCGGGCGTTCACTGGCTGCGGTTTGCACTGCCCATGGCACTCAATCACATCAACTTATGGCTCCTGAAAGATGGGGACGGTTGGACTGTCGTCGACACCTGCATGAACATGCCCGATGCCAAAGCAGCTTGGGAAAAACTCTTCACCGAGGTCCTGAACGATCAACCCATAACTCGAGTGATTGCCACTCACCTGCACCCCGATCATGTCGGGCTTGCCGGCTGGCTCACCGAGCGGTTCGACTGTGATTTGTGGATGTCGCGAACTGATTACACCATGTGCAGGATGCTGGTGTCGGATACCGGAAGACCTGCGCCAGAAGCCGGGATCCGTTTTTATCATCGTGCAGGCTATAGCAGCGAGCAGCTGGAACACTACAAACAGCGATTCGGTGGCTTTGGCAGTGTTGTTTATCCCTTACCTGACTCTTATCGCAGACTGGTAGACGGCGAACATCTGACTATCAATGGGGAATATTGGCAGGTTGTCGTGGGCAAAGGCCACGCCCCAGAGCACATTGCCCTGTACTGCCCAGCATTGAAATGCTTGATCTCTGGGGATCAGGTTTTGCCGCGAATCACCTCGAATGTCAGCGTCTTTCCGACCGAACCCGAGGGTAATCCTCTTCGCGAATGGCTTACATCGAATGCGCGAATCCGAGAGCTGCTACCTGACGACTTATTGGTATTGCCGGCACACGGGAATCCATTCTATGGCTTGCATCGGAGGCTCACGCAACTCATTGATGGCCACGAACGCGACCTTGATACCTTATACGATTTTTTGAGCGAGCCCCGTCGAGCGGTTGATTGCTTCGACGTGTTGTTCCAATCAACGATCAAGGGCGACATGGTCTCGATGGCCACCGGTGAGAGCATCGCCCATCTTAACTGTTTGATGGATCGAAGAAGAATTCGCCGCTTTGCCGATGAAGAAGGGGTATTCTGGTATCAGCAACTGCCAGAAAAACGTCAAATTAGAATTCCTTAACCGTCCTTCAGTGCAACTCATTGGCGCTTGAGTGCCCCCCTCAGAGGCGCTAGACTCGATCAAAAAGGGGCGGCTATGGACTTTACACTACCACACGAACTTACGTGTTTTTTGGATGAACTCGATCGCTTTATCGAAAGCGAAATCAAGCCCTTAGAACAACAAGACGATAATATTCGATTTTTCGACCATCGCCGCGAATACGAGCGCACTAACTGGGAGCAAAGTGGCATTCCCGCTGCTGATTGGGAAGCACTCTTAGCGGAGGCTAGACGCCGAGCTGATCTGGCAGGCGTATATCGCTACCCCTTCCCCGAATCTTACGGTGGGCGCAACGGCGACAATCTGGGCATGGCGGTGATTCGCGAGCACTTGGCTGCAAAAGGTCTCGGGCTTCATAACGATCTACAAAATGAACACTCCATCGTCGGTAATAACATTGGCTTATTACTCATGCTGGAATACGGTTCAGAGGCCCAAAAAGCCCAGTGGATCGACAATCTTGCCACGGGCAATAGCGGGTTCGCATTTGCCATCACCGAACCCAATCACGGCTCCGACGCGACTCACATGGAAACAACCGCGATACCCCGCGACGGTGGCTTCGTCATTAATGGTGTGAAAACTTGGAATACGGGGATCCATGTCGCTGAATACGATATGGTGATGGCGCGAACAGCCGGTAAAGCGGGCGATGCCGCGGGTATCACGGCGTTTCTAGTCCCGATGTCAGCCCCCGGCGTCAGGATCGAAGAAATGCTTTGGACATTTAATATGCCCACGGATCACGGCACCGTCAGTTTCAACGACGTCT
>OBPT01000226.1_pt1 | contig 18040 bp, 15 predicted proteins | sample 1534671 | NCBI WGS metagenome assembly OBPT01 (sample SAMEA3275494, study PRJEB22092) | marine metagenome | biome: ENVO:00000447 marine biome; feature: ENVO:00002042 Surface water; material: ENVO:00002010 seawater | collected 2014-06-21T11:00:00+00 | depth 1 m | reverse complement strand
AGAGATTACCACATTCATTTCGTAGAGCTTGTTGCGGGCAATACAGTTGGCGATCAGCGGTGTCTCGTGCAGTGACTCGTAGTAGGCAGACTCTTCGATAATGCCGGAGGAAACCATAGTCTCAAAGGCCAACTCAACACCGGCTTTAATCATGGCCACCAAATAAATACCTTTGTCATAGAATTCTTGTTCAGTGATTTCGGTGTCGCAATCTGGTGCCTGCTCAAATGTGCTCTCGGCAGTCGCAGCGCGCCACTTCAGCAGATTGGCGTCATCATTGCCCCAGTCCACCATCATGGTACGAGAGAATTCTCCCTCAATAATGTCGTTCATATGCTTTTCAAACAGAGGACGCAGTGTCACTTTTAGTTCTTCGGACATATCAAAGGCTTTGATTTTGGCCGGGTTGCTTAGGCGATCCATCATATTGGTGATACCGCCGTGCTTGAGCCCTTCGGTTACCACTTCCCAGCCATACTGAATAAGCTTGCGCGCATAGCCTGCATCAACACCCAGATTGAGCAGCTGCTGATGACCCAGTACGGCGCCAGTCTGCAGCATGCCACAGAGAATAGTCTGCTCACCCATCAGGTCTGACTTAACTTCGGCAATAAAGGAAGACTCCAGAACGCCAGCCCTGTCACCACCAGTGGCTGAGGCATAGGCTTTAGCGATGGCCAGGCCATTGCCATTGGGGTCATTCTCTGGATGCACGGCGATCAAGGTAGGAACACCAAAGCCGCGTTTGTACTCTTCGCGCACTTCTGTGCCCGGGCATTTGGGCGCGACCATAACCACAGTCAGGTCAGGTCGAATCTGCATGCCTTCTTCAACAATATTGAAGCCGTGAGAATAGGCCAGAGTAGCGCCCTGTTTCATCAGCGGCATAAAGGCTGTTACTGCCGCAGTATGCTGCTTATCTGGGGTCAGGTTAAGCACCAGATCCGCGCTGGGAACCAGCTCTTCGGCAGTGGCAACATTAAAACCATTCTCTGAAGCCCATAGATAAGACTGGCGCTTCTCAGCGATAGCCTGCTCGCGCAGCGCGTAGGAAATATTTAGGCCAGAGTCGCGCATATTCAAACCCTGGTTCAGGCCCTGGGCGCCACAGCCAATAATAACGATATTCCAGTCTTTGAGCAGATTGCACCCATCGGTGAATTCATTGCGATCCATAAAGCGGCATTTGCCGAGCTGAGTAAGCTTGTCGCGCAAGCTGAGGGTATTGAAGTAATTAGCCATTGTTGGTCTCCGGCCACCTATAGGTGGATGCTGTTGGTTTTCGGCGCGCATTGTAACTGTTTTTGTGTATTGCTTTAAACGATATATATTCATTGCTGTGTTGCATTTTTTGCAACACTTGAGCTTGTGGCGTAAGCTGCAGTCATGGATACCAAGTCGTTAAAATTATTCCAGCATCTGGCCAACAGTCTGCACTTTGGTAAAACTGCTGCCGCCTATCATCTCAGCCCCTCAACCCTGAGTCGCTCCATTCAGCGCCTGGAAGAGGAGTTGGGCAGCCAGCTGCTGATCCGCGACAATCGCTCAGTGTTACTGACCAGAGAGGGCAAACAGTTTCTCGCCTATGCGGATCAGCAAATCTCCCAGTTAGAGTTTTTAAAGCAGTCGCTCAATGCCTCTCAGCAGGAGTTGTCGGGCTCGCTAAATATTTATTGCTCGGTTACTGCTTCATATTCCTACTTGCCGCCGTTGCTGGGAAACTTCCGTCGGGCTCATCCCAATATAGATATTAATCTCGACACTGGTGATGCTGCCGATGGCATAGACCAGATAAAAAACCAACGGGTAGATATGGCGATTGCCGCCCGGCCCGATGACCTTGTTCCCAGTATCCATTTCCAGACTATAGCCGCTGTACCCCTTGCCATTATTGCTCCCAATATCGACTGCTCGGTGAAACGGGCCTGGCAGGCCGAGACCGTTGACTGGGCGAATCTGCCTATTATCCTGCCCGAGCACGGGGTGGCACGAAAACGATTTGAGCGGTGGTTTAGAGATAAACATCAGGGCCGCCCCAATGTCTATGCCCAGGTTTCTGGACAGGAGGCTCTGGTTAGCATGGTGGCTCTGGGTTGTGGTGTTGGTCTTTCTCCTATTGTGGTGGTGGATAACAGTCCGGTTAAAGAGCGTATTCAGATACTGCCGGATACTAGCATTGCGCCTTTTGATTTGGGACTCTGTTGTTTTAAGAAAAAATTGGATGACCCTATAGTGGCAGAGTTTATGGCGATGGCGACTCAGCCATAGATGAGTTGTCGGTGCACGATGACCAGATTTTTTTAAAATTAAAACTGGGTTATCGGGGCATTACCTCTGAAGCCAGGATTGCGCTCAGTGTTAAGGCCAAGTTGCAGGCCGCTGGGTTTGCCGATCCGCAGGTTGAGATTAGTGGCGAAGTGACCGCCTGTCCCGGTCAGACTGGCACTGGGCATCTTCGGGAAATCAAAAATATTATTATGGTGGCTTCCGGCAAAGGTGGTGTGGGAAAGTCTACTACAGCGGTTAACCTTGCTTTGGCACTGCATGCTGAGGGCGCTAAAGTGGGTCTTTTAGATGCTGATATCTACGGCCCCAGCCAACGCACCATGCTGGGTGTTGCAGATGATGTAAAGCCTGAGCTGGTCGATGAAAAGTTTTTAAAGCCGGTTGTTCGCATGGGCATCAAGTCTATGTCTGTCGGTTATTTGTCTGAAGAAAAAGCTCCGATGATTTGGCGCGGGCCTATGGCTACACGCATGCTAAGTTAGCTTCTGGAGCAGACCATTTGGGGCGAGCTGGATTATCTTGTGGTCGACATGCCTCCGGGAACCGGGGATATTCAAATATCTCTAGCCCAGAAGCTCAGCGTGTCCGGCGCAGTGGTTGTTACTACCCCTCAGGAGGTTGCTCTTATCGACGCCAGAAAGGGCATTGAAATGTTTAATAAAGTAGGCATCCCTGTGTTGGGGATTGTTGAAAATATGGCGACCCATATATGCTCTAACTGTGGCTATGAAGAATCAATATTTGGTCAGCATGGAGCTCAGACGATGGCACAGGAATATAATACTGCAATGCTTGGTTCTCTGCCTTTGGATGCCCGGATAAGGGAGGATGTTGACCAGGGTATGCCGACGGTTGCGACCGACCCCCTGGGGGCTCTCTCAGCCGCTTATATCGCAGTGGGACAACAGGTGGCAGCACAGCTATGGTTGAACAATAAAGTTATGCATGCGCCGCCATCAATTGTTATGGTAGAAGACTAGGTCTTTGATGATAGGCCCTTTAGTGGCTATGGTTTAGCTTCTAAGGAATGTCTTGATCATTGTATAAGAATAAGAGGGAGCCTAAATATGCCAGCCAGTTACCTCGACAGTGGCATTGATGCTCTGAGCTAAGAGTGACGCTGTTATCGACGATATTATTTTAAGCTGGCTCAACGCCAATAAACAAAATGCTTGGATGGTGGTTCCCATGTTGGCTTTTCTTGAGGCCTGTCCTGGCGTCGGGCTGTTAGTCTCCGGGGTTATCCTGCTAACAGTTTCTACCGTTTTGTACACTGAGCAGTTAGCCACGCTGTCACAGATAGTGCCCCTGGCGTTTATCGGAGCCTGTCTGTCCGACCATCTAGGCTTTTATCTGGGTCGATGGATAGGTCCCAGGTTTCACCACCATCCCTTTGCCATCAAACGCGCTGAGCAGCTGCAAAAGGCTGAGGCGTTTATTTTAAAGTATGGGGCTGCCGCCATTATTTTAGGCCGCCTGCTGACTGCGGTAAGAAGTCTGGTGCCCATGCTGGTGGGTATCAGTGGTACCAGCCGATTAAAATTCAGCCTGATCGATACAGTTGCCTGCATAATCTGGGCTCTGGGCCTTGGTTTGCTGGTGATGGGTCTGGACAATCTGCTGCCCGGTTAGTATCCGTAGTTCAATATTGCCTGAATAGCTGGCACTATAGGATTAATAAAAATACGTTAAACAATAAAACCAAGCCCTCAAGGGCCCTATAAAAAAGCAGGGGGAGCACTATGAGCTCAGCGAGCAGCATTACCGCGACCAGCAAATCACCATTTGATAGCTGGCGATCCATTGTTATAAGCCTTTACATGACATTGGTTGGCTACGGCGTATTGGTGGGTATCCCTGTTATCAGTACCGCCTGGGTCACCTTACTGGGCTTTTCTGAGGTAGAGGTGGGCCGGGTAGCTGGAGCTGATCTGGGTGGCCTGTCGCTGGGCGCCATAGTCACTTCACTGTTTATTTCCAAGGTCAATCGTCGTTGGCTGGTGGTCTGGGGGCTGGGTCTGGCCGTATTGGCCAACGGGCTCTGTATCACTGTAGTGGACTACAATCAGGTGCTGTGGCTGCGGCTGCTGGCCGGGTTTGGTAGCGGTATTTACACGGCGGTGGCGGTGACATCTCTGGGCGCCAGTTCCAAACCGGCCCGAGCTTACAATGCCATGTTATTTGCCTTCGCCTTTTCTCAGGCTCTGGAAATGCACTTTTTGCCCTTGCTGTCTATGGCAGGAATTTACTGGGTATTTATCTGTTGCTTCCTGATTACCGTGCCATTTATCCGCTGGATTCCGTCTCATGCCGCTGGGAGAGAAGTAACTATCGAATCTGAACTGGCTCCCGAGGCAGCAGCTATGGCCTCTGGGCAGCCGGCCATGCCCAACTATGTGCCCTGGCTGTGCCTGGCTGCCATGGTGATTACCTATATCAATATTGGTTCCTACTGGACCTATATCGAGCTGGCGGCCCTGAGCGATCAGGCTACCCCCTCATGGATTAATCAGGTGCTGGTCTGGTCATCATTTTGTAGCCTGGTAGGCTGCGCATTCGCTACGGTGCTCAGCAATCGCTTTGGTCTGCTGCGACCCCTGTTGGTGGCACTTTTGACCATGGCCCTGATTGTCGGCTTACTGGTCAATGGCATCACAGATAGCAAATTGCTGATCAGCGTATTTTCCTTTAACTTGCTGTGGATCTTTATCGATGTCTATCAGATGTCGACCATTGCCAATGTTGATCTGGCAGGCAGGTTTGCCGCCCTGATGCCTGCAGCCCAGGGTCTGGGTCAGATTATCGGTCCCAATCTGGCGGCCTCAATTCTGGGTTTAAAACTGGGTTACAGCGCGGTCTTTATCATGTGTTCTGGAGCCGCTTTGCTGGCTATGCTGATTTATGCATTTCTGTTTTTACGCTTCAAAAACAGCATGCCCACTTTGGCCTATGCTACCTAGATGTGAGCAGATCAAGACGTTAATTGAGAGCGTGACTTAGAGATAGATGGTAGCTACGGGTGGACTTGAACCACCGACCCCAGCATTATGAATGCTGTGCTCTAACCAGCTGAGCTACGTAGCCACAATTTCTTGCAGAGCCCTGTGGGACAGGGGCGCGCATTTTCGCCAGACGGGACGCTTTTGTCAAGAACTTCACTGCCTAGACTGCCTAGACTGTCTAGGCAGTCTAGATTGGGCAGTCTACCTGGAGAGCGCTATTTGCCGGATTCTTGGCAGGTGACAGATTCTCTTTATTACTGTGAGTGGTATCACATTAACTAAAATCTTTTAGTACTGCTATACATTACTGCTAGCCGGTTCATCAAACTTTTGCCGGGCATTTGCATAATGGGCCTATGCCTCTGGCCGAGGTTGATCTGGCGCTGTCTGGGCTGATATTCCGAGTACAGTGTGAGAGCATAGTGCGAAACTGGGTTACCCTGAAGTTATCCATTTTCTATACTAGATATCAGTGCTTATAACAGGCGGCAGCGCTGGAAAAACCTCGGTCAGAGGTTGTTTGTTTCTACTGGATCGCCTGAATACGGTACACCCGTCCACCAAAATCATCAGTCACATAGAAGCGGCCCTGGTTATCCTGAGTCACGGTAACAGGGCGACCCAAGATACCATCGTCGGCTAAAAAACCGGTCATAAAGTCTCGTTGCTCTATATTGCCCTCATTGTCCCAGTGCAGCGAGACTACCTTGTAGCCATCTAACTCAGAGCGATTCCAGGAACCGTGCAAAGCCACCAGCGCTGTGCGTTCAAACTGTTGGGGAAGACTCTCATGAGCCTCAATAAAGTGAATGCCCAATGGTGCATTGTGAGGGCGGAATTTATGTGCCGGTGGTATGGCTAATGACGCCAGGTCGGGGCGCTTATCACCGAATTCAGGGTCGGGCACATTGTCGCCATGGTAGTAGGGCCAGCCGTAGAAGCCGCCCTCGACTACTAGATTGAGATCGTCGGGTGGAAAGTCATCGCCGAGCAGGTCGCGAGAGTTGCTGGTGGCATAGAGCTCGCCAGACCAGGGGGTCCAGTCAAAGCCTACGGTGTTGCGCAGGCCGGTGGCAAAGATCTGTTGATTGCTGCCATCCAGATCCGCAACCAGCATGGCGGCGTATCTGGGATCTTCTGGCTCACAGACATTACAGGGTGAGCCAACCCCTATATGCAGTTTGCGCTCAGGAGAGATACCGATAATTTTGGCCTTGTGAATCAGATCATAGGGTAGGCCGGTGATCAGGGTTTCAATCTCGCCCGCTAGCTTGGCTGAGTCCTGATCAAACAGCACCCGGCTTACTGAGCCGCTCTCGCTAAAGTACAGCCAGTCACCATCAAACACCAAGCCCTGGGGGCCTTCTAGGCCGTCTATTAGTACGCTGTGGGTCTCAGCGGTGCCATTACCATCCTTATCCTGAAGCAGCAGTATCTGGCCTGCATCCGCAATGCTGACGATCATATCGTGATTTTTGGTCACCAGAATAAACCGCGCATATCCCAGGTTTTCTGCCACTATATCAACCTTAAAACCCTCGGGCAGGTCGAATATATTGTGGTCCACAGCTTCCTCGGATTTGTTGAGTCCAGCGACGGCGCTCACCATAGTCCAGAATCCGCTGATACCGCCGGGAACAGACGCTGAGATATAGGCTGTGCTGCCTATCAGCACAGTGATAACTGCGACGCTGAGTAATTTGAATATTGTCTTAAGCATGGGTTGACCTCTTAGGGGGCTTTTTTAGCCACTGCAGTGATAATTGAACCACAGACCACCATGCAGGCGCCAATAATTGAGAGCATTTGCAGCTGCTCTGCGGCAATTCCAGGAATAGGGATAAGCTGCACTATAGCAACGGTAAGCAGCGGAGTTAGTGCAATAATGGCACTGACTCTGGAGGCTTCCATATGCACCATGGCCTCGGCAAAACAGCCATAGGCGATCAATGTGTTAAGGCCGCAAAAGGCCAGCAGGCCCCATTGCACAGCGCTGAGTTCAGCCAGGAGAGAGAAGTTGGACAGAGGCAGAAAGACCAGAGCGCCAATCCAATAGAAAACCAGCATGGTCTCCTCTGAGTTAAAATCCCGCAGCAGGAATTTCTGCATAATGGCGTAACCGGTCCAGCATACAGCCGCCATCAGAATGCACAACAGGCCAATTCCATAACTGCTGAGGGAGCCAAAGATATCCCCCAGATGATGGTTAAAAAATAGCATCAAACCAGAAGCAAAGCTCATAAAGCCGAGCCACTGAGCTCTGGAAAAACTCTCTTTAAATATCCACAACCCGGCTAACAGTAAAAGCATAGGCGCAATTAGAATCATCACCTGGGCGGCCTCTGCAGTGGTTCTCTGCAGACCAAGAATATACAGACCATAGTTGGCCGCCAGCAGAGATCCAGCCACTAGCAGTTGCAGGGCCAGTTTGGGCGAGCGGAATTTGGCGCGGTTGGGTAGACGATTGCGCACCAAAAGGTAGGGAGTAATCAGCAAGGCGGCCAGAGAATAGCGGAAAAACGTGGTGGTCAGAGGGTCCAATGTGGTCATTACCCCTTTGAGTGCTATAGGCAATACACCCCACATGGCCGCTGTTGACAGGGCGAGCAATACACCCAGTCTCCAGCGCCCGGAAACAGTCATAGTCGACTGGCCATAGAGTCGCTAAACATTAAAGCGGAAGTGAATTACGTCGCCATCCTTAACTATGTATTCCTTACCTTCAAGGCGCCACTTGCCGGCATCCTTTGCTCCCTGCTCGCCGTTACCGGCGATATAGTCGTCGTAGCCTACGATCTCGGCGCGAATAAAGCCTTTCTCAAAGTCTGTGTGAATCTTGCCGGCTGCATTGGGTGCGGTGGCCCCCACAGGTATGGTCCAGGCACGAACCTCTTTGGGTCCCGCGGTAAAGTAGGTCTGCAGGCCAAGCAGGTTATAGCCAGCGCGAATCACGCGGTTTAAGCCCGGTTCCTGCATGCCCATCTCTTGCAGAAACTCCATTTTTTCATCATCTTCAAGTTCTGAAATCTCGGCTTCCAGCTTGTTGCAGATAGGCACCACAACAGAGCCCTCGGCCTCGGCAATAGCGTTAACTGCGTCTAGATAAGGGTTATTTTCAAAACCCTCTTCGTCCACATTGGCGATATACATGGTGGGCTTTAGGGTCAGCAGGCTGAGAGGCTTAAGCAGCTTTAATTCATCATCGCTCAGTTCAAATGAGCGCAGTGGCTTGGCTTCATTAAGGTGGGGCAGAACTTTTTCGGCCACAGCTTTGAGTGCAATAGCGTCGGCATCTTTGCCTTTGGCTGCCTTGGAGGCCCGCAGTATGGCTTTTTCGACGCTGTCGAGATCGGCCAGGGCCAGTTCGGTATTAATCACATCAATATCGTCGGGGGGGCTAATCTGGCCCTCTACATGAATCACATTTTCATCATCAAAACAGCGCACCACATGGGCAATAGCATCGGTCTCGCGAATATTGGAGAGAAACTGATTGCCGAGGCCCTCGCCTTTGGACGCACCAGCTACCAGGCCGGCAATATCCACAAATTCCATGCTGGTGGGAATTAGGCGTTCGGGATTAACAATACCTGCAATCTTGTCCTGACGCGGGTCGGGAATAGGTACCACGCCCGTATTGGGCTCAATGGTGCAGAACGGGAAATTTTCCGCGCCTATACCTGCTTTGGTCAGTGCATTAAATAAGGTGGACTTGCCAACATTGGGCAATCCAACAATTCCGCAGTTAAAACCCATTTTATTTTTCCTTTGCTCTGGCTGTAGTCAACCAGGTATTAAAGACTGTGTAAGGCAGTCATGGCCTTTTCCCATTGACCCTCTACCGCAGTAGGCAGGTGACGCAGTGCGTCATCTATACTGTTGGCGATCAACTGTTGATCACTGGGTGAGGCTTTCTTAAGTACATAGTCGGACACCAGATTAGCCTGTCCCGGGTGGCCTATGCCAATGCGCAGGCGGGCAAAATCTTGGTTATTGCCCAGACTTTTAATGGTGTCGCGCAGCCCATTGTGGCCACCGTGGCCGCCACCTTTTTTAAAGCGAACAGTGCCGGGATCCATATCCAGTTCATCGTGCACCACCAGAATATTCTCCGGGGCAATCTGATAGAACCTGGCCAGCGCGGCAATAGACTTGCCACTGAGATTCATAAAGGTGCTGGGTATCAACAGGCGCACATCGCGGCCGGCAATGCTGACTCTTGCAGTATCACCAAAAAACTTGCTTTCGTATTTGAGTTCCGTATGCAGAGATTTTGCCAGCTCCAGAACCAAGTCAGCCCCGACATTATGTCGCGTCCGTTCATAGTTGGGGCCGGGGTTTCCCAGCCCTACTATTAACTCTACGGGCGCGTCCAATGTCAGGGCCTACTCAGAGGGCAGAGGCGAAGATTACTCTTCGCTTGCTTCCTCGACACTACCGTCTGCATCACCAGCATCACCGGCTTCAGCTGCAGGTGCGGCGTCTTCATCTTCGTCTTTAGACTTCGACTTGTTGACTGCTGCAATTGGCAGATCGTGATCATCACCATGGCTCAGAGCCACAGACTCAACGCCTTTGGGCAGTTTGATATCAGAGATATGCAAAGTCTGACCAAGATCAACTTCAGCCATATCCACTTCAAGATACTCGGGCAGATCTGCTGGCAGACACATAATGTCCAGCTCAGTCATGCTGCGGGCGATAAGCCCTCCACCCAGCTTAACGCCAACACAGGTTTCTTCGTTGATAAAGTGCAGAGGCACTCGAGTTTGCAGTTTGGTGTTCTTGCTGACACGCAGGAAATCCATATGCAGCACAATGGCCTTGGCAGGATGACGCTGTACATCTTTAACAATCACGTCTTCAGACTTGCCATCGATATTCAGATCAATAATATGAGAGTAGAACGCTTCGTTTTCCAGCGCTTTCATCACGTCTTTGTGGACAAGGACAACCTTGGCGGGGTCTTTCTTTCCGCCATAGACAATTGCTGGTATTTCACCGGCCAGACGACGCAGGCGGCGGCTCGCACCTTTCCCTGTATCCTCGCGACCCTTCGCTTGTAACGTAAAATCAGTAGACATAGTAGTCTCCAATGTTGTGCCATAACAGACCGCGACCAGACCTGAGATGGAGTTTAAATGCCTCGGATTGAGGCGGTTTTAAATTAGCGGATGCCTGGCGTTAGCCAAACATCGCGCTAATAGATTCTTCGTTGCTGATGCGGCGCACCGATTCGCCCAGTAGCTTGGCCAGCTGCAGCGTACGGATTTTTTTGCACTTTTTAGCTTCATCACTGAGCGGGATACTGTTGGCAACCACCAACTCATCCAACTGAGATTTATTAATATTGTCTATGGCGCCACCGGATAAAACCGCGTGGGTAGCATAGGCTACAACCTTAGCTGCACCATTTTTCTTTAATGCTTCGGCGGCCTTGCACAATGTGCCTGCTGTATCGACAATATCATCGACCAGTACACAGGTGCGCCCTTCAACTTCACCGATAAGGTTCATCACTTCACTCTGATTAGACGTGGGGCGACGCTTATCGATAATAGCCAGATCACAGCCCAGCTGTTTAGCCACTGCTCTGGCGCGAACCACACCGCCAACATCTGGCGATACAACTTGCAGGTTTTTGTAATTTTGACGCTCAATATCGCCTAGCAACACTGGCGCGCCATAGACATTATCAACTGTACAGTTGAAAAAGCCCTGAATCTGTTCTGCGTGGAGGTCGACGGTTAAAACACGGTCAACACCAGCATTGGAAAGCATGTCCGCCACTACCTTGGCACTGATAGGCACGCGCACTGAACGCACTCGGCGATCCTGACGGGCATAGCCAAAGTAGGGAACCACTGCAGTGATACGTGCAGCCGATGCGCGTCTCAGCGCATCGATCATCAGTACCAGTTCCATCAGGTGCCGGTTGGTGGGTGCGCAGGTGGGCTGCACCACAAATACATCATGTCCGCGAACATTCTCGCGAATTTCAATATTAATCTCACCGTCTGAAAATAATGATACTAGCGCGTCGCCCAGAGGGATCCCCAGAGTGCGAGCGATTTCAGATGCCAGTTCTGGGTTTGCGTTCCCAGAGAAGACCATTAATCTTGCCACGTCATTTTTCCTGGTATTCATAGTATAGAAATGGCTGGGGCGGGAGGATTCGAACCTCCGATGCCGGGATCAAAACCCGGTGCCTTAACCACTTGGCGACGCCCCAGTAAAAATCTTTCCCAATTGCCGATGCAGTGAGGAGCGACTATCGCCCCGCGCTATAAACGCACGCCATTGTTCTGGTACCAGATCAAGAGCCTGTTGCGCCTCTGTCTGGTTGTCAAAACTGCAAAATACGCTAGCACCAGTCCCTGTCATCAGCGGATTGCGGTAATCTGCCATCCATTCCAGTGCTTGGTTCACCGCCGGGTAGAGTTTTTCAACTACAGCCTGGCAGTCGTTCCTGTACTGCACCTCTGAGAGGGCGCGTATTTTGATGGGTGAAGTGTCCCTTGTCAATTGAGGATTTGAAAATATTTCAGCTGTAGATACCTGCACATTGGGTGTGATCACCAAATACCATTGCTCAGCAATATCAACCGCTGTCAGCAACTCGCCAATGCCCTCAGCAAAGGCAGTATTGCCGCGCACAAAAACTGGTACATCGGCGCCCAGTTCAGCACCTAAATCAGCCAGTTGGTCAGTGCTGAGCCCTGCCTGCCAGAGCTGATTCAGACCTACTAAAGCTGTGGCTGCATTACTGCTGCCGCCGCCGAGGCCAGCGCCCATCGGAATCTGCTTATCAATGGCGATATCACAGCCCTGAGTACAGCCGCTGGCTGACTGCAACAGTCTTGCCGCTCTGACAATTAAATTATCTTCTGGGGCCAGGCCTTCTATGCTGGGACTCAAACAAATATCGCCGCTGTGATTAACGCTGAAGGTCAGGCTATCGCCATAGTCCAGCAGCTGAAACAGGGTTTGCAGGCTGTGGTAGCCATCCGCTCGTTGGCCTGTAATATGCAGAAAAAGGTTAAGTTTAGCCGGCGAGGGCAATACTACAGATGACATGGTTTTTAGACCGCTGGCTATGGTTGGGGAAACGTCCAGGCGGATATTATCAGTTTAAAGCTCTGTTCCCCAAATTCCCCGGTGATTTTTCCTGGCAGATTACGGTCGTTTTTACGCTTATAGCGAGAAAATGACAGCTGCCAGCCAGCCTGTTCAAAACTGCTGGCTTCACCAGTTGGCCCGGACACCAAATTATTAAATGGGGTTTCCGCCGGTGATGGCAGACCGCGGGCCCACCAACTCAGTGCATCTACAGGAATAGCCAGGCCAGTAAGCTGTTGCGCCAACAGTTCTGGTGAGTTGCTGTAGGTCTGTTCGCCCTGGCGCATATTGGCCAGATACTGATCGCCCTCAATCACCGCGCTCCCGGCGCCCAAGGGGCCGCTGAGCGAGACCGAGTACTGTTGTTGATGCTGCTGCCAGCTAAGATTGGCGCTGCCTCCCTGGAGAGAATTTTTAAAACCCAGCTTGCCCCGCAACCCCCAGCTTTGCAGCTGAGCTACCTGGGCCTGATGCTGCTGCCAGTCGAGACCTGTGGCTGGGGCTATGGCGGCCTGATTGGCGCAACCACTCAATATAAGAGCTAACAGAACAGTGCCAGCAGCGATTTTCATTCTTCGCTACTCTGCGCCGCGGCGCTGTCTGCTTGACCAGATTGGGCCGGCTGATCTGATGCTGTGCCCAGACGCTCCATGGTTTCGACAATAGAGGGGTGGTCTGGCACCTGCTGCAAACCCTGTTGCCAGACTTCCAGAGCGCGCTCTCGGTTACCCAGCGTCCAGTGTACTTCGCCCAGATGGGAGGCGATTTCTGGGTCGGGCAGTATATCGTAGGCTTTCTGCAGAAATGCTAGCGCCTCATCCGGTTGGTCCATTTGAAATAGTACCCAGCCCATACTGTCTATGGTGGCCGGGTCGCCCGGATTGAGAAGATAGGCGCGCTTGATTAATTTGTATGCTTCCTCGCGGCGGTCTGTATGCAGAATCATGGTGTAACCCAGTGCATTGAGAGCCACCGCATTATCCTGATCCAGGGCCAGCAGGGCTCTGAGATCCTGCTCTGCAAGAGCAAAGTTATCCTGCTGCTCGGCCACCATAGACCGGGCATAGAGTAACTGGCTGTCGTTGGGGAAAGCATCCAGACCATCGGTCAGAATAGATAGCGCCTGATCCGGCTGCTGGGCACTGATTAGCAGATTGGACTCAATTTGAAACAGAGCTACGGCCTGCTGTGGCTGCTCCGAACGCAGGCGCTGCAAATAGCGTCGCGCTGTATCCATATTATTGTGCTGGGCCAGCAACACTGAGAGTCTGGAGGCGGCGGCCAGGTAGTTGCGGCCATAGCGAACCTGAGAATAATGCTTGATGGCCACTGCAGGTTGATTGTCGCTGTCGGCAATACTACCCAGATGATACTGGGCATCAGCTCTAAGGCTGGGGCTAGAGGAGGCCTGAGTAAACAGCTCGCTGGCGCGCTCCCCATTGCCTTCATTTAAAAGCAGAAGAGCCAGCAGGAAATTAACCTCCTGATCATTGGGTTGCTCTTCGCGCAGCATATCAAATTGCTCAATAGCCAGGCTGCGATCAGTAATGGTCAGAAAACGAGCATACTGCAGTCTCAGCTTGCGGTTGTCAGGCTGACGCTTTAATGCTCTGGCAATCAGTAATGCGGCCTCTTCAATGCGGTCCCGCTGATGCAGAACCTGAGCCAGCAACAACAGGCCGCGCTCATCATCGGGCACTGCAGCGAGAAAATCCCTAGCCGCCTGTTCTGACTTATCCAGCTGGCCGATCTCTCTCAGTAGTATGCCGGTTGCCAGCAGTACGCTGGGCTGTTTATCTTCACTGAGTTCCACCTCTGTATAGGCCTGCAGCAACTTCTGGATATCGGCCTGCTCTGTGGGAATCGAAGTTACAGCTAAAAATGCCTCCGAGTCGTCTCTATGTTGATACAGCCAGCTAGCCTGCTCAAGGGCACCAACGCCATCATTTAGTTTGGCGTAGGCCTGCATGGCGGCTTCGCGGGCAACCGGGTTCTGGGGTTCCTTGGTCAGCCACAGCATTGTCATTTCCAGAGTAGCCTGGTAGTCGCGCATATAGTTGGCAACTCGCCCGGCCATTTCGATTACCCCGGGGTCGCCAGTCTGCCGCGCCTGATCCAGGTACTTGGGCAGGGCTATATCAAACTGATCGCGGGTTAGTGCCACGTCAGCCACCAGCAGATCGTAGAGACTATCTATGGGAAAGGGTTTGACAGGAGCCTCTGTTAGCGCCTCTTTGTCGCTAACCGCCTTTTCGCCAACTGTATTGTCTCCAATCGCTGTGTTGCCAGAGGCATCAGTGTTTTGAGGGCTTGAGGCGCAGCCACCCACAGCTAACAACAGAGCCAATAGAGAAGCTGTAATCGGGTTGCGCAACGAAGTATTAATATTATTCTCCATACTCTTATTTTCTAGGATACCGATGATTAAGACAATTCCTGAGGCGAAAGTTTTATAAGCATAGCTCAGAGTTTATTCCGACTGTGAAATTCATTTCTGCCTCAGCCTCCTTTTGTAGTCGAGTCTGGTGTAAAATTCGACCTTTAAAGCACAGAGCACAAGCTAAATTAATGGGTATTTTGGCATTTGGCATCAACCATAAATCGGCCTCGGTAGATCTCCGCGGGCGGATCGCCTTTGCCCCCGAGATAGTGGTTGAGTCACTGCAATCAGCTATAGGTATTCTAGGTGCAACAGAAATTGCGCTGTTATCCACCTGTAATCGCACTGAGATATATCTTGCAGGCGAAGTCAGTGACGATCAGGTGCTGGGCTGGTTGGCGCAAACCAAAGGTCTGGATACTGTCGAGCTGCAAAGCTGCTACTACTGTCACCGGGACCAGCATGCCATCCGCCATATAATCTGCGTGGCCAGCGGTCTGGATTCGCTGGTACTTGGCGAACCACAGATTTTTGGTCAAATAAAGTCAGCCTACTCAGTGGGTCGAGAGGCAGAGACTGTGGCCAGCGAGCTCAATCAGGCGTTTCAACAGGCATTTGGCGCGGCTAAGAGGGTTCGTTCAGAAACCGCCATTGGCCAGAACCCGGTTTCAGTGGCCTATGCCTCGGTGAGTCTGGCAGAGCAAATCTTTGCCAATCTGGAAAGTGCTCATGCTCTGTTAGTGGGCGCAGGTGAAACCATTGAGCTGGTAGCGCGCCATTTGCAGGAGAAAAACATCGGCCAGATTACTGTCGCCAACCGCACCCTGAACCGGGCTCAGGAACTGGCAGAAAACTTTGCCGCCGAAGCCATATTGTTATCGGATATTCCCGACCACCTGCATCGTGCAGATATAGTGATTTCTTCCACCGCCAGTCAGCTGCCCATCCTGGGCAAGGGCGCAGTGGAATCGGCGCTGAAAAAGCGCAAGCACAAACCTATTTTTATGGTCGACATAGCCGTGCCCAGGGATATTGAGCCCGAGGTTGAAGAGCTGGACGATATCTATCTTTACACGGTGGATGATCTCGAAGAGGTGATTCAGGACAATCTGCGCGCCCGCCAGAGTGCCGCAGATATGGCCCGGGAAATAGTCGATCAGGAGGTTGATAGCTGGTTGAGCAAACAGCGTGCTCTGGCTGTTGTAGATACCATTAGAGCCTTCCGTGACAGCGTAGAAGTGATTCGAGACGGTGAAGTTGAAAAGGCGCTGGCAGCGCTGGAGCGAGGTCAGGACTCTGCCGAGGTAATCAATGCCCTGGCTCGCAACCTGACTAATAAGCTGCTGCACAAGCCAACCACCAGGCTCAAGCAGGCCAGCGAAGAGGGCAGTGATGCCACCATAGATGCCACCCACGAACTGTTTGGCCTAAAGAAAAAATAAGCCCTGTATTACATGGAAACCAAAGCTGCATGAAAGATTCGATACTATCCAAACTGGATACCCTGAGTGAACGCTACGAGGAAGTGGGCGCCCTGCTCAGTGATGCGGATACTATTGCCGATCAGAATAAATACCGCGATCTGTCCAAGGAATATGCCGAACTGGAGCCAGTGGTCAAAACCTATCTTGGCTATCAGCAGGTAGTCAGTTCAGTGGCAGAGGCCAAATCGCTGCTCAAGGATGCAGATCCGGATATGCGGGAAATGGCCCAGGAAGAGATGAAAGAGGGCGAGCAGCAGCTTGAAAAAGTTGAGTTGGAATTGCAGCGCCTGTTGCTGCCCAAAGATCCCAATGACCACAAAAATGTATTTCTGGAAATACGCGCCGGCACTGGGGGTGACGAGGCAGCTATTTTTTCTGGTGACCTATTTCGCATGTACAGCAAGTTTGCCGAGGACCAGCGCTGGCAGGTCGAGGTAATCAGCGAAAATACTGGCGATCATGGTGGCTATAAGGAGATTATCGCCCGCATTGTGGGCAGAGGGGTTTACTCCAAGCTTAAATTTGAGTCCGGTGCCCACCGGGTACAGCGAGTGCCTGATACCGAGTCCCAGGGTAGAATTCATACCTCCGCCTGCACCGTAGCAATTATGCCCGAGGCCGATGAGCAGGACGAAATTGAAATTAACAAGGGCGACCTGCGTGTAGATACCTTCCGCGCCTCAGGCTCGGGCGGTCAGCATGTTAACAAAACCGACTCGGCCATCCGTCTGACCCACCTACCCACAGGCATGGTGGTGGAATGTCAGGACGAACGCTCCCAGCATAAGAATCGTGCCAAAGCTATGGCTGTGCTGCAGGCGCGGCTAAACTCAGCGCAGGATGATGCCGCGGCCAAAGAGCAGTCCGAACAGCGCAAAAGTCTAGTGGGTAGCGGCGATCGGTCCGAGCGCATTCGCACCTACAACTTCCCCCAGGGCCGGGTTACAGACCACCGTATCAATCTCACCCTGTACAAGCTGGCAGAGGTAATGGAGGGCTCGCTGCATGACGTGGTGCAGCCTCTGGTCAATGAATTCCAGGCCGAGCAGCTGGCCTCTCTCGCAGAGTAACCATGGCCACTGTTGCCGATTTTTTGCAGCGTCACAGCGAGCTTTCACCGGCCAGTGATACGGCACTGTTGGATACTGAACTGCTACTGTGCCACTGCCTGTCTGTGAATCGCACCTGGTTAAAAACCTGGCCGGATAAAACTCTATCCCTGGCAGATGCTGAGCGTTTTGATCAGCTGTTCCAACGCCGATTAGAGGGCGAGCCAGTAGCCTTTATTATTGGCACCCAGGGTTTTTGGAGCCTCGACCTCAGTGTCTCGCCCCATACGTTAATTCCGCGCCCTGAAACCGAGTTACTGGTTGAGACGGCGCTGGAGCTGGATTTGCCCGGCCACAGCCAGGTGCTGGATCTGGGTACCGGAACCGGCGCTATAGCTCTGGCGCTGGCCTCAGAATATCCCCACTGGCAACTGACCGCGGTCGATGTGCAGGCACAGGCAGTTGAGCTGGCGGAACAAAATCGTCTTGCCCATCAGCTGGATAATGTGACTATTTATCAGAGTAACTGGTTTGCGGGCGTTGCCAATCGCCAGCCCCAGACAAAATTCAATCTTATTGTCAGCAACCCGCCCTATATTGAAATCGACGACGCCCATCTATTTGAGGGTGATGTGCGTTTTGAGCCCGCTTCAGCCCTGGTGCCTGGCACCCAGGGGCAGGACGACCACCAGCCGGAGACCGGGCAGAGTTCCGGGTTTT
>OBPT01000215.1_pt1 | contig 18427 bp, 16 predicted proteins | sample 1534671 | NCBI WGS metagenome assembly OBPT01 (sample SAMEA3275494, study PRJEB22092) | marine metagenome | biome: ENVO:00000447 marine biome; feature: ENVO:00002042 Surface water; material: ENVO:00002010 seawater | collected 2014-06-21T11:00:00+00 | depth 1 m | reverse complement strand
GCACCGAGCGTTTTTTTTTTATTTGCGTGAGCACAACGCGCGACTCGTTAGGACAGCATTCGCTCATTACGCGGATCGTAAAACGGTCGCACCCTCACCTCTGCTGGGATCGATTCCCCCTCGATCATGACGGCATAATGGCCTGCGGGAAGAACGGTTTTGCCCTGTGCATCGACGGGAACATCGATCAGGCACAAACCCACCGCACAGTTAAAGTGGGCAGAAAACGCTCCAGAGGTAACATAACCCACCACTTGGCCGTCCCGTAACACTGGCTCATTGTGATGCATTAATGGCGCCGACGCTTTGAGTTTCACTGAGCAAAGATACGGACCCTTGGCTTCCAATTTGCGCTGCAAATACGCCTCTCGGCCAAGGAACGCAGGGACCTTATCGATCTTACAAATAAACGCCAGCCCGACTTGATGCGGCGATTCTGTATAGGCCAGGTCATGCCCCCAGTGCACAAATCCTTTTTCGATTCGCAGCGCATTGAGCGCCTCTGACCCGAGCAACTTGATGCCAAATTGCTCACCTGCCGACAGCAAGACGTCCAAAACGTGTTCCGCAAAGTCGGGTGTCACGAAGAGTTCCCAACCCAGTTCACCCGAGTAAGACAAGCGCTGCGCCGTGACCCGAGCATGACCAATATGGCATTCCCTGACGCTATTGAAAGGAAAGGCCTCAGGTGTGACATCAAGCTCAGTGACCGCCGCCATAAGCGCCCGGCTTTGCGGACCCATGATGCCAAGTACACCGAACGATGCTGTCTCATCGCGCAGCCTGACCGGTTCTTCAGGCTCAATGAGAGACGCCAACCATAAATAATCTCTTCGGGTGCGCGCGATCGAGCTCATCACCATGTAGCGATCATCGGCGTAACGCGCGACGGTCACGTCGCTTTCAATGCCGCCTCGCTCATTGAGTAACAGCGAGTAGGCAAGACGGCCACACGCCATCGCCACGTCATTTGTACATGCTCGCTGTAAAAAGGCCTCGGCGCCCGACCCTTCGACACTGATCTTGCCCAGCATCGAATAGTCGATAACCGCCACACGGTTGCGCGCAGCGCGCTGCTCATCGAGGGCATACTCAAACCAGTTTTGGCGCCCAAAGCTATACGCATAGGCAGGCTCTACACCCTCGGGGGCATACCAGCCTGGACGCTCCCATCCCTGCGCTTCGGTAAAGCAAGCGCCCTGCTCTCTCAACCGATGGTGAAACGGCGATCGTCTGATATTTCTAGCTGTTTCACGCTGGTAATTCGGCCAATGCATCGCGTAGGTTTGCACTAAGGTTTCTGGGCATCGCGCTTGCAAATATGGGTCCCGCGCTTGAAATGCCTCGCACCTGGCCGGGTCCATCCCACTGAGGTCGAGGGTTGGATATCCGTTGACGATCCATTCAGCCAGAGCCCTTCCCGCACCGGGTCCGGTCTGGATTCCGGTGGAATTCAGACCGGCGAGAATAAAATAATTGCTTAGATTGGGCGCAGTACCCAGGGTAAACCGGCCATCGTAAGAATAACTCTCGGGCCCATTGAAAAAGGTGCGAATACCGACTTCCTCAAGCAGCGGCACTCGCTTCATCGCCATCTCGATCACGTCCATGACATCGTCTTCAACAAAAGGCAGCGATTCGAAAGCAAAGGGGTCGGGAATGCCGGCGGTCGCCCAAGGCTTGGCGTGATGGTGGGCAAATCCAAATAACAGCTTACCGGCGTCCTCTTTAAAATACGTGCCGTCGCAGTAGGACCGCAGTACCGGCAAATCACGCGGCAAGGCATCGATGGGCTCCGTCACCAGGTAATAGTGCTCACAGGCGTGCAGCGGAACACCCACGTCATGCTGCTGTCCGAGCGCTCGCGCCCACATGCCGCCACAGTTGACGACTGATTCCGCTGTGATCGTGCCGTGGTCCGTGACAACCCCTACTGCCCGTTCGCCCTCGACCAGCACCTGCTGAACCTGAACCCCCTCCAGCAACTGCGCCTGATACTGACGCGCACCTCTCGCCAACGCCATCGTCAGGTCGATGGGATTAGCGGATCCGTCTCTGGGCATCAAGATGCCGCCCAAGACCCCTTCTGGATTCATTAGGGGCCAGTAGCGTTCGATTTCTGAAGACGATAAATAATGCGCCTCGATACCAAAGAGCGAGGCAAAGTCTGCTTTTCTTTTCAGCTCAGCCAGGCGTTCCGGATTCGTCGCGATAGAAATAGAACCCGATTCACGATAGCCCGGATCCTGACCCGTCTCGGCCTCGATGGTCTTGAGCAGCTCCACGGTGTATTTCGCAAATTCTGTGCTGGCATGGCTACCATGAAGCTGCCCCACCAGACCGGCCGCGTGCCACGTTGTGCCGCAGGTGAGCTGCCCCTGCTCCAGCAAGACAATATCGCGCCAACCCAACTTGCCAAGATGGTAAGCAACCGAACAACCTAAAATGCCGCCACCGATAATCACGACCCGGGCATGCTTCGGTAGCACTTTTGCCGGCGCGGACGCTGCCGGATGGTCCGCCATCACCACTTGACCGGCAATTCAGGCGGTGCTCGGCGTGATAGCAGCTCGGGCCCCTCGGCACGAATCACAACGTTTTCTTCGTGCACCATCATCTTGCCCGGTGCGTAGACCATGCCTGGCTCCAGGGTCATGACCATGCCCTCACGCAAAATAGTATTTTCCCACGGCGTCAACGAGGGCGGCTCTGTCAACTGAATTCCAAGTCCATGGCCGTAACGTCCCACGGTTTCGCCCATTGCGCCGGCGTTCAGTAGGACCTCATGCATAGCGCTAAAGACTTGAGCACACGTATTACCCGGCACTGCCGCCTTGAGCCCGGCTTCAGTGGCCTGCCAGACCGAGTCATGCGCCTTCTTGGCCAAATCATTCACCCCGCCAAAGCCATAATTGCGATCAAAATCGCAAAAATAACCGTCGAAAGTGCAGCCCGTATCGAAGATCAACACATCCTCTGCGCTCAGGCGACGCCCTGAAGGGGGCGAAATAATATCGTCATAGCCCTGCTGTCCCGCGCCACCCACTAAGTAAGACACGGTATCGACACCGGCATGTAGGCACTCGATTGTAAAACGTCTAAATAGGTCAGCATCACTCATACCGACCTCAGCAAACGTGAATAAGCGCTCAAAGACGTCTGATACGCACTGGGCGACATAACGAATTTTGTCAATTTCCGCCTCAGACTTCAGCATCCGCACGGCTTGAATAGCGGGCGTCGCATCCAGCACCGCTAAATCAGGCATGCCGCTCCTGAGTCGAGCCATCAGAGACTCAACATCATTCAGCGGCATACGGATATGGGTCTCGCGCCCCTTGTTAATTCCCAACGTGCACGACTGAGACTGAGCCAACACCTCCAGCACTGTTTCCGCCAATAGACTGACACCGTCGTCGGTAGCATGGGGAGACGGCCAGCTTCGGATATCGGTCATAAACTCGCTCGTCATGGCATTCACTCCGATTTCAGGAATAACGCCAATAGGCAGCCCTGAGGCGGGAATCACCACGAACCAGGGACGCGTTGGGCTTTGCCAGAATTGGCTCAGAAAGCCACTGAAATAAAAAATATCGCTCTCAGTGGTGAGCAACAGCGCGCCAAGGCTTTGCGTCTCCATCTGAGCCTGAATCGCCCTGAGCCGCGCCGCAAATTCACTACCGCTAAAACCTCTAGAAGGCACCTTTGGCATACCCACTCCCAATAATCGCTATAACGAGAAAGGAATTCCCGATGATCGCGCTAAATCCCAGGCGAGCGCTTTATTACTCGACAGTGCCGTGATCCCCGTCTCGGCGGTGATTTTATCCAATACCCTGGCGCACTTCATGTTGGTGCAAGCGATAAAAATTGCGTCGACTGACTGCCCGGCCTCGGCCTCGGCCGCGAGCGCCATCGCTGCCTGGTAGATCGACTCGGGCGAGATACGCCCCACAGATTGGTCATGCTCCTCATCAAAGCTCAGCGCATGCGATACCGTAAATCCACTCGCCTCAATGTGATTAATCATGGTCTGACACACTGGCTTCGAGTAGGGGCCTATGTAACCAATATTGCTTGCGCCGAGTTGCTCAAACGCCAACAGGGCAGCTTGCATTGGATTACTGACATACGCACAGGGTCGCTCGCTTTTAATGAGCTCACTCACACGTGCAGCACCGATCTGCATGGCACCCGAGGTGCAGGCATACCCTATCGCATCAAACGAGTGCGTTAACGGAAATAGCGCCGCAGCTTGTTTGAGGTACTGCGCCATATCCCCCAGTGTTTCAGCGGTGACTTCATTTGCAAAAGGAATACGATTTACGAGCAGACTCACCTTCGCATCCGCAAAATACAGTCTAAATTCATCTTCGATCGTGACATCCGACTGCAGCACAATCATGCCAAGGCGGATGAGATCATCAGCAGGGATAAGCTCGTAAGGAACCGTCTTCATAGCGCGCCTGTGATGATTTTTTCATACAGCTCATTATCGGTATTGCCCTCGGTCCCGATCACCAACACGCGCGACTCGCTATCGATACCTATGTCATGGGCGAGCGCTGCATCCTGCCGGATCGCCAACAAAGCGATCAAACCAGAGGCCGAGCACTCGCCACCGATAACGCTCGGCCTGTTGTCGTCTGTGGGGCTAGCCAGCCAGCGCACCATCGGAGCGACCCCCCCGTCATCAATGGTGACAACGTGTGAGGCACCCTGTTGAATGAGCGGCCATGCAAGTAACGATACCTCGCCACATGAGAGCCCCGCCATCATGGTTTCTTCGACAATATTGACCAAATGAATCTCGTCTCGCTTCAGGCTTTGATAGACACAGTCGGACCGATCAGACTCAACCATAATAATCATCGGCAGCCGCGACCCCCAGTGATGCCACATCGAGGCAATCAATGCGCCCGCCATCGCCCCGCATCCCGCCTGAAGAATGACATGGCTCGGTATCTCATCGCCGAGCTGCTCCATCATCTCAAAGGTCATCACCGAGTAACCCGCCATAATCATCTTGGGGATATCGCGATAACCCTCCCATGAGGTGTCTGACACAATCTGCCAACCGTGCTGGGCTGACGCCTCATTACAAGCAGCGATAGCATCATCGTAATTACCTTCAACACGATGAATGACAGCGCCCAATGCCGCCATCGCATCAGCGCGCCCCTCACTGACGTTGGCATGAATGAAAATATGGCACTTTGCGCCGCATAAACTCGCACCCCATGCGACGGAGCGGCCATGATTCCCATCGGTTGCGGTACAAACAACGAGTGCATGGTTTGATTGATCTTGCGACAGACAATCTATCGCGTAAGACCCTCCCAGCGCCTTGAAAGACCCTAAACCGAAGCGACTTGATTCATCTTTATAGTAAAGCTTGTTAATGCCTGCTGCTGCCGCGATATCGGTCATACTGATTAGGGGCGTCGGTTGGTAGGCGTCCCACTGACAGATCTTGGAATACGCCGTGGCGCAGTCACCCGCCGAGAACAGCGCATCCACCATCGCCTCAAGCGCATTACTCTGCTGAGCGTTGTGAAGGTGCTGCGTGTAGTAATAAGGCGTTGTCACCATAGACCACTCAAGAAGGAAGCTGCTGCTGAACCAGATTAATCCAAAAGCGCACACCGGTGACCAATATCTCATCATTAAAGTCGTAATGGGGATTGTGCAGTGCGCACCCCCCTACACTATCGGAGCCATTGCCAATAAAGACATAGGCCCCCTCTTTCTCAAGTAGCATGTGGGCAAAGTCATCGGAAGCCGTCATGGCGTCGCAAGGGTATTCAATGAGCTCAGCGGGATTCGTGGCCTGAGCCGCGGCGAGCGTATGTTTCGTCTTCGAGGAGTGGTTTGTCGTCGCCGCAAAGACACGCTGGTAAGAAAAACGCAGTTTCGCACCATGAGCGTGGCAAATACCCTCCGCAAGCTCGCGCATGCGACGCTCTATCGTCTCGCTCACGCTGCGTTTAAAACTTCGACAATCCCCCTTAATCGTGACAGTGCTGGGTACCACATTGACCGTGCCATCCGCCTCTATCTCGGTCACCGAAACAACGGCTTGCTCGGCAGGATCAATCGATCGAGCCACAATACTTTGCATCGCTAAAATAATCTCTGCGCTGATGACGAGGGGATCAATATGCTGATGCGGTTGCGACGCGTGCCCACCTCGCCCCACTATCGTCAGAGAGAAGTTGTCCTCGCCCGCCATAATGGGACCCGATTTCATTGCGAGTTGGCCGGCCGGGCGGCCGGGCATGTTGTGCATGCCGTAGATAGCATCCATGGGGAATCGATCGAACAAGCCGTCATCAATCATGGCCTGCGCGCCGAGCCCATGCTCCTCGTTGGGCTGAAAGATAAAATAAACGGTGCCGTCAAAATCGGCTGACCGCAGCGCTTCTGCCGCACCCAATAGCATTGTGCTGTGCCCATCATGCCCACAGGCATGCATGTGGCCATCCGTCTTCGAGCGATGGTCGAACGTATTGCGCTCTTGGATCTTGAGCGCATCCATGTCGGCTCTCAGACCGATTGCCTTATCACTACTGCCTTTACGCAAAACGCCCACCAGACCGACCTGCCCAATTGCGCTATGGGTTTCGATACCCAGCTCCTGCAATTGACGCTCGATAAAGCCCGCCGTTTCACCGAGCTCAAATCCCAGTTCAGGACAGCGATGCAACGCGTGGCGCCAAGCCACAAGCTTGGAAACATCAAGGACAGGTTGTAAAGCTTTCGACACGGACTCAGTAACCTCTTTTTTGCGCCGCTCCACGGTACAGGATGTCGTCTAAATTGGCATCTGCCTGCTCACGGTCTGCCGCAGCGACGGGATCTGCGTCATACTCTGGTCGATGTAGCCGCTGACTGTTCTGCCTGTCATTGATGCCTCGCACCTCCAGCCAGAGATTTTTCCCCACCACCTGCTCTACGTGAGGCGGCATGAAGGATTGCATGGCGAAGCCAACACGTCTCTGCACGGTGGTATTGGGGCGCGAACCATGCAACACCTTGGCATGATGCAGTGACATTTGACCGGGCTTAAGGAGTAAATCGACGGCTGCGGTCTCGTCAACGCCCTTAGCCTTTTGCCCGCGCGTCAGTATATTGTCCTCTGCATAAGTGTCTTCATGTTCGAGGATGTCGTGCAAGTGCGACCCCGGAATCATTTGCATACAACCCGTCGCCACATTACTGGGAGTCAACGCCAACCAGGGCGTCACAAACTCCGTGTGGCTCATCCCCATGTACGTAGCATCTTGATGCCAGCTCACGTAATGCGGACTCTCGGGCTCCTTACAGAACAGCACCGTTGCCCACAACGAGAAATGCGCGCCAATCAGATCCTCGACCGCGTCCAATATCACTGGGTGGTGCGCTAATTCGTCGAGACACTTAAAAGACAAATGCACATTATTGCGCCGGTGTGAATGCGCGAGCGTCGGATAACGCCGCTCAGCCTCCTCAAAACGCTGAAGATAGCGACCGGCTTCCTGCTCACTCAATATGTCGATGGGCGAGACAAAACCCTCCTCTCGATATTGCGTGATTTGCACGTCAGTGAGTACTTTACCCAACTCGCGAGCACTCCTCCGGCACACTCTTTCGATTAATACGTCGCAAGAATAGCGTGGCGAGGATGCCCACCAGAGACAGCGCTAACATATAGCCAAAGGTGATTTGATAGCCAGGCAGTCCCGGATAAGTATCTAACCAGTAACCAATCATGGGATACGTGAACCCCTCGGGTAAATACCCGACAAAACAGGCGACGCCCACTGCCGTTCCCATTGTCTGCATGGGGATCTTCGACTCGGCAAACGTCGCATAAAAATTGCCACGGAGCGCGAAAACGCAGAGCGCCAGTACGATCATGACATTTGACACAATCGCCAAGTTTTTTAAGTCAGGAGGCACAATGAGCAAAATTGACATACACAGCGCTGCAATCGCAAAGGCGCAACCAATCACAATGCTTGGCCCCCCGATTTTATCCGCAACGATGCCGCTGACCGGAGCGCCAATAGCCTGTGTACCGTAGGTTCTCAAAATTCCCATCAATACCCCGTAGGTCACCACCGCACCCATCACACCGGTCATATACGGCGTAATGTAACTCTGGCTCGCAAATAGACCGTAGCCACAAAAAATGATGAGGCCAATGACCCACACCTGAGGCGTTTTGAGTGCCCCACTGAAGTTCTGAAATAACGACTCAGACACCTCGCCCTGAGCCGGATCCTCGAACATCAGCCAAACGGCCAAACCCGCGGCGATCGTCACCACCGCCGAAATATTAATAACCCACATCAAACCCCTTGGCCCCTCGCCCATTTCCTTAAAAACGAACAAGGTAAACATACCCACCAAGAAACCGAACACCCCCCGGCCGCCTTCCAAAAATCCAAATAACCTACCTTGCTCTTCGTCGGGGCCCAGCGTACGAGTCGCCTTAATAAAAGGCGCCCAGAAAATGATCAATGTACTGACCCCCCAAAAACCATAGAGAAATAACCCTCCCACGTAGGAGGGAAAAGTGGAAAAATAAAAACCACTCAGCCCAGTCACTACTAGCGATGTCGCCAATAACTTGCGAGGGGAATAGCGGTCTGCTAGCCAGCCACCGGGAATGTAACCAAAGGTCGCCGCAACCCCGTTGACTGCCTGCATGAGGCCCATCTGCGTATGGGTAACGCCGAGCGCCTCTTTCATCGTGTCGTAGTACGAGTAGCGAAGAAACGGAAACGTATACACCATTGCTCCGGCAAAGCAGAGCAAAGTCAGCAGTAACCACTTACCTCGCGGGGAATCAGGCATGCGGCACTCCGCTCGGCAAAGATCGTTGAACAGCAAACAAGGGTAACCGCTTCGGCACTAGCGGAGGCCGCATCGAGCGAGCGTTGTGACGCATTCGTCTCGCCGTTGGGCCGGTAAGCCAGCCGCGCACGGTAACCTCGTCAGCGAGATGATCCCTATCGCTCCAGAGCGGACTTTTTACCTCGCGGCCAAGCTGATACAAATAATCAATCCTTCCTGGGTCAGCATTCTCGTGACGCCAGCGCATGCCAGCGCTATAACCAAAACAGGCCGCTCGGTGCGGGAACCCAAACAGCGCACTCAGCACCTCCAAGACACCCCGACCTTTTAGCGATCAATCCGCTCAGTCACTAAGCCGGTTTATTAAACGTGAAGTCGAATGACCCTCTAGAAAATCAAGCACGATCACTTCCCCGCCTTGTGTCAATACTGACTCATGGCCAGCAATATCCTCGACAGCATAGTCCCCGCCTTTCACCAGCACATCGGGCGCCAAAGCCTCAATCAATTTTGCAGGAGTGTCCTCGGAAAATGGCAGTGCATAATCGACCGAAGCAAGACCCACCAGCACAGCCATTCGATCTGCAACGGCGTTGACAGGCCGATCGTCTCCCTTTAATCGCCGAACAGAATCATCATCGTTTACCGCAACCACCAGCATATCGCCGAGCGCTGCCGCTTGCGTTAAATAAGCAATATGGCCGGGATGAAGCAAATCGAAACAGCCATTCGTCATGACAACGCGCTGACCCATCGCGCGCGCGTTGGTAACAACATCTAACATCTCTGTGGCCGACACCACGCCCTGACTCATGCGATTAGCGGGCCCCGGCTCGGCGATCTCGGCGAGTTCATCGGGCGTCACACTTGCCGTCCCTAACTTGGCGACCACTACCCCCGCTGCGCGATTAGCAATCCGCGCAGCCTCTACCATTGGCAACCCGGCACTGAGGCATCCCGCCAGCGCGGCGATCACCGTATCGCCGGCACCGGTCACATCAAAAACCTCGCGTGCGCTAGCCGAGAAGTGCTGTGGCGACTCACCCGCCTGGATTAACGTCATGCCCGCCTCGCTTCGCGTCACCAGAATAGCCTGCAAGTCGAGCGCACTCCTCAGCGCCTCAGTCTTTGCGACCAGCGTCGCGTCATCTGGACAGGTGCCCACAACGGCTTCAAGCTCAGTGAGATTAGGCGTTAACACCGTCGCCCCTCGATAACGCTCGAAGTCCTGCCCCTTTGGATCGACCAAGGTCGTTTTCCCGAGCGCTCGACACCGTGCAATCAAGGGCTCAATGAGCGCGAGTGAGCCCTTGGCGTAATCGCTGAATACAATGAGATCGGCGTCGGCAAAATGCTGCTGGGCAAAGCCAACAAACAAGTCATTGGCATACGGAGTCAGTGACTGCTCAAAATCTAGACGCAACAGCTGCTGATTTCGACTCAGCACCCGTAACTTAACGATGGTATCCGCAGCGCACGGCATGACATTCCAGCGCACACCGGCCTCCTCGACACAGCTACGCAGTGCACGAGCGTGGTCATCATCACCACACAGCCCTACCAACGACACAGTCAACCCCAGCTTCGCTAAATTAACGGCAACGTTCCCAGCACCGCCGGCGCGATCTTCCTGCGAAGACACATTGACCACGGGTACAGGCGCTTCCGGACTCATACGCTGACTCGCGCCTGTCCAAAATCGATCTAACATCACATCACCAATAACGGTCACGTTGTTAGCACTCATGTCTGGCAATGCAGACATTAGACTCTCCCTCTGTTGCGGCTCAAGATGCTACCACGGAGTGGGACCCCGACTCTTGGCCGACTAACCCCTCGAGCGATCCAAGCACGCTACTGGGATGAAGCTCAGCAAGGCAGTCATAGGTACCACCGCAAACTGGCTTTCGGCGACAGGGTGAGCACGCCATGTTGTTATACAGCACTGCGCCACGCAGGCCCCCAAGGTCCTGATAGGGGCAAGTCGAACCAAACAATGCAATGGTAGGCACTTCGAATGCCCATCCCATATGAGTCAGCCCGGTATCGACACCGATGACCAGATCAGCACGACTGATCAGCGCTGCACTCTCTAATAACGCCGCCTCACCCGCCATGGACTCGACGGGGATACCAGCAAAAATCCGATCAGCCGATAACCTATCGGCAGGCCCTCCCAGCACCACAACCCGCCGACCTTGAGCCACCAAGCTTCTTGCTAACGCCTGCCAATGAATCTCTGGCCAGTGCTTTTGTGGCCGAGTGGTAAAGGGGCATATCGCAATATAAGGCGCGTCTCCCCGAAACGCATCTGACCATTCGCTTACTGCTGGCGGCAAGAATACCTTCATGGGAAATACGTCGACCTGACACCCCAAATATTTTGCCAGTGCCCGATATTCAGAACTGATCGTCGGGCCCGCATCTTTTTCGATCCGTTCGGTCAATAAAGCCCCAGTGGGTTCTTTTGAGACGAAGCCTACCCGTCTGTTCGCACCGGTCATCCAGGCCAAAACAGCACTTTTGAGGAGACCTTGTGCGTCGATGACCAAGTCAAAACGATACTGGCGAAGCCGTTTTTTAAACGCCATGATCTCGCGCAGTAATGCGAGCCAACGCCATCGCCTAAAGAGTTCAGACCACTCTTTACGCGGCCAGATAATGACATCGCGTAAGTGGGGGTGATGCGCCAGTAATGACACAACTGGCGCCTCGGCCAACCAATAAAGTTCTGCGTCATGGTGCACTGCCTTCAGCGCATCGACTAAGGGTGAGCTGAAGACGACATCGCCGATTGCGCTCAAGCGAATAATCAAAATCCGATGGTGAAGCACCGCTTGTTCTGGGGTGTCAGTCAGATCGACCATCGTGAGGACCATCGACCTGAGGGAGTATCTTGATATCTCGATCCAGCACGATCAAGAGCGCTAACGTCAGAAAAAGAATATTGCCGTTGAAGTAAGAATAGAAAGAGATGGAGCTATTCAGAGGGAATAGCGCCAAGATCACCACCAGTGAACTCAACGCCACCTCTGGTCGAGTATCAAAGAGACGACGACTTAAAAATACAAAGAATAAAGCGTAACCAATCAAGCCAGGGATGCCGGTATCTACCGCAACCTCCAGCGCAAATAAGTGCGGATGCCAGAGCTCCGATACGGGCAAGACACTGATACTTTCTAACGAAACCATCAGAGACCCCCAGCCGCGAATCCCCACACCGTTCACCCAATGATCCATGAAGCCCTCCCAAGCCGAGGACCAAAAGATCGGTAGGTAATCAAACGCCCGGTAAATATCCGAAGCCGCCTGTCCAGTCACCGACGCGCGAAAGGTGTCGCTGAGAATCCAACCCGACAATACCGCTAATGAAAAAAACAGCAGTAGCGACAAGAGCCATGCCGTTGTTTGCTCATCGATTTTTGCTCTGCGCAGAATAAGGGCATACCCCCCTAGCGCCGCTAAGGCATGGATCATGGACGCCTCGTTACCGCTCATCACAATGGCCGCAAACAACGGCAGCGACAAAACACTTATCGCCGGGCCTGAGCCTGCTCGCCGCAGCGCCTCTAAGTAAAACGGCGACAAAATAGCCAAGGTTGACCCGTAGCCCATTCGCAAGCTGCCCGTCACCAAAGTATGTCCCGAATCTAACTCAATAAGCGGGTTACCAAACACGCTATAACCGGTGAGCAGCTGCACCAGCCCGTCGACCACCCAGACCATCATGACAGCACCGATGAGCGACATCAGCCGCTGGCTCTCCATTTTGTCCAACTTGATCTGCAATACGACCCAGACGGCAAAGCCATAGGATAGGAAACGCACAGCGCCCGATAACGATCGCTCAAAATTAATGGCGCCAAATAAAGAAAAGACTGCCGGCAGCAAGAAACAGGCTAAAACGATCCAAAATTTGCGCACGCCCTCTGTCTCAAAAAAGACCTTGGGCCCTCGCACAAACATCACCAACCCCACTAGCGCCATCAGCCAGATAAACTGGCGCGTCGCCGAGGAGAGAGACAGGGTAAAGAACAAAACTACCCATATAATGGATGGTGAAATATCACTGAGTCGCTGCATCGTCGCTAACGCCCCTTTCACACCAGAGGCTGACACCCTATTGCTACACTTGCGCTAGTGTATTGATTCCCAAGCACCTCCACCAGCAGGGTTGTGAATACTACAGCCACACCATATTTCGACAAAAACCGTCTCTCGTCCTCGCGCCCCCTTTTGAGAGCCCTAACCCTCTCACCTCGCCAGCGAACCTTTATGCTGCCCAACGCATCCAGCGATGCCTGTCATAACCGCCACCGCATTGAACCCTTGGTCGAGACAGTGCTGCAGAGGCCTCGACCCTAAAGCGCCGCCTGGCGCTAAACATTCTTTAGGCATGTGAATATGCTAATTTAGAGCCGACTCGGTGAGGTGGAGGGATGCTAGTTGCTCAGGCAACCAGACGATCGCTTCACTGCACCATCTTAAACGTTAACCCACAGTGGCCAAATCCAGTCTTATGCTCCTTTCTAACCGCTACCAATTTCTCTTTGTTCACATCGCTAAAACCGGTGGCACCAGTATTCGACAGGCGCTGCAGCGCTATCGCTGGCGAGATCCTTATTACTTACCCCAGTGGGCAGCGAGTAAAATGAGCGGGCTCTCGGGGCATCGCATCGCGATCAAACTGCCGCGCCATTGCAAGGCCATTACCGCCCAGGAAATGCTACCGAGGGACCTTTATGAGGGGCTGTTTAAATTTGCCTTTGTGCGCAACCCATGGGATCTGCAAGTGAGCTCCTACCATCACATCAAACGAGAACGACCCAGCCTGGTTCACGAGGGCGAATCGTTTTCTGACTTTTTGAGACGAAAGCTCGATACCAAACGGCCCTGGCAGTACCACCTAGACACCTCTATCACGCCGCAATCAGACTACTTAATTGACCTCAGAGGAGATCAGATCGTCGATTTTGTGGGCCGTTATGAATCACTGCAGACGGATTTCGACACCTGCTGCCAGCGGATTGGGATACCGACTATCGCGCTCCCTCACAAACGACAGGCCGTTGAGCGCACTCAATATCGCCAATACTACGATGAGGAAACGCAAGCGTTAGTGGCGGAACGTTTTGCCGCCGATATCGCGGCCTTTGGCTACGCCTTCTAGCCCCAGCGCGCTGTGCGAGCCACAAGCAAGGCACTGATCAGATTACCGAGCACGCTAGCGTAGGAGGCTAGGCAACGATCCGCGCCACAGCGGGCAAGCCGTTTACCAAGACGACACCCTCCTTAGCCGCACCACTGTTCGAGGCGTCGCGCTTCATGGCAGGAGAGACGACGCGAAAAAGCTGTCCTACACCTGCCGCCTGACCCGCTTCCATATCGGACACTTTATCGCCCACCATCAATGAACTGCTTGGATTGAGATGCAGTTCGGCACAGGCTTGCTCGATCATTCCGGGCGCAGGCTTGCGACAAGCACAGACCTGTCGCCAATGTCCGAGCGCCTCAGAGGGATGGTGTGGACAGTGGTAAAAACCAGCGATATCGACGCCGTGATCATCAAGGAGGTACTTGTGTAGCTGACAATTGAGCGCCTCAAGATCTGATTCGGTATAAAAGCCGCGACCAATCCCCGATTGATTTGAAACGACTACCAACACGTACCCAGCGGACTGCAGTTGCAGCAGAGCGGCGGGAACGCCTGGCAGAAATTCGAACTGATCCCAACAACTCACATAGCCATGATCGACGTTGATCACGCCATCTCGATCCAGAAATACAGCGCGCCTTAACTCAATCGCACTCACTGCGCAGTTCTCTCATTTTAACGCAGCCCAATCTAGCCGCTTCTCGATCAATGCACACAGCAAATGAATCACGACAATGTGTGCCTCTTGAATATGGGCGGTGTCGTGAGAAGCCGCGATCACCATTGCGCGACAATGCGCGGTTAATGCGCCACCATCCCGACCCGTCAACCCAATCACGTCGCAGCCCATTGAAGCGGCTTGCTCACAGGCATTGAGCACACTGACACTATTGCCCGACGTCGAAATCGCCAGCAGCACGTCTCCCGCTTGAGCCAGACCCGCGACCTGCCGGCTGAAAACGGCATCGTAGCCATAGTCATTCGCAATCGCCGTGAGCGCTGAGGTATCGGTTGTGAGCGCGATGGCGGCGAGCGCAGGCCGGTCTGCCACGAACCGGCCCACCAGCTCGGCAGCAAAATGTTGCGCATCTGCCGCCGAACCGCCGTTGCCGCAGATCAAAATTTTATGGCCAGCCTGCAGCGCCTCACTACACACAGCGGCCATCGACGCAATGTCTTCTGCCGACTCGTGCAAGTCGGCTAGCGTACGTAAATGGGAATCGATGTAATCGCTAATCATTGGCCGCACGTCCCTCCCCGTTTGTTTACATGACATAGCTTAGCGGACTGATGATACCAGCGATCGAGACCTAACATTTTGCCGTTGTGCGCTCTCGGCTATTCAGAACAGCATCAAGCCTATGCCGCACTGCAGTAGCCACGGCGTTCCCGTACAACGGAATTGCAAAGAGGGGGGAGTCAACAAGAAAATGAGCAAGCCGACAGCGCGCTAATGGCGCTAAACCGACAACTCCTGCTCACCCAATTGAGCCAGCAAATGGGTGACCGCGTAGTCTGGAATTTCGTCGACGGGAATTTCTCGCTGATGCCGAACCAGCATCTCTTCCGACACAATCCCCTTAGCCCGCACGATCAACCGTTGTAATCGTAGCTCAATGTCCCGCTCTAGCGACACTTCATCTCGCCGCGCCGCCTCAGAGGACCGACTGGCCACCGTCACAGCCTCATGACCTGCAGTGCGCATGCGATTCGCAAGCTTGTCTCGCTGCGCCGCAAACTGGCTTCTGCTGCACTGGTCTACGGGAATAATATTGTGGAACTGTTTTAAGTTAATCATGCGTTTTCTCGTTGTCAGTATTCTTATTACGCAAGAGATCGCTCACTGGTTTGGCGCGCCGCGCTGCGCTACGTTCTGGCTTTGTCCGCATCACATCCGCTGTGTCGAATCAGTAATATCATGACAAGTGACGCAAAAAATTAATCTGAAAATATTGTTTTTCATAGGTTTTTTATTTTCGTAAGACTGCTGTGAAAGTTCACTGCAGTCTGCGACACTGAAGCCTGAGTCAACTCCCAAAGAGCCTCTCCTATGACTGCATCATCCCCGATTCACCCCCTGAAAAGCAGCCCCCACAAGCTCAAGCTGGGCGTATTCGGTCTCAACGTGAGCAGTGGATGCTCTATGACCGACCGGCCTGATACGCTCAAGGTCGACTGGCAAGAATCCGTTAGGGTCGCGCAACTGGCAGAGGCAGCGGGTATCGAGGCCATTATCCCGGTTGCCCGCTGGAAAGGCATGGGCGGCAAGGTCAATTTTAATCACCGCAATTTTGAAACCTTTACCTGGGCAGCAGGGCTCGCGGCTAAGACCGAAGACATTAGCATTTTCGCGACATTTCATGTACCAACCGTCCACCCCATTCGGGCCGCTAAGGAGGTGGCAACGATTGATCATATTTCGGGCGGCCGATTTGGTCTGAATATTGTCGCGGGATGGAATGAGCGGGAAATTGCCATGTTTGGCGTTCCCCAAAAAGAGCACGACATTCGCTACGACGTGGCGGACGACTGGATTTCGTTGTGCAAGGAACTATGGACCGTAGACGGTGAATTTGATTACGACGGCCCACATTTTCAGTCGCCCGCTTGCTACTCGGAACCCAAGCCACTGCAACGGCCTTGGCCCGCCTTGATGAGTGCCGGCAACAGTGCTCGGGGCCAGGAGTTTGCCGCGGCCCATGCAGACTTTAATTTTGTCGTCGCAAAAGACGTCGCAAGCGCAGGCGAGGTTGCGAGTAACGGCAGACGACTAGCCAAGGAAAAATATCAACGAGACATGCAGGTTTTTGGGCAGGCGTACATTGTTTGTCGAGAAACGGAAAAAGAGGCCCGAGAGTTTGTGCAGGAATATGTCTATGATCGTGGCGACTGGGAAGGCGTCCGTAATCTGCTGGACGTGCTAATCCCCAACTCTCAAAGCGCGCTGGGCGACGGCTGGGAATCAATGGCAGCAAACCTCATCGCCGGTTACGGCGCCATCCCACTCGTCGGCACAGCTGAACAGATCATCGACGGCATGCTGGCCTTTTCAAATGCGGGACTCGATGGCATTACGCTAAGCTGGGTGAATTACGAAGAGGGGCTCAACCAATTCAATGAGACGCTATTGCCAATGATGAAACAAGCGGGGCTGCGGGTATGAGGTCGTTACAAGGCATGTCAGTTCTGATCACGGGCGGCGGCTCCGGTATTGGTGCCGACTGTGCTCAGCGGTTCTGTGAGCAAGGTGCGCTCGTCACTATTAGCGGACGGCGAATCGATAAGCTGGAGGCCGTGCAGGCTCAGCTGGGGGATAACTGCCGCATTGTTCAGGGTGATGTGTGTCAACAATCTGATCGCGTCAACATGGTTGAAGTCGCACTCGCACATGGTGGTGGGAAGCTCGACGCCCTCATCAACAATGCGGCCAATATGTACCGGCAACCCGTAGATGGCTACACCGAAGCGCACCTGAGTGATGCGTTTAATACGAATGTGATCTCAGCCATGATGCTGTCGAGCCTGGCAGTGCCGCATCGCGATGCAACCGATGGTGCGATTGTGTTCATCGGGTCCACTCATACGCGCCGCGCCTTTCCCGGGGCGTCACCTTACGCGACGACAAAAGCTGCACTTGAAGGACTCACCAAAGTGATGGCGGCGGAGCTCGGGCCACGACAAATTCGAGTGGGTTGCATTCTACCGGGCGCAGTCTCTACAGAGCTGAACCTGCGGGCCGGATTATTCACCGAGGCCGAAGCGAAGGACCGCTACGATGCCGTTGCCGGGCTTCATGCACTCGGTCGAATTGGGACCGGCACGGAAGTTGCTGAAGGCATTGAATACCTCGTCACCGCCGAATGGGTAACCGGCGTGGCACTGGAGGTTGATGGCGGTATCGGCCTTGGCGCCTCCCATTTTTAAGTGATGCCTCATCACCTTCAGGCGCCTCCCCGTAATTGACGTGGCACTGGAATGACGAAGACCATTGGACCGTGAACTGACGGGCCCACCAATTTTAACTGAGAAGGTAGTTTAAAAAATTGACTAACGCGGCGGTCACCGTGGCAGTAGACTGTCCTCGCGTGTACAACAGCACACACAAGACAAAGGGAAAATCATGCAAATTTCAAGCGAACTGTTTGCCATTTTATTCAGCATCGTCATGGTAGTGGCGGTTGTCTGGTTTCTCCGGAGCCTTGGCCGTTACAAAGCGTGGATCAAATCGCGGGGTGAGTCCACTCACTCACCCAGTGCATCGACGCATCAGGAAAAGCAGGGGTGATGAGTGATCTGGCGCAACGCCAAACCTAAAATTCGTGACCGCTATGTTGTGAGCATCTCAGCTGGTCACGACGCCTGAGAACGCCTAACGTGGTCGTTAAAAATTGTCGCCGACAGCACCCCGCCGCCCGACACGACCATCCCAAG
>OBPT01000202.1_pt1 | contig 18968 bp, 19 predicted proteins | sample 1534671 | NCBI WGS metagenome assembly OBPT01 (sample SAMEA3275494, study PRJEB22092) | marine metagenome | biome: ENVO:00000447 marine biome; feature: ENVO:00002042 Surface water; material: ENVO:00002010 seawater | collected 2014-06-21T11:00:00+00 | depth 1 m | reverse complement strand
AAGTAGCCCCCATTTACAAGACAGGCAATGCCCACGAGGGTATAGAGCAGTGCGCCTGAACACATCAGAATGGTGAGTGCTGTTTGGGGTATGGCCTTGAGTGCTCGATCTTGCCCTTCGAGTAGCGCGTATAAAATAATCGAGGCGGCAATGAGTGCTCCAGCTTGGAATCCGCCGCCCGGACTGTACTCGCCATGGAATTGCACGTACAAGCCGAAGAGGAAAATAAACGGTATTAAGAGGCGGCCTACCAGTCGCGGAATCACATAGTGTCGCAAGCCCACCATTTTCGGCGTGGACACAGAGGCAGGTTTGGGCGAGCTCAGTAGAAATAATACGCCGATCCCAGCGGTGAAGACGACAAAGACTTCACCCAGTGTATCGTAGCCTCGGAAGCTTCCCAAAATGGCGGTAATGACGTTGGGAATATCGATCTGTTCTGCCGTTGTTTGCATAAACCAGGGCGTAAGATGCAGCGCAGTCGGTGCATTGGAGTCGCCGAATTCTGGGGCATGAAAACTGGCATAGGCCATTAGGAGCCCCCCAATGGAGACCAACACTAGGCCGAGTGTCCGCTTCGGCGCGTGCTTGTGTTCATGGGGGTTGAGATAAGCGAGTGCACCTAGGAATAGAACGGTGGAAATGCCAGCGCCCACCGCGGCTTCGGTGAGGGCGACATCGGCAGCATCCAACAAGAAAAAATTGATGGCCATCAGCAAACTAAAGATTCCCATCATCATGACCGATACGAATAAGTTGCTTGCTTGAATCGCTGCGGCTGCTGTAATCACTAGTAGCGTTAGTAAGAAAAGGCTAAAGATGGCGAGCATCAGGGGAGCTCCTCATCAGATTTTTGCTGCTTCGATAGCAGTGCCGTGCTTGCTAATGCGTTTGATGCAGTTGGCCCAGTGAGTAATAGGAATACCAAGATTGCCGCTAGTTTGACCGAGTAAAGTGAGAGGCCGGCTTGTAACATTAGGCCGCTCAAAATGAGAATCGGCGCCATACTATCGGTTACGCTGGCAGCATGCATACGGGTATACAGGTCGGGCATTCTGAGGGAGCCGATGCCGCCGACAATCACAAAAAAGCTGCCGCCGAGTAAAAGTGCCCAACTCAATAGATTGAGAGCTTGATCAAGCATTGTGATCTCGCTCCTGATTATTTGCCTTGAGTTTAAAAAATTCGAGTACCGCAAGAATGCCAATGAAATTAATCAGTGCGTAAGCCAGTGCTAAATCTAAAAAGTCAGGTCGACCCATTGCGAAGCATAAGACCGCAAGCAGCAATACGGTTTTGGTACCAAACATGTTAATGGCGAGAATCCGGTCATATTCACTCGGCCCTAAAATTGCTCGGAGCAGAGCGAGTGCCATGGTGACGGCGATGGCGGCGGCAGTAACGACAAACATTTAAGTGTCCTTACTGAGCTGGCCGACGCGGTCCAGCATTTCACCTGACAACAGAGCTCTTGCGCCTTCATCGGTGAGTGTATGGACACGCAAAGTACCCTCAAAAATATCTAAAGTGAGAGTCCCCGGTGTGAGTGTGATCGAATTGCCTAGGATCACTTGATTGAAACTTTGGTCTGATGGCGCGGTCACCCGAACGACGCGTGGACTAATGGGTAGTGAGGGGTTGAGCACTACTTTGGCCACCGCTACGCTCGAGTGAGCAATCTCTACCAATAGCCAGAGCCAGTATCGCAGTAGCTTGATGCTGGGTTGAAGCGAGTAGGTCTCTCGATCAAAGAATTCCATGCGGCGAACAACAATGACGGTTAAGACGCAGGATAAGAGACCGAAACCGAGGATTAAGGGCTTGTACAAGCCAGACCATAGAAGCCACGCCAGAGCGAGTATCGCACTTAATAATACAGTTTGTTGCAAGGTGGGGGACGATGGCTGATTCATAGTGAATGATTAGTCGCGGACGGATGGCAGATAAAGCCCTGCAGCAGAGTGTCGTTGGGATGGCGAGAGACGCGATGCAGTCATTAATCGACACAATGTAACATTCATTACAACAACCCTTATCTAACGGTATGGACACTACTGAGAGGCATATGTTGCGCTGCCTTGAGCCTCTGCAAAACGTCAGTGCTCAGTATAGGCAACTCTGCGTAAAGTTAAAGGCTTTTTGCTTCGAGCAATTGGCTATCTTGCAAATTTTAGCGTCCACTCTAAATGGGAGTTTCGCTGATACCGCCGTCAACGACCACACTTGAACCCGTGATATAGGCTCCCGCTTTGTTGCTCGCAAGCATCAACAAGGGAATATCTAAGTCGTTAAAATCACCCAGTTTCCCCATAGGAATACCCTTGATATAGCGCTGACCCGATTCGGTCTCAAAATAAGCGCTATTAATGTCGGTTAAAAACCAGCCGGGGCACAGCGAGTTGACACGAATGTTGTGGCGACACAATTCTATAGACATCGATTTTGTGAGCTGCACCACGCCCGCTTTTGACACGTTATAGGCAATTTTCATGGCGCCTGTATTCAAACCATAGATCGATGCGATATTGACAATAGAGCCGTGGATTTGAGCTGAAACCATGCACCTTGCGGCTTCTCGTGCAACACGCCAGGCGCCATCAAGATTGGTTTGCATTTGCCAAGCCCAATCCGATTCATCGGTCTCTAAGAACCGCTTTGGTTCGTCGCCAACGCCGGCGTTATTGATGACGACATCGAGTGCGCCCTCGATAGCAGAGATCGATTCAAATCCCGCGACGACACTGTCCGGGTTGGTGACGTCCATGGTGAGTGCTCGAGCCGATCCACCGGAGTCGAGTATTTGGGCCACCTGTTCGGCAAGGGCTTCAGTTCGGCGTGCTGCTAGGACCACGTGAACGCCTTCACGACTCAAGACTTTTGCAAAATGTGCACCGAGCCCACTCGATGCCCCGGTAATAAGTGCTGTCTTTCCCGCCAAGTCAAAATAGTCTGATGCCATTGCATGGAGCCCGCTGGTCAAGATGTGCGTCAGAGCCTAGCGAGGTGATTGATATGGGTCAAGTGATATCAAGCCCCGAAAATCTCTGACACTCTCATGTCGTGAATGAGTGTTCCACCGGCTTCGCGTTAGGTAGGCAGTTCAGCCGGTCTTGGCTGGGTGTTTCCGAAATTTAGACCGCCACTCGCATCGGCTGTTGGTCGCACCCCTATCGTTAACCAAATTCTTAAATTTACATTAACAAGTGCTTTCGATAGACTCCTGCGTCAAATGACAAAAGCTTAAATGGCGATGTTAAAACGCGCCTCAGATGAAAGGATCTCTTATGCAACGTATTACGACTAGGGTTTGCTTAGCGGTTAGTGTTCTGCCTTTGTATGGCTCACCAAGCTGGGCTGACACGCCTGTTCTAGAGGAAGTCAGCGTGATAGCTGCGCGGGTCGCGAACCAACATCCATCGGCAAGCGCGTCGACGATCGCTACTGCACTCAGATTTGATCCAGAGACCGATATTCAAGCCCGGGGGGCAGCAGAGTCGCAAGCTGATATCTTGATTAGAGGCGGAACCTTTGAAAATACCGCAGTTACTGTGGGCGCGATGACCATTATGGACCCCCAAACTGGGCACTACGCGTTAGAGCTGCCGATCGATCCTGATCTGTTGAGTCGTCCGTCTATTCGAGTTGGAAGCGCGCACGGTAGTGCTTCTATGAATGCGACCGCTGGTTCTGTGCAATACGCGTTGTTACCCATCGAGACTTTTTCGACTCTGACTTTGGGCGTTGGCGAAAATGCGATGTCCTTGCAGAGTCTGGGCATTGCCCGCACACGCGCACTTACTAACACTGATTCATTAGCGATCGCACTCGCGGTGGCTCGATCTTCTAGCGATGGTACGGTCACCAATGGCGACCATGATATGGAGCGATATAACCTGGCGGTACAGCATCGATCCGACTCGCACCAGTCGGATCTTTTGCTCGCTTATCAAGATAAGTTCTTTGGCTGGCCTGGCGCCTATACGGGTTTTGCAAGCCTAGCAGAAACCGATCACACCAAAACGTCGCTCGTGCTCGCCAACCACCGAGCGGTTAATGGTGCAACCGACTATCAGGTGAGCGCCTATGCTCGCAGGTTGGTTAATGATTATGACTTTGATCGCTCCACTGTCGAGCGCGGTGGTCCTGGGGCTTTTGATCATGTCACACGTGTGTGGGGTATTGGTGGTCAGCTCGCCACGCAATTATCGACCGGCCGCATTGAATACACAGGGCAATGGCACAGCGATAAACTGGTCAGCTCTACCGATTTAACCGAGGGCGATTTCACGTCACGCGATTATTGGTCACTCTCGGCCGCGCCAGTTTGGTTGGCCGCGATTGGGCCTGAGCAGGTGACCTTCAAAGCGGGCTTAAGCTATGCTGACACCAATCGCGATTCGAGCCAGCTGGGCCCGCTTGTCTCTGTGCTTTGGGAGGCATCGGATCGACCACTTACCCTCGGCATTGACTACGCACAGACCAGCCAAGTGCCCGGTTATACCGCGTTAAAATCAAGACCCAGTGGCTTGTTTGGAGGCAACTCTGATTTGGGGCGAGAGGTCTCTCAGCAACTCAACTTCGACTTGGCTTACCAAACCGAGCGAGCCAAGCTAGAGGTCGCTGCTTACCTTCGTCACGACCGTGATTTGGTCGACTGGACCTACAGCTTCCTGCGTCCTACCCAAAGGCAGGCGAACCCAGTGGATCTTGATGTGATGGGTTTGCAGTGGCGTATTTCTGGTGAAACGACGGCACTGTCTTGGTCAGTGGGTGGATCGGTGATCGACAAGCAAGCCGACTATGGTGAGGCCGCAGTAAATGCTAGCTATTACGCGCTGAACTATGCAAAGCAGCGTGCGAACGTGGCTTTGGTTTGGCAAATCGCGGATGTTGTGGCGCTGTTTCTCGATAGCGAATATCGAAAGCACGCGTCGAATCCCTTGCGGCAATCGTCGTCAGAGGCCTATTTTACCTCGGTATCTGTGGATTACATCTGGTCTGATAGAGCTCGCGTCTCGGTGTTGATCGATAACTTAACCAATGACAGATTCGAGTATTTTCCGGGGTCTCCAGGCGGTGCGAGGAGTGCGTCTGTCCGGTTGACGATTGATCTTGATGGGTGAGAGCGGGTTGGGATTGAGCTCTTCAGTGAGAGGGCGCCTGCTCGCACGGTTTGATTGTTCGTTATTAACGGGTTCTAGTGAATATCGGTGCATCCCCCTTTAGCGGGGAAGAGCCGCAAGCAGCGGTGAAGTGAGTGGTGGCCCCACCTGGACTCGAACCAGGGACCGATCGATTATGAGTCGAGCGCTCTAACCAACTGAGCTATAGGGCCAAAAAACCGCGATTATACGTGCTATTAATCGTCTAAGAAACTACGCAGGTAATCACTTCGGGTCGGATGACGCAGCTTGCGGAGGGCCTTAGCTTCAATCTGCCGGATTCGCTCTCGAGTGACATCAAATTGCTTACCGACCTCTTCGAGCGTATGGTCGGTATTCATATCGATACCGAAACGCATTCTGAGCACTTTCGCTTCACGCGCTGTCAGACCCGCTAACACTTCGGTGGTCGCCTCTTGCAGACCCTGTCCCGTGGCTGAGTCGATCGGTGACGAGATGCTGATGTCTTCGATAAAATCACCCAAATGCGAATCTTCGTCATCGCCAATCGGTGTTTCCATCGAGATGGGTTCTTTGGCAATTTTCAAAACCTTGCGCACTTTATCTTCAGGCATATCCATTCGCTCGCCGAGTTCTTCAGGCGTTGGCTCGCGTCCCATTTCTTGAAGCATTTGTCGCGAAATTCGGTTGAGCTTATTGATCGTCTCGATCATGTGAACCGGAATTCGGATGGTGCGTGCTTGGTCAGCAATAGAGCGAGTGATCGCCTGGCGAATCCACCAAGTCGCGTAGGTCGAGAACTTGTAGCCTCGTCGGTACTCAAACTTATCGACCGCTTTCATCAGGCCTATGTTGCCTTCCTGAATCAGGTCTAAGAATTGGAGCCCACGATTGGTGTACTTCTTCGCGATCGAGATGACGAGTCGCAAGTTGGCTTCAACCATCTCTTTCTTCGCGCGTCGCGCTCGAGCCTCGCCCATCGACATTCGGCGATTGATATCTTTGATCTCGCTAACGGTCAGTCCTGTTTTGTCTTCAACCGCAATAATGCGACGCTGTAGACGAAGCAGGGTGTCGCCTTCGAGATTTAACTTTTCAGCACATCCAGGCTCTGATTTGATCAGTCGATCAAGCCACAGGATATCGGTTTCGTGCCCTACGAAGCTGTCGATGAACTCTTTGCGTGGCACTTTGCAGTGACGCACCGTTATTGTCATGATTTCACGTTCTTGAATTCGAATCTCGCGCAATGCGTCGCGGGCTTTTTCGATCAGTGGATCGAAGACACGTGGTGTGAGCTTGAAGTACTTGAAAATCTCGCCCAGTTTGTCGAGTTCTTTGAGCGCGGCTTTGTTCTGGCGCCCCTTTTCGGTTAGGACTTTTTCGGTTTTAACCCAGTGCTTGCGGAGCTCTTTGAAGCGTTTTTCGGCTTCTACTGGATCGGGACCCGATTCAGATTCTTCATCGTCTGCACCAGCAGCCTCGTTGGCGGCAGCAACTTCCGCTGCAGTTGGTACGTTGTCGGCGGGATCCAAGTAACCGACCATGATATCGCTGAGGCGGCGCTCTTCGCGAGAGACAGCGTCGTACTCTGCTAAAATTGTGGCTACGGAGTCTGGGTAGTGGGCCAGTGCCGCCATTAATTCGCGGATACCTTCTTCGATTCGTTTGGCGATCACGATCTCGCCTTCGCGGGTGAGCAGCTCGACAGTACCCATCTCGCGCATATACATCCGCACGGGATCGGTGGTGCGCCCCGCCTCGGTTTCTACAGCGGCAAGGGCAGCTGCAGCTTCCGCTGCGGCGATGTCATCGGCCGACCCATCACCCTCGGCCATTAACAGCTCATCGGCGTCAGGTGCTTCTTCGAATACCTGAATACCCATGTCATTGATCATTTGAATAATATCTTCAACCTGATCTGGGTCTGAGATATCTTCGGGCAGGTGATCGTTTACCTCTGCATAGGTCAGGTATCCCTGCTCTTTACCCTTAGCAATAAGGCTTTTCAAGCGAGACTGTTGCTTGACGGATTCGGTCATGAAGCGTTGGCCTTTGAAAATCTAAAAATAAGCCGAATATTATAACCAGTTCAAGGCGTTGCGACCACAACTGGATGCATATCGGAACAATTTTGTTTATGAGTGTGTTGGTCTTAGCTCTAAGGCACGTTTTTCTTGTAATAGTTCCATCAGTTCGCGTTTTTGCTCGTCCGCTAATTCTGCCATCGTGCGATGACTGAGCTCGTTAATGCGTTCTTGCAGCACCTTAACTTTGGGGGTGCGGGTGAGGCGGTATAAACAATCTTCGAACTGTGCGGGAATACCATCGTGAGGAATGATCGATTCCTCGCCTGCCAGCCGAGCCAGAATGGCGCCTTCTGGGGTGCCGTACCAGTGCCCGAGCAGCATGGCGGTATTCGCATTGGGTTGTTTGTGTAACAGAGAGAGTAAATCTCCAAGTAAGGTCTCGCCGGCGTCGTACAGAACGGCAATGTCTTCGACTCGAGCCTTGGCTGCGATATCGGGCCGTTGCAAAAGTAGCGATATTAGAGTGGACGATAGCTTCGCCATGCCCCGATCATTTGCGAGAGTGGTTTCCGCACGCTGCCGAGACGGCTGCTTATCAGGTTCGGGTGCAAGGATAGGCTTGGGCTTGGGCTGTCGGCTTTCTGCCAGCGCCTCGAGAGTCTGACGATCAACCCCTGTTTTATCCGCCAAAGCCTGCAGCATTAACTGTCTAAAAACACCTTTTGGGAGTTGCTGAATGAGCGGGAGCGCTCGCTTTGAGAGGGTGGCTTTACCCTCTAGCGATTGCACATCCAGTTTGTCAGCAGCAAGATCGAACAAAAACCGCTCCACTGGACGCGCATCTTTGAGCAGAGTCTCAAACACTTGTTTGCCGACTTGGCGAACGAGAGTATCTGGATCTTGGCCTTCCTCTAAAAATAGAAAGCGAGCTTGCTTGCCATCTTCTAGCATGGGTAAGACAGTCAGCAGTGCGCGCTCGGCAGCGGATCGCCCCGCTTTGTCACCATCAAAGCAAAAGATAATTTCGTTGACTAGGCGAAATAGTCGCGACAAGTGATGTTCAGAGGTGGCGGTTCCCAGTGTGGCAACGGCGTAGTGAATATCATGTTGCGCTAGCGCGATGACATCCATGTACCCTTCGACCACCACGAATCGGTCAATCGGCTTACGACTTTGTTTGGCCTCGTAAAGGCCGTAGAGTTCGCGCGTTTTTGAAAAGACGGGTGTCTCAGGAGAGTTGAGATACTTCGGTTTCTCGTCCCCTAAAACACGCCCACCGAAAGCGACAACGCGGCCTCGTTGATCTCGGATCGGAAACATAATCCGATCGCGAAATCGGTCATAGACGCGTCCGGCGTCGTTCTCGATGGCCATACCGCTGGTTATCAGGTGTGTTTTGTTGGTTTCCCCCAGTTGCTCTAGCAGATGCTGCCAGCCGGGTGGTGCGAATCCGATTTGATAGTGCTTGGCGACTTGGCCGCTCACCCCTCGACCTTTCAGATAGGCCACGGCTCTGTTCGAGTCGCGATCTTGCCGGAGCGCCGCTTGATACAATTGGTTTGCCTGCTGCAGCACGGTGTAGAGTGGCGCAGACTGATCCTTTTTTGCATTGTACTGAGGGTTGTCTTCGCGCGGCACTTCAAGGCCTGCCGATAGCGCTAGATTTTCGACGGCCTGCACAAAATCGATATTGTCGTAGTCCATGACAAAGCCGATCGCGTTACCGCCAGCACCGCAGCCAAAGCAATAGTAGAACTGTTTGTCTGGGTTGACGCTAAACGAGGGCGTTTTTTCGTCGTGGAAGGGACAGCGAGCTGAGTAATTTTTACCGGTTTTTTTGAGCTTGATACGCTTATCGACGACTTCGACGACGTCGGTGCGGTCTAGTAGGGTATCGATAAAAGATTGTGGGATTCGTCCAGCCATAACTCACCAAGTGGTGTCACACTGCACTGTTTCATCGCTTGAGGGTAGTCCGAAACGGCTGATTTGGCTAGCTTAGCAGCGTTTTCACTTGTTTCGAGACTTCCGCCATATCGGCTCTGCCCTGGACTTGTGGTCGAATCGCTGCCATCACAGCACCCATGGCTTGCATGCCACTCGCACCGCTGGCCTCGATTGCCGCTTTAATGAGGTCTTCAATCGCATCGGCTGAGAGCGGTTCGGGTAAGAATTCACCAATGACGGCGATTTCTGAAAGCTCTTGTTCGGCCAGTTCGTTGCGCCCGGCATTTTGGTATTGCTCGGCAGAATCGCGACGTTGTTTCAGCATCTTGTCCATGATCGCAATGGCACGAGCATCATCGATGTCGATACGCTCATCCACCTCGATGCGTTTGAATTCAGCTTGAATAAGCCTGAGGGTACCGAGACGCTGCTTGTCTTTTGCTTTCATAGCCTCTTTGACAGAGGCCTTGATTGTATCTACCAGGGTTGGCATTGAGCGCTCTGCGCTTAATACAAACGTGTGCGCTTGCGGGTATCGCGTGACATTTTTTTCAGGTGGCGCTTAACCGCTGCTGCTGCTGCGCGCTTGCGGAGTGTCGTTGGCTTCTCGTAATGCTCGCGCTTGCGAACTTCTGCTAAGACACCGGCTTTCTCACAAGAACGCTTGAAACGACGCAGAGCGACGTCAAAGGGCTCGTTTTCTTTCATTTTTACTGATGGCATTCGTTGTACCTGTGCTGTTAAAGGCCCGGATATCGGCCCAAAAATGAATTAAGGGCGCGAATTCTATAGCGGATTGTGTTCGATTGCAAAGCTTTCTGCTAGCCGCGGACAGCGAGCTGTTTTACCATGACGCCCGAGTCAATAGCAGGTGCAGCATGCGCGTATTAGGAATAGAAACATCCTGTGATGAAACGGGGATCGCCGTTTTCGACACCGAGCAAGGGCTGCTGGCCGAGGCGCTCTACAGTCAGGTCGAGAGTCACGCGATTTACGGGGGTGTGGTACCAGAGCTCGCCTCGCGTGATCACGTTCGAAAAACCTTGCCGCTGATTGATACCGTCTTAAAGCAAGCAGGTTTGTCGCTGTCCGATCTGGATGGCGTTGCTTACACCGCTGGCCCGGGGTTAATAGGCGCACTGATGGTCGGCTCATTGATTGGCCGTTCCCTGGCCGATTCCCTGGGTATTCCGGCGCTGGGTGTGCATCATATGGAGGGCCATTTGCTGGCTCCGATGCTGTCACCCGAAGCACCCACGTTCCCGTTTATCGCTCTTCTTGTGTCGGGTGGCCACACTCAGCTGGTGAAAGTAGGCGCCATAGGAGACTACCAGTTGATGGGCGAATCGTTAGACGACGCCGCTGGTGAAGCCTTCGATAAAGTCGCCAAGATGTTGCATTTACCTTATCCCGGTGGACCCCATGTCGCTCGTTTAGCCGAGCGCGGTGATCCGGATCGATTTGATTTCCCCAGACCTATGGTCGGCAAACCGGGTCTCAATTTTAGTTTCAGTGGGCTGAAGACATACACCCTCACAACGCTGAAAAGTCTTGGTGGTATCGAGGCTGCTACGGAGCAAGACTGCTGTGATATTGCACGGGCTTTTGAAGACGCTGTGGTCGACACGTTGGCAATAAAATGCGCGCGAGCTATTCAGCAGACTGGCCTTAAGACACTGGTCATGGCGGGTGGCGTAAGCGCTAATGCACGCTTGCGAGCTTCATTGGGCCCGGCCCTTGCTTCTGAGGGAGCGCGTGTGTTTTACCCTGCGGCCGCTTATTGCACCGATAACGGCGCGATGATCGCCTACGCTGGCGCGCAGCGCCTGCTGGCGGGCCAGCACGACAAGGCCGAAATCGCATTGCGTCCGCGCTGGCCGCTCGATGAATTGGAGGGTTTGGCCTGATGACTTCCGACCGGGTGTTGATTAAAGGTTTGGTGATCCCCACACGCATTGGTGTGCATGCTTGGGAGCGTGAGATCATGCAGGAGCTGGTCATCGACCTAGCGTTGGCTTTTGATCTATCTGCTGCGGCCCATTCTGACGATGTTAGCGATTGTCTCGATTATTCTGCGGTGTCTGAATGGATTGCGGCCGAACTAAAGCCTGCTAATTTCCAGCTCATAGAGTCGGTGGCGCAGCATATTGCGTTTGGATTACTACAAGAATTTAGCCTTGAGCGCGTTTCTGTGACGGTTAAAAAGCCGGGTGCTGTCGCTAACGCCGATTATGTGGCCGTGAAAATCACGCGAAGTCGTGCATGAAGGTCTATCTGGGTTTTGGTAGCAATATTGATCCCGTTGCATCGATACAGGCAGGACTCGATGCCTTGCAAGCTGTCGAGCCTCATTTTCAAACCTCATCCGTGTACCAGTCCGACAGTGTTGGTTTCGTTGGTGACCCGTTTTTAAATTTGGTGGTAGCACTTGATACACGGCTCACTCTAGAGGTGCTGCACCAGCGATTGCGCGAAATAGAGTTCCGCTTTGGTCGGCCTGAGCAGCCAGCGCGCAATAGCAGTCGGCGATTAGACATTGATATTTTGTTGTACGCGGATTGCGTTGGTCATTTCGGCTTTGTTGAGCTGCCGCGTCCAGAAATTCACTATAACGCGTTTGTGTTGAAACCTCTCTCTGAGCTGGCGCCCGGGCTTGCGCTCCCTAATACCGACATTACGGTGGGAGAGCTATGGGAAAGATTTGATCAGACCAAACAACCGCTGCACAAGGTTGCCTTTGTTTACCGTGGTGCACTGCTCCCAGCGTCATTTTCGGATGTGGTTAACCACTGATCAATCGCTGCAATGCGTGCTAATCGAATTCCATCGCCTAATGCGGGTCCACTGAGCTCCGCTGACACCGCGTCGCGGTTGATCCTGTTGGCGCATTCAGCGGCGGCGAGCCACGCTTGCTGGTTGCGCTCAGTCTGTGCAATGCCATGCAGTCGAGCTTGCACAGTGGCAGCCTGCACTAATAATTCGAAATCATCGCCTTGGCGAAAGCCGCGGCAGTGATCGATGGTGCGGAAGACCTCTCTGGCGCTCAGGTCTGCGGGATGACGGCCGAGCTGGGGTACTTGACGCAGAGTACCCGCTCGATGCGTCAGGGTGATGGGAATACCAAAAGTTCGTGTTAATAGGGTTTGTTGTTCGCCGCTGAGCTCGAGTTCAGCGAGCCATATACAAACCCGCTGCCGATAATCGTCAGTCAGCTGCGTGAGTCCCTCGAGTGATGGTTGCCAAGCCACACTGATGCCGCCATCAGTGAGTGCTGCAATGGCATCGCATTCGGACAGACTCTGCCAGAACGCACCCGGGGCATCTGTTTTGAAGGCCTTTTCGCACTCTCTCCAGAGGCGCTCGGGAGGAAGTGTGCTGAGCTCGCCAGCTGCCACACTATCGCGCATTAGGGCGAGAGTGCTTGGATCAAGGGTGAAGTCGTAGGGCCGGAGTTTCGCACCAAAGCGCGCTACTCTCAGCACCCGCAAAGGATCTTCGCTAAAGGCGTCGGTAACATGACGTAGGACACGGGCGCTTAGATCACGTTGACCACCATAGGGATCGATGAGCTGACCGTTAGAATCTTGTGCTATCGCATTGATGGTCAGATCGCGTCTGGCGAGGTCTTGTTCCAGCGTAACGCTTGGGTCGAACTGGCATTCAAAGCCAAGATGGCCCTGCCCCTTTTTTCGTTCGGTTCGAGCGAGGGCATACTCCTCTTTCGTTTGGGGGTGCAAAAACACCGGGAAATCTTGCCCGACTTGGGTGTACCCAAGCCCACGCATCTGGTCAGCGGAAGCGCCGACCACCACCCAGTCTCGTTCTGTGACAGGAATGCCGAGCAGCGAATCGCGCACAGCACCACCGACTAAGAAAATATTCATGTGCGCAGTGTAGGCTGAAAAAGCGTAGAGCTCTAGCGCGCGACCTTACCATTTTTGCAGGGACAGCGATGAAATTGATCGCGAGTCAGATCATACAAAGTCATGGCGCCATCCCAAATACATCCAGTATCCAGCGCAATGGCATGCGGTCGCGAGGTGTTCCCCTCTAGTGCAGCCCAATGCCCGAATAATACTCTGTGTTCTGGGGGTAAGTGATGAGGGTGCTCGTACCACGGTGCGACGATTTCATATTCGCCCGTGGTTGGATTCAATAGGCTGGGGTTAGAGGGTGAAGGTCCCTTACTGGCCAGATCGAGACGGCCAGAGGCGGTGCAAAATCGCATACGCGTAAAGACGTTAGTAAGGGCCCGCAGGCGCGTCATGCCCGTTTGATCATCGTTGAACAAATTTGGCTCGTTGCCGTACATGGTCTGAAAGAATACCTCGGCGTCTCGCCCTTGGATGGCAGTTTCGATTTCGCGAGCATAGGTGTGCGCCTGCTCTAAGCTCCAGCTTGGCGCTATGCCAGCGTGCACCACTGTGTCATTGCCTTCAGTGAACAGGAGTGGTTGAGCAGCGAGCCACTCCAGCAGAATATCTCGATCTGGGGCTTTGAGTATTTTGTTCAACGTATCCGCTTTCGAGTGGGCTCGGGCGCCATACGCGATGGCCAGCAAATGCAAGTCATGATTACCTAACACGGTGCGAACATTGTCGCGGCGCTGATAGAGGAAGCGCAGTGTTGCTAGGCTTTTCGGGCCTCGGTTCACAAGGTCACCCACTAACCAGAGCTCATCACAATCGACATTAAAGTCGACTTTATCAAGCATGGCTGTGAGAGGGCGGAGGCAACCTTGTAGGTCACCAGCAACATAAATAGCCATTAACGCTTAGTGGAGCGCATTGGGCTTGGCGAGGGTGAATCTGGGGATAGGCACGGTACAGGTATTTGGAAACTCACCCATCTGATCTAAGATTTGAAACGTGTAATAGCCCTCCATAAAGCCAATGGGTGTTTCGAAGTTAGCTGCACTGCTGTAGTCATAGTAGTCACCCGGTTTGAGGGTGGGGGTCTCACCAACGACGCCCGCTCCTTCGACTTCGTCAACTTTACCGTTGGCATCGCAAATTTTCCAAAAACGTCTTATCAGAGTCACGGTTTGATCGCTCCGATTTTCGATGTGGATTCGGTAGGCAAATCGGAATTGCTCATGCTCGGGCGATGAGTGTGCCGGCAAATACCTTGGCACTGCGGAGACCCGAATATCGAGATCAGAAATGAGGTTTGGGTCGCTATTGTTCGATGCCATCGCTTAATTGTATCCACTGATCCAAACTAATGGTCTCTGCTCGACTGGAAGGATCGATTCCAAATCGCTCGAGTTCATGGTCATCTACCCAGCCCTTCAAAGTATTGCGCAGGGTTTTGCGGCGCTGTGAAAAGGCTTGCTTAACCAGTATCTGCAGGCGCTCAAGTTGACTCTTATCGATTTGCTCAACCGGCTTAGGTGTCAGTTTTACCACAGCTGACTGCACTTTGGGAGGGGGATCAAAAGCCTCCGGTGGCACATCTAGCACGCGTTCAACGTGGCACAAGTACTGAGCTAAGATACCGAGCCTACCCCAAGCTTTGGTATGCGGAACCGCAGTGAGTCGATCAACGACTTCAGATTGCAGCATAAAATGCATGTCTTGAATGATAGGCGCAAACTCGAACAATCTTAAAATGAGTGGCGTCGAAATGTTGTAGGGTAAATTACCGACCACTCTTAGCGGTGTACCCTGGTACAGCGCTTGATAATCCGTTTTAAGAGCATCTTGGTTGTGCAGATGAAAGCATGGGTAGATCGAAAAGCTTGCCAACAACAAGGTGAGCAAATCTCGATCAAGTTCAATAGCGTCTAAACGTTGACAGTTAGCAACTAGGGCAGAGGTAAGGGCTCCCTGGCCGGGGCCGATTTCGACCAAGTGGTCGTTCTTCGCCGGGTTAATGGTCGCTACTATGGCTTCGATAATGTGATCGTCGTGCAAAAAGTTCTGCCCGAACCGTTTACGGGCTTTATGTTTCATTGGGATCATGGCAACGCTCGCCGAGAGCGTTCGCTGAGCTGGGCGGCAAGGTCAAAAGCAGCAACGAAGCTGCCAGACGAGGCTTTCCCGGTTCCTGCCAACGTTAAGGCGGTACCGTGATCCACGGATGTTCTGATAAACGGCAGCCCCAGTGTGATATTAACGGATTCGCCAAAACCGGCATACTTGAGCACCGGTAGACCCTGGTCATGATACTGCGCCACCACAGCGTCGACTTGGTTGAGGATCTGATCTTGAAAGGCGGTATCGGCAGGCAGCGGTCCAAGAATTGAGACACCTTCTGCTCGGAGCTTGTCGAGACAGGGAGAGATGATTTCGATTTCTTCAGTGCCCAGATGTCCGCCTTCACCGGCGTGCGGGTTGAGCCCCAGAACGGCTAATCGAGGCTCCGCAATCCCAAATTGTTGTTGTAAGGCGCTATGGACTATCGTGATTGTGCTCATTTCCTGCTCAGTCGTAATCGACGCTGCCACGCGAGCTAAGGGCAGGTGAGTGGTGACCAGGGCGACTCTTAACGCACCAGAGGCCAGCATCATAACGACCTTTTCAACACCAGCGCGAGCGGCAAAAAATTCGGTGTGACCGCTGAAGGGAAGCCCCGCATCGTTGATCACTGATTTTTGAACGGGTGCGGTGACAATGGCGTCGAGTTCGCCGCTCAAGCACAGATCGGCTGCTCGAGTGAGGCTCTGTATGACAGAGGGTGCGTTGGCAGCATTGAGGATTCCCGGTACGACGGATACTTCGCAGGGGCAATCACTAATTTCGAAGCCCGCCGATGGCGAATCTTTGGGTGAATAGGGGCTCAGTGTGCAGGCAAGGCCCAGTTGTTGAGCCCGCGCTGTCAAGGTCGCAGCGCAGCCAATGATGACACGACGATGTTGACTCGGCTGCTGCAGCGCGGCCAGCACAATGTCGGGGCCAATACCGGCTGGCTCGCCAAGGGTGATGCCAATTGTGGCCATGATTATTTGATATCTACGAAGGCTTCGTCTCGGATTTGCTGCAACCAAGCTTCCAATTCTTCTTGAAATTTACGATTGTGCAAGAAGTCTTCGGCGCGATTGCGATTCACGATCTCGGTCACATCCTGATCGCGGCGTTCAAGTACTTGCAAAATATGCCATCCGAAAGGCGACTCGAAGGGTTCGCTGATGTCACCCTTGGCGGTTGCAGCCATCACGGTTTCGAATGCTGGCACCATCTGGCCGGGACTTGCCCAGCCAAGATCGCCGCCCTCTTGAGCGGAGCCGATATCCTTGGAGTACTCTCGCGCAAGCTCGGCGAAGTCTTCTCCCGCTAAAGCCCTCTGCTTGAGAGTCGCAGCAAGGTCTTGAGCCTGCTCTGAGGTCATGATCTCACTGGTTTGTATCAAAATATGGCGCACCGATGTTTGTGGAATGATCTGGGTGCCACCGCGTTTTTCGGTTAAGTCAATAAAGTGAACTGAGCGCCCGTTAATAATGGGTCCGAGGCTTTCGCCCTCTAACATGGTTGGTACCAGTTCCGCAAAGAGCGAGGGAATATCACTCTCTGGACGCAAGCCGAGATCGCCACCAGTGAACAAATAAGGCTCTTCTGAACTTGCGATAACCTGATTAAACTCTTCGCCCTGTTTAATTCGCTCACCCAGTACTTCTACGTGTGTTCTAGCGGCCTCGAAATCAAGTGTTTCAGGCACGTCGAGGCGGGCGTGTAAGAGCCGGTAAACCGGCTGAACGAGCTCTTCACCGTCGCTCGTTTGCAAAAATGCGTCGATCTCGGCGGCGTTGATTTCTATTCGTTGATTGACATTACCGGACTGGACTCGCTGGATAATCATTTCACGGCCAATGTTGTCGCGGAGGTCCGCATAAGAACCGCCCGAGGCCTCGAGTTGAGTAATAAACTGCTCAGGTGTTAGGCCATTTTGACCCGCTAGGCGCGCAACGGCGGTTGCCATTTGTTGCTCTTCTATGCGAATCCCATAGCGAGCGCCCATCTGCAGTTGGATGCTTTCTAGAATGAGTCGGTCAAGGGTCTGACGGATCAGCACATCTTCCGGTGGCGCTTCGACATTGCGCAGAGCAATATTATTTTTCACCGCTGTAAGGCGCTCTTGCAGCTCGCTATCCATAATGACATCGTCATCAACCACGGCGATAACTTTGTCTAATATCTCAACCGCGCCAAACGCGACTGGGATTGCGCAGCTCAGCACTAAACTGCTGATAATGCTAATAACTCGTTTCATTGAAACCCCTAATTAATTCATTCAGTGTTGCATCGATCGACTGACCAAAGCCACCTAAGCCTTTTAGTGAGACTTCTATTTGCGTCTGTTGTTCCGTTCGCCAGCTGGATTGATCTTGGAAATAGAATCCGTTAGGCGCACTTTCATATTGACTGTGAACTACTCTTATCCGAACGCAACAGCTTTCGTACTCAAGACCAACTAGCGCTTCAAGAGGGGCATTGTGCCGCGTGTCACCATTAGCCGCAATTAAAAAGCGCAGGTTGTCTCGCAGGCGGTAGGCACTGGATAAATGCCATTGTTCTGTGTTTCTGCGGTGTACGTTCTTAGAGTATCCCAAGGCGAAGCTGGAATCGTCAGTGTTACGCCATTGCAGCTGGGTAAACTGGTTGAGCACATCACCCGACTCCGCATCTCCGACCAAGTCGAGAGACGCACTTAAGCCACGTTCCCAGGTGGCTTTCGCGTGCAGTCCAGCGAAATCAGTGCCCCGGTAGAGCGGCTGAGCACTGCCCGGACTTTCATCTAAGGGATCGAGTAGTTTCAAATAGGCCAATTGCCCTTCCAGTTGCCACTCAGTAGTCGTGTGATCAAGGTCGAGCGCTAGCGTCACTCGATGCTCTTGGCTAAGTCGGTCGTTGCTGCTGACCAAGCGATCACGCAACCAGCTTCGCGTTGTGATGGCATACGCTTTAGTGTCGAACAGAGGTGTCTCAAGAGCGCGGTCTTGGTCGCTATGAACATAGTATATTCGGGGTTGGAGCGAGGTATGGCCAGATTGATGATCTAGCACAACGCCGGCATCAAGTACCCATCGTTGACCTGAATTCGTATTATATTCAGGACGCTGGATTGAGTCTGCATCGAAGCTGTAGCGGAGCGATTGGCGACTCCCTTGCAGGTTTATAAATCCCGATTGCCAGCGTCTCTCGAGACCCAGTCCTGCTTCGGTGTACCAGCGAGAGCCCTGCAGTTGCCTTGGGTCGGGGTGTGAAAATTGGGTGTATTGAGTCGCTAAGATGGGTTGCAGAATGCCCCCTTGGGCTCGATAACGCAGGTCAAGTTGTGGTTCGGTGGCGTAACCGTTCTGAAAATCTAAGGCTAAGGCGTCGAGCTTTCGGGCCGCCAGTCGTGCACTGACATGCTTGCTTTGGAATTGCAGGGAACCCTCTTTTGCCAATTGGTCCTGATAGCGGCTGGTAATTTTGCTGGCATCGATATCCCGAAGGTAGTTTGGGTCACTAACAGCATCAATGGTGAGGCTCGACGACCAGTAATCGTTATATTGCGCTGCTTGATCAAGTGCCAGATGCCAGCGGCTATCACCTGCCGCTTGGCCCGCTGTACCAAGATTATCGTTATTCAGATAGCCGATCTCCGCTGCCCACTCATCACCCTGTTGGCCTAAGTAGCGCGCGGCCAGTTGCTGGTGTAGCCCTCGTTCTTGTAGCAAGGTTGGTGTGTAGAGTAGGTCGTAATTGGGTGCCAAATTCAGATAGAACGGTTGCGATAGAGTCGCGCCATTCACTGAGTCGTTGCTGATACTGGGCCACAACAGGCCAGATTTTCTCTGATCACCTATCGGAAAGCTAAATCTTGGCAGTACCAGCACCGTGGTATCCTTGATTCGAAGCCTGGCGCCATCCGCCGTCCCCATGCC
>OBPT01000199.1_pt1 | contig 19127 bp, 21 predicted proteins | sample 1534671 | NCBI WGS metagenome assembly OBPT01 (sample SAMEA3275494, study PRJEB22092) | marine metagenome | biome: ENVO:00000447 marine biome; feature: ENVO:00002042 Surface water; material: ENVO:00002010 seawater | collected 2014-06-21T11:00:00+00 | depth 1 m | reverse complement strand
GCCACCATGAGCGTCAGAAAATCGTCCGCACCCATATCAGTCATGCTGTTCGCCTTGCTGCCACTGGCTCCGGGCGCGGGAAACATAGCACTGCTGTTGGAAACAATAGTCATCTGTGTGCTCCTTAACGTCCGATTGTCAGCGTGCGCATAATCAGCGCTTTGGCAGTATTAATGGCCTCAACAGAGCTCTTGTAGCCTTGTTTGGCATCCATCATGTTTGCGGCCGCTTGCGCTTGATCCACTGCAGGCGTGTAAATGAAACCTTCTTCATCCGCCAGGGGGTGGCCCGGCATATATTCTTTGTTGGCGGGCTCAGTTGATTCGATCACCGCTGTCACCTTGACGCCATTGCCGTCGGCATTCATACCGATCTGCGCCTCATTCAACATCGGCGCAAACAACGCCTCGAGTGGCTTGTAAGTGCCTGCCTCCGTTCCCGATACCGAATTTGCATTCGCTAAATTGCTCGAAACGGTATTTAACCTAATCGTTTGCGCCTCGAGGTTAGTGGCAGAGATATTGATGGCATGAAATAAACTCATCGTCATTCACCCTTAATGGCCGTTCGAAGGGCCCTAATCTTGCTATCCAAAAACTGTGTGCTGGCTTGATAGCGCATCGCGTTGTCCATAAAAGCGGTGTGCTCACGGTGCATCTCGACCGTGTTGCCATCCACCGAAGCCTGTGAAGGTGTGCGGTACTTCACAGGCGCGCCGTCTGTGGCGCCGTTAAGATCAAAGTGGGCACTGTGTGTGCGCTTAAGCTGAGAGGACTCGGTCATGGCAGAATTCATCGCTGACCTGAAATCGATGTCTCGGGCCTTGTAATCCGGCGTACTGGCATTGGCGATATTGGCCGATAACAGGTTGAGCTTCTGCGTTCGCAGAGCCAAAACCTGTGGCGATACCCCAAATGCTTTGTCTAAACCGCTCATGTAGTGCGCTCCTTTTTCACATTGGTACTTACAATGCGCGTGCCAAAAAAACTTTTATTACTAAATTCAATTAGTTATTGCCTTTTCGGAGTCACGCCGTGCTGCGAGGCAGGGGCAATAACGGCAAAAACCGGCAACGCGGCGGGGCGGTGGACGCAAAGTCTTGCCGCTTCGGGAGCGGTCTAGTGCGTTTCAGCATCCGCTTCCGCGCCCCAGGCACTGGCACCGGCAGTTTTTATTGGTGCAAAGGATTTTTGGCGAAGGACATCTTGAAGTCGAAAGGTATGGCTTACAGAGCGGTGCGCAGGGGTGGTGGCGCAGGGGTGGTGGCGCACGAGGTAGTGGCGCACGAGGTAGTGGCGCACGAGGTAGTGGCGCACGAAGTTGCAGAAAATAGTGGTAGGACGTAGGAAAGCCTATCGATGGCTCGCCGAGTGCGCCGGAGACGCCAGCCGCCCTGGGGAATGCCATGAGGGCGCCGGATCCATGCGCTCGCTTGCGACGCTTTATGGCACAATTTTTGCTTACTAATTAATGAGAAGCCACTTTGGAGCTCAATATGACGATTTTTTGGCGCTTTATCGCCACAAGCTTTGTAACAACAGCTTTTTTGACGAGTCAGCCAGCGGTTGCTCGAGTCAACCAACCCTTGACCGACATTATGGACGTGGCTCGGGACGTTGCGACCGCAGCCGCTATGGATCGAGGATATGACGATGTCATGGTGTCGATACGCCCTCTTGACTCAAGATTAGCCCCGGCGCTCTGCGATGCACCTCTGCAGGCATTACCGGGGAAGACCACGAGAACTTTGGGCCCCATCAGCGTTGGCGTGCGATGCAATGGCTCACAACCATGGACCATTTATGTCAGAGGCACTGTCAACGCTTACGCAGACATCCCTGTTCTCACGCAATCGGTCCCCCGAGGTGAACTCATTTCACAGGGAGATATAGCGATCGAACAAATCGAAATTAGCAGCGATTTTGAGCGTATTATCGTCGATCAGGTTGATATTGTCGGCAAACAAGCGAAGCGGGCGTTGCGCGCTGGCCAGCCGCTACGATTCACCCAGCTGATGCACCCGGTTTTGATTGAACGGGGTCAGGCGGTAACGCTGGTCTCGGGCATAGCCGGTATCGAGGTACGCATGCAAGGCAAAGCGCTGGCATCCGGCGCCGCAGGGGATCGGATTTTGGTCGCCAACGAGCGCTCAGGCCGACGCTTAGAAGGGGTCGTGGGCGGAGACGGCACGGTAAAAATCCGATGAAGATGAGTCTAAAGTTTTTCGCTGGAGCGTCGCTAACTACAGTGATAACATGGACGTTGAGGGCGCTTAACGGCGCTCGAGAGAGGATACGATGAGCACAGTTGACATGAGCAATGTCTCAAAGCCACAAACAGGCGACACTTCCGGACGGTTAAGCCGTGCCGACAGTGCTAGCCCCGCGCGCGGTGTATCGAGCCAGGGCGGCACCGACAGTGCGCGTGCAGCCCCCACTGACGCGGTCTCGCTATCTCAGTCAGCGGCGGAAATCGCCGCGTTCGAAGGCCAACTTAAGTCGCTGTCCGGGGTTGATCAGGCGCGCGTGGAGTCTATACGCCAAAGCATTTCAGACGGTAGTTATGCCGTTGATACTGACAAGTTGATTGATGGCCTGCTCTCTGCGGAGCAGTCTCTCCGCTAAGCTCATGCCTGAGCCCCTTTGGCATCTGAATCAGCGAGAATCCAGCCAGTGACCGACTCCGCCGAAGAGTTCATAGTGGCCTTGGAATACGAGCTGCTGACCCTCAACGCAGTCCGCGAGGCACTGCTGGCCGAGACTGCTGCCCTAGCCGAGGGCAATACCAGTAATATTGGTATCGCCACCACCAGTAAGAATTTAGCGCTAGAAGCGCATCAAGATGCAATGAATCAGAGACCCGCTCGCGACATACCTGATAGGGCGGACGCGGAACTCAGTGCTCTGCAGGACCGTTTAGCATCGCTTGCTAGTGAATGTCAGGACCTCAACCGTCGCAATGGTGCGCTGATTAGCAAGCTGAGCGATCGCACGAAAGCGGCCATCAATGTATTACAGGGCGCAGAAGACATCGCAGTGCTTTACTCTGCCTCGGGGGTGGAGGCCGCTACGGGCAGGGGATCCCGGGTCCTAGGCAAAGCCTGAGCACTGGGTTCATTCGGCGCGGTGCTCTACCGAACATCCCGCCGCGCGGAGCTCTAATCACCCGCCCCAAAAAGGCCTACTCCTTAAGACATCCCAAATGTCACTTAAGGAGCAAAAAAGCCCTGTCATACGTGCTAGCATCTGTATTTGAATCGTTTTGCGGCAGTGTCATCGAACTTGTTGAGGTTTGCACCAAAACAAGGGTTTAGCAAAGCACAGTTGGGCGCCCAATTTGCGGAGGGGCCGACTTCGAAGATAATTGGCCCACGGAAAAGGAGTGGCTGCGGTATATAAGCCGATATTTTTGACTCACTTCGAACGCATCTTATACGCTCTCTTAGCCGCCTACGTTTGCTGTCTATTGGGCCTTCACGCGCTATATTATTCCGGGCTTTTCATTGGGCTGGCGAAAGATCCCAGCACAATGATTCATGCGACCCGCACCGCCTTCGTGTGCATCTTCTTCACCCTGATCTCCTTACAAATTGTACGACGGCGGCCCTCTGGCCTGCTGATTGTCGCTGCCGCGAGCTACTCTGTAGCGACGTCTATCGAAGACTTTCTGGTGCTCGAATCCTCTTTTTTCCTGCCTGAACATCCAATGGCTGGGGCTCTATATACCTTAAGACCCCTGTTTCTGCTGATGCTGATCTACTGGGCCGTGCGGCGGCGGGGCATCGAAACCACATGAGCGACAAACTGAGCAAAGAGGAACTGGAGGCCCTTCGCGTCAATACCGGGGCCCGCTCCCCCAATTCGATTGCCTACAACCTGCACATTCGCTCAAAACTCGCGCGTAGATGCTTTTATGGGCTCAATATGTGCGCCCTCGCCTTTCTGTTTGTCTCGGGAACAGACGTGATGGAAGAGTGGCTGAGTCAAGTCAACGCGCCACCCGAGGAAGGCGTGACTGAACTGAAGATCCGCACCCTGCTCTTTTTTTTGTTTTTTCTTTGGTTGAATTTGGCGTTAACCTTCGATCGCTATTACATTGAAGCGTTGGCATCGTCACTCAGCGTCTACCTCTATGCCGTAGTGACACGTTTCAGTCAGTTTTATGAGTACCTCACGCTGGACGACTTCTGGCCGTTCTCGGTATTTGCGCTGTTACGGCTCATCCCGTTGGCTTTATTGATCGTGCTGATTAGAGAAGAAGTGCATAGGACCGCGCCTGATCGAGCAGACTAAATCGTTGCGCCGGAGCCAAAAGGACTGCATCCTTAGCTTCGAAGACTGATGTAACGCACCCCAAGAGAAGTGATGCCGCCCAGCCCGAGCGACTCAGTAAACACTCGCACCTTATTCCGCAAAGCCTGTGACGGCCTGTGGTGGATGCCTGTCTGGCGGGCGTCCGCCGCCGAGCGGAGGCACCATGATCGATGCACCGCTCAGCGCGGTCCTAACTTACTTACCGAGGGTTCGATGACGCTGTCGAGAATTGGCATCTCGAAACGAGACCTCTCATGCGCATCTAAAGTGGGTGTCTTATCGTGCTGATCGTCGCTTACCTTTGCCTGGCCACCGCAGTGATGGGCGCGGGGTATTGGTACCCGGTAACGCAGTCAGGCGCATTAGGGGCAGTACTCTCGCTCGCACCCTATATTCTGGCGGGAGGACTGGCGCCCTTGATTGTCGTCTCCACCAGTGCACGCGTGTTGGTCATGACCGCAGTCGTCGGTGGGGCATTCTATTGGCTTCAGCAACAGCCGCTGAATCTCGCCCAACAGAGCGCCATCCAGACCGGCCTATTGACTGCCAGCGTGTTGACCCCCCTGCTCATCGCGGGCTGCTGTTTTATTTCGCATCGTGGCTGGTTTACCCCGCGCGACATGGCCATTGTGACGATAACGGCAGGTTTAGCGATTGGATGGGGGTGGGATATCCAGCGAGAGGCCTCTTTTACTGCGTCGCTCGACGCGCGCTTGTTGGCACCGGCCTTTCATGGCTCCCTTGTTCTGTTGCCACCCCTCGGTTATGGCCTGTATGCACTCGCATTAGGTGTGGTGTCAGTGCGTAGCAGCATGACCCGCAATAGCAAAGAGTTCGCCCTGCACATCGCATTCCTGATCGTTTCACTGGCGGCACTGTCATTGCTGCAGCTGACCAATACACTGCTCACAGTGGCCTGCAGTTTGTTACTGATACTTATTCTTCACACGGCCAGTCAGGTTTACGGCATGGCCTTTATCGACGAGCTGACCGAACTCCCCTCGCGCAAAGCCTTGAATGATCGCCTGCGCACCTTGGGTCGGCGATATGCGATTTGCATGCTCGACGTCGATCACTTCAGTCAGGTAAATAATAAGCACGGCCACGACACAGGAGACGACGTACTCAAGACCATTGCGAAGCATATTTCAGCCGTCACGGAAGGTGGCAAAGCCTATCGCTACGGAGGGGAGGAATTCGCCATCGTCTTTCCCAATCGTGAGGCCGATGTGGCTGCCAATGCCATTGATGAGATTCGTAAAGCAGTCGCCAAATATCGCTTCACGCTGCGCAAAGGATCTCGGAAAAAATCGGATACCAGCGGCATTCAAGATCGCGGCAAGGCGGCCAAGCGCAAAGCGTTAAAAGTGACTTTCAGTGCCGGTGTGGCAGTGCGAGCATCGGGTGAAAAGCCTGAGGAAGTGATGAAGCGTGCTGATCAATTACTATATCAGGCCAAGGAAGACGGTAGAAACAGGGTCTACTACTAAGCGAAAGAAGCCGATGAGTAATCAATCTCCGCCTATGCGCCGCAACTCTCGAAGCTTGCCCTGCTGATCATAGCGGATGACAAACTCACCTCTCACGCCCAAAGGGGTGACGTGAGAGACCAGAGTAGACCAGGGAATATTCAGTGTTTTACCTTTAGAATCAATGACCTGAACCCGGGTTTTGTCACCGGAATAGAAGAGTTTGACCTGCTCGGCAGTGAGGACCAATCGAAAGTAAGACTGTTGCAAGGGAGCCGCCGGTGTCATAAGTCGAGGGTACCAAACATCCTGCAGTCAGTGGCGCACACGCTCCTGATTCGTCGAAAAGAGACTGCGCCGCCATGCTGTAGCGGGTCAGAACCCCATCACCACCCGGCGCTCAGCCTCTGACAAAATGGGGTGCCTCGCTGGCTGCTCGGGACGGGCAGAGTGCGAACTCCCCGCGCGCTCACGCACTCGCATAAAGGCGTCAACCTGAGCTCGCTGACCGGCCGGTAGCGCCCAATATTGTTGCCATTGAGCACGTGCGCGAGGCAGGTCGGCCTGTCGCACCGCGTCATGCCCGGTGAGCAGGTCTTCAGGGGAAATACCTAACCACCCTGACAGCCGGTCTATTTCTGCCAATGTGCTGATGCCCTCACCGAACAGTGCTGCATGCACCCTGGCAAGCTCTAATGAGCAGCCCCGTGCCAAATCCTCAGGAGACAAGCCTCGCTCGACCATCACGACCCGGAGATTAGCGGCTAGTGTCATGGCAGTGCTCATGACCAGCGCCCCTCGTAAAGGCAATGCCGCTGTGTCCAAGACTGCACGACACCTGTAGGCGCAGTTGGGAGCGCAAACAAAGCCTGCGGGTGGCGAATGGCGATAACTCGCTCATTGAGCGCTGGTCCACAACCATTGGTGGGCTGGGCGGTGCCGTAATCGGTATTAGAATGCATCAAAGACCTCCTGTCTGATGCTCGTGACCTCCTGTCGAATGGCAAATATAGCAAAATGCAACGGAATTGCAAATAGCAAAAATAGCGCTTTTTTGCCTGCTCACGCTCAAGGCGTCTTTCCCCAGTGCTGCTCCCTTACTATCCGGCAGGTCCCAGTAAATTCCGAGTAATCTGTTTTTATTCAACTTTAAATTTTTTAAAACCGTGCGTTTCGGAGTACTCCTGTGCGTCGGCACTACCGCGTGGAGTTAGTGGTGGGAATGATCACTGAACGGTTAACACTGCCTCATCCGAAACAACACCCACAATCCTATTGAGTTTCCCTTGCGGCACTATTTTGAGTGGAAGCGTTTGCCGACAACTCTGGCACCGCTGCGTCTCGTGGGGAGAAGCAACGCCCAGTCCCGCGAACAGCTTGAATCAGATTACTGTAGGAGGCACTCTCCGTTCGCAAAATTTTCCTGAGACGCCGAATATGAACGTCCACTGTCTGTTCTTGTACAGATACATTTGCCCCCATAGACGGTCTAGGATTTGAGCGCGTGAAAAAGCCCGGTCCGAGTGGCTCATAAAGAAATACAGCCACTTAAACTCAGCAGGCTCTAATCTCGAGAATCTTTGAGGTTGTCAGTCTTCAAGCCAAGGCATCATCAGCTGATGAACATTGACACGCACTTTTAAGCGTGATGCCAGCATAAAAAGCCCACCCAGCTTGCGATGAATATAAGCCACATCTACCGGTGGAGCCTGCCAGAACTCGCGATAATCCTTAATGTCCTCACCGCGGGCTACCAACTCACTCGGTAACGCGGTATTGCCAAAATCATAAGCCGCGTCTATCGAAAGGGGCTCCAGCACCATTTCGGCTAACTCGAGCAATGTCTCGTAGAATGGCGAGCCCGGGGGCCCCAGTTGATAACCAATGCCCTCGGCCGCCGACACCATCCCAGCACGATTCCCTTCTACGGTGGCTTTGAGTAGATCCCGATAAGCGCCGGTAAATGCCGCCTTAAAACGTCTGGAAGCACCAAAATCCAGCAAGATAACCTGCCCGCTATCAGGGTCGTAGCGATAATTGGCAAAATTGGGATCGGTTTGCACCAAGCGCAGCTCAAACATCTCGACCAGTAACAACTCAAAGAGCAGCGACCACACACGATCGCGCTCGTCTTGATCCTGGTGAATCACCTCCTCAATCGGCACACCTGGCACATAAGTCATGCCGAGCACGCGCGAGGAACTCAGCGCAGGAATCACGCGCGGGAGTAAAAATCGCTCGTCGTCACCCAGCGCCCTAACAAAAGCATTGAGGTAACGAGCCTCCTGCTCATAGTCGGCTTCTTCGCGTAACTGCGCCTTCACCTCGGCCAACATGGGCGTAATGTCCATGTGCTTCGGCAGTAACCCAGAGACCCGCAAGAGCGTTGCAAGATTATCCACATCAGAGTCGATACTTTCTCGAACACCCGGGTATTGCACCTTCAGCACGGCAGCGCGGCCATCGCGCGAGGTCAACCGGTGCACCTGACCAATCGAGGCGGCAGCAAACGGTTTAGGCTCAAAGTGCCTCAGCTTTTTGACGTAGTCTGCACCAAAGGCATCAGCTAACACCTCGTCAAGCTGACTGTCGGGCATGGTGTAGGCCGCATCTCGCAACGTGGCAAGAATGTCGGCCAACTCTCGGGGCAAGAAATCGCCGGTGTCCATCGAAAAGATCTGCCCCAGCTTCATCGCGGCACCGCGCATCTCGGCAAGCCGCTGGGTCAGTCTTGAGGCATTAGCAGGCGTTAACAGCAGGTCTCGTGCCTTAGGGCGACGACCAGAGGCCACTTGCTTGACTCCCTCGGCGAGCATACTGCCCGCCACACCACTCGCAAGGCGCGCAAACTTACCAAAGCGTCGCGCACGGCCCCTAGGGACCGCCTGACTGTTGCTTGTCATAGAGCGCTCCCCGCCGCTTTCTGCCTGGCACTGGGTTGATTGCGCACGTAAGCGTCAATAAAGGGGGCGGCAATCTCAGCGCCGTTGAACTCGGCGTCCAGCACGGCAATAAAGGTGAACACACCCGTGAGTTTTCGCGCCACCATCGCAAAGTCACCACTGGGAATCGCAAACTGCCGGCTGGTCATCGAGCGAGCCACATGGCGCCCCGTGCGGTTGATCAACTCCGAGCGGCCCCAGCAATATTCGCCGTGGCTATTGAGGTACTCCACGGGCAACTGATCCGCTGATCGCAGGGGCTCGAGTAAATTGGTCACGAAGGTCTTAAACGTCTGTTGCGCATGACTCGCTGCATCAGACGGCAGACAGCCGAGGCGTGTTAGCGCATCAATCAACCGTCCGTCGTCGCCCTTGAGTCCTGCCACAATGGTGTCGCACAGCGCCCTGCGTACCCCATCATCCAGCGCCATGACCGAACCAAAATCGAGCAAGGTAAGTTCATCCCCGCTGTCACTGATCAAGTAATTGCCAAAGTTGGGGTCAGTCTGCACCAGCCCGAGATCAAACACCTCGATAAAAAACAGCTGCAACATCAGGCGCCCAAGCGCATTCCGCGTGTCTTGAGGCAGTGCCGCTACCGCCGCCGAGCCGGCACGATGCCCCTCAATATAGTCCAGTGTTAACACCTGAGATCCACAATACGCATGCCAGAACTGCGGCACTCTCAGCGCTACTTGAGTCTCGGTCAGGTGAGCGTGATGTGTCAGGGCGCTCGCGAATGCCTGTGCCATGGCCTGTTCTCGCGGGTAGTCCATTTCGGCGTGAAGTTGCTCATGAAGCGTCGTAAGCCAACTATCGAAATCGCGGCTAGCGGGTATCCAGCGCGCCAGCCGCAGCATGCGCACCACCGCGTTAAAGTCCTCATCCAGCACTGCGGCAAGTTCAGGGTATTGCGCCTTGAGCACTACTTCGTGACCGGTCGACTTAATGCGCGCACGATGCACTTGGGCCAAAGACGCTGCCGCCAAGGCCTCAGGCTCAATGTCAAGCCCATCAAACTGCGTTCCTAACGCCTCGTGTAGGTATGGCGCCATTTCAGTCCACGGCAGTGGCTGGGTCTCGGCTTCGAGTTCATGAAACGCGCGCGTCAGCGGCGCCGGCAAAAAATGCTCCCCCAGCAGGGCAAACAACTGGCCTATCTTGACGTAACTGCCCTTTAACGTGCCGAGTTGCTGAGCAAAACGACGGGCTTCTCGCTCGAGTCGGGCGTCATCGCCCGCTGCTTCACCTCTGAAACGCTTTAAGGCGCCATCAATAGCAAAAACACCGCCGGCTCGCGCGCCAGCAAGCGATACGCTCAAAGCACGGCTTAGCGCACCGCGACGAATAGGATTGTTTTTTGGCATGTCGGTGATACGCGACATGACTGGGAGCAGACTACTTCTCGCCACAACCTCGCCGCAACCTCGCCGCAACCCTCGGCACCGCCCAAATTGACACGCATCGCAGCGCACCGTCATCTACATGAGCAGGTAACCCCGATGGATCAATGGGACAGCGACTGCTGCCGACTAAATAAGGATTTGAGTCGCCCATAGAGGGGTTGGTAGAGCTGATTGTAAATCGCACGATACGCCGGCACGGTATCGGGGTTAGGATGAATCCGAGTGGTCATACCGACCATACTCTCCGCAGCAGCCTCGATCGAGGGGTGCCATCCCATTGCTGCGGCCCCAATCATGGCCGCGCCGCGACCACTAGCTTCGCAGTCGTCAAATCGTTCCACCGGCAGATTCAGCACATCGGCAATGATTTGCGCCACATAATCACTCTGCGCACCGCCCCCAGACAGCCGAATACACGTGATGGGAGTTTTGGTTCGTCGCTCAGTGCGTTCTCTGCCCGACTGCAGCGCAAAAGCCAGGCCCTCGATAAGCGCCCGATAAATATGGGCGCGGGTGTGAAAATCCTGGAAGCCAATAATACTGCCTCGACCCTCGGGCCCCGTTTCGCCGAGTACAGGATTCCAAAACGGCTGCAGTATTAACCCCCCAGCGCCGGGCTCGGTTTGCGCCAGTAATTCGTCCAGCAAGGTTTCGGGTGCCACCTGCTCGCGGTCGGCCCGCTGTCTTTCTTCTGCGCCAAACTGCGCCAAGAACCAGCTCACCATCCAAAACCCTCGGAATACCTGAATCTCGGTATTAAATTGCTCCGGGATCGCAGCGGGGTAGGCAGGCATAAAGGGCACCACCTCGACATAGCGAGCCCGTGAGGTATTGATCGTTGCCGTTGTGCCACAAGACACACTCGCCACCGCTTCAGCCAGCGCACCCACACCTAACACCTCACAGGCCTTATCCGCTGCACCGGCTATCACCGGCAGACCCTCAGGTAAGCCCGTCGCTTGCGCGGCCTCTGCAGTGACAGCGCCAAGCTGAGTCCCCACCGGTTGCAGCTGGGGCAAGGTATCTTTGTCCACAGCGAGGCTGTGCCATTTCCAATCTGACTCGGCACACCAATCATGCTGCTTAAAATCAAAGGGCAGATAGCCCACCTGACTCCCAATGCTGTCCACCGTGTTTCCCGTGAGCCGATAGTTGAGATAGCCCGACAACAATAGATAATGCGCGGTGCTCGCCAAAATCGTCGGCTGATGCTGCTCCAACCAATTGGCCTCTGACTCACCTTCAAAGTTGTCCACCACGTCGCGAATGCGGAGCAGTCTAAAAAGCAGACGCCAATACCAAGGGAGCTTCTGTCGCAACGCGGCACGCCGCTGATCGGTCCAGATGATCGCCGGGCGCAGGGGCTGGTGATTTTTATCCAGGTTGATCATCGTCGCCCGCTGCGTCGTCACGACCACTGCAGCAACCTCGGCGGAGTGAATCCCCTGTGCCCATAAGCCTTGGCAGCTATCGGTCAATAAGCGCCAAAATGCCTCTACGTCATGCTCTGTCCAACCGGGCTGTGGATGTTGATAGTCCTCGATCGGCAGTTGGCACTTCGCCACGCAATCGCCGCTGGCGCAATAGGCCAGTGCTCTGACGCTTTGCGTCCCAAAATCAATGGCGAGAATCAGTGACGGCGACGATGAGGCTGCAGCAGTCATTGTATCGACCCCTAGTGATCGCTCAGGGGCGGCAGTAGATTGCCCGGATTCAAAATGCCCTGAGGGTCCAAGGCATTTTTAACCGTGCGCAGCAGCGTGACACCGCTCTCCCCTAAATCATGGTGAAGATAGTCTCGCCGTAACCGGCCAGAACCATGATGGTGCGCGATACCCCCGCCAGCCTGCGCCGTAGCCGTCAGTGCACGATCCCAGCTCTCTAAGTAACGATCACCCATCACCTGAGTATCACCCGGCATACAAGCGAAAGTGAAGTACAGATTAATGCCCGAGCGATACACGTGCGAACTGTGCGCGGAGGCATTGACGCAGTCAGGTACCGCTTTGAGCGCTGCCACGACGTTGTCATAAATTGCGTCGATCTGACTCCAGCTACCCGATACTTCGATCGTATCGGCAATCAGGCCCTGATCAAGCAGATCACGCCATTCGGGCACGTTATTACGGTGTCCCATCCAGTTGACGGCCGCGGCGGCATCAGCTGCTGCCAACCCCAGCCCCGCCATGATGTCGTGAATGGCGTGCATTTCAGCCTCTACGCGAGCAGCAGGCCCCTCGTGCACCAATAATATGAGACCGCTATCACCACGTTCGTGCTCGGGGAATAACCGTGCCACCTCTGAGGCATCGTACTGACGCATCACCGGGGGCTTCCAGTCCTGCTGTATGATTTCGCGCTGCGCCCGAAATCCGGTTGCCATATCGTCGCAATACCAGGCACTGAAGTCTCTCGACTCGGGCTGTCGTCGCAGCGACAAAGTCACCGACGTCACCACGCCATGGGTACCCTCTGCACCGAGCGCCAAGTGCCGAAGATCGGGCCCCGACGCCGCGCGAGGTGCTTTTCCTAAGGTCACCTTTTCGCCGCTCGCGAGCACGAAGTCGAGGGTATACACGATGTCTTCGATATTGCCGTAGGCGGTTGAAAACTGCCCCGAAGCGCGCGTCGAGACCCAGCCTCCCACGGAGCTGATACCAATCGACTGAGGCCAGTGCCCCATAGTGAGACCTCGCTCAGCGACCGCTTCCTCAGCGACCAATCCATTGATGCCCGCTTGAACCGTGAGGAGCAGATTGTCCTCATCGATTTCGATCACTTGATTCATAGCGCTCATATCGAGCAAAATTTGGTCATCACTCGGCTCAATGCCCCCGCAAACACCACTGCCTAACCCCCAAGGGATCACCGCGATACCGTGCTCAGAGGCGTGACGCATCAATGCTTGCACTTCTTCTGTCGACTCTGGCCGCACCACACAACCTGGCGTGGAGAGTGTCTCGCCTTGCCAGTCCTGCCAGTGCTTAAGACACCATCGATCAAAACGATGCGCATCCAGATCCTCTGCATCAACAGAGACCCGCTCTGGAGCGAGGGCATTAGCTAGCTTTTCGATGTGCATCGGTTGTGTCCTCTACAAAATGTTGATTGGCGAAGCCCGCACGGCTCGCCGCATCAATCGCCAGGCAGTTCTCAATCTCTGCAGCCTCCCGAGTGGCATCCCAGTGCAATAGCGCACCCATCGCACTCGCAGCTTGGGCCAAAATCGGTAAGCCGGCCTGCTCATCAAACCACGCACGACTGCTACGACGCGCCCAGTAATCTTCGAGTCGCAGCGCGCCCTCTGACAGCACCGCATGATTCACCTCCGCGGCCACTAACGCCGCGGCCGTTGAGGTGGATCCGACGACCTGTTGGGCTTCGCTGCCATAGAGTCGCTGTATCCGCTCCATCGCTGCTGCGTCCCAATCACCAGACAATGCCGTTGCGCTGTTGCCCCCCGGCAACGCCACCTCAGCGGTCTGGCAAAGCGCTGCCGTGAAGCCATTGGCCTCAACGACCTGGTCGACAATACGCTCAGCCATTGCCCGATACGCAGACAACTTACCGCCGCCTACCGAAAGCATGCCACTGCTCGACACCCAGACCTCATCTTTGCGCGAGAGCTCTTTTGAGGCGCGCCCCGAACCATCGGCCACCAAAGGCCGAATACCCGACCACACCGAAACGATGTTGTCTGGCGTGAGATTCGCCTCAGGCATGACCTGCCGTGTTCCCGCCAACAAATAAGACACATCCCGTTCAGTGACCGGCGGCCAATATTCGCTCTCGGGATGATAGTCATCGGTGGTACCGATATAGGTATAGTCGCCAAGTGGCACTGCAAAGATACGTCGCGCATCGTGGGTGCGCATGACCACTGTGTTATGCACGGGCAGATCTTGGTGCTTAAACACCAGATGAACGCCACGACTCAGCGCCAGTCTGGGCGCCTGTTCTTGCTCTAAACCACACACTGCATCAACCCAGGGCCCCGCCGCATTGACGACGGCGCTGGCTCGCAGAACAACCTCGCTCGTATCACCCGGTAAGGTCGACCTCGCTTGCACTACAAAGTGGTCTTCACGCCGAATATTGACGGCGCTCAGATAGGTCGACACGCAGGCACCATGGGCCACTGCCGAGCGCACGGTGGCCACCGTTAGGCGCGCATCGTCAGTTAAGAACTCGGGATAAACCACCGCACCGTTTAGGCCGTCGGTGGCAATCAAGGGTTCGTTTTTCTTCAGCTCATCGAGGGACCACGCCTCGTGAAAGTCGTTTCGTTCTACGCCTCCTAAACGCTCGTACGCCCAGAGTGCCGCGCGAAGAATCAACTTGCTGCGTCCATTGCTGGTGGGAATGACATAGGGTGTCTTTTGCGCCAAATGCGGTGCAATGCGGTGCAGAATAGCCCGCTCCGAGGCGGATTCTTTGACCACCGAAATATCACCCGCCACCAGGTAGCGCAGGCCTCCGTGAATCATCTTGGAACTGCGACTACTGGTGCCACTGGCAAAATCCTGCGCTTCAATCAGCGCCACCGACAAGCCTCGCATGGCGGCATCTCGCGCCACGCCCACGCCCGTAATACCGCCACCAATCACCAATAAATCAAACTGCTGACTCTCGAGCGCTCGCATTTGCGCGCCCCGGTCTGTCTGGTTTATCTGATCCATGAGCTTCCCCTCATGCAAAGAATCCCAATGTAACAGCGCTAAAGAGGTATAATTGTCTAAAATATGACAATTTGGCGATCCGGTAAAAACTTGCCATGACTGACGATCTTCCCACCGCCGACTTAACGCGGTTTCTGGCCAAACTGCCGGTATTTAAGCGACTCAGCGCCGCCGAGCGCGAGCAATTGCTCGCCCAGAGTCGGTTAATTGCGTTAGACCACCGCAAGATTCTTCAGGCCAGCGGTGAACCGCACCATCATCTTTGGGTGGTCGTCACGGGGGAGATTGCGATGGTGGCAAGCTCAGCAGAAGGTGACGATTTAACGCTGGCAATTTTTGGACCCAGTAGCACGTCGAGTTGGATTGCCTTATTCCACGACACCCCCGCAGAGCGAAATTTGATTGGTGCGCCCGGTAGCTATATTTTAGGGATTCCTCGAGCGGTTGCACTCTCACTATTAGCAGCGCACCCAACGCTGTATCCAATCGTACTGAAAATCGAAGCCAATCGCTTTCGAGCGGCACTGAATCTTCAGCAACATAATTTGGTCCGTGAGCGCCCTCGTCGGGTCGCAGGCCTACTGCTCATGCTGATGGAAATGAGCGGCGAGGCGCAGCAATCGACGGTCATCCGACTCACGTCACAGCAACTCGCGCGTATGGCGCATTGTTCTCGTCAGTCTCTCTACGAAGCGGTCAAAACCCTCACCGCAATCGGTGCAGTGCAACAACGCTATGGACAGATTGAGATTATTGACCGGGAACGACTGCGCACCGCGTACCAAGGGAGCGAGGCGCCCCCTAAGGGGTAAGACTTGTTATTCGAGTACCCCCACCCACAGTCTCTAGCACCTGCGCGTGCTGCACGGATAACTGACCGGCAACCACGACACTGTGGATGCCCGTTGGCGCTAAAAACGGTTCAAGGTAAGTCGCCTGAGCCGCCACCGTGTGGGGATCAAAAATCACCAAATCGGCGTCGGCGCCGATTTGTATGCGTCCTTTTCGCGCAAATGCCGGCGCAAATGCCGCCATCCGCCGCGCGGGTAACCAGCTCAAGCGCGCAATGGCATCCGCCAAAGTTAGCCACTTTTGCTCCCGCACATAATGGCCTAACACGCGTGTCGACGTGCCTGCACCGTTGGGAACCACCTTTCGATCATAGTTCTTGAGCGGCATCGCATCACTGGCCACCATCACGTGATCCCGCGACAACGCCGCTTGGTTCCATGCTGCATCGATGTAATGGTGTGCGGTTTGACCACCCGGCCGCGTTTGACGATAGTGAGCAAACCGCTCTTGTGTCAGCCACTCGCCCGTTTCTGCCCATTGCACATCGCCATAATCAATTGAAAAAATAGCGCGCCAATCGCGGGAAAACACGTCCGAAGAAATCATTGCCGACCCCGCGGTCCACGGATACATTTCGGTCGTCACATCCACGCCCCGCGCTCGCGCCGCATCGATTTTATCAAGCCATTGGGTCACGCCGCTCATTGCGCTCGCATTGAGATGGCAGATATGCACAGCCGCACCGGTGAGTTCCGCGGCGGCAATCACCTCATCCAGCCCCGAGGGATCACCGTCAATACCCCGTCGTACATGCACAAATACGGGCACCTGATGTTGCGCCGCGACGGCAAACACCATGTCGCGCTCAGCGTCATCGACGGCACGAGTCATGTAATCGAGTAAAAAGCCAATCCCTAAGCCGCCTGCCAGCAGCTCTTGCTCCATCATCGACCTTATTTGTGCACGCTGTTCGACGGTAGCCGATTGCGTAAAAGCGCGACCCGATATGTCTACCTTGCCCGTAGTGGCGATGTCAGTCAGCGCTTGGGGATCGATCACCAGCATGCGAATCCATGCGTGACCCACCGATGCACCAAAGTGCGTGAGTGGTGCATCACCCAGCTGCTGGCCAAAACGTGCGATAGGAAAGGTGCCCGCCTCTAGCTCTAGCACCGTTGTCACCCCATCAAGCAGCTCCAAGCGGTAACCCGGCTCGGCCGCACTGTGTGAATGTAGATTAATAAAGCCCGGACTCACGACTAATCCCGTGGCGTCGATCACCTGCTCGGCGTTTAACGATTGCTCGCTGATCGCTACGATCTGGCCTCCTCTGATACCCACAGAACGAATCGCGTCGAGCTGGGTTTCGGGGTCGATGACCCGGCCGTGTTGAATAACCAAATCAAACGGTGCAGCCGCCTGCGCTAACGAAGACAAACACAGCCAAGCAGCCAGCAGAGGGAAACGCAGCGCTAGACAGCGCCGCTGAATACCAGCTAATGACGGGAACGCAACAAAGCGGATTAGGACCAACAGTCGGCTGAATCGCCTACCAAACCACTCCCCTCGATACCCTGCTTGCTGGTGAGCGGGTCGCCGACTGACTGTCCTGCGCGCTCTATTCAAGTAGCCGCTATCCCAGGCGTCTGGAAGCCTGAGATTAGTCACCGTCAGGGGCCTGAAGCCACGCGTCGATCACCGGCATTAACTCTGCGCTCACTAACTCTACGAGCCACCCGCCACTCGGTGGCAACAAATAGCTGAGTGTGCCAAAACCATTTTCGGGTGAGGCGCCACTGGCTAGCACGCGCCACCCCGAACTCAGCAAGCGCTCACATTCGACCGGCAAGTCGTCAACCCAAACCCCGATATGACGACTGTCGGGCTGTGCTGCAGGCGCATAAAAAGGGCTGGCGCTCTCTACGAGCTCAAGATGATGGGGGCCCGGCCGGCTATAACAGGCTTTCAACACGATTTCGTGCTCACCTGCCTCGGGCGTCCAAAACGGCAGAGGGTCCATCAACCATGTCGTCGTCCAAGACAGATTCATGTCAGCACCGAGCTGTACTCTGGCGGCTTCGATATCGTCGACCGCCATGCCGAGATGAAAGGTTCTTTGGAGGTCAAACATTCACTGTCTCCTGGGGTGCATGCCACGGGCGTGGGACAAGCTCTGACACGCACCGTCTATTGAGCCTGTTCATGCACAGGTGAGTGAGATGAGCCACCACCCTGCTCTGTGCATCGGCGATTGTGTAGCAATAGCGAGCGATGATGTGATGCCTCCATCGCCAGCAATGTGCCTTGGGCGATGGTATCAACAAAGCCATCGACAGGGCCATCGACGCCGTCGAGGGAGCCCTTCGACAGATTTCTTTAAAGGTTTCGCCACGGTGTCGACCGAGCCTTTCGACAGAGCGCTTCGAGAGAGCCTCTCGAAAGAGTGCTTTACTAGCGTGCTTCGTGGGAGTGCTTTAACAGAGCGCTTCGAGGGAGTGCGTCGAGAGCGCTATTTAAGAGAGATCCGCCACTTACTGCAGAAAAGGCTTAGGCAGGACGTAGTGATCTAGCAGCATGATGGGAAAGATCGCCATCAAGTAAACAATAGAGAATCGAAACATCTTCATCGCGTTGGCATTTTTCATAGTCCGCAGCAGCACAATCGCTTGGTAGATGAAGATAGCACCGAGCACAGTAGCACCAATCATGTAAATCCAGCCACTCAGCCCGGTGGCGACAGGCAATAACGACGAGACAAATAGCATCAAGGTGTACAACAGAATGTGAACAGCGGTGTACTGGCTGCCGTGCGTCACCGGTAACATCGGAATTTCGACTTTGGCGTACTCTTCTTTTCGCGCAATGGCGAGCGCCCAGAAGTGGGGCGGGGTCCAGGCAAAGATGATCAACACCAACAACAGCGCATTACCGTCTACCTGATTGGTCACCGCGGTCCACCCCAGCAATGGTGGCATTGCCCCAGCTAGGCCGCCGATCACAATATTCTGGGGGGTCGCACGCTTCAGGTAGAACGTATAGATAAAGGCATAGCCAATGAGTGAGGCCAACGTGAGCCAAGCCGTTAACGCATTCACCCACTTCAGTAGCACCACCATCCCGACGCAGCCAAGCACCAAAGCAAAGATAGCCGCGCCCTGGGAGTCGATTTTACCTTTTACAATGGGTCTACCAGAGGTGCGCGCCATGACAGCATCAATATGCTGATCGGCGAGGTGGTTCACCGTCGCGGCCGAGGCCGCACAGAGTGCGATACCGACACTCGCCGCCACCACAATCGACATCGGCACCGCACCGGTAGTCGCCATGCACATGCCCACAATCGCTGTCAAAATCATCAACCAGACGACATTCGGCTTGCACAGCTCGTAGTAATCTCGCCAAATTGCGCGCTCTGTCAGGCTGGATTCCATCACCTATTCATACTCAATTGATGCTCAGGATGAATGTTAACGCATGGCAGACCCGGAAGCGCACTCATCTGATCAAATCCCTTGGTTAATATTGA
>OBPT01000194.1_pt1 | contig 19393 bp, 18 predicted proteins | sample 1534671 | NCBI WGS metagenome assembly OBPT01 (sample SAMEA3275494, study PRJEB22092) | marine metagenome | biome: ENVO:00000447 marine biome; feature: ENVO:00002042 Surface water; material: ENVO:00002010 seawater | collected 2014-06-21T11:00:00+00 | depth 1 m | reverse complement strand
AATGGGTGACGCCAAATGGCGTGTTGTAAGAAAAAAATCAAATAAAAAAGGGCCTGTAGGGCCCTTTTTTATTTGATAAAACTTAACGAAATCTCCTACAGATCAAAAGTAATGCCTTGGGCTAAGGGAAGCTCAGCAGTATAATTTATGGTGTTTGTTTGTCTTCTCATATATACTTTCCAAGCGTCAGATCCAGACTCTCTCCCTCCTCCAGTTTCTTTTTCTCCTCCAAATGCACCACCAATTTCAGCGCCAGAGGTGCCAATATTTACATTGGCAATTCCACAGTCAGATCCAGCAACAGATAAAAAAGCTTCTGCCTCTCTTAAATTATTGGTCATAATAGCAGAGGAAAGCCCTTGCTTAACACCATTTTGAATACCAATGGCATTGTGTAATTCTCCTTCGTATTTGATTAGGTATAATATAGGTGCAAAGGTTTCTTCTTGGACAATGTCAAAATGGTTTTCTGCTTCTATTATAGCAGGCTTTACATAGCATCCGCTGCTGTAAGCGCCACCTTCCAGCACACCACCAGAAACAATGACTTTACCGCCCTCAGCTTTCGCTTTTTCAATGGCATTGAGGTAGTTGTTTACAGAGTCTGTATCTATTAGAGGGCCCATATGCATGGTCGCATCTAATGGGTTTCCTATTTTAAGTTGGCCATATGCTTTTATCAAGGCTTCTTTTACTGCCTCGTACTTAGAGCTGTGAACGATCAAACGTCTGGTAGAAGTACACCTTTGTCCTGCGGTTCCTACTGCACCAAAAACGGCACCCATCAGGGTCATTTTGAGGTCTGCATCTGGAGTCACTATAATAGCGTTATTCCCGCCCAGTTCTAGAAGGGACTTCCCTAATCTAGCCGCTACTTTTTGAGCGACAATTTTTCCCATTCTAATGGAGCCTGTAGCAGAGATCAAAGCCATTCTAGGGTCTTCCGTCATCCATTCTCCTACAGTATAATTTCCATTGATAAGACTAGATACCCCGGCATGGATATTATTTTCTTCTAAAACATCTGCTAATATTTTTTGACAAGCAACCCCACATAGCGGGGTTTTTTCTGAGGGTTTCCATACACATACATCTCCGCAAATCATTGCCAATGCCGTATTCCAGGACCAAACTGCTACTGGGAAATTGAATGCAGAAATAATGCCAACTATACCTAAAGGGTGGTATTGTTCATACATTCTATGGCCAGGTCTTTCAGAATGCATGGTTAGTCCATGTAGCTGTCTAGACAATCCAACAGCAAAATCACAGATATCAATCATTTCTTGCACCTCTCCCAATCCTTCTTGGAGGGATTTTCCCATTTCATAAGACACCAACGCACCCAAAGGGGCTTTTAGCGTCCTTAATCGCTCTCCGAATTGTCTTACTATTTCTCCTCTAAGGGGGGCAGGCGTCACGCGCCAGCTTTGAAATGCTTCTTCAGCACTTTTCATGACGGCTTGGTAACCTTCTTTAGTAGTGGTGTCTACAGAGCCAATAAGTGATCCATCTACAGGAGAATGTGAGGGTATTATACTGCCTCCTTTTATGGTGGAATTTCCAATTTTTGTTCCTGAATTTTCCTTTGATAGACCCAAAAGGTTTAATTGCGCTTGAATGTTAATTACAGACATAATGTTATTTTTGTAACTTTTTGGTTATTAAATGTGCTATTTTTAAAAACTAAAGGTAATAATTTATAGGCTAAGTTTAAATATTAAGCAGCATCACTTTTGGGTTATGCTTTGTTATTGCGCCCATTAGCCCTGTGAAAATAAATTCTTAATAGCGTTTAGGTTTTCTGACACAAAAACTTCTTGAATCAAGAAGTGGCCAAAATTTTCAAGGGGCTTTTTAGCCACACTGTTTTCAAAAATAGATTCAGGAAGGACGTCTAATAAATTAAAATACTGTTGTCCATAAGCGATAAGAACACCCATGATAACCCCCATTTTAATCACACCAAAAATGCCTCCTAAGATTTTGTTTATACCCCCTAGTAAAATCATTGAAGCGACTTTTGTAAGTGCTTTCCCGAGTAAATAGACCCCCACCACAATACACACAAAAGTGAGCCCCATAGCCACGAGGTATAAATTTTCTGGATTCCAATGGAACTGTTCATTAAGTATTCTAGCCGTATAAGAGGACAGGTGTTGTGCCCCATAAAACCCAAGAATAAGCGCTAGTAAAGTAGTGAGTTCTATAAGAATGCCATTTTTAAAACCTTTATAAAAACCAAAAGCACCTATAACCAGCAAACCAATGTCAAATGAACTCATTTTCTGTCAATCAATTAATATTTATGTTCTAAGGTACCTCATTTGATTAAAATGAGCTCCCTTTTAGCGGTGAATTAGATTAATTTTAGGGCATTAAAGTCTTTGAGCTGCTTAGATTTGTACCTTTATAAAAAATAACACTACAACATAAAAACATGTCTAGAGACGCCGAATTAAAACAGCGCTGGGAAGTACTTGTCGAAAAGCTTTCTGCACAATTTTCAGACCATGATCCACTAGATTTAGATGCTATTATTTGTTTGGTTGGGGTTCAAGAGTTAGGGAAATACCACCAAAAGTTTAAAAAAGAAGACAAAGTAGATCTCATGCATATTGCTATTTGCAAGTTGTTGGAACCCTATGGTTATTACGCTTTTGATTTTGTAGATGCAGACGGATGGCCGCATTATCAGATAGTGGAAAACTTGCCGCCATTAAAAGCTGGAGAGCAGTCTGTATTGATGAAAGAGGCTATTGTACAGTACTTTGTAGAAAAAGAATACATTGTTTAAGTCTAATTTGTAAACGGTTAAAATGACTATAAATCAAGAACTTCCTTATTATGCCGTTATTTTTACTTCCACACAAACAGATTCCATAGCTGGATATGAGTTAATGGCCCAAGAAATGGAGGCATTGGCTAAAATTCAGCCAGGTTATCTCGGAATGGTGTCGGCTAGAAGCCAAGTGGGAATAACCGTGAGCTATTGGGCTACCTTAAAAGATATCGCCCAGTGGAAGTTACAGGCAGACCATTCTTTGGCACAGCAAAAAGGAAAATCTGATTGGTATGAAAAATATTCCGTTCAAATATGCAAGGTAGAACGGTCTTATGGTTTTGATAAAGAATTAAAGGAAGGTAAATAGACATTATTTCAAGGGCCTTTTAATAGCCTCTCTATGAGTTAATCCAATTCTTCAATGAGTTTTTTAAAAGTATTTTTTGGATTTTTGTTTTCGTACAAAATCCCGTAGACTGCATTAACAATGGGGGTTTTTACGTTTTTTTTCTTTTTTTCCATGATTTTAAAAGCGCTCTTTGAAGCGTAATACCCTTCAGCGACCATATTCATTTCCATGGTAGCACTTTTTACGGTGTACCCTTTTCCAATCATGTTCCCAAACATTCTATTCCTACTAAAAACGGAATAGCCCGTAACCAACAAATCTCCAAGATAAGCGGTGTCGTTAATGTTGCGTTTCATTTTATGGACTTGTTTAATAAATCGCTTCATCTCCCTTATGGCATTACTCATGAGCACTGCTTGAAAATTATCCCCATACCCAAGACCATGAGCTATACCCGCAGCAATAGCATAGATGTTTTTAAGTACAGCTGCGTATTCTGCGCCAATAATGTCATCTGAATTTTTTGTTTTAATATAACTGCTTTGTAGGGCTTTTGCCATTTGAGAAGCAGTAGCTAAATCTGCACAGGCAATGGTTAGAAAAGAAAGCCTTTCAAGCGCCACCTCCTCTGCATGGCATGGCCCTGTAATGACACCTATTTGTTCTAAAGGGACCCCATAAGTTTCATTGAAATGCTCCCCTACTATTTTACCTGTTTCAGGCACAATCCCTTTAATAGCAGAAAAAATAATCTTGCCCTTTAAATCTATAGTAGATTTAGCCATTTCAGTGACTAAAAAGGCAGAAGGAATGGCAAAAACAATACATTGAGCCCCATTTAATGCTTCGTCAATTTGGTCTGTGAGCTTGAGGTATTGAAGGTCAAAACTAACCGCAGATAAATAGTTTGGGTTGTGAAATTCTTCTTTTATGTGCGCTATAGCCTCTGAGTTTCTCATGTACCAGATGACTGTATTGTTATTTTCGGTGAGCATTTTCACTATGGCGGTAGCCCAGCTCCCACCACCTATTACAGCAAACTTATCCATAGGTTTCATTCCTTAATTATAGAGGTCTTACCAAATAAAGACTCCGACAAATTTAAGAAAACCCTTTGGCTTATTTAGAACTTCGCGTCTTATTATAAAAACACGCCCAGTCTTATTCTAATCCTCACGCCGTCTTATTCTAAACACTAAGGGCTGTAGGGCCAGACTTCAAAATAAAACAAGAAAAAAAGCCCTAAAAGTATTTTAGTAAATTTTTAGTTTGGAACGAAAATTGATTTATGTTTAATGACTACAATAAATTTATATTTTAGTTTTGTTTAGGTTAGAATTAGTTGATTCAAAACCCCGGGTGAGGACCTGGGGTTTTTTGCGTTCCATTTAAAAAGGCTACTTTTGCAACTTCCTAAAAAGCCACTAGGCCATATTAAACAAACCTCTCTTGAATAAATTCATCCATCTTTTCGATTTTTCCCAAAAAGTAAATTATAAAACAGAAGTACTCTCCGGACTTACAGTGGCCTTAGCTTTGGTACCAGAAGCAATAGCTTTTGCGCTAATCGCGGGACTTTCACCATTAACGGGACTTTACGCTGCTTTTGTGATGGGTTTTGTCACGTCTATTTTTGGTGGCCGTCCAGGAATGATATCTGGCGCTACTGGAGCAGTTGCCGTGGTGATTGTTTCTCTTGCAAAGGAATATGGAGTTGAATATGTTTTTGCTACGGTTATTTTAGCCGGTATGATGCAATCTCTGGCGGGTTTTCTTAAATTGGGTAAACTGATGCGCTTGGTGCCGCATCCTGTGATATTTGGATTCGTAAACGGCTTGGCCATAATTATTTTCATGTCTCAAATGGCCCAGTTTAAAGATGCAAATGGTGATTGGCTCACTGGACAATCACTTTATATACTACTGGGATTAGTAGCCCTAACCATCTTAATGATTTGGGGATTACCCAAACTCAGCAAAGCTATTCCTGCTTCTTTGGTGGCTATCTTAACTGTTTTTGGCATTGTTTTTTTCTTGGATATAGACACCAGAACCATCGGAGATATTGCCTCTATAAAAGGAGGGTTCCCCCCGTTTCACATTCCTGAAATTCCATGGACTTTGGAAACGCTAAGTATTATTTTCCCTTTTGCAGCTATTGTGGCTGGAGTAGGTCTTATAGAGAGTTTACTCACCTTGAATATTGTAGACGAAATTACAGAAACAAGGGGTAGTGGAAATAAAGAAGCTGTAGCTCAGGGTGCGGCCAATATCTTATCTGGATTGTTTTCGGGCATGGGTGGTTGTGCCATGATAGGACAGAGTCTAATAAACACGTCTAACGGAGCAAGGGCCAGACTTTCAGGAATTGTTGCCTCGGTAATGCTTTTGGTTTTCATCATGTTTGGTGCAAGTTTAATTGAAAAAATGCCCATGGCAGCCCTTACGGGACTGATGATTATGGTCTCGGTAGGTACTTTTGAGTGGGCCAGTTTAAAAACCTTCAATAAAATGCCCAAATCAGATGTATTGGTGATGGTTTTAGTCACCTTAGTCACTATTTTCCTCCACAATCTAGCCTTGGCTGTTCTGGTGGGTGTGGTCATTTCTGCACTGGTTTTTTCATGGGATAACGCCAAGAGAATTAGGGCTAGAAAAACAGTAGACGCACAAGGGGTGAAGCATTATGAAATATATGGGCCACTTTTCTTTGGCTCTATTACAGCCTTTAATGAGAAATTTGACGTCCTAAACGACCCCCAAGAAGTGATCATTGATTTTAAAGAGAGCAGGGTGGTAGATATGTCTGCCATAGAAGCGCTCAATAAAATCACAGAGCGTTATTTAAAATTAGGCAAGAAGGTACATTTAAAACACCTCAGTTCAGATTGTAAGGCCTTGCTTCGCAACGCCGATGCCTTAATTGAGGTTAACGTCCTAGAAGATCCTACCTATAAGGTAGCTGTAGATGTTTAGATCTGTTCGCCAATCAAATAAAAAATTAAGGGGCGGCCATTGGCCGCCCCTTAATTTTTAAAGCACCGCTGTTTTGAATCTACAGTGACCTAATATATTCTAAAAGTGCCCTAGCGTCATTTTGGTTTACATTCTGGTTGAGCATAATAGCATTGTTGTATTCTTTTAATAAGGCTTTTGCTATAGGGTCTTTTTTAATCATCTCCGTAGGGTTAATGATCATATTCATGATCCATTCAGGACTTCTTCTCTCTAAAGCACCTGCTAAGGCTGGACCGATCATTCTTTGATTGGGCATATGGCATGCAGTACACTTCACTTCGAAAATTTCTTGTCCTAGAGACACCATGTCTGCGTCTAATGTATCTGATAGTGACACTGTCTTTACAGGGCCAATCCCTTTGTTGTTTAAGTCTACAGGAACTTCTACTTTTGTTTTTTTAAGGGTAGTTTCCTTTTTAGTTCTGTTCATCTGAAAACCACTCTCTTCTTTTTTCTTGCTTTCACCACAGCTGTTTAAGATAAATACAGCAGACAATGCAAATAATACTTTTTTCATAATATAGGGTATTGGCTTTGAGGTGTCCCCAAGCCGGGACATTAATAAATAAAAAACGAATATAGTAAAAAAGCCCTTTTTTTATTGGTCAAAAAGGGCTTAAATTTGTTAAATGTTGTGATTTTTTACTGAAATTTTTCTAGTATGCTGGCCTGAGATTTAAGTGCGGCTATAAATTCACTTCTCAATCTTTCCACAAGTGCTTTTACAGGAATACTGTCTTTAATTGTGGTGACGCCTTGTCCTGCAGACCAAATGGTTTTCCAGGCTTTAGCTTCTGTATCCATTTCTTTTCCAAAATCTATCTTGACATCTTTTTTAAGGTCTTCTGCTGTAATTCCAGCAGCTTGTAAGCTCGCCGCCAAAAAGTTCGCGTGAACTCCGGAAATAGCTGCGGTGTAAACCACATCATTTGCCCCAGCGTCTACAATCATTTTTTTGTATGCTTCAGGGGCAATACTCTCATCAGTATTGATAAATCTTGTACCCATATAAGCCAAGTCTGCGCCCATTTGTAGGGCAGTAGCAACGTCTTTGCCCGTGCTAATACAGCCTGAGAGTAAGATGGTCTTATCGAATATGCTTTTTACTTCTGCCACAAGGCTCATAGGGTTTAAAGAACCTCCATGGCCTCCAGCACCTGCAGCGACTAAAATTAGACCGTCTACACCAGCTTCAGCAGCTTTTTCAGCATGCCTCTTTTTAATAATATCGTGAAACACCAAACCCCCATAAGAATGAATAGCGTCTACTACCATAGACACCGCCCCAAGAGAAGTAATCACTAAAGGGACCTTGTGTTTCATACACAATTTCACATCTGCTTCTAATCTAGGATTGGTAGGGTGAACAATTAAATTCACACCAAAAGGCGCCGCTTTTTGGCCGGTTTCTTTTTCAAATGCCGCTAAGGCCTCTTTTATCTCAATGAGCCATGCTTCAAAACCTTCACTGGTTCTTTGGTTTAACGCTGGAAAGGTGCCTACAATTCCGTTTTTACAACATTCAATGACCATGTTTGGATTTGAAATTAAAAACATAGGCGCTGCTACAACAGGCAGATTTAGGTCATGGATAAAAGGCGCTTTTTTTGACATAAGGTACTTTTAGGGAGTTCAAAAAATAATAATACTTTTGCAGTTATTATGCATGCATAACAAACACACTATAAATGTACACAAAATCATTTGATATTCGCTGGAGTGACTTAGACGCCAATAGACATTTGGCCAACGCTTCTTATTTAAATTTTATGAGTCATACCCGAATGGGTTTCTTAATGGAATGTGGTTTTAATCAAGAAAGCATGGCGCAATACCACCCTGGCCCTGTGGTGTTTTACGAGCATATATATTATTTCAAAGAGGCTTTTGCTGGAAAACCCATTCAAGTATCCCTAGAATTAAAAGGACTTAGTAAAGACGGAATGTTCTTTGAATTTCACCATAATTTTTACGATCACAAGGGGAAAAACTTTGCACACTGCGAAATGATGGGTGCTTGGATAGACATGAAATCTAGGGCATTGGCACCATTGCCAGAAGTTTTTTTAAATGCTTTTACAGGGATTGAAAAGGCAGATGGTTTTAAGGTTCTCACCAAGGAAGACACTAGAAAATTTGCAAAAAAGCCGGTAGATAAGACCGTCTAATTGTGTTATTTTAAAGGGTTGTTTTAAATAGTTTTCCCTTCACTAGACTTAGAAGCCTGTTTTGAGGTAGCCAAATAGACCCCTACTAAAACGGCCAAAGTACCCGCTAATTTCACGGGACTCAGTTGGTCTTTTCCGCTGAGCACGGCATAGATAATTCCTATGAGCGGCTGTAAATAAACAAATGCACCCACAGAAGACGCTTTAAGGGTGGTGAGCGCGAAAGCATTAAATAAATAGGTAAGAAAAGTAGTTCCAACAATCACAAATCCAATAGCTGCCCAAATTTCCAAAGGCATTTCTCCCCATTGAATTTGATTAAACTCTACTATAGTGATAGGGAAATTTATGACAAAGGCCATTCCAAACAACCATTTCATTAGGGTGATAGGATGGTATTTTTTAATCAGTGACTTAACCACTATTAAGTAAGCGCCATAAGAGGTGGCATTAAGCACAAATAGTATATTTCCTACAAAAATATTTGGGGCGTCTTGTCTTATTTCATGACCAAATAAAATGAGGCCCAGTGCCCCTAAGAATCCTAAGCCAATCCCAAGTATTTTTCGCAATCCAATTTTTTCCTTTAAAAATAGGGCAGACAGCAACACGACAATGATGGGTGTAATGGTTACTAAAACGGCACTATTGATAGGGGTGGAAAGCGAAAGCCCTTTAAAAAAAGAAAGCATATTAATCACCATGCCTAGTAATGTAGCCGCCAAAAGTATTTTCCAGTCTTTTCGTTGGATCTTTTCTTTAGGCGTAAAGAGAGAGAGGGTCCAAAATAAAACGGCTGCACCACCTACCCGGAGCATAATAAAACCAAAAGCCCCTACATAGTCCGGCATAGCTCCTTTAGCAATCGTATGGTTTAAACCATATATAGTGGTGGCGCCAAATGCTGCTAGTAAAGCCAGGGCTCTTTTGGTTAAGAGTGCTTTCAATATTAAGATTTTAAAGCCACATCTGCAGCGGCAATGGTGTCTTTTTTATAGCCCACAAAAACAGCACCTTCTACCCGTATCACAGGTCTTTTTAAAAAGGTATAGTGGGATAAAATATACGACTTATAGTCCTGTTCGCTGAGGTCTTTATTGGCCAATCCTTCTGAGGTATACAAACGGGAGCGCCTGTTGAAGAGCGATTCGTAAGAGCCTGTAATTGTAGCGAGCTCGTCCAGTTCTTTTTCAGAGATGTGGGTTTGTTTTAGGTCTTGCAGAGTGACATCGGTCAGGGGCCCAAAAGCATCAATGATTTTTTTACAAGTGTTGCAAGTGCTTAAATGGTAGATGTGTTTCATGGTGTGATAAATTAGATACAAAGAAACTTATTTTAAAGGAATTGTACTATTTTTAGAAAAAATCAATTCATGGAGACTATTCTACAGATTACAGCTGCTACTCGTGAGCTATACATTAAATTTTTAAATGATATTTCTTTAGAAGATCTTGGGAAAATACCGACAGGTTTTAATAACAATATATGGTGGAATATTGCTCATGTAGCTGTAACCCAACAGCTTTTGGTGTACGGGCTTAGCGGCTTGGAACCCCATATGTCTAAGTCTTTTATTGACACTTATAGAAAGGGAACAGCCCCCGTAAATGCGCCAACTTTAGAAGATATAGGCCTCTTAAAGGCTGCCTTGAAAGAGTTAATTGTCAGGACAAAAGAAGACTATCATAAAGGCCTTTTTTCTTCCTACACACCCTACTTAACTTCTGCTGGTGTGACCTTGAATAATGTCTCCGACGCTATGGCTTTTAACCTGGTGCATGAGGGCATTCACATAGGTTCCATTATAGCCCTTAAAAAGGCATTGAAAGGCTAAACCCTTTATTATAACGGCTTTAACTTTAGTAATATTTTTCCATATAGTAAGATTGCATTATTCTATAAAAAAACCGGTTTAAATTATGGAAATAACATAATTTTGCACCTATATTATTAATGGCGTAAATCGCCTTGCTATTAGATTTTAAATGGAAGCAAAAATTAATGCATTTATGGAAGAGGTCAAGACTAGAAATGGTCATGAACCTGAATTTATTCAAGCAGTTCAAGAAGTGGCTGAAACAGTCATTCCTTATATTGCCAAGCACGATATTTACAACGGGAAAAATATTTTACTCAGAATGGTTGAACCTGAAAGACTCATTTCTTTTAGAGTCGCTTGGGTAGATGATTCTGGAGAGATTCACGTAAACAGAGGCTATAGAATTCAAATGAATTCTGCTATTGGTCCTTATAAAGGAGGGCTTCGTTTTCACCCCTCAGTAAATGCCAGTATTTTAAAATTCTTGGCTTTCGAGCAGGTGTTTAAAAATTCTTTAACTACCCTTCCAATGGGAGGTGGTAAAGGGGGGTCTGACTTTGACCCTAAAGGAAAATCAGACGACGAAGTCATGCGTTTTTGCCATGCTTTTATGTTGGAGCTCAACCGTCATATTGGTCCAAATACAGATGTACCTGCTGGAGATATTGGTGTTGGTGCTAGAGAAATTGGTTTCTTGTTTGGTATGTATAAAAAGATACGCAACGAGTTTACAGGGGTGCTTACAGGTAAAGGACGCTCTTGGGGAGGGTCTTTAATTAGGCCTGAGGCAACGGGTTATGGAACAGTGTATTTTGCACAGAGCATGTTACAGACTAGCGGCAATGATTTTTCAGGAAAAAAAGTGGTTATTTCTGGTTCAGGAAATGTGGCGCAATACGCTGCAGAGAAAGCCATTGGATTGGGTGCTACGGTACTTACACTCTCGGATTCTAAAGGATTTATTCACGACCCAGAGGGAATAGATGCAGAAAAATTGGCTTTTGTAATGGACCTTAAAAACAACCAGAGGGCCAGAATTTCAGCCTACATTAAGAATTATCCTAAAGCTAGCTATCACGAAGGGGAGACACCCTGGGGTGTTGCCTGTGATATTGCGCTGCCATGTGCGACTCAAAATGAGTTGGATGGCCAGGATGCAGAAAAATTAATAGCCAACGGATGTCTTTGTGTTGCAGAGGGGGCTAATATGCCTTCTACTCCTGAAGCCATTCATGCTTTTCATGAGGCTAAAATTTTATTTGCCCCAGGAAAGGCATCTAACGCTGGCGGTGTAGCTACTTCTGGATTAGAAATGTCTCAGAATTCATTGAGAATTAGCTGGACTAGAGAAGAGGTAGATGAGCGCTTAAAAGCCATTATGTCGGACATTCACGATTCTTGTATTGCCTATGGAAAAGAAGCAGACGGCTATTGTAATTATGTTAAAGGAGCCAATATTGCTGGATTTGTTAAGGTAGCAGACGCTATGTTGGCGCAGGGCGTGATTTAAAACTGTTTTTTCAATTAATATTAAAGCCTTTTCTCTTGTTGGAGAAAAGGCTTTTTTTATTTTTACATCCATGCAGCAAACCACTAAAGCGATTGTTTTAAAAACGATTAAGTATGGAGACAACAGCTTAATTGTTAAGCTGTATACGGCGTCTAGTGGCTTAAAGTCCTATATGCTAAACGGAGTATTGAGCAGAAAAAAAGGAAAGTTCAACAAGGCCCATTTTTTGCCTTTAAGTCAATTAGAAATTGTTGCCCAACACAGGGATAAGGGTAATTTAGAAAGATTAATTGAAGCCAAATTGTCTTATCCCTATCAGAGCGCACATACCCATATGGCCAAAAATGCCATTGTACTGTTTTTATCTGAGTTTTTATCCAATGCCATTCAAGAAGAAACAGAGAATAAGGAATTGTTTTCATTTATTGAAACGGCTTTACAATGGCTAGATAATGAAGATCAAATAGCCAATTTTCACCTATTTTTCCTCGTAGAAATCAGCAAGTATTTTGGATTTTATCCTTCTGATAATCATATGGATAGCCCATATTTTGATCTAGTAGAAGGAGACTTTTGTTCCCATGCAGGCTTGAATCCCCATATGGGCGAACCTGAAATTTCTTTTTTTAAATCTATATTAGGCATAAATTTTGATAAGTTAAATGATATTAAAATGTCTCAAAAAAGTAGGCGAGAACTTATATCGCATTTAATGGTGTATTACCAGCACCATTTAGATGGATTTAAAACACCAAAATCAATACACATACTCAATGAAGTATTTTCTTAGACTAATATATGTGACAGTCATTGGGTGCCTTCCTTTATTTTCAATAGCGCAAGAAGTCTTTGTGTATGACGCAGATACAAAAGAACCTCTGGCAGGTGTATTGGTGTACAACAAAGATCAATCCATACGTTTTCTTACGGCGCTAGACGGGCGTTGTGTATTAAATGGGTATTCCGCAAAAGAGACCTTATATATTAACCATTCCTCATATATTGAATATAGAACCAATGTAAAACAGTGGGTGCAAAGGGGCCGTGTGGTTTATTTGCAGCGCAATGCTTTCGAGTTAGATGAGGTGGTGATGTCTGTGTCTAAATGGGAACAGCAGCGAAAAGATGTACCACAGAAGATTGTTGGTATAAATGCACAAAGCATTGCATTTAACCAGCCACAAACGGCGGCAGACATGCTCCAGCAAACAGGCAAAGTCTACGTCCAGAAAAGTCAATTAGGCGGAGGAAGCCCTATGATCAGGGGTTTTGCAGCAAACAGACTGTTGCTTTCTGTAGACGGGGTGAGAATGAACAATGCTATTTTTAGAGGAGGAAATTTACAAAATAGTATTGCTGTAGATCCCTTTAGTATAAAAAACACGGAGGTGATTTTTGGCTCTGGATCTGTTATTTATGGGAGTGATGCCATAGGAGGGGTGGTGCATTATTATACCAAGGAGCCTCAATTGAGCAAAAATGAGACTACAACATACTCCGGAAATGCCCAATATAGGTATTCGAGTGCCAACCAAGAGCGGACAGCCCATCTAGACCTTAGTGTAGGAACAGAAAAGTGGGGTTTTTTAAGCAGTATAACGCACAGTAATTTTGAAGATTTACAAATGGGTAAAAACGGCCCAGAGGCATACTTGAGACCTCAATTTGTATTACAAGGTGGCGGAGCAGACCTACTGGTAGACAATCCCAATCCAAGGCTTCAAAATCCCACAGGTTACAATCAGATAAACAGTTTGCAGAAAGTACGGTATAAAGCAGATGAAAACCTTGAATTCCAGTTGGGCGTTTACTTTTCTGAGACCTCTCATTTCGCCAGATACGACCGTCTCACAAGACCAGATAATGCAGGTACTGGACTACGCTCCGCAGTTTGGGATTACGGCCCACAAAAATGGTTTATGACCAATTTTAATATCTCTCATGCCCCCTTAAATACATTTTATGAGGGACTTAAATTTACAGCGGCATACCAGCGCTTTAATGAAAGCCGCTTTGACAGAGACTTTGGAGCGGTTTCTCTTTTCGGTACTGAGGAAAAAGTAGACGCAATATCATTTAACCTTGACATAGAACACAAAAAGACAGGCGCCTTTAGGTTATTTTATGGGGCTGAATATGTAGGGAATAAAGTGTACTCAAAGGGATCTGAAAACATAGTGAGCAGCAACATGATTTTACCAGCCGCTTCTAGGTATCCAGATAATGCGCTGTGGCGTTCCGCTGCATTGTATTTAAACAGCACTTTTGAGGCTTCTGAAAATTTTAAATTTTTAGGTGGTATTCGCTATACTCATGTTTGGGTAAATGCCTCTTTTGACAATGAATTTTATGATTTCCCTTTTGAAAAGGCAGACCTAAATACAGCTGCTTTAACAGGAAGCTTAGGTTGGAGTTGGTTTGTGGCGGAAGATTTTCAAGTGAGTTGGAATGCTACTACAGGATTTAGGGCCCCTAATATTGACGACATTGGAAAGGTTTTTGATTCAGAACCAGGGTCTGTTGTTGTGCCAAACCCAGCTTTGCAACCAGAATATGCTTATGGAACAGAAATAGGCCTCAAAAAGAATTTTTCAGATAAAGTAGTTTGGAGACTTGCTGGGTATTACACCCATCTAAAAGATGCCTTAGTACGAAGAAATTTTGCTTTAAACGGTCAGTCTCAAATAGTATATCAGGGTGTTTTAAGTCAGGTTCAAGCGGTTCAAAACGCTGCAAACGCCTATGTATACGGTTGGGAAATAGGGGCAGATTTTATGCTGAGTCCCTACTTGTCATTTGCGGCAAATTACAGTTATATTAAAGGCACAGAGGAAGAAGACAATGGGGCGCTATCTCCAGGCAGGCATGTGGCACCTTCTTTTGGAGACCTACAGCTGCTTTATAAAAATTCCAGGTTTAAAGCAAGTATATTGCTCAATTTTAATAGAGAAATAAGTGCAGATCAGCTGGCTGTATCAGAACAATCAAAAAGCTATATGTATGCTTTAGACCGCTTTGGGAATCCATACAGCCCCTCATGGCACAGCCTTAATTTCAGGTCCCAATACACCTTGACCAATGCCGTTACAACTTTTTTGGCTTGGGAGAATATCACCAATCAGTTGTACAGGACGTATGCTTCTGGCTTAAGTGCTCCAGGGAGCAACCTTATTCTGGGCGCTAGTTACCAATTTTAAAGGGTTTGTATTGTTTTTTAAGGGCCAGTATCTACCGCATTTTTAACATCCCTTTAAAATGAGGATGGTTTCGTTCTAATTGCTTAATTTTGCCCCTTTCATACCGCATACAAGACCTTAATACTATGAAGTTTGCAGAATATAAAGGATTAGATTTGCCTGGTATTTCCAAAGCTGTTTTACAGGAATGGAAAGACAAAGAGGTATTCCAAAAAAGCGTGGAGCAACGAGAAGGGCAACCTTCTTATGTGTTTTTTGAAGGGCCGCCGTCGGCCAACGGCATGCCTGGAATTCACCATGCAATGGCTAGAACGATCAAGGATATTTTTCCTAGATACAAGACCATGAAGGGTTTTCAGGTAAAGCGTAAAGCAGGTTGGGACACCCACGGTTTGCCTATTGAATTGGGTGTAGAAAAAGCCTTGGGAATTACCAAAGAAGACATTGGCACTAAGATATCTGTAGAAGATTATAACAAAGCTTGTAGAGCCGCTGTGATGCGCTACACCGATGTGTGGAACGACATGACAGATAAAATAGGCTATTGGGTAGATATGGAAAACCCTTATATTACCTATGAGCCAAAATACATGGAGTCTGTTTGGTGGTTGTTGAAAGAAATATACAAGAAAGGCCTAATCTATAAGGGATATACCATTCAACCTTATTCTCCTAAAGCTGGTACAGGATTGAGTTCACACGAGTTGAACCAGCCAGGCACCTATCAGGATGTGACAGATACCACAGTAACGGCACAGTTTAAAGCCATAGAAGAGACCCTCCCAAAGGACTTACAATCTTTAGACGCACCTTTATATTTCTTGGCATGGACCACTACCCCTTGGACCCTTCCGAGCAACACTGCTTTAACCGTAGGCCCTAAAATTGACTATGTTTTGGTGCGTACTTTTAATCAGTACACCTTTGAACCTATGCATGTATTGCTCGCCAAAGCATTGGTAGGAAAGCAATTTGCAGGAAAGTTTGTAGCAGTGGAAAGTAAAGAAGCCATTCAACAATACAACAAAGAAGACAAGAAAATACCTTATTTGGTTTTAGCGTCTTTTAAAGGGGCAGACCTTATCGGTGTCACATACGAACAACTCATGACTGGTGTATTGCCTTGTGATCATCCTGAAAACGCTTTTAGAGTGATTGGAGGAGATTTTGTGACCACAGAAGATGGAACCGGTATTGTGCATACGGCCCCCACTTTTGGTGCAGACGACGCCTTGGTAGCCAAACAAGCTAGCCCAGAAATCCCGCCAATGTTGGTTTTAGATTCAGCGGGCAACAAAGTGCCTCTAGTAGACCTACAAGGAAAGTTTAGACCTGAAGTTGCGGGCTTAGCAGGTAAGTATGTTAAAAATGAGTACTATCCGGAGGGAGAAGCGCCAGAACGTTCTGCAGATGTAGAAATTGCCATTAGACTCAAGGAGGAAAACAGGGCTTTTAAAGTAGAAAAATATGTGCATTCCTATCCAAATTGCTGGAGAACAGACAAGCCTATTTTATATTACCCCTTAGACTCTTGGTTTATTAAAATGACTGAAGTAAAGGATAAAATGGTGTCTTTGAACCAGGAAATTAACTGGAAGCCAAAAGCCACCGGTGAAGGTAGGTTTGGAAACTGGTTGGCCAACGCCAATGACTGGAACCTTTCTAGATCTAGATATTGGGGAATTCCATTGCCTATTTGGAGAACGGCAGACGGCAAAGAAGAAATCATGATTGGTTCTGTAGCAGAACTTAAAGAAGCCATGAAAGCTTCTGTTGCTGCTGGACTTATGTCTAAAGATATTTTTGAAGACTTTAAAGTAGGAGACTATTCAGCGGAGAATTACGCCACAATAGACCTTCATAAAAACATTGTAGACCAGGTGGTTTTAGTATCCAGCACTGGGGAACCAATGCACAGAGAATCAGACCTTATAGATGTCTGGTTTGACTCTGGATCTATGCCTTATGCCCAGTGGCACTACCCATTTGAGAACAAAGAACTCATAGATGAGAACAAGGCCTTCCCTGCAGATTTCATTGCAGAAGGCGTAGACCAAACAAGGGGGTGGTTTTACACCCTTCACGCTATTGCGACCATGGTTTTTGACAGGCCAGCCTATAAAAATGTAGTCTCTAATGGGATGGTATTAGACAAGGACGGAAAGAAAATGTCTAAGCGCCTTGGCAATGCGATTGATCCTTTTGAAACTATTGCGGCCCATGGGGCCGACGCCACGCGTTGGTATATGATCGCCAATGCAAATCCATGGGACAACCTAAAGTTTGACACAGAAGGGATTGTAGAGGTAAAGCGTAAGTTTTTTGGCACCCTGTACAATACCTATTCTTTCTTTAGTTTGTATGCCAACTTAGATCATTTTGACAACAGTGCTCCTCAGATTCCATTAGCAGACAGGCCAGAAATTGACCGTTGGGTGCTTTCCGAACTCAATAGTTTAATCATCAGGGTAGAAGCGGCCTATGAAACCTATGAGCCCACAAAAGCAGCGAGAGCCATCTCAGATTTTGTGCAAGAAAATTTAAGCAACTGGTATGTTCGTTTGTGTAGAAGGCGTTTTTGGAAAGGAGAATACGGACCAGATAAAATAGCCGCTTACCAAACATTGTATGAATGTCTCTTGGTGGTTTCTAAATTATCTGCACCTATTGCTCCATTTTTCATGGACAGACTTTATCTAGATTTGGCTGGCGTGTGTGACCCTAATGTAAAAGAAAGTGTTCATTTAGCGCAATTTCCAGAGGCCAATAGCGCTGTTATTGATTCAGATTTAGAGCGCAAAATGCAATTGGCTCAGCAAACTTGTTCGCTAGTTTTGTCTATTAGACAAAAAGAAAAAATTAAAGTAAGACAGCCCCTTCAGAAAATTATGGTGCCTGTTTCTGCCCTAGTAAAAGCAATAGATTTAAAAGCAGTTGCTTCACTTATTTTATCTGAAGTAAATGTAAAAGAATTAGAAATTTTGGCGGATTCTTCAGATATCTTGGTCAAACAGATCAAGCCTAATTTTAAGACTTTAGGTCCTAAATTTGGTCCTAAAATGAAAGCGGTTGCTACAGCGATACAATCCTTAACATCAAAAGATATTAACCAAATGGAGCTAAATGGCGCTATTGAGTTGCTTGTAGATGGGGATAAAATAGCTTTGGAGTTGTCTGATGTGGAGATCAGTTCTCAGGATATTGAAGGATGGTTGGTAGCTTCTTCAGGCGCATTAACAGTGGCTTTAGATGCTACAATTAGCCCTGAACTAAAAGCAGAAGGAATAGCGAGAGAGCTGGTCAATAGGATTCAAAACTTAAGAAAAGACAGTGGCTTTGAAGTCACGGACAAAATTGTTATTAAATTTCTAAAAGACCCCTTTATAGATTCGGCTTTATTAGATAATTTAGAATATATTAAAACAGAAACATTGGCGACAGAAATATTGGTAGAAACAACTCTAAACGAGGGACTTCCAATTGAATTTGATGAGGTACGCTCAGTGTTATTTATTGAAAAACAAAACTAATATGGAAACAGATTTAAAAAACAGATATTCAGATAAAGATTTGGCAGAATTCAAGGTCCTTATCTCTGAGAAAATAGAGGTGGCTAAGTCTCATCTTGAACTTTTAAAGAGTTCATATATGAATGATGGAAACAATGGTACAGATGACACCTCTCCAACTTTCAAGGCTTTTGAAGAAGGCTCTGAGACCATGAGCAAAGAAGCTAATACCCAATTGGCTATTCGTCAAGAGAAATTTATCAGGGATTTAAAAAATGCCTTGCTTAGAATTGAGAATAAGACCTATGGCATATGCAGGGTAACGGGTAAATTAATCAACAAAGAAAGATTAAAGCTAGTCCCTCACGCGACCCTAAGTATTGAAGCTAAGAACATGCAAAAGTAGTCGTTATTGAAGGTTATAGACACAGCGATACTTCTGGTGTTAGCCCTTCATTTATCCTGGTCTCAAAAGATATTATCTAAAGTTTTAGAAGACCCTTCTCTCACCCAAATCCATGTATTGGCCCAAGAAGTCAATACCTTACATTTAAAACCATCTTCCTCCAAGGAACTTCTTGTTTCAGCACGTTTAAATGGAGAGTACAGTCTCCATCAGATGATCGTGTTTACTAGAAAAGGAAATACCTTATTTATTGAACCAGACCTTTCAGCAACTTTTGAACTTCCCAATGACAAACTCAGTGCCCACAAAATATGGTCGGTTGATTTGGCTATTGAAATACCAACATATCTAGAAGTCTATATAGATGGAGGAAATACCCAAATAAATGCTGAGGGTATTTTTGAGAAACTTCAGATCCAACTCAATGACGGATTGTGTGTTTTAAAAGAAGTAGGAAATCAAGTGCGGGTAAATACCATCAGAGCGCCTATTATTTTAAAGCAAAAAAAAGCCATTGTAAATGCTGAAACAACCTATGGAACGTTAATTTTACCCAGTATTCCAAAGGGGCTTTCAGAGATTGTATTGCGGTCCATACACGGAGATATTAAAGTGGTTCCTCTAGACTAGTT
>OBPT01000191.1_pt1 | contig 19529 bp, 20 predicted proteins | sample 1534671 | NCBI WGS metagenome assembly OBPT01 (sample SAMEA3275494, study PRJEB22092) | marine metagenome | biome: ENVO:00000447 marine biome; feature: ENVO:00002042 Surface water; material: ENVO:00002010 seawater | collected 2014-06-21T11:00:00+00 | depth 1 m | reverse complement strand
AGCCACTATCAAAATACCTAACACTACCAAAGCGATAAACATACTACTCAACCCACACTCTATTATTTAAAATCGTTAATATTAATAGACTCAAATGTCTTGAGTGGATCATCGTCAGCGATAATTTCTTTATGTTTGGTTTGACCGACAACTTCGCTTTCGTCTTCTTCGTCTTTAATACCTAAAAGATCACATAACACTTGGTGACGTGCCATTTTTTCTTCCATGTACTGCTTTTCTTCTTTACTCAAGTGTTGGTCGTCATCATATTTATCGATTAACATGGTTAAACGCTCATCGACTTCTAATGCAGCAAGCTCTTGTGCTGGTGTCGCATAACGTTTAACTTTAGGTTCAACTAATTTTTGCTTACTCTGTGTCAATTCAATCTTTTTGGTACTGCCAATGCGCGGATCTTTTTTCGGACCGTTAATGACTTTTTTATCTGTATTAGGGGCTGAGTTTCTTGAACCTGATGGTCGCCCGTTATCTTTTTTCACGGTAGAAGGTGTTTTTGATTTTGTTTTATGACTACCGTATTTATCGGAACTGTTGGCAATGCCTATTGGACCGGCTTTTCTGGATTTTTTGACGCGTGGCATGATTGACTCTGTAATATTTAGCAATTCAATGAAAGATTATACAACAGATTATAGAAATTTAGTAAGGGGTAGAAAAGAAAAAAGGTGATAATCGAAATTATCACCTTATTAGGCTGGTTTACACTTCTCCCATATTGCATATCCGTCTTACGCGGCTTTAGCAGGATGTATTCCAACGACTCTACTTATTATTATTTTTGACAGAGTTAATTAATTGTTTAAGGTCTTCCTGACACTTTATTATACGTTCCGTCAAGATGCTGACAGAATACAGTAATTATTTCTATTTACAACTTATTTACATAAAAAAGACAAATAAATAGTACTTTAGTTGTAAATACTTTAGTGCAGCCCAGCAATATAGTTCGCTAAAATCGTAATATCTTCGTCAGTTAACTTCGCTGCGATGTCTCGCATCATGCCATTTAAGTCATTATGGCGGTCGCCAGAACGAAACATTTTTAGCTGAATTACCGTGTAATCTACATGTTGACCTGAAATATCAGGGAAGCCAGCTTGACCCATACCGTTACCACGAGGACCATGGCAAGCTATGCATGCTGTGATCTTACGTTCGGCATCGCCACCACGATATAATGCAGCACCTGGCGCTACGTATTCTTCAGGAGTAGCACCTGGCTTGGCGGTTTGGCTTGAAAAGTATGCAGAAATATCTAACATGTCTTGATCAGATAGACCAACTGCCATACCGTTCATGACGGCATTGTTACGTCCTTCTTTACCACTACTCATTGCAGCGGCTTTAAATTCATGTAACTGCTTAACAAGGTACTTTTGATGCTGACCAGCAAGCTTTGGATTCATAGGGATCATACTATTACCATCTGATCCGTGACACGCTGCACATGTTGCTGATTTCGCTTTACCTGCTTCAGCATCACCTTGTGCCAAGGTAAAACCGCTAATAGTCAATGATAGGCAGAACAACAAACTTAGTTTTTTCATACGAGTACTCTTAAAAAACGTTAATAATCTTTATGCACATATGTGCTATGATGCGTATATTACACATTTACAGACAGATTAAAAACCATTCGCTGCAAATGTATTGAAAAAAACATGTAAAATATACAATTCTATATCGAAACATATCCTAGATTACTTAATAAGAAATACACTTCAATGACCTATTATACTAAAGCAAAATTCCTCACTAGTGCACCTGATATTCAGCATTTAGACCAAAGTAGTGGCGTCGAAGTCGCATTTGCGGGTCGCTCCAATGCCGGAAAGTCCAGCGCATTGAATACATTGACACGCCAAAAAGGTTTAGCGCGAACGAGTAAAACGCCTGGTCGTACTCAGTTAATCAATGTCTTTGAATTAGATGAAAAGCGCCGATTAGTGGATTTGCCGGGATATGGTTATGCCAAAGTACCTTTAGCGATGAAGTTAAAATGGCAAAAAGCCCTCGGTGAATATTTGCAAAAGCGCAAATGTATTGCTGGGCTGGTCGTGTTGATGGATATACGTCATCCATTTAAAGATCTTGATCAAGAGCTCATTCAATGGGCGGTGAATGCGGATATTCCGGTATTAGCTTTACTGACCAAAGCGGATAAACTCAAATCAGGCAAGCGTAAAGCGCAAGTTTTGATGGCTCGAGAAGCGGCGATGGCATTTTGTGGTGACGTAACGATTCATGCTTTTTCATCATTAACCCGTATAGGTTTAAATGAGTTAGAACATAAGCTTGATGAGTGGCTACAACTTAAAGCGCCAGAAAGTAAAGAAACGATAGACCTAGATACGATAAACCAAGCGCCGAACGAATAACAATCTTTGTTGAACCGGCTTGAAACCTGTAAATAAATAGTAGGCAAAAAAAAGCCCCAGAACACGCTGGGGCATATTAAACAAGGGAAAAACACACATTAACAGTACTATAGAGAGTGCTTTATTAGATTAGTTCAAATTATTTTTCAAAAAGCATAAAAAAAGCTCCAACAAAAAATGCTGGAGCCTAAACAAAGGTTTTAATATAAACCTCTGTACCCTACAAAGACTATTGTAGGCACAGATAGAAAATTATCAAGATAAATGTAATAAAATTACAAGAATATTCTACATTTATTTTGTTAATGTGGACGCTTTCACCTCAACGTGAATGTGTGAAACCCTTTTCGAGCCTTTATTAATGGGCCTGTTCCCAGTTATCTCCGGCGTCAGATTCAACAATCAATGGTACCGACAGTGATACTGCTGTTTCCATTAGATTAACAATTTTGCGTGAAAACTCTTCGACTTTCTGTTCTTTTATTTCAAAAACCAATTCATCATGCACTTGCATTATCATGCAAATATCACTGGGATCTTGTGCTTGTAACCATGTGTCCACAGCTAACATCGATAACTTTATAATATCAGCAGCCGTCCCTTGCATCGGAGCGTTTATAGCAGCTCGTTCAGCACCAGCACGACGTGCGCCATTGCTTGATTTGATTTCAGGTAAATATAAACGACGACCAAACACGGTTTTAACATAGCCTAGTGCTTTAGCTTCTTCACGCGTCGCTTCCATATAATGCAACACGCCCGGATAGCGTTCAAAATAGGTATTCATGTAAGTTTGCGCTTCATTGCGAGGAATATTCAGTTGTTTGGCCAAGCCAAATGCTGACATGCCGTAAATTAAACCAAAGTTTATCGCTTTAGATGAACGACGTTGCTCACTCGTGACACTCTCTAATGGTACACCAAAAACTTCTGATGCAGTCGCTTTATGCACATCGAGCCCATTGGCAAAGGCATGCAGTAACCCAGGATCTTTGGATAAATGTGCCATAATACGTAATTCAATTTGAGAATAATCGGCTGCTACGATTTTATATCCAGGACGTGCAATAAAAGCTTCACGAACTTTACGCCCTTCAGCGGTTCTGATTGGAATATTTTGTAAATTAGGATCGGTTGACGACAATCGCCCTGTGGCAGCAATAGCTTGCTGATACGAGGTATGAACTCGTCCTGTGCGATGATCGATCATCTTGGGTAACTTATCAGTATACGTATTTTTAAGTTTACTTAAGCCCCTAAATTCCATAATCGCTTTAGGTAGTGGATAGTTAAGCGCAAGCTCTTGTAACACTTCTTCAGCCGTCGAAGGGGCGCCTTTAGGCGTTTTCTTTAACACGGGTAAATTCATTTTTTCAAATAAAATGGTTTGTAATTGTTTCGGAGAACCTAAGTTAAAGGCCTCTCCAGCCATTTCATGCACGTCTTTTTCTAGTGCAACAATTCGTTCAGCCAGAGATTGTGATTGCTGGAGAAGTTGTTGTGAATCAATTAACACTCCTGTTTGCTCCATCCGCGATAATACTTGCGATAACGGTACTTCGAGTTCACTCACCACATTAGCCAGTTCCGGCTGGGCGACTAATTGCGGCCACAACACCGCATGTAAACGAAACGTCACTTCGGTGTCTTCTGCTGCGTAAGGCACTGCTTCATCGAGAGCGATTTGATTAAAGGTGAGTTGCTTAGCCCCTTTACCAGCAATAGTTTCAAAATGAATCTTTTGATGCCCTAAGTAATGTTCAGACAGTGCATCCAGATTATGTTTGGTACTGACACTGTTGAGCACATAGGACTCAAGCATCGTGTCATAAGCGACTCCATTGAGCGTGATGCCGTGATTAGCAAGGACATTTTTATCATACTTAATGTTGTGGCCAATTTTTTGTACTTTGGTGTTTTCTAAGAGTGGCTTACATTGTGCCAAGACCCATTCACGATCAAGTTGTTCTGGCGCATCAGGGTAATCATGTGCCAATGGAATGTAACAGGCTTCTCCAAGGCCAACGCAGAGCGAAAACCCAACAATTTGAGCCTCCATATAATGTGCGCTAGTGGTTTGAATATTAATAGCAAACAAAGGAGCGTTACGACATTTTTCTAACCAGGTGAATAATGCTGCTTCAGTTAATACAAGCTCATAATGATCGCGGTTAACCGGAGGCATTGCTGCGGTGACAACATTAGCTGGCACAGATGGTATATCGTCGTTTACGGCGGCTTCAGTTGAAGTTACACCCGCTGCTATGGGGGCTGATTTTTGTGACGCTGACATTGCTGGAGCTGCTGCTTTAGCAAACGTTTCTCCGGTGATCTCGCTGTACCAACGTTTAAATTCATAGGTTTGAAATAGCTCAGCTAAGGCATCTTTATCCGGTGCTTGAATGTTCAGCTCATCGGGTGAATATTCTAGAGGTAGATCAATCACAATAGTTGCCAACTCATAGGATAAGCGGGCATTCAACTCATGTTCTTGCATTTTTTTTGCCATGGTTTTGGCACCACGAAAATCCAAACTAGCGATTTTATCAAGATTGTTATAAATCGCATCAACCCCACCAATGCCTTGCAATAGACCTAGTGCGGATTTATCTCCGACACCAGGCACACCAGGAATATTATCAACTTTGTCACCTTTTAACGCTAAGAAATCAATGATCAGCTCCGGTCCCACACCAAATTTTTCAAGTACTCCTGGCACATCCATTAAGGTATTATTCATGGTATTGATTAAGGTCACATGGCTATCCACCAACTGCGCCATATCTTTATCACCCGTACTAACTAATGAGCGCATCCCTAACGCAGTCGCGCGCTTTGTTAATGTACCAATGACGTCATCTGCCTCAACATTTGGCTCAACAATTAAGGGTAACCCCATTGCTTTAATGATGGTATGCAATGGTGCAATTTGTGAGCGAAGTTCATCAGGCATCGGAGGACGGTTGGCTTTGTACTCCGGATAAATATCATCCCGAAAGGTTTTACCTTTCGCATCGAAAACCACCGCAATATGAGTCGGGTCATAGGTTCGTAGTAGACTTTTGAGCATATTGATCACGCCATAGATGGCATGCGTGGCTTGTCCTTGTGAATTTGACATCGGAGGCATGCCATGGAAAGCACGGAATAAATAGGATGAACCATCAACTAAGACAAACGGCGGTGGAGTAATTTCAGACATGTGGATTTCTTTTTTTAATTTATACGATACAAGGATGCCATAGCAGATAAACATTGGCTATAGCACAATAAAAATAAACTAATAAGCTGTGGATAACTGTGTGGTTAACTGTTTATAACAGGCACACAAATGAGGCTAATATAGCCATGAAAAAAGAAGAGGTAAGAGGTTCAATCCATTGATAAATAATCGCGAAAATGGCGTTATTATTATTGTCGCCGTTAATAGTAGAATTAACTGAGGTGTAAAAAACGAGCGATTTCCTATCACTTATTTTTACAAATTTAACACAGATTATAAAAAAAGAAAGCGCTAACATTCAAAATACTTAGGTAAAAACGCGAAGTGGTTATTTTTCCTAAATAAATTTATTTTTCACTTTAGATTTTGGGCGAACAAGCACATAATGAGTAAAACTCATTAGACAAATTTTTATGCAGTATCAAGCTATTATTCGGATATTAGGGCTCCTTGTCGCACTTTTTAGTGTCACGATGATTCTGCCTGTATTCGTTTCTTTGATTTACCAAGATGGTAGTGGTTTACCGTTTGTTCTTGCGTTTTTGACTTGTATTATCACCGGTATTGCATTCTGGTATCCCAACCGACACTTCAAACGCGATCTGCGTGCCAAAGAAGGGTTTTTAATTGTAGCTTTGTTTTGGCTGGTACTGGCGAGTTTTGGTGCCATTCCTTTTATCTTCTTAGAACAACCAAACATGTCCATTACGGATGCATTCTTTGAGTCATTTTCAGGGTTAACGACCACGGGTGCGACGGTTATCGAAGGGATCGAGTTTTTACCTAAATCCATGCAGTTTTATCGCCAGCAACTCCAATGGCTCGGTGGGATGGGGATCATTGTTCTCGCTGTTGCTATCTTACCGTTATTAGGGGTCGGGGGCATGCAGCTATATCGCGCAGAAACTCCAGGTCCGGTGAAAGATTCCAAAATGACACCTCGGATTGCCGAAACAGCAAAACAGTTGTGGTTCATTTATCTAGGTTTGACCATTGCCTGTGCCGCGGCTTACTGGCTTGGCGGTATGGATGTATTTAATGCTATTTGTCACTCTTTCTCGACCATTGCGATTGGTGGGTTTTCAACCCATGATACCAGTTTGGGTTATTACAATTCACCCGTCATTAACATCATTTGTGTTGTATTTTTGTGGATTGCTGCGTTAAATTTTGCGCTGCATTTTGCTGCGGCTTCAGGTCGAAACTTAAAGGGCTACTGGCGTGATCCAGAATTTAAAGCTTTTTTGGTGATTCAATTTGCACTCATCGCAATTTGCTTTCTTGTACTGGTCCATTATGATTATTATGACACGGCAGAAATTGCTTTAGATCAAGCGATGTTTCAAGCGGTGTCTATTAGTACAACCGCAGGATTTGCGACGACCGACTTTTCGGCTTGGCCGGTGTTTTTACCTATATTGTTGATTTTTTCCAGCTTTATTGGCGGGTGTGCGGGTTCTACGGGAGGAGGGTTAAAAGTCATTCGCGTATTTTTGTTATTTTTACAAGGTAAGCGTGAAATTGACCGCTTAATCCATCCCAAAGCGGTGTATTCGGTTAAACTCGGCGATCGTGCTATGCCTGACCGTGTGGTAGAGGCGGTATGGGGATTTTTTGCTGCATATGCAATTGTATTTGTGATCATTATGCTCGCACTATTAGGCACGGGTATGGACGACATCACGGCATTTACGGCAACGGCTGCAACCTTAAATAACCTCGGACCTGGTTTAGGTGATGTAGCAGGCACTTATGCGTCCGTTTCGGATAGCGGTAAATGGATATTGGTGATCGCTATGTTATTCGGACGATTAGAAGTCTTTTCTTTATTAGTGCTGTTTTCGCCAACCTTCTGGCGCAGCTAACACAAGGTTCTTATAGCTCAGTTAGCCAAAGAAAAATGCACTAGGTTGAAACAGCTTTTCTACTTCAGAGATATATTTTTTATCAACTAAAAACAAAATCACATGATCATCTGCTTCAATTACCGTATCGGAATGTGCAATGATAACTTGTTCTTGACGAACAATCGCACCGATGGTGGTACCTGGTGGTAATTTGATGTCTTTAATCATTTTACTGACTACTTTTGAGGTGTTTTTATCACCGTGTGCAATTGCCTCTATTGCTTCGGCAGCACCTCGACGTAATGAGTAAACATTCACTATATCACCACGACGCACGTGGGTTAACAATGCTGATATAGTGGCTTGTTGCGGAGAAAAAGCAATGTCGATCTCACCACCTTGCACCAAATCAACATAGGCAGAGCGCTGGATCAGTACCATTACTTTTTGAGCGCCAAGGCGTTTGGCTAGCATCGCTGACATGATGTTGGCTTCATCGTCATTCGTTACTGCAATAAACGCATCCACTTGCTGCACATTTTCTTCGGTTAATAAATCAGAATCAGAGGCATCACCATTAAATACAATGGTATTATCAAGATGGGCGGATAAATATTTAGCGCGTTCAGGATCAAATTCAATCAGTTTGACATTGTGTTTATGCTCTAAACGTTTAGCTAAACCAGCGCCAATTAATCCGCCGCCGGCAATCATAATACGTTTATAACTGGATTCGAGCTTTTGCAGCTCACTCATCACAGCACGTATATGTTTGGTTGCGGCAATAAAGAAAACTTCATCATCCGCTTCAATTACCGTCGTACCTAAAGGTCGAATAGGGCGGCCGCGCCGATAGATGGCTGCCACTCGAGTTTCTACGTTAGGCATATGCAGTTTTAATGCAGACAGAGCGTGGCCAACTAATAAACCACCGTAATATGCTTTTACTGCAACCAATGATGCTTTACCATCTGCAAATTCAACCACTTGCAGTGCACCAGGATAATCGATTAAACGTTTAATTGATTTGGTAACCAGTTGCTCTGGGGCAATTAAGTGATCGACCGGAATATCTTGATGACCGTAGAGTTTTTCTTGATATAAAATGTATTGTTCAGAGCGGATACGTGCAATTTTAGTCGGTGTCTTATATAAAGTATAAGCAACCTGGCAAGCCATCATGTTGGATTCATCAGAGTTGGTGACGGCAATTAGCATGTCCGCGTTTTCGGCGCCGGCCTTTTGTAATACGTCCGGATGGGATCCGATCCCTTGAACGACTTGAATATCCAAGCGGTCTTGCAAGTTACGCAACGTATCTCCATCAGAGTCAATAACGGTAATGTCATTGCGTTCTCCAACGAGGTTTTCTGCGAGGGTTCCGCCTACTTGTCCAGCACCTATGATGATAATTTTCATGTCACGCTTCTCTTATTATTTACGACTGCGCGGGTTTGTGTAACAGCGCGTAATAAAACCCGTCCATATTGCCGTTGCCAGGCAGAATTTGCAGACCGATAGCGTTAGTTGCTGTGCTGACAGAGTGTAATTCTGGTGGTAACGCTATTATTTCAGCTTCAGGATGCTGTTCAATAAATGCTTGTATTTGTTGTGCATTTTCTTCTGGGAAAATAGAACAGGTTGCATAAAGTAACTTACCACCTGGTTTTAATATTTGCCACATTTGCTGTAATAATTGTGCTTGGATAGCGACTAAAGGCGCAATATCAGATCCTTGGCGTAACCAGCGAATGTCAGGATGACGACGAATAACACCCGTTGCAGAGCAAGGCGCATCAAGTAAAATGCGATCAAATAACTCACCGTTATGCCAGCCCTCAACTTCTTGAGCTTCGGCACAGATTAAGGTGGCGTGATGATTTAAGCGTGCTAAGTTTTCTTCAACACGCACTAATCGATGCGCATCGCTATCAATGGCTACGCATTCTTTAAGGTCGGGTTGAGTGGCAAGGATATGTGCTGTTTTACCCCCCGGTGCAGCACAACAATCTAAGACGCGCTGGTGTGGTTGTAAATCTAATAAATGGGCGGCAAGTTGGGCTGCACCATCTTGTACCGAAAACCAACCTTCGTCATAGCCAGGAAAACGCGTAACATCACCGCTGCGAGTACACATAACGGCATCAGGGTGGATTGCACTGAGTTGTGCTTCAATTTGCATCTCTTCTAATTTAGCTAAAAACTCAGCTGTACTTATATGTGCTTGATTGATACGCAGCCATAATGGTGCTTTTTCGTTACTTACTTGGAGTATGTCTGACGCCTGTTCAGGGTAATTTGCTTGAATTGACTTATAGATCCAATTCGGCATGCCTGCTTGTGCTGCTAAGCTGTCAGGTAAAGTTTCACCAACATTTTCACGAATAAAAGTACGTAAGATTGCATTGATTAACGCTTTTAAAGTGGTGCCTTTTAATAAATCTGCAGCGCCGACGGTTTCGCTAACGGCTGCATGTTCTGACACGCGACTATAGGCTAGTTGATATAAGCCTAATAGTATTAAGTGTTCGAGAATTTTTTTACGACCCTTGAGAGGTTTATCTAATAATCCACGGAGCCAAAACTGTAGAATAGGTAACGTACGTAAACAGCCAAAGACCATTTCTTGTAACCAAGCTCGATCTCGCCCTTCATAATCCGGTAAACGTTGACCTAGGGCTTGTTTGGATGACATGCCTTTTTCTAAAATTTGAAATAATACCCAAGCGGCATCGGCGCGTAATTGCTGACCTAAAGGTGTACTCATTATAATTCTGCCGTTGCGGTTGATGATGATAAAATACGTCCAGGTGTAAACCAGCTTGCTCGTGCGTTAATAATGTCACTAATTGGCATCGCTTTTTTACCTGGAATTTGGCATTGTGTTATGACCAGTGCACCATTCGAGGTTGCTATAGCTAGTCCTTGTTTTGTAGCACGAATAATCTGCCCTGGCGATAAATTAGATGTGTCTTGGTCTGTGTCTATATGTGCTAACCAAACCTTGATATTCTGTACTTTGCCGTGTTCATCTTCGAGGGTGAAAAAAGCAACGGGCCATGGATTAAATGCGCGGACATTTCGTTCGAGCTGTTCCGCAGATAAATGCCAATTAATGTGCGCTTCGTCTTTGCTTAGTTTTTTCGCATAATTAGCTTGTGCATCATCTTGCTGTTCCGGTAAAAATGTGGCGAAATCATTGACCACATGCACTAATGCTTGAGGACCTTGTTGTGCTAGTTTTTGGTACAGGCTAGTGCTTGTGTCGTCAGCTGCAATTGGCAATTGAGTTTTGTACAGCATTGCGCCGGTATCTAAGCCGATATCCATTTGCATAATGGTCACACCTGTTGCGACATCACCAGCCCAAATAGCTCGTTGGATCGGAGCGGCTCCGCGCCAGCGTGGTAGTAATGATCCGTGTACATTAATGCAACCTAAGCGTGGAGAGTCGAGTACGACTTGCGGTAAAAGTAGACCATAAGCAACCACTATCATTAAGTCTGCGTTCAACGCGGCTAATTTAGCCTGCGTCTCTGGACTACGAAAGTTTTCTGGTTGCAGCACGGGAATGGCATGCGTTAATGCGAGTGTTTTTACAGCACTAGGGGTCAGCTTTTTACCCCGGCCAGCCGGTCTGTCAGGTTGAGTGTAGACTGCAACTATGTTGTGTTCCGTAGTCAACAGTGCCGCTAAGTGATCAGCGGCAAACTCTGGCGTACCAGCAAATATAATGTTTAATGGGGTGCTCAACGCAATACCTATTTTATTGTGGAGTGTAAGATTATGCTTTGGTGGCTAATCGCGCTTCTTTTTCAAGCTTTTTCATTATTCGTTGACGCTTTAGTCCTGACAAATAATCAACAAATAACTTACCTTGCAAATGGTCCATTTCATGTTGGATGCACACGGCTAATAAGCCTTCTGCTTCTATGGTGAACTCAATACCATGTTCGTTATGAGCTGTAACTTTAACCCATTCTGCACGTTCTACTTTGGCGTAGTTATTGGGCACCGATAAACACCCTTCTTCGTTGATTTTTGTACCGCGTTGTTCAACTATTTTAGGGTTAATAAATACCATAGGTGCATCTTGTTTATCCGATACGTCCATAACGATTACTTGTTGGTGCACGTCGACTTGCGTTGCGGCGAGGCCGACACCGCTTTCTGCTTGCATCGTTGCAAACATATCCGCGACTAATACACGAATACTGTCATCAATGTTAGTTACTGGTTGCGCCTTCGTGCGCAAGCGTTCATCCGGAAATGTAAGGACGTTTAAAACGGGCATATTGTTCTTCCATACTGGTTAAAAGTATTATTTTTGATACCTAGCTATGGAAAACTGGACCATACAGGTATGCATTATCGTCTATTCTACCTTTAAAGTTAGCAATATGCATAATTTTAGGGGGAATAATGGCGGATACTGACAAAAAACTGATAAACGAAACCGGAGGTTTACAAGTGAATTTGATAATTAATTCTTTGTGCACCTGTATGTTTGTTGGATTGCTACTATTTATGGCGCCTGCAGCGTTTGCCAAAGGTGACATTATTCAGTTTAGAACCGATGCCCCAAGTGAGCATGTTGTGGTGAAAGGCGATACGTTATGGGATATTTCGGAGACATTTTTATTTGATCCTTGGTTGTGGCCTGAAGTGTGGCGAGCCAACCCTGAAATTCACAATCCTCATTTAATTTACCCTGGTGATGTGATTACGTTGGTATATCAAGATGGAAAACCAACCCTCATGCTCTCACGCGTTCCACAAAAACCTATTATTGCATTATCTCCACAGGGAATTAAACATCTCAAACCTGCGATTGATCTTATCAATTGGGCTGCGGTTGAGCCCTTTCTTAGTCATGATCAAGTGCTCAGTACTGCGAGCATAAACAATGGCATGATGGTGATCGGCAATCCGCAACAATTGACTAGGTTGACTTCGCAACAATTGTTCTTTGCCAACTATGCACCGGATCAAGAAGGTGAAAATAATCAGCGAAACTGGTCCAAGGGTCAGTATGCAGTCGTGCACAAACAACATACGATTTATGACATGCAAGGCGCTGCGCTGGGTGTTCATGTAAAGCATGTTGCTGATGCTCAATTTCAACCTATACGAGCACGACAGTATGCCGTGGCTAGCAATAACTCAGTGGCGAAAGTGTTTAAAGTTACTGATTCAAAGCAAGAAATTATACTTGGCGATAGCATTGTACCTAAGCCATCTTCATTGGATCTGTCTAGCGTGACATTAACAGTTGCAGATTCTCAACAGGGTTATATTGTCGGGGGCGTATCGACTCGAACGCGTTGGAGTAGAAGCGATGTTGTGGTCATGGATATCGGTCAGCAGCAGACCAAGCCTGGAATGGTTTTTGGTATTTACGCACCGGATAGAACACTAACTCATTCAGGTAAAACCTATTCGCAACCACAGATAAAGCAGGGCGATTTAGTCGTAATCGCGACATTTGCAACGACAAGTTTTGGTGTGATAGTGAATGCCAATTCAACAATTCAACGAGGAGCACAATTACGCGCTCCTTAAATTAAGGTTCTATAAGGGGATATATGCAAGGATTAGCACCATTATATGCGTTATTACAATGTACTGGTATCAGTACAATTACCTGTTTTAAATTAGCTGATTATCTCAGTTGTGAGTTATCGCAAATACCTTCTCAACCGATTTCTAATTTACTCAGTGCCGGATTAACGAGGGCGCAAATAGCCCAGTTGCGCGCAGATTATACTCAGCCTATTGAGCGTTTATACGCTTGGCAAGCTCATCGTGGTGCGTTAAGTGCACAAGGAGGTACCATTGCTGTGTTAGGTCATGGACACCAACATACGTATCCAAAGCATCATTGTGTGCTGCGCGACCAAATACTCAAAGCGAAGGGCTGTGTAGTGAGTGAATTTTTACCGCATCAACCTCCCAAGCCAACCAATTTTCCTAAACGAAATCGTATTATCAGCGGTTTGTCGATGGGCACATTTGTGGTGGAAGCACAGCATAAATCAGGATCGTTGATTACCGCAAATCAAGCATTGAATGAAAATCGCACAGTGTTTGCAATGCCAGGACGAATTGATGATGTCAATGTCAGTGGTTGTCATGCGTTAATCAAACAAGGTGCGCTGCTGGTTGATCATGTGGATGATATCGATTTGTATTTCACGGATCTTGAAAAACCAAATTCCTGCCCAATATCCAATAACAATAATAAATATTCTCAAGAAAACTTGTCACATTCCGATTTGTTAGATAGTGTAGGTTTTGAAATTACAGCAATTGACACTATCGCTGCACATTCAAACTTGCCGTTACCACAATTGTTGGCAAAGTTATTAGAATATGAGCTTAGAGGCAAAGTCGCAGCGGTATCTGGCGGCTATATAAAACTCAGAGGAGATAATTATGTTTGATATCCTCATGTACTTGTTTGAAACGTTAATTCATAACGAGTCGGATTTTCATGTTGATCAAGAAGCGCTCACCGATGAACTGGTGTTAGCAGGTTTTCATTTGGATGAAATATACAAAGCTCTCAAATGGCTAGAGAAGCTTGCGGCGTTGCAGGAAACTGACCATAAACCTTATTTAACTGAAGGGGCATTCTCTGCGGTCAATCGAGTCTATATAGAGCCTGAACTTGCAGTGTTAGATGTTGAGGCACGCGGTTTTATTATGTTCCTTGAGCAGATTAATGTGCTTGATAGTTCAACCCGTGAAATGGTCATTGATCGAGTGATGGAAATTGACAGCAAAGAATTTTGCTTAGAAGATTTAAAGTGGGTGGTGTTAATGGTGCTATTTAATGTGCCTGGTAAAGAAACCGCGTACGCGCAAATGGAAAATCTTATTTTCGAAATGCCGGATGGTCCACTCCACTAATGGCCAAAATCGATGGTTCACTCTTTTCTTCGGATAAACAAGTTAGCGCTGAAGCTATATATGAAGCCTATGGTGATTGCCCTCAATGTCAACAGCCATTAGCTATTAGATATGCAAACAAATCTGCATTTTTAGGATGTAGTACTTACCCAGCATGCGATTATCGCAAGTCATTGACTGATAATGCCATTACGACTATCAAAGTCATGCATGACACCGCTTGTCCACAATGTGATCAAACTCTTGCGATCAAAAAAGGTCGGTACGGTTTGTTTGTTGGGTGTGTGGACTTTCCTGTTTGTAATTATATAGGTTCAATTAAAGAACAAACAGATACCCAAGTAACGTGTCCAGAATGTAAGCAAGGACATCTGTTAGAAAAAACCAACAAATACGGCAAAAAATTCTATTCGTGTAACCATTACCCAGCATGCAAGTTTGTATTGAATGACAAGCCGGTGGCTCATATTTGTCCCGATTGCGCTTCACCTGTTATGATCCAAAAATCAGTTTCTACCTTAATATGTGTTAAACCTAAATGTTCTGGCACTGTTGAATTATGAGTATTACCCTATCTGAACCTACGGCATTAACAACTCCGGTCTTGTCGGATGTTTTCATGGTTGATTTTGTTAGCGCATTTCACCAAGGCGAAGTCCTAGCTTACCCCACGGAAGCGGTGTTTGGGTTAGGCTGTGATCCTGATAATCAAGCAGCGGTAGAAAAAGTACTTGCGATTAAAACTCGCCCACAAGATAAAGGGCTAATTTTAATTGCCGCAACGATAGAGCAACTTTATCCTTACATTGATATAACTAGCCTCGATGAGGTCATGCTTGCTCGAGTTACTGCGACATGGCCGGGTCCGTTTACTTGGATCATGCCTAAAGCGGCGCATACACCTGATTATTTGACTGGTGGCAGAAAGACGATTGCCGTAAGAGTTAGCGCTCATCCCACGGTGATTCAATTATGTCACGCGGTCAATAAACCCTTAGTATCGACGTCAGCTAACCCCAGTGGTGCGGAACCCGCACGCAGTATTGCGCAGGTCAACACGTATTTTGGACGGACAGTTTTTGCAATTGATGGCGAAGTGGATCACAATGCGCACCCTAGTAAAATTCAAGATGCAGTGACTGGACAAGTACTGCGAGGATAAATAGCATGAACGGCGAAATCCCCTCCAATGACAAGATTGAACAGGTCAAAGCGTTCCTTCTCAAACTCCAAGATAACATTTGTCAGACCTTAGAGTTAAGTGATGGTAAGGCGCGCTTTATTGAGGATAACTGGGAGCGTGAACAAGGGGGCGGTGGTCGTACTCGCGTTATGACGAATGGGGCGGTCATTGAGCAAGGTGGCGTGAATTTTTCACATGTTTATGGGGAGCAAATGCCAGCTTCTGCGACAGCCGCTAGACCTGAATTAGCCGGACGCCGTTTTCAAGCAATGGGGGTTTCACTTGTGATCCACCCACACAATCCTTATATCCCAACGTCACATGCTAATGTCCGTTTCTTTATTGCTGAAAAAGACGGCGAAGAGCCTATTTGGTGGTTTGGTGGTGGATTTGATTTAACGCCGTTCTTTCCATTCAAAGAAGATGTTGTCCATTGGCATACTGTGGCAAACCAACTGTGCGAACCATTTGGCGAAGATATGTATCCCAAATACAAAAAATGGTGTGATGATTATTTTTATCTCAAACATCGCAATGAAACGCGTGGAGTTGGGGGCTTATTTTTTGATGACCTCAATGATCCGGATTTTGAAACTGCATTTACATTTATGCAAGCAGTCGGCAATGGGTTTATTGATGCGTATGTGCCGATAGTCGAAAAACGTAAACTAACCGAATATGGTTCGATGGAACGTGATTTTCAGTTGTACCGCCGTGGACGATATGTTGAATTTAATTTGGTATATGACCGTGGCACCTTGTTTGGTTTACAAACCGGTGGGCGTACGGAGTCGATTTTAATGTCAATGCCACCACTGGTTCGTTGGGAATATAACTACGTTCCTGGTGAGCATTCTGCGCAAGGTAAATTAAGCGCGTACTTATCCCCTCAAGATTGGCTTAGTAATACCTAGTCATTCATCATTGTTTTTATTGATCTAACGCAAAGCTTGGGTGACAAAATGAAGAGTGCCTCTAGCCTTTTGTTTTAGATCAATATTTACCCTGCATGATCTCTCTATGATTAACGTAGTTTAATTAATCAAGAGAACACACATGAAAAAAACACTTATTTCTGCCTTAGTGGCAATGACTTTCGCATCTGTTATTTTTGTACCTGCAGCATTAGCCTATGAAAAAGGTGATATTGTTGTTCGTGCTGGTTTTACAACCGTTGCACCGGACGATAGTAGTACTAACATTATGGCCGGTTCCGATTTAGGTTTAGGCGTAAAGGTTGATAGTAATACGCAGCTAGGCTTAAATGTTGCGTATTTTGTGACGGACAAATGGAACGTAGAGTTATTGGCTGCTACCCCATTTAGCCATGATATCAATTTTGGTGCATCAGATCCGTTAGGTACAGGTGATCAAGTGGGTAAAACCAAGCATTTACCGCCTACGATTACCGCAAACTACTTTTTTAACGATCCATCAGCTAAATTCCAACCTTATGTGGGAGTCGGTGTGAACTACACGGTCTTTTTTGATGAAGAGTTTACCGGTGCAAACGCTGAGGCTGGATTAACCGATTTAGATTTAGATTCATCTTTTGGTTTATCAGCACAAGTTGGTGCCGATTATGACATTGGTGATGGTGTGGGTATTAACGCGTCTGTTCGTTACATTAATATTGAAACTGATGCGACATTTAATCTAGGTGAAACAGCTGGAACTATCGATAAAGTAACGATTGATCCTTGGGTTTACACCGTCTCGATTGCTTACAAGTTCTAAACGTTGTACATAGAGAGAAAGTTACCGCCCTTCAAAAACCGCACGCATGTAATGATATAAAATATCGTTCAGGAGTTTGAAGGGTTTTTCTGTGGTCCTCTTATCTACTTGCTTGAGTTTACTGCTGTTGCTGTTGCTGCGACGGGCATATTGGCTCAACACTGTTAATCATATGCTCAGCTAAGTCATCAAATGCTTGGTGCAACGCAGCAACCACTTCTGGATTATCAATACATTGTGTCAGCGCTTTATCCATACAATACATCCACTGCGTTTTTAATTTCGGTGATACAGTAAAAGGGGCATGACGCTTGCGTAGGCGAGGGTGTCCGTACTTGTTTGCAAATAACGGTGGACCACCTAACCAACCAGATAAAAACTCGTAAAATTTTTCTCGGACATTATCTAAAGGTAGTGGATGGATCGCAAGCAACTCCTGTACTTGAGGATCCTGTTCCATTATGTCATAGAAAGTGTTGGCCAATTCTCTTGTGCCGTTAATTTCACCTATTAATTGATACACACTTTGGTTATGATTCATTTTTCTGCTATTTCTCATTGGAAGTTTGGTTGTTATCCAAGTAAGGATTGATTTCATGCAATATTTCGCTGTTTTTGGTAATCCCATCGCGCAAAGCAAGTCACCCGTCATACATCAGATGTTTGCTAAACAAGTCAAAGTTAACATTGAATATACCGCGATTTTAGCACCTCTTGATGGATTTGAAAGCGCGGTGAATGAATTTTTAGCTCAACCTCATCATATAGGGGCTAATGTTACTATGCCATTTAAGCATGAAGCATTTGCTATGTGTGATGTATTGACCGACGAGGCACAATCCGCACAAGCCGTTAATACATTATACAAAACATCTGAGGGGTTGCTCGGGCATAACACGGATGGGCTGGGTTTGGTGCAAGATCTGATGCGTCAGCAAGTCGTCCTTAAAGGTAAACGAATATTAATCATAGGGGCCGGTGGAGCGGCAAAAGGTGTTGTTGCACCGTTATTTGCTCAGGGTATAGACTCAGTGCATATTATTAATCGCAATGTTAAACGAGCCAAAGAGCTAACGGATCAATATCTCACGTTACACCCGCAATGGAAATTAACGGCAGGGAGTTTTGAAAGTGTTAAGCATGATCATTATGATGTCATAATAAACGCGACAAGCTTAAGTATGTCAGGGCAAGTGCCTGCACTGTCAAATCACATCTATAAAGAAGCTAGTTGTATCTATGACATGGTTTATCTTAAAGAACCAACCGCTTTTTTAACTCATGCTTACAAACAGGGTAATCGGCATTTGAGTGACGGATTAGGCATGCTAGTCGGACAGGCAGCAAAAAGCTTTGAGCTATGGACGGGGCAGGTCGTCGACACCACCCCTGTACTGCAAGTATTGAGAGCGCAATTATAAGTATCGCGGATCACGTCTATTTGAGCATCGCTAGATATTCATCTTTAAGAATGACGTAATTGATGGCGGATTGAGATAAGAAGTCTCGTTCGCCTTGATTAAGTTCGCGCATTTGCTTAATCGGATTGCCAACATATAAATAACCACTCTTTAAGGTTTTATTTGGTGGTACGACAGATCCTGCACCAATAAATACATCATCTTCTACTATTACACCATCCATAACTACTGAACCCATACCAACTAAAATACGGTCACCCATAGTACAGCCATGCAACATGCATTGGTGACCTACTGTGACATCTGTACCTATTATAAGTGGAAAGCCTGCCGGATTATGTACGGACTTGCGGGTAACATGTAAGATGGTTCCGTCTTGTATATTGGTACGTGCGCCAATCTGTATATGATTAACATCACCACGGGCTGCGACCAATGGCCAAATACTGACATCATCAGCTAAATGGATTTCTCCATATAGTACGGCACTATCTTCTATAAATACGTTGTGACCAAGGGTTGGGGTTATTCCTTTATAAGCTTTAATGGGCATATATTGTCCTGTTATGTTAACTCTATGTGTGTATTGTAAAAGAAACGGTGCTAAACGGGTAATATTTCAACTAAAAAGAATAAATATCACTTTATTTGAATTTTATTACTATACTGTGTTGACGCGCAGAATTAAGTCTGTAGAATGCGCTCCTCGCTTGAGGGAACAGCAGCTAGTTGGCAACAACGAAGCCAGAGCCATCAAGTGTTTGAAGATGTTTTAGTTGAATGATTTATTAATAAAAACTTCAAATA
>OBPT01000190.1_pt1 | contig 19532 bp, 16 predicted proteins | sample 1534671 | NCBI WGS metagenome assembly OBPT01 (sample SAMEA3275494, study PRJEB22092) | marine metagenome | biome: ENVO:00000447 marine biome; feature: ENVO:00002042 Surface water; material: ENVO:00002010 seawater | collected 2014-06-21T11:00:00+00 | depth 1 m | reverse complement strand
GCGAGGGGAGCTGCTGTCCAGTGCTACTCCTTACGGTGAGGTGCGATCTGATGCTGGCATTCCGAAGCCCGGTGAGGCGTGGTTGGCGCCGCGACTTTTTGCACTTTTGGAGGCCAAAATGGGGTACCGCGTTTGGGTGGGAGACCAGGCGCTGGTGATTTCCGGTGCTGTTCGCAGTCAGCCCGATACGGCCAGCGCGGCTTTTGGGTACGGCCCCAGGTTGTTGATGAATTTGGCGGATATTCCCGCCACCGGTGTCATTCAGCCCGGTAGCCGGGTGACTTGGAGATTACTGCTGGCAGGAGAGGCAGACGCATTAGACGCATTCACCCAGTGGGTAACGCCTCGGTTGAATCAAGGACAACGTTTGCTGGGTGTCGAGGACAGTCAGCCCAGCATTAGTCAAACATTGGACAGGGCCCAAGGGTTTTTATTGCTCGCGGGCAGTCTAGGCGTGGTGTTAGCTGCCGCGGCAATAGCCTTGGCAGCCCGGAGATTTTCCGAGCGGCATACCGATCATGTGGCGATTATGAAAAGTCTGGGGGCTAGCCGTCAGCGAATCGCCCAGCTTTACGGGGGTAGCTTACTCATTTTGGGTGTCGTTGCGACGGCTTTGGGCTGCGCTCTAGGTTGGGCTCTGCAAGCGCTATTCTTTCAGCTTTTTGCCGAGCAACTAGGCGTCCAACCCGGGGCCATAGGTTTTGAACCCTACTTAATCGGTGGTGCTACTGCTTTAGTCTGCTTGGGCTTTTTTGCCTGGCCGCCACTGGAACGGCTCGCGCAGATCCCGCCCCTGCGAGTGTTACGCCGTGATGTTGACGCGAGTGACGCTCAGCGCTCGATGGACTATGTCCTAGGTGCAGTCTCTGTTTTTGCCTTGATGTGGTGGTACTCAGGGGATCTAAGAGTAACCGGCAGCGTGGTCGCGGGTTTGTCGCTGACAGTTGGAGCCGGCTATTTTGCAGCTCAGATTCTTTTGCGCGGTGGACGGGCTATGGGTAGCGCGGCGGGAAGCGTTTGGCGCCTCGCTTTAGCGAACCTTCATCGGCGAGGCACTGCGAACGCGCTGCAAATGGTTATCTTTGCGATTGCGATTATGCTGATGCTGGTGCTGATCATGGTCAGAGGTGCTTTGGTTGATCAGTGGCAGGCCCAGCTGCCTCCCGGGAGCCCCAATCATTTCATGCTGAATATCACGGCCGAAGAGCGAACCTCGTTGACCCAGTTTCTAGTCGAGCGCGGTATCGAATCAGAGCCTCAATTTCCCATGACCCGAGGTCGGGTCATGGCGGTTAACGGTGAGGAACTGGCAGCAGCAGACGGCGTCCAGTCAGAACGACGCCAGCGAGAGGCTAATTTCACTTACGCCGACACGTTGCCCGAGGCCAATGAAATTATCGCCGGCGAATGGTGGGATGCCGCTACCGATGAGGCACAGGTGTCGCTGGAGAGGGAGTTTGCGCAACGCTTGGGCGCCAATGTCGGGGATGTCCTAGAGCTGCGAATTGCTTCAGAGAGCTTCCAAGCCCGGGTCTCTAGTTTGCGAGAATCTGATTGGCAAAGCATGAAACCCAATTTTTTCGTCATTTTTCCAAAGAAAACACTGGAGCGTTTCCCCAACACATTTCTCACGAGTTTTTATCTGCCGGCAGAGCAAAAAGCGCTGTTAAATGAACTGATAACCGCTTTCCCCACGGTCACCATTATTGAGCTTGATATTGTCATTGCGGAAATTCGCACCATCATTGACAGGGTAGGCCAAGCTATCGAGTTGGTGTTGGCGGTCATTTTGTTGGCGGGGAGCTTGGTGCTGATTGCGGGTGTTCAGGCGAGTGTCGATATTCGTTTGCGCGAAAGTGCACTTTTAAGAGCGCTGGGGGCTAAAAAAAGTTTGTTGTTGGGTGCACTGCTCATAGAATTTTCCACCCTGGGAGCGTTTGCAGGTTTGCTCGCTGTGTTGGGGGCTGAAATGGCTGCCTGGGCACTGCAGACTCAAGCCCTTGACCTCACGTATCAGGCGAGTCCTTGGCTGTGGCCCTGGAGTATTTTAGCGGGTGTGATTCTTATAGGTGGGCTAGGAGTCTTGAGCTGCCGCAAAGCGGTGGTGGTTCCACCGCTGGTTGTATTGCGGGAGCTGTAGCAGGGTTTATCCCAATAGATGTGCGACGGCATCTCGCTCATCTGACAGTTCCTTGGCGGTTGCGTCCATCTTCGATCGACTGAATTCACCGATATCAACGCCCTGCACGATGGACCAGTCGCCATCGGTACAGCGACAGGGGAACGAGTAGATAAGTCCTTGGGGGATTCCGTAGGAACCGTCTGAATAGACACCCATCGAGACCCAGTCGTCATCTTCAGTGCCCAATGCCCAGCTGCGCATATGGTCGATGGCAGCGTTGGCCGCAGAGGCCGCAGAGGAGGCGCCCCGTGCTTCAATAATGGCAGCGCCTCGCTGTTGTACCGTGGGAATAAAACTGTCTTCGTACCAAGCCTGATCGATGAGATCGATGGCTTTTTCATTCTTGACCCTGGCGTTGAACAGGTCGGGGTACTGCGTTGCCGAGTGATTCCCCCAGATTGTCATGCAAGTGACGTCATTAACGGTGGCGCCCGTTTTTTGTGCAATCTGTGTCGCGGCGCGGTTGTGATCGAGGCGCGTCATGGCGGTAAAGTTGCGCGGATCCAAATCAGGTGCATTGCGCTGTGTGATCAAAGCATTAGTGTTAGCGGGATTGCCAACCACCAAGACCTTGGCAGTGCGCGAAGCGTGATCATTCAGTGCTTTGCCTTGCACGGAAAAAATAGCGGCATTAGCTTCAAGCAGGTCTTTACGCTCCATGCCGGGTCCACGGGGTCTAGCGCCCACCAGCAGGGCGTAATCGGTATCTTTGAAGCCTACGTTGGGATCGTCAGTGCACACAACACCTGCCAATAACGGAAAGGCGCAGTCGTCTAACTCCATGCGCACACCCTCCAGCGCGGTCATTGCTGGGGTGATATCGAGCAACTGTAGAATTACGGGTTGGTCGTCGCCCAGCATGGCGCCAGAGGCAATGCGGAATAAAAGGGCATAACCAATTTGGCCTGCGGCGCCAGTAACCGTAACGCGAACGGGAGCTTTCATAATGATGGTCCTCAGTGGAGAGCGGAGTGCTTGGCAGGGTCTAGGGGTTTTCCCTCGACAACATCTGCTGCGGGCGCGATTTTCCGGTGCTGACAACAAAAACTCAAGTCGTAACCGAATCTAAACAAATTTTATGTGTGTATTTGGACCCAAAAGCAGCCTTTCTATATGATCGACGCTTCTTTCGACCGGTGTATGGCCATGTCAGAACCCGCCAGAGACAAATTTATGCAGGATGTGAGCCCCGCCAACAGCCATTCTTTAAAAGATACGCGCAGGCAGGACTATTCCTTCAATAAGCTGCACAAGCGTCTGCGGCGCAACGTCGGGAAGGCAATTGCCGATTTTGCCATGATCGAGGAGGGCGACCGTATTATGGTATGCCTGTCCGGTGGCAAAGATTCTTATGCCATGCTCGACATCTTATTGAGCCTTAGGGACCGTGCTCCCATTGACTTCGAATTGATTGCGGTCAATTTGGACCAAAAGCAGCCAGACTTTCCCGAAGAGGTACTTCCCAAGTATTTAGAAGAGCTGGGTGTTCCCTATTATATTTTGGAGCGAGACACCTACAGTGTCGTGAAATCTGTCATTCCAGAGGGTAAAACAACCTGTGGGCTTTGTTCGAGATTGCGACGGGGCACCCTGTATGGGTTTGCCGAGCAGATTGGCGCTAGCAAGATCGCCTTAGGCCATCACCGTGATGATATTGTTGAGACATTATTTTTAAACCTGTTCTTTGCTGGAAAGCTCAAAGCGATGCCGCCAAAACTGCTTAGCGACGACCGCAAGAATGTGGTTATTCGGCCCATGGCGTATTGTAAGGAAGCGGATATTGCCACATATGCGCAAGCTAAGGCCTTTCCGATCATTCCCTGTAATCTATGTGGTTCTCAAACCAACCTTCAGCGGCAAGAAATTAAACACATGTTGCAGGGCTGGGAAGGGCAATACCCTGGGCGTATTGAAACAATCTTCAAGGCGTTAAGCAGCGTTTCTCCCTCTCAGCTTGCTGATAAAAATTTGTTTAATTTCAAGGATTTAAAGATAGAAATTGATAAAGAGATTCATCTTCCTGAGTTGAAGGTTGTACAGTTATGAGGGTTTTCGGTTAAGTGCTCGAAGATCTGCTAAGGCTTGAGGCCGTTGATTTAGACCGCGGAGCGCGTCGTTTACTTTCCGGGGTGTCTTTTGCGGTGCGTCCAGGCGAGTGCTGGCAAATGCTCGGGAGTAACGGTAGTGGTAAAACGAGCCTCATGCGGGCTATTTCTGGCTTAACTCGTTTGGGTCTGGAGGGACAGCGTTCCTGTACGGAGAGCGTCTTGTACCAAGGACACCTTCCGGGACTGAAACCGTTATTGAGTTGTACGGAAAATCTCCGCTGGCATGGCAGCGGCCGAGTTACTGATAACGCTGAAAAAATTGCTGCAGCATTAAAGCAGGTGGGACTTGAGGGGTATGAAAATACGCTGATTTGCCAGTTGTCTGCGGGACAGCAGCGTCGTGTTGGCCTCGCTCGCCTGTGGCTGTCGGAGGCGCAATTGTGGCTGCTCGATGAGCCCTTTACCGCGATTGACGTTGACGGAACGGCAATACTTGAGGCGCAAATGCAGCGTCATTGTGCCGGCGGTGGCGCGGTGGTGTTTACCAGTCATCAACCGACGCGCATGGCCGAGCTAAAAGTGCTGGACCTCGATCAATATGCTGCCTGAATTGGGCACATTTTTACGCTTTCAGGCGCAGCGCCATCTGCAGGCTGCCCTTCGGCGCCCCAGCGATATTGTTGGACCCTTAATCTTTTTTCTCATGGTAATTACGCTTTTTCCTATAGGGCTGGGGCCCGATCCCAAAATATTGGCGTCGCTGGCACCTGGCATCCTTTGGGTTGTGGCACTACTGTCCAGCCTGGTGGTGAGTGGTCGATTGTTTCAGTCAGATTATGAAGATGGAACCTTAGAGCAGTTGGCGCTATCTCCCCATCCTTTAGCGATATCAGCGATGGTTGAGGTGTTTTGTCACTGGTTGCTGAGCGGGATTTTACTCGCCCTGGCGTCGCCAGTCTTTGCTGCTCTGTTAAACATGCCGAGTCAGGCTATTCCAGTGTTGATGGGGAGCCTGGTTTTAGGCACCTTGTGCCTGTCCCTCATTGGCGCCGTGGCCGCATCACTCACTGTCGCACTGCGGCGTGGCGGGGTGCTTTTGTCGTTACTGTCAATTCCTCTTACTGTACCGGTATTGATTTTCGGCACCGCAGCCGTGCGGGAGGCCGCGTTGGGCTACGACCCGTACTCATGGTTGGCCTTATTGGGTGCTTTAGCGGCAGCGGGCTGTGTTTTGGCACCATTAGCCATTGCGGCTGGGCTCCGTATTTCGCTAGAAGCCTAGTGACAGTGTTTTTGAACAGGAACGGGATATAATCACAGCATGTGGTCAATTGTGCACAAAATGGGCTCGCCTCCCTGGTTTTACCGTTTCGCTAACGGCGCTATCGCATGGTTATTGCCCATCGTGCTGTTGGCACTAATCGTGGGCTGTATCTGGGGTTTGCTTATCGCCCCCCCTGACTATCGTCAGGGCAATAGCTATCGGATTATTTTTATTCACGTGCCTGCGGCGGTCGTTGCACTGGCCGGCTATTACGTCATGGCAACGGCGGGACTGATGAGCCTTGTCTGGAAAATAAAAATGGCAGACACCGCAATGCGCGCCTTGGCGCCCGTGGGAGCAGCCTTAACATTTGTGGCCCTGGTGACCGGATCTATCTGGGGGAAGCCGACCTGGGGAGCTTGGTGGGTCTGGGATGCTCGAATCACATCCATGCTGATATTATTATTTCTTTATTTAGGGGTAATGGCCCTCGCTGAGGCCTTTGACAACAAGGTAGCGGCCGCCAAGGCCTGCGCCGTGCTATCTCTCGTCGGTACGGTCAATATTCCTATTATCTATAAGTCAGTCGATTGGTGGTACAGCTTGCATCAACCCGCTTCTATTAAGTTTACGGGGGAGAGTGCTATCGACGCTTCAATGCTGTATCCCTTGCTCCTGATGATTGTCGCTTTTTACGGCCTATTTGCATTGACGGTGTTACTGCGGATGCGGACCGAGTTGCTGATAACCTATCGCCAGTCTGCCTGGCTGCGATCGGAGTTGTCGTAATGTATTTTCAAACATGGTCTGCAGTTTGGCAGATGGATGGGCACGGCCCCTATGTTTGGGGCGCCTACAGCCTAACGCTATTGGTGATTATTGCCTTGGTAGCTATTCCTTTGGTCCGCGCTCGCAATCTCACCCAAGAGATTCGCAATGACGAGCGCCGGCGTGCTGTAGCAGCTGAAGCCTCGGGAGAAAATCATGCATCCAAAACGTAAGCAGCGACTGATTATTGCACTCTGCATTGTTGCCTTTTCCAGCACCGCCATTGGGTTGGTCAGCTATGCGTTGCGGGGCAATATAAATCTGTTCTATCCCCCCGCTGATGTCGCTGCGGGTAAAGCGCCTACCGATAGAGCGATAAGGGTGGGCGGCATGGTGGTTGAGGGCAGCATAAAACGTTCTGAGACAGATCTCACTACTATGTTCTTGGTAACAGACTACGATGGCGTTGTGGAAGTGAGCTACACAGGCATTTTACCCGACCTGTTTGCCGAGGGTGAGGGCGTAGTGGCTTCGGGCAGCCTAGATTCAAACGGTCGGTTTATGGCGACAGAGGTGCTGGCGAAACATGACGAGAACTACATGCCGCCAGAGGTCGCGGCCGCCCTTGAGGGTAAAAAGCCCGGTACCGGGGCCTATAATTTAAGGGAGGGCGGTTAATGCTTGCTGAGCTAGGTCATTTTGCGCTGATTATTGCGTTTGTACTCGCCTGCCTTCAGGGAGTATTGCCTCTGATCGGGGCATGGCGTGGGCACTCTGGCAGCATGTTATTGGCACCACCCCTGGCGGTAGGGGTTTTTGTTTTCTTGCTGATTGCTTTTGCCATTTTGACGACCACTTTTCTGCAAGATGACTTTTCGGTGAAGGTGGTTGCCTCTAACTCCAATAGCTTCATGCCCGATATCTACAAGTTCTCTGCGGTATGGGGCAATCACGAAGGTTCGCTCTTGCTTTGGGTGCTGATTCTGTCTGGCTGGATGGTAGCGGTAGCGCAGTTCAGCCGAGGGTTGCCGCTTCTGGTTCTGGCGCGGGTGCTGGGTGTCATGGGCTTGGTGGCAGTGGGTTTCATCGCTTTTTCATTACTGACATCAAACCCCTTCGAGCGGCTGTTGCCGGGAATACCCGCAGAGGGTCAGGACCTCAACCCATTGCTGCAAGATCCGGGGCTTATTATTCATCCACCCCTGCTGTACATGGGTTATGTCGGGTTTTCTGTGCCTTTTGCCTTTGCCATTGCGGCGTTAATGGGCGGCCGCTTAGACGCGGCATGGGCACGGTGGTCTCGTCCGTGGACCAATGTGGCCTGGGGCTTTCTCTCCCTGGGCATCATGTTGGGGAGCTGGTGGGCTTATTACGAATTGGGCTGGGGAGGCTGGTGGTTTTGGGATCCTGTTGAAAACGCCTCTTTCATGCCTTGGTTGGTGGGTACTGCACTGGTTCACTCGCTTGCAGTGACTGAAAAGCGCGGTTTGTTTGCGTCCTGGACGGTGCTTTTGGCGATAGCCGCTTTTTCTTTATCTCTGTTGGGAACCTTCTTGGTGCGCTCCGGAGTGCTTACCTCCGTTCACGCATTTGCTGCTGACCCAGACAGAGGATTGTTTATTCTGATTTTCCTGGCACTGGTGATTGGTGGCTCTCTGGTTCTTTATGCCTTACGAGCGCCTACGGTTGCCAGCCGGGTGCAGTACAAGGCCTTCTCTCGAGAGGCCCTGCTGCTGGCCAACAACTTTATCTTTGTCATTTCAGCGACCACGGTGCTGTTAGGTACGCTCTTTCCTTTGGTGATGGACGCCTTGGGGCAGGGAAAGTATTCTGTGGGCCCGCCGTATTTTAATGCGGTTTTTGTTCCACTCATGGCGTTGCTGGTGCCCTTTATGGGCATAGGCCCCGTGAGTCGCTGGAAAGAAGACTCACCTTCGCGTTGGCGCCAGGAACTGCTGATTCCCGCCGCTGTGGTGGCTCTGTGTGCCGTTGTGCTGCCGACCTTGGCCCTTGGTTTTAACGTATGGGTGGCTTTGGCCGTTTTATTTTCGGGCTGGCTGTTAGCCGGTCTGCTGCGCGACTTTATAGGGCGAACACGCTCGGCTGCAGGTTTGGTGAGTAAATGGCGACGATTGACGCCCAGCTATTTGGGCATGTTGTTGGCTCACGCGGGGTTTGCCGCAATGATCATCGGTGTAACAGTGGTGAGCCAACACAATGTCGAGAAAGATTTGCGCATGCTGCCGGGTGACATTGAAGAAGTGGCAGGCTATCGCTTTGAGTTCGTTGCTGTGAGCCGTGTTGCTGGGCCTAATTACGATGCCGATCAGGCTGATTTTCGTGTATTCAAAGACAATAACCTAGTGGCAGAACTATCTCCCCAGAAACGGCGCTACCGCGCAAGTGGTCAGGTTATGACAGAGGCAGCCATTGATTCGGGGGTATTTAGGGATTTGTTTATTGCTATGGGCGAGCCTGTAGGCGAGGCTGCGTGGGCTATTCGCCTGCAGTACAAGCCTATGATTCGTTGGATTTGGTTTGGGGCTCTGATGATAGGTTTTGGCGCGATCACCACTGCTTTTGACCGTCGTTACCGGTTGAGAGAGCGACGCTTGGATACGGCCAAAAATAGCACGACGCTTGCTAGCTCAGCTCATGCCAAGGCTTAGACTATGGCTGCCACTTGCAGCTTTTATTCTTTTGAGCCTGCTCCTGTTCAAAGGACTGTCCCTTGACCCGACTTCTCTACCCTCTGCGCTGGTGGGGAAGGCCTTGCCTGAATTCGAGCTGCAAGAATTGCATTCGTCGGAAGTCTTGTCCCGGCAAGATATTATCGGTGAACCGATGCTGGTTAATATTTGGGCGACTTGGTGTTATTCCTGCCGGGTAGAGCACCCCTATCTATTAGAGTTGGCGGCTAGTGGTGTCAGAATCGTTGGTCTCAACTACAAGGATGAGAGTGTTAAGGCGGTTACTTGGCTTGAAGATTTGGGTGATCCCTACGCCCTGACCCTGGCAGATACTGAAGGCATGCTGGGGTTAGATATGGGCGTTTATGGCGCGCCCGAGACTTACGTGGTTGATGCTCAGGGTGTTGTTCGGTACCGCCACGTAGGGGTTGTCGATGAGCAGGTATGGCAGTCGCTACTTGCCCAGTGGTTTCCTCAAGGGCAAAGTGAAGGTGTGTTGCAGTGAGTGATAACAGTTTGAGAGTTCATTGGTTAGCCGTTGTAGCCGTTGCCAGCCTCTGCGCCGTGGTAATGACTGCTCATGCGGTTATCGAGACCTATGAGTTTTCCGATAGCACATTAGAGCGTCGTTACCACAGTCTCAGCGATGAGCTGCGCTGTCCCAAGTGCCAAAACCAAACGATTGCTGACTCCAATGCTCCGATTGCCAAAGACCTGAGATTTCTTCTCCATGAGCAGTTGGAGTCTGGGGCGAGTGACGATGAAATATTGAGCTTCATGGTCGCGCGCTACGGAGAATTCGTCCGCTATCGTCCAGGTCTAGACAGCAATACAGCCTTATTGTGGTACGGCCCATTGATCTTGACCTTGGTGACCTTGGGCGCCTTGGCTTGGCATCTTCGAGGCAGACAGCATGTGGCTGCGCCCCTTGAGCCAAGCGAAGAAGAGCGGCAGGCACTGCGCACTCGATTGATTGAGCCCGATAGCGATCAAGAGCGGCCATTGTGACGGCTTTTTATGCGGCAATGTCGCTACTCACGGCGCTGGCCATAGGTCTGCTGCTGGTGCCCCGTTGGCAGCAGCGTCGCTGGCAGGGCGAGTCGAATTTAGATTGGCTCGCGCTTCGCCAAGGTGAGCTGAGTGACGTGGTGGGCGAGGATCGAGAGGCCCTCAGTCGTGACGCCGAGCTGCGTATATTGGATGAATCCTCCGGTGCCGAAAGTGAGCAGGTCCTGCCGAATAGTGGCACCTTTGCGGGCGGTCGACGCGGCGTGTTATTGCTGATCGCTGTCGTCGTGATTGCCCCGATATTGCTCTATTTCAATCTTGGCGCTATTGAAGATGTGCGCATTGCCGACGCCTTGGAGGGCATGCAAGACGCATCACCTGCAGAGGTGCAAAGGCTTCTCAGTGATATTGAGGAACGATCAGCGGCAAAGCCGGGCAACGTAGAGTATCTGTCGCTGCTGGGCGAGTACTACACCGCACAAAATGCCCATGTTCGGGCCTTAGAGATTTATGAGCAATTGCTGCTTGAGTTTCCCGAGAGTGCAGAGCTACTCGCTAGAGCCGCGCAAGCTGAGTATTTAAAGGGTGAACGCCAGCTTACGGAGCGAGCGCGGCGCAGGGCTGAGGCGGCATTGGCGATCAACCCTGAACAACGCAGCGCCTTAGGGACTTTGGGCATGGCGGCCTTTGAGGCGGGACAATACGCGCAAGCGTTACAGTATTGGGAGCAGCTATTGGCTTTTGAGGCACCGGGAACCCCCGGCTACCAAATGTTAACGACCATTATTGCGGAGGCGCGAACCCGAGGGGGCCTCGCCGACGCCCCTGCAGTATTGGCCATAGAGGCCGAACCTAGCCTGAGTGTCGGTGTGACGGTAACAGTGGCAATGCCGGAAGGGGTAACCGCTCAAGGCACGGTGTTTGTGATAGCCCGTCCCAGTGGTGGCGCACAACGCATGCCCACAGCGGCGGTTCGGCGAAGTGCCAGCGAACTGCCATTTTCGGTTCGTCTCGATGATACCTCGTCTATGGCAGGTCAAAAAATATCGGCCCTGAGTCTGATCGATGTCGAGGTACAGCTGTCTGAAACCGGACAGCCGGGTCGGGCTAACGCGAGTTGGCTGGCGAATGCCGCCAACATTGAGCCAACAGAGGACGCCAAAATACAACTCGTTCTCGAGGTGGCTGCCCCCCAGTGATGAAATCGTGAACTGGTCCTAAGGCTAGATATAGTGTTAACAGGCTGTAGGGTATACACTACATATTGTGTCGTCAGGGGTGCAGCCTGACGTTTTTCAATAGGTAGGTACATGCGTCTCAAATCCATCAAGCTGGCTGGTTTTAAATCGTTTGTTGACCCAACAACGGTCAATTTTCCAAGCAACATGTGCTCCGTGGTCGGGCCAAATGGTTGTGGAAAATCCAATATTATCGACGCTGTCAGGTGGGTTTTGGGTGAGAGCTCGGCCAAGAACCTCCGCGGCGAGGCGATGACCGACGTTATCTTTAACGGAACAACCCAACGTCAGCCCGTGGGACAAGCCTCTATTGAGCTAATCTTTGATAATACTTCCGGAAAGCTGGTGGGTGAGTATGCATCCTATGCGGAAATATCGGTGCGTCGGGTTGTGGGTCGTGAGGGTACCTCTGAGTACTGGTTAAACGGTGCTAAATGCCGTCGCCGAGATATTACGGATCTATTTTTGGGTACCGGCCTAGGCCCTAGAAGTTATGCCATTATCGAGCAGGGCATGATTTCACGGTTGATTGAGTCTAAGCCCGAAGAACTGAGAATTTTTATTGAAGAGGCGGCAGGAATCTCGAAGTATAAAGAGCGTCGTCGTGAAACTGAAAGCCGCATGCGGCGGACTCTGGAAAACTTGGAACGCCTCGCTGATCTGCGTGAAGAATTAGAGCGCAACCTGCAGCATTTGTTGCGCCAGTCTCAGGCTGCTGAGAAGTATGCAGAGTTCCGCGCCGAGGAGCGTGAGCTAAAATCGCAGCTTCTCGGTTTGCAGTGGCGTGAGCACCAGAAAAACAGTCAGGATAGCCAGCAAGCCCTAACCAATCTTGATATTAAACAGGAGGCTGAGCGCGCAGAGTTTGAGCGCGTGGGCGCCGATATCGAGGGCACTCGGGTTGCGCTTGCTGAAGCCACCGATGCATTTAATACCGTGCAGGCCGACTACTATTCCGTGGGTGGTGAGGTCACGCGAGTTGAGCAGGCGTTAAAATACGAGCAGGAGCGGCGTGCCACTATCGAATCTGATTTACTGCAGACCCGCGATGGCCTGCAAGAGTCGAAAGGGCACCTCAATGCAGATACCGAACGTCTGGCCATCTGGCGTTCAGAGCTAGATTCACTGCGGCCTGATTTATCGGAGCAGAGAGCCGCAGCAGAGGCTGCTGCGGGCGTTTCGGCCTCCGCAGAGGAGGCGATGAGCCATTGGCAAAATCGTTGGGATGAGTTTAATCAAAAGGCGGCGGGGCCTAAGCAAGCTTCCGAGGTGCAGCAGAGTCGTATTGTTTATTTAGAGCAGGTACTACAAAGGATTCATGAGCGCGGTGGCAAATTACGCAAAGAACTCGAAGCCCTAGCCAGCGAAGATGTTGATAAAGAACTCCCCGAGTTGGAAGCGCAAATTCGCGCTGGCGAAGATGCCGTTAAAGCCCAAGAGGAGGCATTACTGCAGCTCGATGCCGAGGTGGCAGCGCAGCGGGAAAATATCGAGCGCTCACGTGATGAGCAAGACCAGGTTCGGGCACGTCTTCAGCAGCTCAAGGGACAGGAAGCATCACTTCAGGCCCTTCAGGATGCAGCACTTGCGGAAGGCGATGTCTCAGCAACCCAGCAATGGCTCGCTGATCTCGGATTGGATAATAGCGGCAGCGTGTACGAGGCCCTGCAGGTACAGGACCAATGGACCATGGCTGTGGAGTCTGTGCTGGCTGCGAGGCTGACAGGGGTCTGCACTCAAAGTTTCTCTCAAGTCCAAGCGGCCTTTGATACGGCACCGGCTGGGGCCAGTATTTTATCTGCAGGAGAGGTGGGTTCGGGCATTCCGGGCACTTTGGCTGAGAAGGTAAGAGGTCCGGCATCGGTTTTGGCGGTGCTCGCTGGTGTTCATATCGCTGATGATTTGGCCCGCGCCCGAAGCTTATTAGCGTCGCTGCCTGAGACCGCGTCGGTTATCACGCCACAGGGCGATTGGCTGGGCTATGGTTGGGCCTCTAAACCTTCAAAAAGCGATGCGGGGCAGGGCATTATATTGCGCAAAGCGTCCCTCGATAGTGTTACTACAGAGATGCGCGAGCACGAGACCTCTCTGCAAACCATTAATGCAACTCTAGAAACATTGAAGGAATCACGACGCAGCCATGAAGACCAGCGCAGAGCGGGTGAAGCAACGCTCAAGACCCATGTGCAGGAGCAGGCTACAAAAGTCACTGAGCGTGGTGCCAGGGTGGCTGCAGCGGCGCAGGCGCGACAGCGAATCGAGCAGCTTCAGGCGGATTTAGCTGACTCAGGATCTCAGTTTGAAGCCGAGCAGGCTTCTCTGGCTGCAGCGAGGTCGGAGCTACAATCGGCCATTGAACAAATGGCCCTTGACGGTGATCAGCGCGCCGCTTTGAGCGAAGAACGCGAACAGCTCAATAGCCAACTGCAACGTGCGCGCGAGAGCGCTAGAGAAGCTCGAGACAGCGCCCATCGCACCGACGTCCGAGTGCAGAGTTTAGATGGCCAGGTAGCGACAGTCGCCGGCTCTATTGATCGTCTCGAACAGCAGGTAGAGCAATTACAGAGCCGGGTAAGAGACCTCACGGAGCAGCTGCCTGTAGGGGACAACCCCGATGCCGAACTGCAGTCTGAGTTAGAGACTTTGTTGGCACAGCGGGTCGACGCGGAAGCCGCACTCACGGCGGCCAGACAACGGGTGTCTGATAACGATCACGCTTTGAGAGAGCAGGAAAAGCTCAAGTTGGCTGCAGAGCATCGGCTTCAGGCAATTTACACTGAACTTGAGTCAGGCCGATTACAACAGGCTGAGCGAAACGTCAGAATCGAAAATCTTGAGGGACTGTTAAGAGAGCTTGAAGTGAGCCCTCTTGATGTTGTGCAGCAGCTACCCGATGAGGCCTCTGAGCCCGAATGGCAGGTAAAGGTCGAGCGGGTGGCCGCGCGAATTGCGCGCTTGGGCCCCATCAATTTGGCGGCTATTGATGAGTATGCCAAAGCATCCGAGCGCAAGACCTACCTTGATGCTCAAGACGCCGATCTCCAGGAGGCGTTACAAACTCTCGAGGGCGCTATTCGCAAAATCGATAAAGAGACTCGGAGTCGCTTTAAAGAGACATTTGAACAAATCAATTCAGGCTTTGCCGAACTGTTCCCCAGAGTCTTTGGTGGTGGAACTGCTAACCTTGAGATGACCGGCGATGACCTGCTCGATACGGGTGTCGCTATTATGGCGAGACCGCCTGGCAAGAAAAATAGCACGATCCACCTGTTGTCAGGTGGCGAAAAAGCGATGACCGCGATTGCTTTAGTATTCTCAATATTTCAACTTAATCCAGCGCCGTTTTGTATGCTCGATGAGGTTGATGCCCCCCTTGATGATGCCAACGTTGGGCGCTATGCCCGCATGGTCAAAGAGATGTCGGAGCGGGTTCAGTTCATTTTCATTACCCACAACAAAATCACCATGGAAGCCGCGAATCATTTGATGGGCGTCACAATGCACGAGCCCGGAGTTTCGCGTTTGGTAACCGTGGATATCGAGGAAGCGGCGCAGCTCGCAGCCAGTTAACGCCAGCAAGGGAGAACGGCGATGGATCTTATGATTCGGAACTGGATGATCATCATAGGCTTTTGCCTGATCATGGTGGTGCTATTAGATGCGCTCAGGCGAGTATTTAAAGATCGTCGCGAAGAAGTGCGCCTCAACGCAAAGATTTCCAGACGTGATGTGGAGGACCTAGACGACGATGAATCTTTCAACCTGCTAACCGAGCTGCCTAATGGCGGCGCGCGCATCGTGGGTCGCGGCGATCTGCGGCCGGCGTCCGATGGGGAGGATGATGCGGGCGAAGTCTCGAGTTTGGAAGAACCGCTGTCATCGAGCAGCGCTTCGTTTTCTGAGCCGCCTGTTCCAGCCGATACAGAGGCCAGCGCTGTCCTGTCACCAGAACAGCCTTCGGAGCCAGAGCCAAGCCCGGAGCCAGAGCTAACAGCAGAGCCGGCGTCAATCTCAGAGCCAGAATTACCGTCATTTTCAGCCACCGACGATGAAGAATTGATGGTGACAGCGCCGGTCGAGCAACCCAGCGAGACCATACCTCAGGAAGAGGCGCCAGCCGTAGAAACGATGGATTGGCTGGAGGGACTGGAAGTGCCCGAAGCTGAGCCCGAACCTGAGGCTCGGTTGCCCCGGGCGCTTGATCCCCATGTGTTTGTTTTAAACGTCATGTCGCGATCGGAAGTTGGGTTTGCTGGTTCAGATATATTGGGCGTGTTACTCGCCTGCGATTTGCGTTTCGGTGACATGGATTTTTTCCACCGGCATGAGCATCGGGCAGGGCGGGGTCCGATTCAGTTCAGCGTTTGTAACATGCTGAAACCTGGCGTTTTCAATATCGATGATATGGGCTCTCTGCACACTCGAGGTCTCATGTTTTTTATTACGTTGCCGGGTCCTGAAGATATGCTCAAAGCCTTTGACTACATGCATGAAACTGCCAAGGCGGTTGCCAAAAATTTGGACGGCTATTTACTTGATGAAACCCGTAGCGGGGTAACACGGCAGAGTATTGAACACATGCGTCAACAAATCCGAGAATTAGAGCGTCGGGTTGCCCTGCAGAATCGGCGTTGAGACGATATGTCCGAACTGGATCCCCACAATGAGGTGAAAAGGTTGCGGGACCTTCTGCAACGTTGGGGTGTTGAGTATTACCAGAACGATGCCCCCACCGTCAGTGATAGTGAATTTGACAGAACTCTCCTTGCGCTGCGCGAACTTGAGGAGGCGCATCCTCAGCTTGTGGCCGTCGACTCACCGACCCAACGAGTGGGTGCCGCACCGTTGGAGGGGTTTGCTTCGGTTGTGCATCGATTGCCAATGCTGTCCCTCGACAATGCCTTCAGTGCCGGGGATTTACTCGACTTTGATCGTCGCGTGCGGGAGCGCCTAGATGGCTCAATAGTGCGCTATGCCTGTGAGCCAAAGCTGGATGGCATCGCGGTCAGTATCGTGTGGCAGGATGGCCAAATCATGCTGGCAGCAACTCGAGGTGATGGGCGCACCGGAGAAAACATTACCCAGAACGTACGCACGATAGAGTCGGTGCCGCTGCGTTTATTGGGAGCGGATGTTCCCAGCTATCTTGAGGTTCGTGGCGAGATCTTCATGCCTCGGGAGGGTTTTGAGGCTTTTAATGCCCGTGCTCGCCGTGATGGGGATAAACCTTTTGTGAACCCACGTAATGCAGCTGCGGGCAGTCTGCGCCAACTTGACTCTAGTATCACACGGCGTCGCCCACTTGAGTTTTGTGCCTATGGCTTGGGGTATATCGAAGGTATGACCGAGGGGTTTCAGAGCCACACGGAAGCGATGGCACAATTGGGGACATGGGGTATTCCCATATCAGCCCACGCTCGCTCTGTGGAAGGCATTGACGCCTGTGAGCGTTATTATAACGAGCTCTCTCAGATTCGTGAAAATTTAGGGTTCGATATCGATGGCATTGTTTTCAAGGTGGATGTCTTTGCAGAGCAGGAGCGTCTAGGTTTTGTGTCCCGAGCACCGCGGTGGGCCATCGCTAGAAAATTCCCCGCTCAGGAAGAAATGACGGTGGTTTTGGGCGTTGAATTTCAGGTTGGAAGGACGGGGGCTGTGACCCCCGTTGCGAGGTTGGCGCCTGTTTTTGTAGGTGGCGTTACCGTTTCCAATGCGACCCTCCACAATGCAGATGAAATCGCGAGGCTAGGGCTGAAAGTCGGAGACACGGTGATTGTGCGCAGAGCGGGGGATGTGATTCCTCAGGTCGCAGCCGTAGTGACGGATCGGCGGCCGGCCCAGGTCGAGAATGTTATTTTCCCTGATCGCTGTCCAGCCTGTAATAGTGCGCTGGTGCGAGAGCCCGGTGAAGCTGCGTGGCGCTGTGATGCCGGGCCTGCCTGCTCAGCCCAACGTCGCGCTGCGATCGAACACTTTGTGTCCCGTCGCGCCATGGATATTGACGGCTGCGGGGAGAAAATTGTTGATCAGCTGGTGGAGTTGGGACTGATTGAAACTGCAAGCGATCTCTATGAATTAACTCATGACACCCTCGCTGGACTAGAGCGCATGGGCGAAAAGTCGGCTAGAAATTTACAAGCCGCCATTGAAGAGAGCAAAAAGACGACGCTATCGCGCTTCATCTACGCTTTGGGTATCCGTGAGGTGGGCGAAACGACAGCCCGTCAATTGGCGGAATATTATGGTGCATTGGACCCGCTATACACGGCCACGGTGGAACAGTTGCAGGAAGTTGAAGACGTGGGCCCGATTGTGGCCGGGCACTTACAGCGATTCTTCGCGGATTCAGCGAAGCAACAAATGATCAATAGGCTTTTAGATCTCGGTGTGCACTGGCCCACCCCAGAGGTTCAGGGCGGTGACCTGCCGCTTTCGGGGCAGATCTGGGTGGTCACGGGTAAATTAGAGGAAATGGGCCGTGATCAAGCTGAAGCGAGCCTCCGGGCCTTGGGGGCTAAAGTCTCATCTAGCGTTAGCGGCAAAACAACCTGTGTCGTGGCGGGGCCTGGTGCTGGCTCAAAATTAAAGAAGGCCCAATCCTTGAGTGTCTCGGTTATTAATGAGGCAGAATTTATGGCTCAGCTCGAAGAGTGGCAAAATTGATGAAATACCCCTTTTATAGGCTGACGATTGTGGCGTTAATTTGCGCTTTCATGTCGGCGTGCGCAACGTCACCTCCCAGTGATGTTAACGATGTCTGTGAGATTTTTCGGGAAAAGTCGGGCTGGTATAAAGATGCCAAAAAATCTCGCGCGCGCTGGGATGCTCCGATTTCAGTGATGATGGCGATCATGCATCAGGAATCAAGGTTTGTGGCTACAGCTAAGCCACCGCGACAAAAAATTTGGGGCATTATTCCCGGCCCTAGACCCTCCGATGCCTACGGCTACTCCCAGGCTAAGGATGCAACCTGGGAGTGGTACGAGAGAAGCTCGGGTCGCTATGGAGCCGACCGGGATGATTTCGGTGATGCGATTGACTTTATTGGCTGGTATAACGACATGAGTTACCGCCAGAATGGCATCGCAAAAGACGATACATTCAGGCTTTACCTTGCCTATCACGAAGGGCACGGCGGCTTTAAGAAGAATACCTACCGTAATAAGCAGTGGTTGGTCGATGTGGCAAGGAAAGTCGATAAGCGGGCAAATACCTACAATGCACAGCTTAAAGGCTGCGTTAAGAGCCTTGAAGATGAAAAATGGTGGGATTTTTTCTAAGTCTCAAGATGCAGAAGATTTCATGGCTGTAATATTACGGTCACAAAATTGCCGTGTAATAGCGCGCAGGAGTTTTCTTGGATACCAAGGCTGACCATGCATAAAGTTCTGATTGTCGATGATGAGCTGGCGATTCGCGATATGCTGCGCCTGGCACTAGAAACAGCAGGCTATGAATGTCTTGAAGCGGAGACAATAGACACCGCCTACCATCAAATTATTGATGATCGCCCCGACATTATTCTCTTGGATTGGATGTTGCCTGGGGGCAGCGGCATTGAGCTTTTGCGGCGTATCAAGCGCGCTGAAATCACGGAAGATTTGCCCGTGATTATGCTGACGGCAAAGGCTGCCGAACACAATGTCATTCAAGGTCTCGATGTGGGTGCCGATGATTACATCACCAAGCCCTTTGCACTCAAAGAGTTGCTAGCGAGGATTAAAGCCTTGCTGCGTCGTGCAAAGGGTTCAGATGATCATAATTTGTTGGTGGTTAAGGAACTCAAAATAGACGTAGATAGTCGCCGGGCATTTATCGGCGATCAGGCACTCAGTCTGGGCCCTACAGAGTTTAATTTACTGTTGTTTTTTATGTCGCACCCTGAGCGTGCTTACACTCGAAGTCAGCTCTTAGACCGGGTTTGGGGCGCTAATATTTATGTCGAAGAGCGAACGGTCGACGTGCATATTCGTCGACTGCGTGCAGCATTAGAGACGCCGACCGACGACTACAGCCGGCTCATTCAGACCGTTCGTGGCACCGGTTATCGTTTTTCTGAGCAAGGACTGTAGCGCGGGTGGCTTCAGCAAAAACTTTTCGGCGAGAGGTTTATTCGGTCGCCGCCATTTCAGTGGCGGGGATGACTATGGGTGTCATCTTCAACCGCCCAGGATGGGGGCTTGCGCTGGGTTTTGCGGTCATTCTTTCGCTATGGTCTTATCAGCTTCTGCGAGTGCGCCGCTGGATGCTGGATCCAGCAGTAGAGCCCCCCAAGGCAGGCGGTGTTTGGGGGCTGTTTCTCGACAATTTATATGCGCTCCAGAGTCGAAATCG
>OBPT01000185.1_pt1 | contig 19862 bp, 19 predicted proteins | sample 1534671 | NCBI WGS metagenome assembly OBPT01 (sample SAMEA3275494, study PRJEB22092) | marine metagenome | biome: ENVO:00000447 marine biome; feature: ENVO:00002042 Surface water; material: ENVO:00002010 seawater | collected 2014-06-21T11:00:00+00 | depth 1 m | reverse complement strand
CGCAGGTCCCCCCTGAAGGCGGTCGGATGCAAAAGGGTAGGCAACTCCCAAACCTAATGCCGGTCGTGCGGGACCGTGGACTGGAAAGTCTCCACCGGGCAAGTATTGGCGCGCGGTCCAGGATTTACCGAGGGTTGGGAAATATCCTTTGATTTCCGCGATGGCAGCTTCGGCGAGTTTGCGATAGGTGGTGATTTTGCCCCCAAAGACATTCAACAGCGGTGCGTGCCCCTTGTCGTCTCGGATTTTGAGCACGTAATCGCGCGTGGCTTCGGTGGCTGAAGAGGCGTTATCGTCATACAGGGGCCGAACCCCGGAGAAGGTCCAAACGACATCGGCTGGGGTCACAGGTTTCTCGAAATATTCTGACGCCGCCTGTGTTAAGTATTCGGTTTCTTCCGGTGTGCATATTGCGTCTTTAGGGTCGCCGATGTGATCGACATCGGTGGTTCCGATCAGTGTAAAGTCGTCTTCATAAGGGATCGCAAAGATAATCCGACCGTCAGACTGTTGGAAGATATAGGACTTGTCGTGGTCGAATAATTTTTTGGTCACGATATGACTGCCGCGAACCAGTCGAACGCCGTCTTTTGATTGCTCGTGAATCCGATCATGCAGAATTTCGCTGACCCACGGTCCACCACAGTTGATGATTGCTTTTGCTTGAACTTGAGAGGTTTCTTGAGACCAGGTGTCTTTGAGATCGATGCTCCACAGGCCGTCCGTTCGACGAGCCCCTTCAACCCGAGTGCGCGTTTTGATGGTGGCTCCACGCGCCTCGGCATCCCGTGCATTGAGGACGACGAGCCGAGAGTCCTCGACCCAGCAATCGGAGTATTCAAAGCCTTTGACATAGAGATTTTTTAACGGCTTCCCTGCCACATGAGTCCGTAGATTCAGTGTTTCGGTGGGCGGCAGGATTTTTCGTCCACCTAAATGATCGTACAAAAAGAGCCCGAGCCGTAATAACCAACTGGGTCTCAATCCGCTGTGATGAGGAAGAACAAAGCGCATCGGCCAAGAGATATGTGGCATGGCTTTGAGTAAGATTTCGCGCTCAATCAAGGCTTCTCGAACTAATCGGAACTCATAGTATTCCAGGTATCGAAGTCCACCATGAAACAGTTTGGTTGAGGCCGACGAGGTCGCCTGAGCTAAATCATCTTTTTCGCACAAGAGAACGGACAGGCCGCGGCCCGCTGCGTCGCGTGCAATTCCGCACCCATTGATGCCTCCGCCGATGACTAAGATGTCGTAAACGGTTTGGGTATTCATAGATCTACAGATTCCAAAAATTTCGCATCGCTCAGAGTCACGATACGTGCGCCTCTCAATTCCGCGACTCGACGGAAGGATTCAGGCGGTTCGTTATCGGTCACGAAATAATCAATGTCGCCGATGTCACAAATTCTGACTGGAGCCGTTCGTTCAAATTTGAGACTGTCAGACACTAAAATCTTCGTGCGTGCATTTTTCAAAATGGCTCGAGCCACTGAAACTTCGCGTGCATCAAAATCTAAGACAGCGCCATCTTCATCCATGGCACTTGCCCCGATGCAGGCGAAATCAGCTTTGTAGCGCGAGATAAACTCAACAGCATCTTCACCGACAATGGCTCCATCACTTTGACGAACCGTACCGCCAACGAGAACCAGGTCTTTTTGCCGCGATCCAGTCAAGGTCGAAACCACATTGATGTTATTGGTGATCACCACCAAGCCCGTGTGTTCATAGAGCGCCCGCGCCACCTGCTCAACTGTCGTTCCAATATTTAAAATCACAGAACAATGATCAGGGATCAGTTGTGCTGCAACGCGCCCGATGGATTCCTTTTCCGTCGAGGCCAATTGACGACGCTGCTGGTAATCAACATTCGATACCGACACAGCTGGCATGGCCCCACCGTGGATTCGGGCGGCAAGCCCTCGGGTGCATAACTCATTCAAATCCCGACGAATCGTCTGGGTTGTGACCGCAAATTCACCCGCTAAATCATCGACATCAACTCGACCATCGCGATTGATGCGCAATAGGATGTCAATTTGGCGATCGGACAATTCCACAGACACTCCGTTGATGTTCATTCGAATGTTGTTATTGGATCCAAGCTAGCATGAAGCCGAAAAAAAACACAAATACTTTTTTCGCTTGACTTTCATTTTTGTTCATATGAACATCAAGTCGGCCTCAGTCATCTTGACTAAATCTGGGGTAATAACAAACATAAGATCCGATTATTGGAGGACGATCATGCGAAAGCATCTTGCAACAGCGGTTGCAGCCGTGTCGTTAGCGATGGCTGGTCAAGCTGTCTATGCCGACATTAACGCAGCGAAGAAATGGATTGATTCAGAATTCCAGCCTTCTGCCTTAAATAAGCAAGACCAAATCAAGGAAATGGAGTGGTTCATTCAAGCCGCCGAGCCATTCCGTGGTATGGAAATTAATGTGCTGTCTGAAACCATCCCGACTCATACCTATGAATCCGAAGTTCTGACCAAAGCCTTCGAAGAAATCACTGGCATCAAAGTGAATCACCAGCTTCTTGGTGAGGGTGAAGTTGTCCAGGCGGTTCAGACCCAAATGCAGACGCAGCGGAATTTATACGATGCCTATGTCAACGATTCAGATCTGATTGGAACGCACGCACGTTTGCAGTTGGCTGTGAATCTCACGGACTGGATGGCAGGTTCGGCAAAAGGGGTGACCAATCCTGGTCTCGACCTTGAAGACTTTATCGGTCGAAGCTTTACGACTGGTCCTGATGGCGATTTGTATCAGCTTCCTGATCAGCAGTTTGCGAACCTTTACTGGTTCCGTAAAGACTGGTTTGATCGTGAAGATCTGCAAAAGAAATTCAAAGCCAAGTATGGCTACGATCTTGGTGTGCCAGTCAACTGGTCTGCGTATGAAGACATTGCTGAGTTCTTCACCAACGATGTCAAAGACATTGACGGTGTTCGGGTTTATGGACACATGGACTACGGTAAACGTGCTCCCGATCTTGGCTGGCGGATGACTGATGCTTGGTTGTCTATGGCTGGTGCGGGTTCGAAAGGCTACCCTAACGGTAAGCCGATCGATGAGTGGGGCATTCGGATGGAAGACGGTTCCTGTAATCCAGCCGGTGCGTCTGTGACCCGTGGTGGAGCGGCTAACGGCCCAGCAGCTGTTTATGCAATCCGCAAGTGGGATGAATGGTTACGCCAATACGCACCTCCTGGCGCTGCTTCCTATGACTTTTACCAGTCGTTGCCTGCACTGTCTCAAGGGAACGTTGCGCAACAAATCTTCTGGTATACGGCGTTCACAGCGTCGATGGTTGCACCAAAGTCAGAAGGTAATAACACCGTTGACGACAGCGGAACTCCACTGTGGAGAATGGCACCAAGCCCACACGGACCGTATTGGGAAGAGGGGCAGAAGTTGGGTTATCAGGACGCTGGTTCTTGGACTATCCTGAAGTCGACTCCAGAAGATCGTGCGAAAGCTGCTTGGTTGTATGCGCAGTTCGTGACATCAAAGACCGTGGATACTCGGAAGTCACATGTCGGTTTGACGTTTATTCGTGAATCAACAGTCAACCATGAGTCGTTCACTGAGCGTGCACCGAAGTTAGGTGGTTTGGTTGAGTTCTACCGGTCGCCAGATCGCGTGATGTGGTCACCAACTGGTGTGAACGTCCCTGACTATCCGAAGCTGGCTCAAATCTGGTGGCAGCAAATCGGTGATGTCAACTCTGGAGCCTTTACCGCTCAAGAGGCAATGGACCGTCTGGCATTCGAAATGGATACCGTCATGGCGCGGATGGAAGCTGCTGACAAAGCGGCGAACGTCTACGGCGGCTGTGGTCCACGTCTGAATGCAGAAAAAGACCCATCAGCATGGCTTGGCAAAGGCGGCGCGAAAGCAAAGCTTGCTAACGAAAAGCCACAAGGTGAGACCGTCAACTACGACGAGCTCGTCAAGCGCTGGAAAGGTCAATAATCCATCGCTGAACCAGGGCTCGGGATCCCCCGAGCCCAATGGTTACAATCAACCAAACGATTTTGAGAATACGCTAATGACGCTTGAAATACGGGACATCTCCAAGCGTGTCGGTGCGGATGTTCACGTCCATGAAACCTCACTGACGCTGTTGCCGGGCCATTTTAATGTGCTCCTCGGCGCAACTAACGCAGGGAAGACAACCTTAATGAAACTGATGGCAGGGCTTGATCGGCCGACCTCAGGACAGGTCTTGATCGACACGGTTGATGTCACTCAGCAATCGACGCAAGAGCGTCAAATTAGCTTTGTGCATCAATTCTTTGTCAACTACCCGCATCTGAGCGTGTACGACAATATTGCATCCCCATTGCGGATTGCGAAGATGTCATCGAGTGAGATTAATCGTCGAGTCCATGAAGCTGCAGAGCTGATGAAGTTGACTCCGATGCTTACTCGTCGTCCACAGGAATTATCTGGTGGCCAACAACAACGGACGGCATTGGCACGTGCGATTGTGAAAGAGTCAAAAGTCGTCTTTTTAGATGAGCCGTTGGCAAACTTAGATTACAAATTACGTGAAGAGTTGCGGGCTGAACTTCCGCAACTGTTCGCTGATCGTGGCGCAGTCGTTGTCTATGCGACCAGTGAACCGGCCGAAGCATTGATGCTTGGCGGATACACCGCAGCGCTTCATGAAGGGCGTGTTGCTCAATTCGGAGACACATCCGATGTGTATCGGAGGCCCGTGAACCTGACGACTGCACAGGTATTTTCAGACCCACCACTCAACACAGCCGCGATTACCAAAAAAGGCACAAAGTGCCAGTTGAACGCAGAGGTGTCCTGGGAAATGACGGGGCCTCAGGCGGCGCTTGATGATGGTGATTATACCCTGGCAATTCGACCGCACCATGTGTCAGCGATGCCGGTGGCTGGTGCTGTCGCGATTTCAGGAAAGATCCAAGTGACTGAGCTTTCAGGATCTGAAAGCGTCGCTCACTTTACCGTCGGGCAAGGCTCTTGGGTGTCGCAATCAGACGGGATTCATCCGTATCAAGTGGATGAATCTCATACTTTTTACATGGATGTCAGCAAATGCTTCTTTTTTGCCGCTGACGGACGCCTGGTCGCATAGAGGTCAACCATGGCTCGTATCACGTTAAATCACATTCGTCACAGTTACTTCCCAAACCCACAGTCTGATGACGATTATGCTCTGCAACGGGTTCATTTAGCCTGGGATGATGGTGGCGCCTACGCCCTACTCGGTCCCTCGGGCTGCGGCAAAACGACGCTTTTGAACATTATTTCTGGCCTTTTGGTGCCAAGCGAAGGGCAACTGCTGTTCGATGATGAAGATGTCACTGCGCTTGAGCCGGACGCGCGGAATATTGCGCAGGTTTTCCAGTTTCCAGTGATCTACGACACCATGACGGTGCGTGATAATTTGTCATTCCCCCTGCGGAACCGAGGTGTCGATGAGCAGGTGATTGCTCAGCGTGTGGCAGAGATCGCGGCGATGCTCGAACTCGAGCCGATGCTCGATCAGAAAGCTGCGGGTTTGACTGCGGATAACAAGCAAAAAATCTCTCTTGGTCGAGGATTAGTGCGTGATGATGTCAACGTCATCATGTTTGACGAACCGTTGACGGTGATTGATCCGCATTTGAAATGGAAGCTGCGTTCCAAACTCAAAGAGCTGCATCAGAAGGTGAAGCGCACCATGATTTATGTCACCCACGATCAAACTGAGGCGCTGACCTTCGCCGATCAAGTGGTGGTGATGAACTTCGGTCAGGTGTTACAGGTTGGAACTCCCGTCGAGCTTTTCGAGCGCCCGACCCATACCTTTGTGGGTCACTTTATCGGCTCTCCCGGCATGAACGTACTTCCAGTCACTGTTGAGGGCTCGGACGTTCAAATCGCTGGCGTTTCAATTAGGACCGCCAGTGATCTGAATCAGCTTGGTCAAGGGACGCTCGAAATTGGTGTTCGTCCTGAGTTTGTCAGCTTTGGGGCGGAGGGTATTCCGGGAACCGTCGAGACGGTCATGGATGTGGGTCGTCATCGGGTGGTGAAGGTCAAGCTTGATGGCTTAGAGCAGACCGTCAATGCCATCGTCGAAGAGGGGGACGCTGTGCCAGCCGGTCAGGTCCAATTGCAATTTGAGCCATCTCAGACGCGTCTCTATGAAGACGGCTGGGTTGTGGCTGAGACACAAGGATAAGGTAGACAACTTATGAAAACGTCAAACCCGAGAGCGTGGTTTCTCGTCCTACCAGTGATCTGCTTGGTGGCCTTTAATGCATTGATTCCATTGATGACAGTGGTGAATTACTCGGTTCAGGAGACCTTCGGTAATAACGTGTTCTTCTGGCATGGAATCGGCTGGTTCCAAGATGTCTTGGCGTCTGAGCGTTTCCATGCAGCGCTTGGTCGTCAGTTCTTGTTTACTGGAATCATTCTCGCCATTGAAGTTCCTTTGGGTGTGGCGATTGCGCTCTCCATGCCGCGCTCGGGACCTTGGGTTCCTGTATGCCTGATTCTGATGGCGATGCCATTGCTGATTCCTTGGAACGTGGTTGGTGCGATGTGGAATATTTTCACGTTGCCTGATATTGGGCTGTTGGGATACACCCTCAATAGTGTGTTGGGTATTGAGTACAACATGACTCAATCACCCTTGGCCGCCTGGATGACGATTGTTGCGATGGACGTTTGGCATTGGACATCCCTGGTGGTGTTACTTGCTTATGCAGGCTTGGTGTCAATTCCAGACGCTTATTATCAAGCAGCAAAAATTGATGGTGCCTCCAATTTCGCAGTCTTCCGCCACATTCAGTTACCGAAGATGAAGAAAGTGCTGACCATCGCCATTTTGTTGCGATTTATGGATTCTTTCATGATCTACACCGAACCTTTTGTTCTGACAGGGGGTGGTCCGGGTAACTCCACAACCTTGCTGTCGATTGACCTGGTGAAGGTGGCGCTTGGCCAATTTGACTTAGGCCCTGCGGCTGCCATGTCACTGATTTATTTTGCGATCACGTTACTTGTCTCGTGGGCATTTTATACCGCGATGACCAAAGACGACCAGAATTGAGGCTCTCCATGAAATTACGCGCTCTGGCTCCTATTGTTTACATCCTGTTCTTGATGTTGCCGATCTATTGGTTGGTTTCCATGAGCTTCAAAACCACCAATGAAATTCTTGCGGGATTCAGTTTATTTCCACAGGAATTTACGTTAGAAAATTATTCGGCAATCTTTACCGATCCGACCTGGTATTGGGGCTACATCAACTCAACGCTCTATGTCACGATCAACACGATCATTTCGGTGAGTGTGGCACTCCCAGCAGCCTATGCCTTTTCGCGCTATCGGTTTATGGGTGACAAACACTTATTCTTTTGGTTACTCACCAACCGGATGGCGCCGCCGGCTGTCTTCGCCTTGCCGTTTTTCCAACTCTATTCTGCGGTGGGTCTCTTTGATACCCATATTGCGGTTGCTCTTGCCCATTGCTTATTCAATATTCCCTTGGCCGTCTGGATTCTTGAGGGATTTATGTCGGGTGTCCCCAAAGAACTCGATGAAACAGCCTATGTCGACGGTTATTCGTTCCGCCGTTTCTTCTTCCGGATCTTTATGCCCAACATTAAAGCGGGGATTGGCGTCGCTGCTTTCTTCTGTTTCATGTTTTCTTGGGTTGAACTACTGCTGGCGAAAACATTGACTGCAGTCGATGCCAAGCCGATTGCTGCAACCATGACCAAAACGGCATCAAGTGCCGGGTATGAACTGGGATTGTTAGCGGCGGCTGGATGTTTAACCATTATTCCTGGAGCAATCGTGATCTATTTCGTTCGTAACCACATAGCGAAGGGCTTTGCCCTTGGGAGGGTGTGATGCTGGCTTGGATGGCGTGGACAGTACCGAGCGCGCTGGTTTTTGTGTTTATCTTTTCTTGCATTGGCATTTTGGCTGTTCTTGAGTTGCGAACACCGGGTGGCGATCCGCGAGTGGGGGTCTTGGGCATCGAAACCACCCGCGGCGATCGGCTGTTTATTTCGATTCTTGGAACGGTCTTTATTATGCTTGCATGGTTGGGTCTCTATGGCACACCGCTTTGGGGTGGCTTAGCGATCGCAATTGTCTGGTGGGTTCTTGTTTGGAAGAAGGTGTAATGAGCCAATTTGTTCTGGCGATTGATCAGGGAACGACGTCGAGTCGTGCGATTATATTCGATCAGGATTTAAAGCCTGTCGCGACTGGCCAGCAAGAATTCCAGCAGATCTTCCCAGATTCAGGGTGGGTTGAACATGATCCAGAAGAGATCTGGGCATCCACTGCTGCCGTCTGTCGACAGGCGATGGAGTACGCGAAGATCTCTGCGAGTCAGATTGCATCGATTGGGATCACCAATCAACGTGAGACCACAGTGGTTTGGGACAAAGCCACCGGCGAGCCGATTTACAATGCGATTGTGTGGCAGGACCGTCGAACCGCAGATCTGTGCCAGCGCTTGCGGGCAGCGAACCATGAACCAATGATCGCTGAGAAAACCGGATTACTGTTGGATCCTTATTTTTCTGGAACAAAACTCGCGTGGATTTTAGATCACGTCGATGGTGCGCGTCAGCGGGCAGAGAACGGCGAGTTATTATTTGGCACCATTGATACTTTTTTAATTTGGCGATTGACCGCTGGTGCTGTCCATGCAACCGATGCGACCAATGCCTCACGGACCTTATTGTTTAATATTCGGACCGGCGAGTGGGATGATGAACTATTAGCGCTTCTGAATATTCCACGGGCTCTATTACCGAAGGTCAACGACTGTGCTGCAGATTATGGCCAGACACGAGCGGATCTCTTCGGTGCGCCGATCGCCATTAATGGGGTAGCTGGTGATCAACAGGCCGCCGCGATTGGCCAAAGCTGTTTTACACCTGGCATGCTGAAGGCGACTTATGGGACTGGATGTTTTGCGTTATTAAATACCGGTACCACCTGCGTTCAAAGTCAACATCGATTGCTCTCCACAGTCGCTTATCGCCTTCATGGCCAGACGACTTATGCGCTAGAGGGTTCCATCTTTGTGGCGGGAGCGGTCGTTCAGTGGTTGAGAGACGGATTGAAAGTGATTCGTCATGCTTCTGAAACAGAAGCGCTTGCCAATCAAGCCAAGTCCGATACTCGTGTTTATCTGGTTCCTGCTTTTACTGGTTTGGGCGCGCCATACTGGGATAGTGAGTGTCGTGGTGCACTGTTTGGTCTCACTCGGGATACTGGATTCGCAGAAGTGGCGCGAGCCGCATTGCGCTCAGTCGCCTATCAAACTCGAGATCTGTACGAGGCGATGCGCTCGGATTGGGAACAGGCAGCGGGGGATGCATCTGGTGATGCTGTGTTACGCGTTGATGGGGGAATGGTCGCCAATGATTGGATGGTGCAATCGTTGTCCGATATTTTGCAAGCACCTGTTGACCGGCCAGAAGTCATCGAGACCACAGCCCTTGGTGCTGCCTGGTTAGCAGGGATGCACGTTGGTCTGTATCCAGGTGTTGAGGGTTTTTCTAAAACCTGGGCTTTGGATCGGCATTTTGAACCTGAGATGAGTAAAGCGGCCTCTGACGATCGGTATGCCGGTTGGCGTGACGCTGTGGGTCGAGTGCTCTCAGATCGACCCACTGACTAATCAGTTGGTTTTGAGCGGCTTTGCAAACACCTGATAGTGCCCGGTCTCAAATCCTTGGTTGAGATAGGTCTTGTGAGCTTTGTCATTGGTGGTCTCTGCATAGAGCCTCAGTTCCACGACTCCCGCATGTTGCGCTTGTTCGGTGATTGTAGCCAGTAAGGTTCGAAAGACCCCTTGGCGTCGCGCTCTTGGCCAGACATACACACTTTGGATCCACCAGATTTGCCCGTTACGCCAATCTGACCATTCAAACGTAATCAATAATTGACCGATGATTCCGTGATCATCGGTGGCGACCCAGTAGGCCCCTCGATTTGCATCGTCGAAGACGGCTTCAATGCCTGATGACAGGGTGTGTGTTGAGAGCGTCACGTTCTCGGTTTCTTGGGCGATACCTTGGTTGCCTTCGACCAAATCAGGTAGGTCGTCACGGATGGCGGGTCGGCACAGAATCATGTTGCGGTTGCTCAAAGGTTGTACACTATCAGAAACGGAGACCAGTATGGCCAAGAACGGGCAAACCCTCAAACTCGAACACCACCTCGTTGAGCCAACGACATCCACATCACTGCCAGACATCGTCATGCTTCATGGAATTTGCGCTGGCGCTTGGGTATTTCCGCAGAACTTTATACAACCCTTGGTTGATCAAGGGTTTCGGGTACACACATTATCGTATCGCGGACATGGCGAGAGTGAGGGCAAAGAGCGGATCAACCACTGGCGATTAACTGACTATGTGGATGATGTGTTGTCTATTTGCCAATCCTTACCTGGGCCACCTGTCCTCATCGGACATTCGCTGGGCACAGCGGTTGCTCAGCGCCTGTTACGTGACCAAGAACCCTTGGCGGCTGTGGTGTTGATGAGCCCAGTCCCTCCTCGTGGCTTGTCCCATATTTCGATGCGCATGTTGTGGTCAGATCCGATGGCTTATCAACAACTTGCTGTTGCCTTAACGGCCGGCATTCATCACGTGTCAGAGCGAGTGGGTGCACGACTATTGTTTTCGAGCTCTGAGGCGACAGCTCAGGTTCGTGAGTTTTTCAGTCGCTGTTCGGATGAATCGCCTTGGATTGCTTGGGACTTGCAGGGTTTTTCGCGTTTTTCGCCCGCTCACTATGATCAAGACTTCATGCCTCCAGTGATGGTGGTTAGTGGCGATGACGATCAATTGATTCGCCCAAGCGATGCCGATGAAACTGGTCGTTTTTATCAAAGCGGTGTGCATTGGGTGCACCGAGGCTCTCATATGCTGATGTATGACGAGGGTGCATCGGATGTTTCCGATTGGATTGGTCGGTGGATCACACGTTCGCTGGATCGGTGAGCGCGCACCGAAGGTGAGAGGGTGTGTGAGAGGGTGTGATAGAACCGAAGGTTAGAGAAGATCGACTTATATATAACTAATTGTTATTTGTTTATCGTCATTGGTTATATATAATGATCTGAGTGAATCGGTTGTGCTTGATGCACGTGTGTTGTTGGGGACTGATTCACGGTGTTCATTTGAAGCCATCGTTCTAGGGATTGTCGGTGGCTTCAGGGTCACCATGCCCTGTCCAGTTTTCTTGGACTTTGAGGCGGCCTTCGGGCCGCCTTTTCTTTATCTACGATCGTTCAACAAACTCCCACAGATTTCCTGCGATATCTTTGACTAATAGGCATCGTCCAAATGGCTCAGTTCGTGGACCATCGTGGATAGTGATCCCCTGTTGTTTGAACCGTTGAAGATCCGAATCGAGATCCTCAGTGTCCAGAAAGATGAACACCCGTTGACCGGCCTGGCGACCAACGAGCTCCTCATCGCCTGGTTTTGGCGTGGTGAGATTGAAACTGACATCGGTTGTCGTGCACCCCAATCGAACAATGCGTTTACTCTCTGAGATCTGGGTATCTTCGATCAGTTGCAGTCCAAAGCCATGGGTGTAAAACGAGATCGCTGATTCTATCTCGTGAACGAGAAGGGTGATTCTGTTGGTCCGCATCGACATTCAGGCTCCATTGGTGATCAATCTGGAGCCGGATTAGATGGAATTTCAACGCCGACTGCAACCATTTTTCGAGGCGTCATGGCGTTGTCCTGACACCTGTCACGGCATTCGAGGAACTCCGGCTTGTATGAACGGATGGTGTGGGTCACTCCTCGATGCTGATGAATACCCCATCGATAGAGTAATCAAAAATAGATTGAGGAGATTGATAGTTATTTATGATCAAAGATCGGCAGTTTTTGCCTCTCGGGATCTTTTTGTCTAAAAAAATATCGTGATATACTTCAGAAATAGGACAAAACGCCGGTCTCCGGTATCCCGAAGGATTGGGAACTTAAGGAAGGATTCGGGCATCGACAAGGATGTCGAATTTAATGCTCGAAGACTTTCATTCACTGCCGTTTCAGGCAGGCGCTTTCATTAAACTCTGATGATCAGCTGCAAACTGCGACAGCAGTGGCAGTGAGGCACCGCCCATGGCCCGTGCATGGAAGCCGCAAGTCCCCTCGACAATGAACGTTCGCTCAATCCCTTCCCAGTTTAAGTTGTTGGCGGCCTGTTCGACAGCAATGACTAACTCCGTTTTGACCCAGTCCGGGAATGCGCCATCAATAATCAGTGCATCAAGCTCTAAAAGCGCGGTCGCTGAGAGCGCCGCCATGGCGATACCAGGCGCTGCATCACGAATCCATTTGGATACGAGTCCTTGATGTTCCTCCCAACCTTGAGGATCTTTCCAGAGAGTTGTGCGATCAAGGCCGGATGCGACGAGTGCCTCTTCCAGCTGCAACAAGCTTGAGCGATCAATCAGTTGCTCACGCGATGCTGGTGACAAGGGCATGGAACCAATGGCGCCCGCATTGCCGCCGCGACCAATGACCAAATTTCCGTCAATGACAAGGCCTCCGCCGATAAATGAGCCGATATAGGTGTAGAGATGATTCGCATAGTGACGACCCTGACCAAACAAAAGCTCGGCACCGCAGGCCGCAGTGGCGTCATTACAAAAGAGCGGGGTGACACCAATGGCTTGCTCGATCGCATCCCCAAGATCCAGTGCATTCCAATGATCAAGAATGTCAGGAGGTGCCCCAAGCAGTTGCTGCCACCCTGCAATGTTGCCAGGTTCACAGACGCCTACGCCCATCAGACGGTTCGGATGACAGGCTTTTCGTTTGGTCAGTGATCGATAACTCGAGGCAATAAATGACAGGATCGCTTCAGGTTCTGGGTAGGCGTACACCGTATTCAGTTTAGCGAGGATATGACCAATTTGATTGATCAGTACGATCTCTGTCGAACGCCGACCAATATGAATCCCGATGGACTGTGCGCCGTCGGGGTTTAGATCAAACGGAACTGAGGGTTGGCCCACGCGTCCACGCTCTGGTTCACCTCGCACCAGCAATCCATCGGCTTCAAGGTCGCGAACAATATGGGTCACTGTCTGTGGTGTGAGGCCAATTAATCGTGCGAGCTCAGCCTTGGGTAATGCACCCTTGAGACGAATTGTTTGTAACACCAGTCGCTCGTTGTATTGACGAACGGCAACTTGGTTTGATCCTCGGGACTGTGTGGCTCGAGACTGCACTAGATGTAACTCGCGTTGTCATGCACACCCTGATCTAAGCCAGTGATCATTGAGACGATCTCGTTGGGCTCAGTTTCTGAGGTTTTTCGGTGACCGACAATCCGTCCTTGCCTGAAGACCCAAATCCGATCCACTAGGTTGAAGACCTGTCGCAGATTGTGCGAGATGATGATCACAGGAATTCCTTGCTCTTTCAGGCCGCGGATAATGTTCTCAACACGCGTTGTTTCTTGGATGCCAAGTGCTGCGGTGGGCTCATCCATGATGATGAGCTTCTTACCCCATCCGGCAGCTCGTGCAATGGCAACACACTGTCGCTGACCGCCCGACATCCCAGCTAAGGATTCAGAGAGATCAGGGATTTTCACTCCGGTTTTCTCTAACAGCGCAGCCGCATGATCGCGCATCGACCCTGCCTTCATCCATGCAAAGGGCCCGAGTGGAATTGACAGTGGAAGCCCTGGAATTTTGATTGCATCAAAGGCATCCTCGCGCCCGAGAAAAATGTTTGCAGGAACATCCAAATGATCGGCGAGAGCAAGATTTTGGTAAACCGTCTCGATCCCTGCTTCGCGGGCATCCAGCGGAGAGGCGAACTTCACGTCATCGCCATAAAACACCGTGCGGCCGCCGGTCGGCTGCTCAACGCCTGTGATATTTCTCACAAAGGTTGATTTACCTGCGCCATTGTCACCAACCACAGCCACATGTTCGCCGGCCTCCAGGAAAAAATCCGCATCGTTGAGCGCGTGCACGCCCCCGTAATGCTTAGTTAACCCCTGTGTTTCGAGAATGTAGTTCATGAGCGCTCTCTATTGTGATGACGTTTTTGCAATCTACCTGTTGATAATAATTAAATCAAATGAATTTATTTATTGACAGCAGTTTGGCATTTTTGCGACAGTAGGCTCAACCGCCACGCTCGCGGGAAAAATAATCATGAATAAACAGAGGATAACTCGATGAAATCATTCCTAAAAATGATCGCAGCTGGCGCAGTCGCCGCCTCGGTCTCTTTGACAGCTCTGGCAGGCGGTCATAGCAAAATCACCGTGGGTTACATCACGAAATCAGCAACCAATGCAGGTTGGATCATGATCAACAACGGCGCGTCCGATGCCGCTAAAGAGGTTGGCGCCAAGCTGATTACCGTCGGCCCCGCGTTCCAAGGCGATCTCTCATCGCAGCTAGAAGTCTTTGAAAACTTAACGTCTCAGGGTGTCAGTGCGATTGCCGTCGCTCCAGTGGATTCATCTGGTATTGCACCTGCCGTCAAGGCTGCGATGGATGCAGGGATTCCTGTGGTGGCTGTTGATACTGGTGTCTCTGGCGCTGAGGTCACCTCTTTTGTTGCGACAGACAACGAAGCGGTCGCGGAAATTCAAGGTCAAGAAGCAGCCAAGCTGATTCAAGACGGTGACAAAATTATCTATGTCACAGGGAACCAGGCGCAGTCCACCGGTCAAGAACGTCGTGATGGATTCATGAAAGGCTTTAAGCAGTCTCGTCCGAGTTCAGAAATCTTGATCGTTCCAACTGAGTGGGATTCGAACCAAGCACAGGCAGGCGTTGAAGCACTGGTCAATAAGCACTCGGATGTCAAAATGATCGTCAATGCGTGGGATGGTGGCACCATGGGTGCGAAAGCTGCGCTTGAGAATCTTGGTTATGGCGCAGGTGACGTGAAGCTTGTTGGTTTTGATGGCGCGACTGATGCCATCGTCGCGATGGACGAAGGCTGGGTGCATGTCGACACAGCACAGATGCTTTACAAAATGGGCTATGAGGGTGTGAAGGCAGCGGTTGCTGCAGCGAAGGGCGAAACCGTCGCTAAGCGTATCGACACCGGAACCTTCCTCGTGACTCCAGAAACATCAGCGGAATACAAAAAGCTGATTGGTATGTAAACCAAATGCCCCAGAGATTCCTCTGGGGCATTTTCCATTGAACTGATTGAATTCCTCAGGGGTGTGTTGTGGATAGCAGAACCTTTTATGACTGGTTTGCGCAAACGCTGGCAGGCTACTTTAAAAAAGATTGGTCTGGCGCCTTATTGGCAGTGGTGATCCTTGCGGTCGCGATTGAGCTGGTCACTGATGGACGTTCATTTTTCCACCCATCCAATCTGATGACGATCTTGAATAATTCGGCAGCTCTAGGGGTGATTGCAGGCGGGATGACGCTTGTCATTCTCACTGCCGGAATTGATTTGTCGGTCGGATCAGTCATGGGCATGACTGCGGCATTGACAGGATATGTAGCCTCCTATTGGGGATTTCCTCCAGTTTTGGCCGTGCTCTTCGGCATTGGCCTCGGTCTATCGATCGGTCTGATCCATGGGACCTTGGTTGCCAGATTTGGGATGCCAGCCTTTATTGTCACCTTGGCGGGTCTGTCGATTTGGCGTGGCACTGGCCATTTGACGACCGGTGCTCAAGCCACACCGAAGCTCGACTCGTTGTTTGATTTTTTTGGCCGATACAACCCCTTGTCACCACTGCGCGACGGGTACAAAGAGGCAACTCTCCCTGAGTTTTTGATGCCCCTTGGTCGATGGATCGATGCTAATTGGCTCGAATATTTCCGAACCTTCCAGATGAGTCTGGTGATCTTTATTGTCTTTTTTATCGTGCTTGGTCTGATCGTGAACACACCAAGCTCGGTCGATACACCTATGCGATTGGTTCGAATGAGCAAGGATCACGTCAGGCGGGAATCAATGTTCGTCTGTATAAGACACTCGCCTACGTGATCTGCTCATTGACAGCAGCCTTTGGCGCTCTCATGTTCCTCGGTCGAGCGCCCTATGCCAAAAGCGACTACGGTCAGATGTGGGAGTTGGATGCCATTGCCGCCGTCGTCATTGGTGGCACCTCGTTATTTGGTGGGCGCGGCTCAATTTTGGGAACGTTTTTGGGTGTGATTCTCTTAAAGCTCATCAATAACGGTCTGACGCTTGCGCAACTCAATACGTTTTGGCAAATGATCGTCCTTGGCATGATCATTTTGCTGGCTGTCGGTATTGATATCGTGCGGCAAAATGCCTCGCCAGAGCGCATCAAGCAAGTCCTGTTTGCGATCGGCGCGGCGACACTCCTGTTTGCAGCCATGCATCCTGCCTCCAGTTATTTTGGAAGCTTAATCGCGCTACACGAGCATCAGAGCATGCAGGCGATTCTAGATGCCGGTGGTCAGCTCGCACCCAATCAAATGACCCGGTTACTGGACAGTGAGGCGTTGATCGCGGTCCAAGCGGTGGTGAGTTCACAAGCCCTGTTGGCTTGGGGGCTATTGATTGCAACGATTGCCGCCTTTGTCATGGTCGGCTCGCCGAGCCGAGTGCGCGCGTTAGGTCTTGGTGGTGTGATTGTGGCGGCGGCGATTGGTTTGATGCTCCAAGGTCTGCCTGGCTTCCCGGTATTGATGCTCGGTCTGGTGACCGTTCTTGGGTCACTGATGACCGATGACCTCTTTCAGCGCGCCAAAGCTGCACATTAAGGTGTGACCTATGCTGATTGGAATTGATTCACGCTTGGGTCCTGATTTGCTGCATGTCCTCGCGTCCATGGGGCATGGCGATACCTTGGCCATTGTTGATGGCAATTACCCCGCTGAGCGTGATGCCAAGCGCCTCGTGCGTATGAACGGGCACACGGTGTCATCCGTTCTTGAGGCTGTGTTAACGGTATTTCCGATCGAGACAGACCAAGTCACCGGCTGGGTGCCTGAGACTGAACGCGACATCCACCTCGATCTGATGAAGCAAGTGCGTGCATTGGGTGGAGAGATTGTGCGACCGAAAGACTCGGAGTTCTATCAATCGGTCAAGCAGGCCTTTGCCATCGTTGCCACCACAGATTCTCTACTGTTTAACAATATTGTGATTACCAAAGGGGCGAGAGGCATCTGACGTTGACGATTCGGTGGAGGGCTCGTCTGTTTGCAGCACCCAATCGGCAGCTAGCGCATGATCGAGGATCCGTTTGGCATTGGGGATATCGTTCAGATGGGCTTTTTGATGGGCTTCTTGGTCACTGAATCCAAAGGATAGCCATCGATCGATCAAGCGTTGTTCAATGACACTCAAATCTGCGGTCAAGAAGACCGAGATATCCCAGTAGGACTGCAACTCGCGCCAGCCGGTCTCATCCAATAATAAGTAATTACCTTCAACCACCAAGATGTCATGGTGATCTGGAATCCATTGCGCGCAATTAATGGACCGTTCAGTGGCTCGATCGAAGTCTGGAACGTAGATCGCGGATCGCGTTTTTAAACGATTGAGCAGGGCGAAGAATCCATCCAGATCAAAGGTTTCCGGCGCCCCTTTACGATCGATCAGATCCAGGTCTTTGAGGATCTGATTATCCAGATGAAATCCATCCATCGATACGCGTGAGCAATTCGGGAGTGCTTGTGCCAGTTGTCGAGCTAAGGTGGTCTTGCCGACCGCAGGAACACCTGCGATCGCGACGAGCAGACGTTCTGACGGAGCAGCGGATCGAGTGTGAATATGCTCAATCAACGCCTTGAGTCGATCGTTCAATGGAGTGCCTTAGGAAAGTCTGAGTTCATCGTTGCGATGCTATCAAGATTTGAGGAAGTGTGCGTTGGCATCGACGCCACCTGATCAAAATGATCAACTTTGTTACCTTTAGTAATACTTTTTTGAGACTAAATCTCTTTTAGTGCGATGCACAATGCAAAATAGTATCAATAAGAGCAAGAAAGACGCTATTCTTCGTGATCTCGGATCGATTTAATGACGACATCCACTTGGTGGATAGACAAACATAACAAGGAGTCTACAAATGATTCGTAAAACGTCTTTGGGTGTTGCACTTGCAGTCTCACTCGCTACGTCAACCGCAGCTCTTGCAGAAACAATCACAATCGCCACTGTGAATAACGGCGACATGATTCGGATGCAGGGCTATACCGATCAATTCACACAGCAAACGGGTATTAACGTTGAGTGGGTCACTCTGGAAGAGAACGTCCTCCGCCAGCGTGTCACAACCGACATCACAACCAAAGGTGGTGCGTTCGATATCATGACCATCGGCATGTACGAAACGCCAATCTGGGGTGCGAATGGATGGTTGGTTCCGCTGCATAAAAACGTGAACTTCAACACCAATAACTTGTCAGCAGCCTATGACGTTGATGATCTTCTGCCAGCCATGCGCGGTGGCTTGAGCCATGAGGGCACGCTTTATGCGGCGCCATTCTATGGTGAGAGCTCAATGATCATGTACCGCACTGATCTGATGGCAAAGGCCGGTATGTCAATGCCAGCCGCGCCAACATGGGAATTCATCGCGAAAGCGGCGGCAGCCATGACAGATCGTTCAAACGACATCAATGGTGTCTGTTTGCGCGGTAAAGCGGGTTGGGGTGAAGGTGGTGCGTTCATTACTGCCATGTCCAACTCCTTCGGTGCACGTTGGTTCGATATGGACTGGAATGCGCAGTTCGACACCAAGCCATGGGCTGACACTCTGAACTTCTTCAAGAATATGATGGATGCTTCAGGTCCTAAAGGCTACGCAACCAATGGCTTCAATGAAAACCTGTCATTGTTCCAGCAAGGCAAGTGTGGCATGTGGATCGACGCGACTGTCGCTGCGTCTTTCGTAACCAATCCAAAAGACTCAACAGTGGCTGACAAGGTAGGTTTCGCATTGGCTCCAGACACTGGTCTTGGCAAGCGTTCCAACTGGCTTTGGGCATGGGCTCTTGCCATCCCAGCAGGAACTCAGAAGGAAAAAGCAGCACTTCAGTTCATCGAGTGGGCGACTTCGAAAGATTACATCGAGCTCGTTGCCGCGAACGAAGGCTGGGCTAACGTTCCTCCAGGAGCACGTGTGTCCTTGTATGAAAACGACAACTACAAGAAAGTGCCTTTCGCACAGATGACCTTGGATTCGATCCTGTCAGCAGATCCAAATAACTCAACCGTCGAACCAAGCCCTTATGTGGGGATTCAGTTCGCGGCGATTCCTGAGTTTGCTGGAATTGCGACACAAGTCAGCCAAGAGTTTTCAGCAGCCTACGCAGGACAGCAGTCTGTTGAAGAAGCGCTTGCTAAAGCACAAGACATCACTAACGAAGCGATGGAAGCAGCCGGTTACCGTTAATTCCGGATGCTAGCGAGTCGGGGCGGCTTGACCGCCCCGATTCATTCACTCTAACCACTTTTTGACGAAGGGATTCCGTTGTGGCGACTCAACACTCTCGATCTGCAGCCCGATTGATGATGGCACCAGCTGTCATGTTGCTCCTCGGTTGGATGCTCGTTCCCCTCATCATGACCCTCATGTTCTCTTTCAAGAAATATCTGCCACTGCGCGGTGGAGATTTGGGTTGGGTAGGTTTTGATAATTACATCCGATTCGTGTCATCGAGCTCAGTTTGGCCGAGTGTGATGACCACACTGATCATCGTTGGTGGTGTTCTCCTCATTACTTTGGTTCTTGGCACATTACTGGCGCTATTGCTCGATCAACCGATGTGGGGTCAAGGTGTGGTTCGGATCCTTGTGATCGCTCCCTTTTTCGTGATGCCGACGGTCTCGGCATTGGTG
>OBPT01000182.1_pt1 | contig 19994 bp, 17 predicted proteins | sample 1534671 | NCBI WGS metagenome assembly OBPT01 (sample SAMEA3275494, study PRJEB22092) | marine metagenome | biome: ENVO:00000447 marine biome; feature: ENVO:00002042 Surface water; material: ENVO:00002010 seawater | collected 2014-06-21T11:00:00+00 | depth 1 m | reverse complement strand
ATCTGGCGCTGACTATAGCACGGCCTGCCCGCTAATTTAGCTTAAATTATCCAGTGGCAGCTCGGTGCGCTGGATCACTTCACGCAGCTGAAAGCTTGAGTGAACGCCGGCAACCCCGGGGATTCGTGTTAGTCGCCCGAGCAAGAATTGCTCATAAAATTGCATGTCTGGCACCACCGCCTTGATTAGGTAGTCGGCGCTCTGCCCGGTCACTACGCTGCATTCGACCACTTCTGGGTAGTCTCGGATGTGCGATTCGAACTGTTCGAATCGCTCCGGCGTGTGTCGATCCATAGTAATTCCGATATAAGCAGTTAATTTCAGCCCCAGTTTATCTTTGTCGAGCAGCGTCACTGCTCGCTTGATATAACCCTCTTGTTCGAGATGCTTGACCCGTCGGGCACATGGGGTTGGCGAGAGCCCTATTTGCTCGGCGAGATCCAGATTCGAGAGGCGCGCGTCAGACTGCAGTCGCTGCAGAATTTTAATGTCGATTCGGTCGGTCTTCATAGTCACTACCTTGAATTCTATATATAGATTTTAGCTCGAATAATAACTCATAAATTAGGTAATAAAACTCTTTACGGGGAAAAATAAAGGGTAATTTGTTGGAATATGCTCACAGCAATTCAGTATACTGCATGCCAAGTTTCGCAATAGTTCACAGGGGCAAACAACATGACTAGCCAGTTCAATGTCAGCAAGTATCAGCCATTTCGGCCCGTTTCTCTTCCCGATAGAACCTGGCCTGATCAAACTATTACGGCAGCTCCGGCATGGTGCAGCGTCGATTTGCGCGATGGCAATCAAGCTTTAATTGAGCCGATGACGCCACAGCAGAAACTTGACCTTTGGAATTTGTTGCTTGAAGTTGGCTTCAAGGAAATAGAGATTGGTTTTCCATCCGCCTCTTCGCTGGATTATGACTTTTGTCGCAAGCTGATCGATGAATCACTCGTACCAGATGACGTCACCATCCAAGTGCTTACTCAGGCTCGCCCTGATCTGATCGAGAAGACATTCGCTGCACTCAAGGGGGCTCGCCGAGCGGTTGTGCATGTTTACAATTCGACCTCGACGGTACAGCGAGATTACGTGTTTGGCTTAGACCGAGCGGGTATCTTGGAGATCGCGACACAGGGTGCCCAGTGGGTGGCGGAAGAGGCAGCTAAGCATCCGGATACTGAGTGGATCTTTGAGTATTCACCCGAGAGCTTCACTGGCACTGAGCTCGACTTTGCGGTTGAAGTGGTTGATGCAGTGACGGCCGTTTGGTCGCCAACGCCACAGACCCCCGTGATCATTAATTTGCCAGCGACGGTAGAGATGAGTACGCCCAACGTGTATGCCGACCAGATTGAGTGGCTTTGTCGAAATGTGAAGCATCGCGACAGCCTGATCATCTCGGTTCACACCCATAACGATAGAGGTTGTGCGGTAGCGGCTTCTGAGCTTGCCGTTCTTGCTGGGGCGGATCGTGTTGAGGGCACTCTGTTTGGCAACGGCGAACGCACGGGCAACATGGATATACTGACCATGGCCATGAATTTATACAGCCAGGGCGTTGATCCGAATCTGAATTTTGAGCGGATAGATCACATTATAGAGGTCTACAAAAGCGCGACTCAGTTGCCCGTTCACCCCCGGCACCCCTATGCAGGTGAGCTTGTTTTTACTGCGTTTTCGGGTAGTCATCAGGATGCGATCAAAAAATGTTTGGCAAAGCGCGATCTCGATGCGCCGTGGGAAGTGGCGTATCTGCCGATTGATCCTCGAGATATTGGCCGGTCGTACCAAGAAGTCATTCGTATCAATAGCCAGTCGGGTAAGGGTGGCATTGCCTATGTCCTAGAACAGGAATACGGGTACCAGTTGCCGCGGTGGCTGCAAATTGATTTTAGTCCAGTGGTGCAGCGTTATGCGGAATCCTCAGAGAAAGAAGTGGACGCAGCGACGATTCAGCGTCTTTTTATCGAGACCTATTTTTCAGAAAAGATCCGTATGAGTTTGGGCGACTATACTGTGGCAAGGCGAGAGGGCGCTGATTATTTGCAAGCGGTGCTCCAGTGCCAGTCCGAACCAGTTCAGATTGCAGGGTCAGGGAATGGTGTGGTGGCCGCTTTCGTCGAGGCACTCGAAGGTGTGACGGGCGCCAATATTGTCGTGGTTGAGTACAGCGAGCATGCACTCAGTCAAAGCGCTCAAGCCGAGGCTATTTGTTACATACAGCTTAATGTTGATGGCCAGCGTGTGTGCGGTATCGGGCGCAGTGAAGACATTATCCAAGCCTCCTTAGAGGGTATCTTGAGGGCTTTGGATCGCTCTGAATTACAGATTAAGGTAGCGGCCTGAGTGGACCACGAGATTAAGCGATCTGATCTGATAAGCCTTGAGCACATCAGGGAGGCACGCGAACGCATTCGGGGGATGGTTCATCAAACGCCTGTCCAGGTGCATGCGAGTCTGAATGCTGACTTCGGAGCAGAGCTTTTCTTTAAGGCTGAGCATTTGCAGAAAGGCGGCGCCTTCAAAGCAAGAGGTGCACATCACGCATTGAGTCGACTGTCACCGGAGTTGCTCGCGAACGGCGTCGCGACCCACTCATCGGGTAATCACGGGGCTGCCCTAGCTCTGGCGGCTAGAAGGTTCAATACTCGAGCGTTCGTGGTTATGCCCACCAATGCGCCTGCACCTAAGCGCGCCGCTACGCTTGCCTACGGCGCTGAAGTCATCGACTGTGAGCCAACTTTGTCCGCACGGGAAGCGGCGCTGATCCGCTGTGTCAATGCCACTGGCGCTACCTTTGTGCCGCCCTATGATCACCCCGACATCATCGCCGGTCAGGGAACAGCGGGGCTCGAATTATACGAGCAAATTGGGCCTGTCGACTTAGTGTTAGTGCCAGTGGGCGGTGGCGGCCTGCTGGCTGGAGTCAGTGCAGCCATGAAAGCATTGAGCCCACAGACACAGGTCATGGGTGTGGAACCGGTTGGCGCCGATGATGCCTATCGTTCTTTTTACTCGGGTAAGCGGGTGACAGAGCATCAACCTGATACGATTGCTGACGGACTGCGTACAACTCTAGGTGTTTTGAATTTCGATCTGATTCGCAGGCATGTAGACGCCATCGTCACTGTCGATGATACAGCCATCTGCAAGGCAATGGCGTTCTACATGACCCGTGCGAAAGAGGTGGTGGAGCCGTCCGGCGTTATTGGTCTTGCGGCAATTATGGCAGGTGTCATTGATGTGCGTACAAAACGTGTGGCGATTATATTATCCGGCGGTAATGTCGATCTTACTCGGTTACCGTGGTGACGCCTTGTGATTCGTTCTGCTCGCCTGTTTGGCGTCGCCTTGTTGTGTGCCATGGTTTTGGCGGGATGTACTCGCACATCGTTGATTTACAATCGCTTACCGACGCTCATTAACTGGACGATCGACGATTACATTACCCTAGATCGTGCTCAGCAGTCTGTACTAGATGAGCAGCTAGATGAGTATCTGGCCTGGCATCAAACCACACAACTGCCGCTGTATGTTGCGCTCTTAGATGACGTGTTAGAGCATCTCGAGTCTGCGGCCCCGATTACCGAGTCAGTGTTGACACGCTGGCAAGAGCGAGCGGATGTCTTCGCTGCTGATCTGCAATACCGAGCAGTTGACTGGATCGTGCCGATGGCCCAAACCGCAACTGATGGGCAGCGACAAGAGCTGGCCATCGCTATCGATAAAAAGCAGCGCGAACTCGAACAAAAATACAGCGAACGAACCCAAGATGAGTACCGCCAAGATGTGGTTGAAAGTTTGACGGACAACCTTGCAGATTACCTGGGTCGCCTGACCAAAGAACAGCAAATCTTTATTGATAGGGCGGGAGAGCTGCTTGTTCGCTATGACAGCGTTTGGTTAGCGAGCCGAGCGGCCACGTTTGCGCGTCTGACATCAATATTACAAGCCCCAGATGAAACACTCTATGAGCGCTTAATGGGGTTCTTTGAATCTCGCTTAACGGCCCCAACTTCGGCGGAGTATGAGCATAATCAGTCGTTGATTAAAACCACCATTGCCGAGGTCTTAACGGCGCGGACAGATAAGCAGCATCAGAAACTGATCCGGAGATTAAGTGCCATTCGCGACGATCTGGCGCGGTTGGCGGCGCAAGCTGAAATAAGCTGAAAGTGGTTATTATTTGCGCGATTGCCAAAGTCTGGCAGTGAGCGTTTGCGGCGCGCTAAAGGGCGTGTGGGTGACTCCGGCAAGTGCGTTCTTGAGCGCAACTTTGCCACAGAGAGCCGGTTTTATTTCGATAGTGTTTTGATGAACACCTTAGAGTTTCGTTGCAGATTGTAGAGAGCCTGTCGTGGCTGCGGAAGTTCGCTCCGATCTTGTTCTTTGAAGCCTTGCTCAATAAACCAATGCGCTGTTTGCGTGGTGAGAACGAAGACAGACGTGAGCCTTTGTTCGAGCGCTGATTTTTCGAGGACATTCAGCAATCGTTGTCCTCGCTGCTCACCCCGATAATCTGGATGGCAGACGATGCAAGCAACCTCAGCAATACTGGCCTGAGGGTAGGTGTACAGAGCAGCGCAAGCGATAATCCGATTGTCGCGTTCTAAGACTGTGAACTGGGCAATTTCAGTTTCAAGGAGTTCTCGAGATCGCTTGACGAGGGTGCCGTCTGCTTCTAACGGTTGCAGCAATTCTAGGATGCCACCGACGTCATCGATGTTTGCTTTGCGGCATTGCTCGAACGGATGGCTCGATACCAGAGTACCGGCGCCATCGTGTGTGAAGAGTTCGAGTAGCAGTGCACCTTTATGATCAAAGCCAATGATGTGGCTTCGTTCGACACCCCCTAAACAGGCTTTTTGGGCAGAGCGGAGCAAGGCGCCCTGCCCTGGGTCCACATCGCAAGAGGGAATCTCAGACATGGCCAGCTCGCGGATGAGCTCACCTTGGCTATTGGTGATCGCTTGCGGGCTCGCCAGCCAAATGAGCTTGTCAGCTCGGCACTCGGTTGCAGCCCGAACGGCAACATCCTCTAGGGCTAAGTTAAAGATTTCACCAGTGGGTGAGTAGCCCAGAGGCGGTAATAGCACTATCGTATTGTCAGCAAGTTGTCTCGCGATGCCTTGCATGTCGATCCGTCTTACTTTGCCGGTGTGAAGATAATCAGTACCTTCCAATACGCCCACTGGCTGGGCAACGACAAAGTTTCCGGAAGATACTCGGATGCCAGCATTACGCATCGGTGCATTGGCGGTACCCATCGAGAGCCTTGCCTCAAGATCATGTCTTAGGCTACCGACAATTCGTTTGATGATTTCTAGGTCGGCATGATCGGTGATGCGCAGATCGTGTTCGAACAGGCTTGTGCGCCCTAGCAACGTGAGCTCTGTGTTGACTTGCGGTCGCGCCCCGAAAACGACGATAAGCCGCACGCCTAAGCTATTCAGTAAGACTAGATCTTGAAGGATGGTGTTGAGCTGTGCGCTTGCTAAACATTCACCCGACAGTGCCACCACAAAGGTTTTTCCTCTGTGAGCGTTAATGTAGGGTGTGGTATTTCGAAACCACTGAATATGTGATTGATTCGGCATGGCGGCATTATCTTACGAACCCAGCGCTAGGTACAGCATCGGAGCTGATCACACGCAGAAATTTGCTGCTGCTGCGATGGATCAGCCGCCGAAAACACCCTTGAAGAAGAAAAAGAAGACGATAGATAGGCCCGCACCGGCAGGAAGCGTGACAAGCCAGGACGCAAAAATTGATCCGACAACGCGCAAATCAATACTCCCGATACCGCGGGCAATACCAACACCCAGTACCGCACCAACGAGGGTGTGTGTAGTCGAAATTGGCAGTCCAGTCGCAGACGCTAGTACGACCGTTGAGGCTGCGCCTAGTTCGGCGGCAAAGCCGCGACTGGGTGTCAGTTCGGTGATTCGTTTGCCGATGGTTTGAATGACTTTCCAGCCATAGGTGGCGAGGCCGATGACAATTCCGAGTGCGCCGGTGAGCAGAATCCACCACGGGATAGCAGATTTCGCGGCGATTTCGCCTCCAGACTGTAATACACCCACAATGGCAGCCATTGGCCCTATCGCGTTTGCCACGTCGTTCGAGCCGTGAGCGAACGCCATGGCACAGGCGGTAAACACCATAAGAATAGCGAATACCCGCTCTACATCAGCGTTAGTAGGCTTGATATCCGGATTATTGCGATGGATTTTATGCAGCAATTGAGCGCCCGCAAGGGCAACCACAAGGCCAATAAGCGCTGCCACAGGAACCGCATTCATGAAACTGCTGCCGAGGCCCATATCAATCGTGACCCCAACATTTTTGAGTCCTTTGGTGAGGGTCACCATGGCAATCATGAAGCCGACCAAAAACATGTAGTAAGGAATATATTGTTTCGCTCGATGGTAGGGGTCGTCGCGGTCTAAAATGATGTGCCGAACGCTCGTAAACAAGACGTATGATATTGTACCGGCGATCAGGGGTGATACGACCCAGCTTGCAACGATGGTTGCGATCTGTGGCCAAGCCACTGCATCGATAGAAATACCCACCGCCGCAAAGCCAACGATAGCGCCGACGATAGAATGCGTGGTAGACACTGGCCATCCTTTCATACTGGCAACCAGTAACCACGTGCCCGCTGCAAGTAGGGCCGACATCATGCCGTACACGAGCAGCTCTTCTTGCCCTTTGAAAAAGGCTGGATCAATAATCCCTTTCCTGATGGTGTCAGTTACCGCGCCGCCGGCAAGATAAGCACCGGCAAACTCAAAAATGATAGCGATTAGAATCGCTTGCTTGATAGTGATGGCTTTGGAGCCAACCGAGGTGCCCATGGCGTTTGCGACATCGTTAGCACCGATGCCCCAGGCCATGAAGAAGCCGAACAAACACGCGAGAATCAGGATTGTGGAGCCGCAGTCTTGAAGGACGTCCATGTGTTATCTCGCTCTCTTAGTACAGGGGTGACCTGTTATCAGCTCACTTGGGCGCCTCGATTCTAACAATCCAACTGCGACAGTTTTGTTACAGTTTAGCGGATAATTTGGCAGGGAAGTCATGACTTCTCTCCTCTAAATTTAGGCGCAGTATAGGCAAACACTGTCCGTGTGTCACACCCAAATAAAACAGCGCTTCTGTGCACTGGCGGAGACTGCTCTAAGCGCTTAGCATGGGTGCGTACAGCGACTTTGGAAACCTTGTATGACGATAACGAACCCCGCTCTTATCCCGGCTGCATGGGCGACACTTATGGAATTGGCAGACGCGAGCGCCTCGCCGCGTCCTGAGCAGGTGTTCGTGGGAGCGACTGAGCAGGTGCAGAGACTCCTCCGTTTGAGCCCTTTCGCAGCAAAAATGATGGCTCAGCAGTGGGATTGGATCGTGTCGACATTTGATCGAACTGCGTGGCAAGATCCGATTGATCGTCATGGTCTAGAGACTCTTTATGCCAGTGCTCAGGCGGTAGCTGAGTCGCCCGAACAAGCGCTGAGATGGCTTCGTAATCGGGTGATGCTTCGCTTAATTTGGCGAGATTTTCTGAGGTTTTGCGATGCGCCAGAGACGGTTGCGCAGGTCTCATTACTAGCGGACTTTTGTATTCAACGGGCTCTAGAAGTTGCGTCAAACGAACTTTCTGAGCGTTTTGGAGCGCCGATTGGGAAAGACTCGGGCGAGGAGCAGCAGCTGGTTATCTTGGCTTTGGGGAAACTTGGGGCGCAGGAGTTAAATTTATCGTCGGATATCGATCTCATATTCGTTTACCCGGAAGCGGGTACCACCAATTCTGCTGCTAAAACGCTCTCTAACCAGGAGTTTTTTCTGAAACTGGGGCAGCGGGTTATCGCCCTGCTCGACCTAGTCACAGCAGATGGGTTTGTGTTCCGGGTGGACATGCGATTACGTCCATACGGGGACAGTGGCCCTTTGGTCATGAACTTTGCTGCATTTGAAGCCTATTATCAGGAGCAAGGCCGCGAGTGGGAGCGCTATGCCATGATCAAGGCCAGGCCCCTAACGGGGAGGCTAGAGAGCACGCAGGAACTGACTACGATGCTCACCCCTTTTGTTTTCCGTCGTTACATCGATTTTAGTGTGATTGATTCATTGCGCGACATGAAACGTATGATCGCCGATCAGGTGGTTCGTAAAGGTCTTCAGAACGATATCAAACTGGGTCGCGGTGGTATCCGAGAGATCGAGTTCATTGCGCAGTGCTTTCAGCTGATTCGTGGTGGACGTGACGAGATTTTGCGGACGCGGCAGTTGATGGTGGCTTTAGATGGGTGCGAGGCTCTCGGCTGTTTACCGTCTCTGGCCGTCGACCAGTTACGCCAAGCATACTGGTTCTTGCGCAACACGGAGCACGCGCTGCAGGGCTATCAAGACAAACAGACGCAACAACTGCCTGAGGATATATCAGCGCAAGATGCTTTGACCGAGATCATGGGCTATTCCACTTACCCAGAATTTTTGGAAGCACTCGTTGACCATCGCAGGCGGGTTAGCCACCACTTTGACGTCTTGATCGCGGATCCCGATTCGAGTTCTGAGCAACCGAAGTTGGATCTTGCTTGGGAGACACTTTCGATTGATGAGTGGCAGGACTTAGGATTTTCAGAGCCTGAAACGCTGCCAGAGGTGATGGCGGTATTGACTCGGAGTTCAGTGGTGAAAGCGCTGCAGGCCGAGCCTCGGAGGCGGCTGGATGTCGTGATGCCGCGTTTGATCAGTGCCGTGAGTCGCCATAGCAGCCCGACCCAAACCTTAAGCCGATTACTGCCATTGGTAGAGGCGGTATTGCGGCGCAGCGCCTATTTATTGCTGTTGGCAGAAAACCCAGCCGCCCTCGAGGAGTTGGTCCGCTTGTGTGGCGCCAGCCCCTGGATTGCTCGTCAACTTGCGTTACGCCCAGCGCTGCTGGATGAGCTGCTTGACTTAGACCATCTTTACACAGCGCCCGATAAAGCAGTGCTGGCCGAAGAGCTGCGCCAGCAAATGGCGTATGTTGCGATGACGGATCTAGAAGCTCAAATGGAAGGCCTTCGCTATTTTAAGTCGGCGCAAATGTTACGGATTGGAGCCAGCGAAATAGGGGGCGTTTTGCCGTTGATGCAGGTCAGCGATAAGCTGACCTTCGTCGCTGAAGTAATCTTAAGCCATGTGCTTGAAGTGGCCTGGATAGATCTCGTTGCCAAGCACGGGTCACCGGCTGGCGTTGGAGCTGACAAGCATTTTTGTATCGTTGCCTACGGTAAGTTGGGTGGCTGGGAGTTAAATTACGCCTCTGACTTGGATCTGGTTTTTTTATATGACGCCGACCCGCAGGGGCTAACTGACGGCGATCGACCCATCGATCATGCTCGGTTTTACACGCGTTTAGGTCAGAGAATTATCCATATTCTTGAAACACGGATGAGCATGGGTCGGCTCTACGAAGTTGATATGCGACTGCGACCGTCGGGCAACTCTGGCCTGCTGGTGACGACCGTAGCGGCTTTTGAGCGATATCAGAGAGACAGCGCCTGGACCTGGGAACACCAGGCTTTGACGCGAGCGCGAGTGGTGGCGGGAGATCAGGCGATCGCGGATCGATTTCAGGCGATTCGACAGGCCATCCTCAGCTTGCCGCGTCAAGTCGACTCATTGGCTCAGGAGGTTCAACAAATGCGCGCTAAGATGAGGCATCAGTTTGATTCGACCTCGGCTGCGGATGTTTTTGATTTGAAACAAGATGCGGGTGGTATCGTTGACATAGAATTTATGGTGCAATATGCCGTGCTGGCTTGGTCGAGCAAGCGAGAAGCACTCTCTCAATGGACAGATAACGTCAGACAGCTTGAGACCCTTGCCGCACTGGGCTTTATTTCTGTCGAGACTGTACAGACACTCACGAGCGCCTACCTAGCGTATCGGTCGGCGACGCACGAGTGTGCCTTGCAGGAATCTGCTGGCAGTGTCAGCGCTGCCGAATGGGCAGAGTTACGTCATGCTGTGCGCCGTGAGTGGGACGCTTGGTTTAATAGAATAATTGAGGAGTAGTTAATGGATTTTGCAGATCGTGACGGATTAATCTGGCTGGATGGCGAAATGATTCCCTGGCGAGAGGCGAAAGTGCATGTGCTCACGCATACCTTCCACTATGGTTTGGGGGTGTTTGAGGGTGTGCGAGCCTATCAGACGGAGTCACGTGGCACCTGTATTTTCAAGTTAAAAGAACACACCCAGCGTCTGTTTAACTCTGCCAAAATCTTAATGATGTCCATCCCCTATTCTCAGGAGACTTTAAACGAGGCTCAGAAACAGGTGGTAGAGGCCAATAATCTTGCAGAAGCCTATTTGCGACCCATGTGCTTTTATGGTTCCGAAGGCATGGGATTGCGAGCAGACAACCTGAAAACGCACGTCATGATAGCGGCGTGGGAATGGCCTTCTTACATGGCCCCCGAGGCGCGTGAGCAGGGTATCAAAGTGCGAACATCTTCTTATACTCGGCATCACGTGAATATCGCGATGTGCAAAGCCAAGGCCAACGGTCAGTATATTAACTCGATGCTAGCACTCCGAGAGGCGATTGACGGTGGCGCTGAAGAGGCCTTGCTGCTCGACAACGAGGGCTATGTGGCCGAAGGGAGTGGTGAGAATTTTTTCTTGGTTAAAAACGGCGTCTTATATACGCCTGAATTGACCAGTTGCCTCGATGGCATCACCAGAGCCACAGTGATTGCGCTGGCGGACGAATTGGGTATCGAGGTGCGCGAGAAACGTATTACTCGCGATGAGGTTTACATTTGTGACGAGGCGTTCTTTACTGGTACTGCTGCCGAGGTAGTACCGATTAGAATGTTGGATAATCGTGTGATCGGATCTGGTTCTCGAGGCCCGATTACCGAGCAGCTACAGACAATGTATTTCGATTCTGTGCGCGGAAAGCGGCCACAAAATCCTGATTGGTTGAGCGAAGCGATAAGTCACTAGGAGATGCCCATGCATGCGGGAGCACTAGAACAACATTTCGACAATGGCATCTTTTGGCGTCATTGGCCCGTTGCCGATCCAGAGCACGTGATCGTATTGGTGCATGGTCTAGGCGAACACAGCGGGCGTTACGAAGACTTCGCCGAGTTTTTTAACAGCCGTAAAATCGCTGTCGTCGCCCTCGATCACACGGGCCATGGTTTGTCGCCCGGGACACGTTGTCATGTGTCGAGTTTTGAGGACTATTTGTCGCCACTGTTGGCGTTAACCTTAGAAGCTGAAGCCTTGTATCCGGGCGTTCCCAAGGTTTTGATAGGGCATAGTTTGGGTGGCTTGATAGCGGCTGCGTTTTTGTTAAGCCACCAAGACAAATTCCAGAGTGCAGTTCTCTCGGGGCCAGCGCTTGGTATCGATCCTGCGCCACCAGTATGGCAACAACGCATTACCAGGGCCCTCTCCTACTTGCTACCTAAGCTAGGGGTTTTGGCTTTAGATGCTAGCCAGGTGTCTCGTTCAACAGAGGTCGTTGCTGCTTATCAAGCCGATCCTCACGTCCATCATGGTAAAATAAGCGCCAGATTGGTCACTGAACTATTTGACTGTGTTGAGCGTGTGAACGACCAGGCCGGCCGAATTCTTTTGCCGTTGAAAATCGTGCACGGAGAGGCGGATGTGATGACATCGCCACAAGCATCCAAGGCGTTTATTGAAAAGTTGGGGTCTGAGGTTGCCGAATATCAGGGATATCCTGGGTTGTATCACGAAATTTTCAATGAGCCAGAGAGAGAGCAAGTCCTCGAGGACGTATTGTCATTTATTGGGCGCGTTAACTGAACTAGAGAGCGGTTGAATGATTCAGTGTAAGCGCTTTGGCGGATCGGTGTGACCGAGCCTATTAGGGTTGCGTTAGTGAGCTATCGCAGCCAGCCTTTTAGCGGTGGGCAAGGCGTCTACGTCAGTGCTCTAGCAAGAGCCCTGGTGCAGCAGGGCGTGGCTGTAGACGTGATCTCGGGGCCGCCCTATCCAAACCTCGATGAGGGTATTCAACTCATCCGGTTACCCAGTCTCGATTTATATCAGCATGGCTTGAGATCGCTGCGCTGGCGCCATCTTGCTTCTCTCAGTCATATTATCGAATGGTTCAGTAAACTCACTGGTGGATTCGCTGAGCCTTACACCTTTGGTCGCAGACTAAAGCGCTATATGAAGCGTCATAAACCCCATTACGACCTGATTCACGACAATCAGAGCTTGTGCTACGCCTTGCAAGATTTACAGGCCATGGGCTATCCCGTAGTGGCTACTATTCACCACCCTATTACCAGTGATCTGCGCTTGGCATTGTCCGCTGAACCCTCCTGGTGGCGTCGCGTGTTGTTGCGACGCTGGCATTCCTTCTTGGGCATGCAGGTTGCTGTGGCGCGTCAATTGCCGAAGATAATGACCGTATCGGAATCTGCGCGGAAAGATATTGAGCGTGAGTTCGGTGTGAGCTCTGATCGTCTTGTGGTGACCGGCATTGGCACCGATACAGCGGTGTTTCAACCTTTGGCGACGATCCAAAAAGACCCCAATCGAATCATGTTGACGGCCTCTTCTGATACCGCCCTGAAGGGCGTTGTGTATGGTGTAGAGGCCTTTGCGATTTTGCGACAGTCCTATCCGGAGCTCCGACTGAGACTGGTCGGTTCGCTGCGCGCTGACGGAGACGCTCAGCGCGCCATAGATCGTCATGGGCTAGAACCCTGGATTGATTTTGAAAAGCATCTGAGTCAAGACCGTTTAGTCCACTACTACAACGAGGCCACCGTGTTTCTCTCATCCTCGCTCTACGAGGGTTTTGGTTTACCTGTTGCAGAGGCGATGGCATCGGGCACGGCAGTTGTTGCGACCGATGGCGGCGCCCTGCCCGAAGTTGTGGGCGATGCCGGACTGATCGTACCCACTGCTCATCCACAGGCGCTTGCGGACGCAGTTGCGGTATTATTGCACGATAGTGAGTTGCGGCATGGTTTTGAACGCAAAGGTCGAGCTAGAATCGAGCGGTTGTTTTCATGGAGCGCCTGTGCTCAACGAACTATCGCTGAATATGAGGCGTCACTCTCGCATGCAAACCGTTGATTTCCGATATTTTCCCCTCAGTACCGGCCAGCGGGTCCTGGATCTTGGTTGCGGTGAAGGGCGCCATCTCATAGGGGCTTTGTTGGCCGCAGACGTGTCTGCCCTGGGCGTCGACTTATCGCATTCAGACCTACTGACGGGGCGAGAGAAAACGGAAGATTGGGCTGTGAGTATCAATGAGCCTCGTCGACCTCTGCTGACCCAAGCTAGCGGCTATGCTCTACCTTTTGCCGATCACAGTTTCGATGCGATTATTTGCAGCGAAGTCCTTGAGCATTTGCCATCAGTGGCTCGTGTGATGCAGGAAATCAATAGAGTTCTGAAGCCCGGTGGTCAGCTGGTGGTATCCGTACCAAGACGCTGGCCCGAAAGAATCTGTTGGTGGTTGTCGAGTGACTATCACTTGCAACTTGGTGGCCATTTACGAATTTTTCGTCTTGGTGATCTCCGGCGTCAAATCGAACAATTGCCGTTTACGCTCTATCACAATCATGGTGCGCACGCCTTGCATGTGCCTTATTGGTGGCTACGATGCTTGTTTTGGCAGACACCGAGCCATTTTCTGATTAAACTTTATCATCGCCTGTTGGTCTGGGATCTGATGCACAAACCTTGGATCACCGGTGCCCTTGAGGCTCTTCTCAATCCGTGGATGGGGAAAAGCGTCGTTTTGTACTATCGAAAAAAAGCGATGTCATCATGAACGCTCTCTACCTTGGTCCCGGCTTGTTTCCACACGATCTATTTGCCGATACGTTTTCGTATATTCGTTCTTTGCAAAAACCCAGTGGTGAGATCCCCTGGTTCGATGGTGGGCATACCGATCCTTGGGATCATATTGAAGCGGCAATGGCCTTGTCCATCGGCGGTTATTTCGAGGATGCAGCGCGCGCTTACGAGTGGCTTGAACATATTCAGCTGGATGATGGAAGTTGGTGGGCTCAATATCGAGATGGCCGCAAGGGAGATACCTCTCGGCGCGAGACCAATTTCTGCGCTTACATAGCGACCGGTGTTTGGCATCACTATCTGATTACTCAAGATCATGGATTTTTAGAACGCTACTGGCCAATGGTCCAACGCGCTTTCGATTTCGTGCTGGCCCGACAAAACCCCTTGGGTGATATCGATTGGGCTGCAGATGACGATGACGAAGTGCCACAAGATGCGCTTGTTACAGGATGCTCATCTATCTATAAAAGTTTGGAGTGTGCTCATAATATCGCGGTTACTTTGGGTCAACGTTGTCATTATGACCGCGCTCGCGCCAAGTTAGGACGCTGTCTTGTTCAGCACCCAGAGCGCTTTGATCGCACCTGGGAAAGCAAGGCGCGATACTCTATGGACTGGTTCTATCCGGTATTAGTGGGCGCTTATCAGGGTGCCCCTGCACGAGAGCGGCTTGCGGGACGATGGCAAGAATTTGTCGAGCAAGGCCTAGGATGCCGCTGTGTGGCTGACCAGCCGTGGGTAACGATCGCAGAAACCTGTGAGCTTGTGATGGCGTTGGTGGCGGCAGGGGATCGATCTAAGGCCCGAGAAGTGTTTAGTTGGGTATCACAATGGCGTCATAGCGATGGCTCATACTGGACCGGGTTTCAATTTGCCGAGCAAATTTTATGGCCCGACGAACGTCCAACGTGGACTGCCGCTGCCGTATTATTGGCGGCTGATGCGCTCACACTGCACACACCCGCAGCGCGATTATTCACTCATGTCGAGATGCTGACAGACGTCAACGAAGCGGCTTCCGGTAAAGCGTGGGCCTGATCAGCTTAAGCGCCGCAGAATCTTTAAACTATCTACTTCACGGTCAAGAGCCCACAGGCCAGATTGCAAGGCGGCCTCGATAATGGCTCTCGGCGCTTGCCCGCCCGCTTTCGCTGTGGAGTAGTGGTCATGAATTGCGAGCAAACCATCGAGTGCAACGTGGCTTGACCACAAACGGTAATCGCTTACCGCGTCATGCATGCTATGTCCGCCATCAATGAATACCATACCGACCCGCTGAGCCCAATGATGCCCGACGGCACTGGCGTTGCCAACAACAGCAATAACACGGTGTTCTAGGCACGCTTCCCGAATAGTGTGTCGGAATCGCGCGAGTGTATCGGTATCGCCATGGGTATCCACCAACTCGGGGTTGTAAAAGAACTCACCGGGTTGATGTTCTACTGAGCCTCCGTGATGGTCTATTGCGAACACCAGTGTATCGGCCTGATTGGCGCCTGAGCCTAGATATATCGTGGATTTTCCGCAGTAACTACCGATTTCAATAATGACACCAAGACGCCCCGCCTCTGCCGCCGCTGCTTGCAGCATTGAGCCCTCTGCCGCGCTCAAAAATCCCGGGGTCTGGGTTGCAATAAGATCAAGTTTAGGGTCGAGCATAAACGGTTCTCTTCTGTTCAAGCCGGACTATACCACGTTGCCCGGTAATTCCGTCTTGGCTTTCAGGGCAAGCGCGGCTATCCTCGCGTCACACCGTAAACAAACGAGATATCATGCGTCAATTGTATACCGCGCTACTATTTTTGAGCCTACCGTTGTTAATGGCTCGACTGTGGTGGCGTGGGCGCCGACTCCCGTCCTATCGCAAGCGGTGGGAGGAGCGCTTGGGTTTCCATGTCCCCTCGATTGAACTGGGCAGGCCCTTGATTTGGATCCATGCGGTTTCAGTTGGTGAGGTCGTGGTCGCGAGTCATTTGATTCGAAGACTGCAGGCCTCTTATCCCCAGCATCAGCTCTTCGTGACGACTTCAACACCGACAGGATCTGAACGGCTGCTCACAGAGTTCGGCGATTCCGTGTTGCACATGTATCTGCCTTGGGATCTGCCGGGGCCGTTGCGACGAGTGCTCGACCGTGTGCGACCGCAACTGATTCTGTTGATAGAGACAGAGCTTTGGCCTAACTTTTTGTCGCAAGCGAAGGGTCGAAAGATTCCCGTGGTACTGATTAATGGACGTTTATCGGCAAAATCTGCACGCCGATATTCGCTGGTGCCGAGCCTGCGCAAAGCGATGCTAGAACAATTGACGCTGGTCATTGCCCAGGCTAAGCACGATGCTCAACGATTTCGTGCTCTTGGTGTGCCCCGAGATCGAATAAGCGTCTCTGGCAATATCAAGTTTGATCAACAACTCCCGTCCTCGGTGCTTACTGCTGCTGAATCCATTCGCGTTGACTGGAGTGCGGCCACTCGACCCATAGTGGTTGCAGCGAGCACGCATGATCAAGAAGAGCAGCAGGTTTTATTGGCCTTTCGCCGTATAAAGGTGAAGCACCCCGACACCCTGCTGTGTATCGTACCCAGGCACCCAGATCGCTTCGAGACGGTCCGCTGTTTGATTGAGGCAGATGGCTGGCGCTATACACAGCGTTCGGTCACGACTGCGATTGATGCCGATACCGATGTCGTGCTCGCTGACACAATGGGTGAGTTAGTGACTTTGCTGGGTGCGGCGGATGTCGCTTTTATTGGCGGCTCATTGGTGCCTACCGGGGGCCACAATATGCTCGAGGCCGCCCAGTGGGGGGTGGCGGTCGTAACCGGGCCTCATTTGTTCAATTTTGCGGCAGTGAAAACTCTGTTGCTGCAAGCTCGCGCACTTTTAATTGCAGACGATCCTGACGATTTGGGACTTATTGTGACTGATTTGCTGAGCTCTGCGGGGCAACGGCGCGCCATGGGTGAGCGGGGGCAAGAGGCGGTAGAGCGCCAGCGCGGCGCTCTCGACCGAGTAATGCAAGCGTTAGAGCCCTTGCTGTGACTGTGTCACAGGACCGGGTGCTTCTAGGAAGGCGTCAAGCTCGACGATATCAGCAGGGCTCAACAAGCCTGCTTTTTGCTTCAGCCGGAGCTGATTAATCACATAGTCGTAGCGGGTGTTGGCGTAGTCTCTCTGCGCGGTATAAAGCGCATTCTGTGCATTCAGCACGTCAACTACGTTGCGAGTTCCGACTTCATAGCCCGCTTGTGTGGCCTCGAGAGCGCTTTGCGATGACACAATGGACTGGGCCCGTGCTTTCACTCTTGCAACGTCGCTTTGCACGGTCATATGTAACGAGCGAGTTTGGGCGATGGTGTTTCGCTGCAACCCGATACGTTGCTCTTTAGAGGCGTTGAACTGTTCCGCCGCTCTGCGTCTGTTAGCGCTGATCGAACCGCCGGCGAATAGAGGAACCTCGACTCGAAGCCTAACGATGTCCTGATCTCGCTCACTCCGCGGCGGGACATTAAATACCGATTCTTGTTCACTGATACCTTCTGTACTGAAGTCAGAGGTTGAGAATGATCCGGAAATTTTCGGCATGTGCTCAAATGTTTTGGATCGAGAGTTTTGCTGGGCTGCATCTTCGCCCAATCGAGCTGCCTTGAGCTCCAAGTTGTTGGCCAAGGCAAAGTCGACCCATGCTGCACGATCTGCTGGCTCGGGTGGGGTGATCGGGAAGGTCTCGCTCAGTGTTGAAAGCCGGTCGTGGTCGACATTGGTCAGCACCGATAGGCCCTCTAGAGCAACCGCTAGGTTATTTTCGTCGGTGAGTCTTGCGACTCGCGCCAAGTCGAATACCGCCTGTGCTTCGTGGACATCTGTTAGCGCGATTAAGCCCACTTCAAACCGCTGCTGAGTTTGTTCTAGTTGGCGTGCGAGGGCCCGTTCTTGGGCTTGCGATGCGGCTAGGTTGTCTTCTGCTCGGAGCACACCAAAATAGGCTTGCGCTACTCGGACAATCAAATCTTGTTGTTGTGCAGCAAAAGTCGCTTCGGCGCGATCACTCAGCGCACGAGTCGATTGAAACGAAAACCAAGCCGGCAGATCAAACAGTGCTTGGTTCAAAGAAACCACATAGCCTTTGGCAGTGGTGTCAGAAAAGCTCTCGATTTCGCGGATGACGCCACCGCCGCTTTCATCTAAACCGACCAAGCTATTGGCAATGGTGGTGGTTTCTGTTTCGCTGTAGTCGTAGCTGGCGCTGACCCGGGGCAAGAGTGCCGATCGAGCGATGATGGCTTGTTCTTGATCGGCTTTAAACTGTGCTCGATACGCTTTTAACTGAGCGTCATTATTCAGCGCCAATTCGTAAATTTCTTGCAGCGATTGCGCCTGTGCGATGTTAGCGCTGGCACTGAGTGCGATGATCGCTAAAAGGTAGGAAAACAGTTTCATGTGTGAACCTCAAAAAGCAAAGCAAATAGTGTAACAGCGCGGGGAGTACAAAGCATTCATCAACTGTGTGGTGTATACGCAGATGATCGTGCATTTGATTCATGTCAACGCATATTTCTGCAAGCAAACGCACTTTTCCATTGGTTGGTGCGCTTATTTTTGTCATAGTATTTCGAGAGGGTAAAAATTCACGTTGTTTAGATCATCGCAGGAGCGAGTTGTTGTGCCGCTGATAGCCAATCAATCGAGGCAAAAGTACCGGGTGTCGCTCGCCGAGTTACACGCCGTGTGCGAGGCCAACTACCGTCGGTTTGTGCGCGTATTCCCCGATTACGAGCAAACCAATGAAACGGTGTTACTCCTTGATCAGGCGCGAATTGCCATCAGTGTGATGGAGCGGAATCGATACACGACGACGTTTAAGGTGGTGCAGTTAATGGCGCCAGATTATCAATGGACGCGCTCTATGGAGCTCGAGCTTAGAGCCTATCACGACGCCCAGATGTTAGAGGTATTGGCATTTCAGCGTCATCGTCGCATCAAGCCTCGCTATTCTTATCCGAATGAGCCAATGTTTCAAAAAGACGAGAAGCAGCAGCAACATCAATTTGTAGCTGATTGGTTAGAGTATCTGTTGGCCCACGCTCGCTCTAGTCAAACTGTATCTGGTTTCGGGCCCGAGTATCCTGGCGAATCTCATGACTAGCTCGGCACTCAATACGGTGACCATCCCGCATGACCGAGCGCATGCGATTGAGCTCTTGCAAATAACCGATACGCATTTAGGCGAGCGCCCCCACACACCTTTGCTTGCAATGGATACCGATGATTCGTTACTGGCAGTGTTATCTTTGGCTCGGCGTACACTCGCGAACGTCGATCTGGTGGTGGCCACCGGTGATCTTTCCGATCAGGGCGCAATAGATGCCTATTTAAGGCTTTACGATTACACTCGCAACGATTACGAACATCAATTCTGGCTGCTAGGCAATCACGATGACGCTGACATGCTGACCGCGGCGGCCAATCAGCATGAGCGGTTATTAAGAAACGACATCCGGATTGGCGGCTGGCAAATTCTTATGTTGAACTCCCAGATTCCCGGTGAAGTAGGTGGGCGTTTGGGGACCGCCGAGCTCGCACGGTTGCGACTGGGCCTCGAGCAAGCGTCTGCGGAGGGACTCTACACGCTTATTTGTGTCCACCATCAGCCAGTGCCTGTGGGCAGCGCTTGGATAGACTCTCAAGCGATCAGTGATGCTCCCGAGTTATTCACGATTATCGATGCTTTTCCCGGTGTCAGAGCCTTACTTTGGGGGCATGTGCATCAAGAGGTTGATCAAATGCGCGGTGATCTTCGCTTACTCGCAAGTCCATCAACGTGTGTCCAGTTTTTGCCTGGTAGCGAGACCTTTAAACTCGACAATCAAGCCCCCGGTTTTCGTCATCTTACTCTTTTCCCCGATGGCTCTCTCTCAACTCAGGTTCATCGTGTTACAGACCGGAAGTTTACGGTCGATCTCGGGTCTTCGGGTTACTTATAAAATCCCTGTCTGCGATATCCGGGCACACCACTTTGAGCTACACTACGGCAACCTTGTTTAGACGATATGGTAGTTATGAGTCAGTACACAGCACAAGATATTGAAGTCCTCACGGGTTTAGAGCCGGTCCGAAAGCGCCCAGGGATGTATA
>OBPT01000180.1_pt1 | contig 20079 bp, 24 predicted proteins | sample 1534671 | NCBI WGS metagenome assembly OBPT01 (sample SAMEA3275494, study PRJEB22092) | marine metagenome | biome: ENVO:00000447 marine biome; feature: ENVO:00002042 Surface water; material: ENVO:00002010 seawater | collected 2014-06-21T11:00:00+00 | depth 1 m | reverse complement strand
GAGCCGAACGCATCCTGGTCAGTTTTTTGCGTTGCCGCAGTCACCACAACTTTTTAAGCAATTGTTAATGGTGTCGGGCTTTGATCGATACTACCAAATCGCCAAATGCTTTCGGGACGAAGATTTACGAGCTGATCGTCAGCCCGAGTTTACTCAAATCGACATCGAGGCATCTTTCGTTGACGAGAGCGATATCATGGCTATCACCGAAGCCATGATCCGGGAGCTATTCCGCTCAGTCTTGCAGGTTGAGTTGGGCGAGTTTCCACGCATGACCTACGCGGAAGCAATGGAGCGCTATGGCTCCGATAAACCAGATCTGCGAATCAGCTATGAGCTGGTATCGGTCGATGATCTGATGCAGAAGGTAGACTTTAAGGTGTTCAAAGTGCCAGCGGATGATCCCAAGGGTCGTGTGGCTGCTCTTAAAGTGACCGGTGGTGCTCAGCTTAGCCGAAAAATGATTGATGATTACACGGACTACGTAGGTATCTTTGGTGCTAAGGGACTGGCGTGGGTCAAAGTCAACAATCTGGCCGAGGGCGTCGCTGGTTTACAGTCGCCAATCCTCAAGTTTATGCCAGAGGCGATTATTATTGAGCTGATGACACGACTGCAGGCGCAGGATGGTGATATCGTTTTCTTCGGTGCCGGTGATCGAAGTATGGTAGAAGAGTCGATGGGAGCCCTGAGAATTAAGGTAGCCCACGATTTGGACGCCGTTGCTCCCACTTGGGCGCCATTGTGGGTGATTGATTTCCCCATGTTCGAGCTCACCAAAGAAGGCGCTTGGACGGCCCTGCATCACCCTTTCACGGCGCCATCATGCGATGCCGAAACATTAAAGAAGGATCCTGGTGCAGCCCTGAGTAGAGCCTACGATATGGTGCTCAATGGCACCGAATTGGGTGGTGGTAGCATCCGTATTCACGACCGTGACATGCAGCAAACGGTATTCGAGCTTCTCGGAATTTCGGCGGATGAGGCAGAGCAGAAGTTTGGCTTCTTATTGCAGGCCTTGAAGTATGGCGCGCCGCCCCACGGAGGATTGGCATTTGGGCTTGATCGTTTGGTGATGCTTATGACGGGCGCGCAATCGATCCGAGATGTCATTGCGTTCCCGAAGACCCAGAGTGCGGCTTGTGTCATGACTAATGCTCCAGGGGATGTCGACGCGAAGGCTTTGCGAGAGCTCGCGATTAAAGTGCGCGATCCAAACCGAAGTGGGGACGCCTAGGTTCTGGGTCACCGGGTGAGATCTCGATCGCATTGCAGGCTCGAGATCAAGCTGTGTTAACGAGTCAGATGTGCTCTAATAGGGGCGATGACTAGAGCGTAATTATGGCGATTATCTTAGGGGTTGACCCCGGATCCCGCAAAACAGGCTTCGGTATTATTGAATTTGATCAAGGGCGATCACGTTACATTAGTAGCGGCGTTATTCGCTTGATTGATAAGCCTATTCCAGACCGGCTGCGAGTTATAGCCGAGTCGATCGAAGAGCTGATCCAACTCTATACCCCCTCAGCTCTTGCGATTGAGCAGGTCTTCATGGCGCGCAGTGCGGATGCTGCTCTGAAGCTAGGGCATGCTCGGGGTGCTGCGATTGTCGCCTGTGTCACGCGCGGTATGACAGCCTATGAATATTCGGCCCGTCAAATAAAACAAGCCGTAGTGGGCACTGGAGCGGCCGATAAAAAACAAGTTCAGCATATGGTGACGCGCTTGCTCCAGTTACCTGGGGTCCCGACAGAGGATGCGGCGGATGCGTTGGCGGCAGCGCTTTGTCATGCACACACACAATCCAGTATGATTCATATGGCGGGTGCTACCGCAACTCGGCGACGACGCCTGCGCTAAGGGGATGCAATGATTGGGAGTATTCGAGGCCGCTTAATTCAAAAACAGGCACCTGATATCGTCATAGAGGCGGCTGGTGTAGGCTACGAGATACAGGTGCCAATGACAACGCTGTTCCAGCTTCCAGCGGTGGGCGAAGAGACATTTTTACTGACGCATTTTGTGGTGCGTGATGATGCTCAACTTTTATACGGCTTTATCGATCCCACAGACCGACTCCTATTTCGCCAACTGATTAAAGTCAGTGGGGTGGGTCCAAAATTAGCCCTGGCGATTTTGTCGGGTATGGACGCGGTCGCTTTCGCACGTTGCATCGAGCGCAACGACTTAGCCACTCTTGTGGCTCTGCCGGGGGTGGGTAAAAAGACAGCCGAGCGCCTCATTGTTGAGATGCGAGATCGTCTCGGCGATTGGCTTGCCACCTTGGCGCCATCGGCAGGGAATGCCGCGGCTCGGGGCTTAGTAGCACGTCCAGAAGATCCGGCTGCCGATGCCGAGAGCGCATTGGTATCACTCGGTTATAAACCGCAGGAAGCAGCGCGGATGATACAAAGTGTGCGAACCGACGATGAACAAGATAGCGAAACACTGATTAGACTCGCATTACGCGCCTCTGTTAGTCAGTAAACGAAAGGTATTCGACCGTGATTGAGACCGATAGATTGATCGCAGCAGTGCCGGAGGGTCGTGGGGAAGAGGCGCTAGATCGCGCTATTCGACCCAAGACTTTGGTGGATTATATTGGTCAAACAGCGGTCAAAGAGCAGATGACGATTTTTCTGCAGGCGGCTAAAGGGCGCCGTGAACCACTAGATCACACTCTCATTTTTGGGCCGCCCGGTCTTGGTAAAACCACCCTTGCCTCTATTATTGCGCACGAGATGGGAGTGTCTCTCAAGACCACCTCGGGTCCTGTGCTCGATAAGGCAGGTGATATTGCGGCGCTTATGACCAATTTAGAGCCCGGCGATGTCTTATTCATCGATGAAATTCATCGTTTGAGTCCCTTCGTGGAAGAGGTGCTGTATCCGGCGATGGAGGATTATCAACTCGACATCATGATTGGAGAGGGGCCCGCTGCCCGGTCCATAAAATTAGATTTACCTCCCTTTACTTTGGTCGGAGCGACCACCCGAGCCGGTTTGTTGACCTCTCCTCTGCGCGATCGATTCGGAATCGTTCAGCGACTTGAGTTTTATGATGTCGATGATCTGGCGACGATTGTGACTCGATCGGCCAATATTTTGGGCGTTCACATTGATCCCGCTGGCGCAGTAGAAATCGCGAGGCGCTCCCGAGGTACGCCTCGAATTGCTAACCGGTTGTTACGTCGTGTCCGTGATTTCGCTGAGGTAAAAGGCGATGGCCTGATTACTCAAGCAATTGCAGACCGCGCCCTCGATATGCTCAATGTAGATGTACAGGGATTTGATCATCTAGATCGTCGGCTGCTTCTGGCCCTGATAGAAAAATTTGATGGCGGTCCGGTGGGTGTAGAGAGCTTGGCGGCTGCGATTTCAGAGGAGCGCGGCACGATAGAAGACGTCATTGAACCTTACTTAATACAGCAGGGATACATGATGCGGACCCCTAGAGGGCGCATGGTAACGCGCACGGCTTATCTTCATTTTGGCTTAGATGTTAAGGATCGCGTCGATACGCGTACGCCACAAACAGAGCTTCCGATTGATACCGATGAGCCACTATGACAAAGGCGTTTTCCATTCCACTCCGAGTTTACATCGAGGATACTGACGCGGGTGGTATTGTTTTTTACGTGAATTATCTTAAGTTTATGGAGCGGGCGAGAACGGAAGGCATGCGATTTTTGGGCTTTGGTAAAGACCATACTCTGAATCACAGCTCGATGTTTGTCGTGCGTTCTGCACAGATCAGTTATCTTCGCAGTGCTGAGTTAGACGATGAATTGAGAGTCTCTTTCGAGCCTACCGAGGTCCGAGGTGCGGCTTTTACTGTGCGGCAGAGGGTGTATCGAGATGATGACCTATTAGCTGACGCCGTCATCGAGTGTGTCTGTGTGTCGCGTGAACGTCAAAAGCCGGTGCGATTAGCATCAGTAATACGCGATGGTTTAATGGCTTTAATGCAGGGAGTGTAGGTTTTGGAAGAGCAGCTTAGCTTATTAGATCTCGTTGTCGAGGCCAGTTTTACAGTCCAGGCCGTGATGGCCGTGTTAGTGCTAGCCTCAGTTGTCTCGTGGTTTGTGATGGTAAAAAGAGCCCTTTATTTTCAAAGGGCAAAAGCGGCAATGCTCGAGTTTGAAGACAGTTTTTGGTCGGGCACTGATTTATCGAGTCTGTATAAAGCAGGCACCGAACGAAGCGCTAACGGTGAAACAGTGCAGGGTTTAGAGAGCCTTTTTAGGGCTGGGTTTAAAGAGTTTTCCCGGCTCGCACAGCAGGCTGACGTCGATGCTGATGCTGTGTTGGAAGGGGCGCGGCGGTCGATGCGGGTTGCATTGCTCCGTGAAGAGGAGCAACTTGAACAGAATCTGTCTTTTTTAGCCTCAGTGGGTTCCACTAGTCCCTATATTGGTTTGTTTGGCACGGTCTGGGGCATCATGCACTCTTTTCGAGGGCTCGCCAGTAGCTCACAGGCGACTCTTGCCACGGTAGCTCCCGGTATCTCCGAGGCTCTGGTGGCAACAGCGATGGGTCTATTTGCCGCGATCCCAGCAGTGCTTGCTTACAACCGATATACCGCGAAAGTCGATATGTTCACTAATCGCTATGATACCTTTGTAGACGAATTCTCTGGCTTGCTCTATCGGCAGGCGTTTGCGCTGCGTCAGCGCAATCAGGAGCCGTGATAGATGTCACGGCGTAAACGTCTGCGACCCGTAGCAGAGATCAATGTGGTCCCTTATATCGATGTGATGTTGGTGCTACTCATCATCTTTATGGTGACGGCGCCGCTGTTAATGCAAGGGGTGGAAGTTGAGTTGCCAAAAGCTGAGGCCCAAGCCGTTGAAAGTGACGATAGCGACCCCCTAATTGCGTCGATAAAAGCCAATGGTGAGCTATTTTTGAATGTAGGTGGTGATGAATCGGCGGCGATTTCGCCGGAAGTACTCCAGCGTCGCGTGGGCGCCGTACTTAGAGCAAACCCCAATAAGCCGGTCCTAGTTTGGGGCGATCAAGCGGTGGCTTACGGTGACGTTGTCGCCTTGATGGTGATGTTGCAAGCAGCTGGCGCTAGCAACGTTGGTTTAGTCACGGAGTCGCCTGAGTGATGAGGTGGTGGTACGCCCTGCTAGACGCTTTCGTACCCATCGTTGTCACTGGCGTCATTCATGGCATGATGTTACTGATGCTGTTGATCAATTGGAATTCAGTGATTCCTGAATATTATGATGCGGTCAGGCCGACCCAAGTGATCAGTGCGAAACTGGTCAGTATTGATGCTGTGAATCGATCCGCGCCCAAGCCGAGCCAGAGCTCAACGATTCCGAATCGACCAACACGCCAAGAGTTGTCAGAGAGTTCACGCAGCATTAACACGGCACCTATCGACACGAGCATTCAGGCGTCGAAGCCCACCGTGAGTCCTCAGCCCAGCCGAGTGAAACGTACAGTGAAGCCAGAGACGGCGGCATCACCCATGACGACTCAAGAACTGGCGCAGCTCGCACGAGCGGATATCGATCGCGCCATGGCAGCGGAAGCCGGTTCCTCCGAGCAGGATGTTGCGGCGAGCTACACGGCACTCATTCGTCAAACGGTCGTGAACTATTGGTCGAGGCCGCCGAGTGCACGCAATGGGATGCAGGTGGTGCTCCAACTTCAGCTCATTCCAACGGGTGATATCGTTGGGGTGACGGTGCTCCAGAGTAGTGGAGATAGCGCGTTTGATCGATCGGCGGTCAATGCAGTTGAAAAAGCAGCTCGGTTCCCAGAGCTGCAAAAGCTGCCGCCCCGCGAGTTCGAGAAAACCTTTAGACGCTTTAGGTTACTGTTTAAACCCGAGGATTTGAGGTACTGATAATGCGATTGTTGGGAAGTTTAGCACTGGTGTTGGTCGTCTTTCTGCCGCTCAAATCGAATGCGGAACTGGTGATTGAAATCACGCAAGGCAGAGATAATCCAACCGTGATCGCGGTGTCGCCTTTTGCATGGCAAAGTCCTGGATTTCCACCTGAGGATGTGGCGCAAATTATTCAAGATAATTTGGCGCGGACGGGTCAGTTTGCGCCTGTGGCCAGGGTGAATATGTTAGGCACACCATCGCGCGAGCAAGAGATCTTTTTCCGAGATTGGCGGATGGTGAATGCCCAATATCTGTTGATCGGTCGACTCAGTGGCACGTCTCAGATCGAGGCGGAGTTTTCCTTGTACGATGTGACTAAGCAGTCCATCGTCATTGAGGGGGTCGAGCGCGCTGGCGTAGCTGATATTCGCGCTCTAGCGCACCGAATCTCTGATCGAATCTATACTGCTCTCACGGGCATTCAAGGGGCTTTCGCGACGCAGCTGTTGTATGTTGCAGTAAGCCCAATTCCGGGCGAAAAAGATTACTATGAACTGACTCTGGCGGATGCCGATGGCGCGCGGCCGAGGGTGCTGCTGACCTCGCGCGAACCGATCCTAGCGCCAACATGGTCTCCGGACGCCACAGAGATCGCCTATGTGTCGTTTGAGACGTCTCGACCAGCGATCTTTCGACAGAATTTAGCCACTGGTGCGCGCGAGCAGTTGACCGCATTTCGAGGTTTGAATGGATCGCCCGCCTGGTCGCCTGATGGCACTAGAATGGCCATGGTTTTGTCGAAAGACGGTAGTCCAGATATTTACGTGTTGGATCTTGGTACGTATGCCTTAGAGCGCATTACTCGGCACTATGCGATTGATACCGAACCCACCTGGATGCCCGATGGTCAGTCACTATTGTTCACTTCTGATCGAGGTGGTCGACCACAGATTTATCGCTACGATTTTGTGACCGGGCTGACCGATCGAGTGACTTTCGAGGGCAGCTACAATGCGCGCGCTCGCGTGGCGCAAGATGGTCGCAATGTGGTTCTGGTTCATCAGCAATCGGGTGACTATAAGATCGCCGTATTTGATCTGGTCACGCGCCGGCTCACGGCTCTCACAAGCACCGATTTAGACGAGAGTCCGAGTATCGCACCCAATGGCTCTATGGTACTCTATGCAACGAAACAGGCAGGGCGCGGTATTCTAGCAGCGGTATCGGTCGATGGTGGTGCTCGCTTCAATTTACCTGCGCGTGATGGCGAAGTTCGCGAACCGGCTTGGTCGCCGTATCTCACCGTTTCGCCACAGTGAGTAAGAACAACACAACTCATTAATGAGAAGGATAACCCTATGAAATATCAGTCTAGTATCAAGCAGGTTGTATCAATAGCATTTTTGAGCCTCTTCTTGGCGGCATGTAGCGGGACCGATACCAAGCAGGAAGAGGCTGCAGCTGCTGCTGCAGCGCAGGCCCAAGCTGCTGCTGAAGCAGAAGCCGCCGCAGCCCAAGCAGCGCAAGAACGTGCTGCAGCACAAGCTGCCGCCGATCTTCGTGAGCTTCAGGATGCTGCGCGCATGGCGGGCGACGTGGTGTACTTTGAATTTGATAGCTCAGCGTTAACCGATGAAGGACGTGCGGTCCTTGATGCTCACGTAGCGCTATTAAAAGGCACTGGCGCATCGGTGCGACTGGAAGGACATACCGATGAGCGTGGCACCCGAGAGTACAACATTGCATTGGGTGAGCGACGAGCCAATACCGTCCGAGATTACATGATGGTGCAAGGTATTCCCGGTTACCGCTTAGAAAGCATCAGCTACGGTGAAGAAAAGCCCGTATCTTATGGTTCTAGCGAGGTGAGCTGGTCACAAAACCGTCGTGTAGAGATCAAGTAAGGCGAGCTGATGGCGTTGCGATATCTGCTCATAACCGGGTTGCTGGCACTCAGTGCTACCGCTCTGAGCCAAGATTTTATTGATCTTGAAGCACAGCGTGCAGCGCCCGTATCGAATGAGCGGGCTGAGCCAGAGCCTCGGCCGCAGACACGATCCGATACCACAGTGACTTATGGTATTGATGGCCAAGTTGCCGCGACTCGCGCTGGTGTCCTAGTGCAGAATGGATCGGTGGAAGCGCCGGCCGACACCGGTTCGCTGTTTGTTCAAGTGCAACGCTTAAGCGAGGAAGTACGACGTCTTAACGGCATAGTTGAAAGCCAATCAGAGCAACTAAGACAGCTGCGAGAGCAAAGCCTAGAGCGATATTTAGACATCGACCGTCGCTTAAGTGCTGGTGGTGTCAGCGCGAGCACGACGGCGCCGTCTCCTGCAGTTAGCGCGACAGAGCAGCGCCCGCAAGAGCCCGGTTCGAGAGCCGCTATTGGCGAAGAGGCGGCTTATGTGGCGGCCAGGCAACGAGTCTACGATAAAGAGTTTGCCGAAGCCGTAGCTGCATTTAATGCGTTCTTGATTGACTACCCGAACGGACTGTTTGCCCCGAACGCGCACTATTGGTTAGGAGAGCTCTATTTGGTTGTCGAGCCCTCGAATATTGAGCTCTCACGACAGGCTTTCCAGCTCTTGTTAGATCTTTATCCAGACCACGCCAAAGCGCCCGACGCCACTTACAAGCTGGCGACTGTTTATTTCGCAAAAGGGAATAAAGACAGGTCTAAGGCTTTGCTGAATCAAGTGATCAGTCAGTACAGTGAGGCTCAGCACGCGGCGGTTGGGCTAGCCAGACAATTCCTGAGTCAAAACTTCTGAGCACGGTTATGAATGCTACTACCGGCTCTGCGCTCAAATCAGCAGAGACTGAATCGCAAACTCTGCGTATCACGGAAATTTTTTATTCCCTGCAAGGCGAAACTCGCACCGTGGGTTTGCCGACGGTATTTGTTCGTCTGACGGGTTGCCCGCTGCGATGCCACTACTGTGATACGGAATATGCCTTTCACGGTGGGACCAGTATTCCACTCGAATCCATCATTGCCGAAGTGCAGAGCCATCAGGCTAGGTATGTCACCGTTACGGGTGGGGAGCCTCTGGCTCAGCCTAATTGCTGGCCCTTACTAACGACCCTGTGCGATTTGGGTTATGAGGTGTCACTCGAAACTTCAGGCGCCATCTCGGTCAGTGATGTCGATCCGCGTGTCGTCAAGGTGTTGGATCTGAAGACGCCGGCGTCGGGTGAATCGCATCGGAATATCTATGAGAATATCGAGCGATTAACTGCAATCGATCAGGTTAAGTTTGTGATTTGTGATCGCACAGATTACGAGTGGGCTCGATTCAAGCTCGATGAGTTTGATTTGATGAATCGAGTGGCCGAGGTCTTGTTTTCGCCGGAGCATGGTCAGATGAATCCCACGCAATTGGCAGAGTGGATTCTGGCGGATAATCTGCAAGTGCGGTTTCAAGTGCAGTTGCACAAGTTCCTCTGGAATGATGAGCCTGGACACTGAGATGCATCAAGAAAAAGCAGTCGTACTGGTATCCGGAGGTCTTGATTCAGCGACCGTTTTGGCGATGGCAAAATCGCAGGGCTTTCGCTGTTTTACTCTGAGCTTTGATTACGGTCAGAGGCACCGAGCAGAGCTTGTGGCGGCTCAAAAAATTGCGGCTGCTTACCCAGATGTCGTTCATAAAGTCGTGACTCTCAATTTAGACTCTATCGGGGGATCTGCGCTCACCGATCAAGATATTGCGGTACCCGAAAGCCCGACTGAAGGGATCCCTGTCACATACGTTCCAGCGCGGAATACCATATTCCTGTCGATTGCACTCGGATGGGCTGAAGTGCTCGAGGCCTCCCGAATTTTCATAGGTGTTAATGCGGTTGATTACTCGGGCTACCCTGATTGTCGACCAGAGTTTATCGAGGCTTTTACGCAGCTGGCGAACGTTGCAACTAAGGTCGGTGTTGAAGGTGGCGTGATGCAGATCTGTGCTCCCTTATCAGCGTTGTCTAAGGCGGACATCATTCGAGCAGGAGTCGCCCTAGGCGTCGATTATAGCGCTACGGTCTCGTGTTACCAGGCGGATGCATTAGGACGCGCTTGCGGTCGATGTGACAGCTGTCGTTTGAGAAGAGAGGGCTTTGAGGCTGTAGGTGTCTTGGATCCCACACGGTATTTCTAGCTGAGACCGGTTGGTTTGTACTTTATTTCGTTTAAGGCTTGAGTTTTCTGCTTAAACCAGTAAAATTCGCGCCTCATTTGGGCCGTTAGCTCAGCTGGTAGAGCAGTTGGCTTTTAACCAATTGGTCGCTGGTTCGAATCCAGCACGGCCCACCAAACAAAGTAAGGCTCACCGTTAGGTGGGCCTTTTTTGTTTGTGGTTAGCCGGTCTGAGATGAGAACCATTCGACAAAACGCGCTCAAGCGTTTTGGACGCGGGAGCGCAGCGACGGCGCCCGAGAGGGTGCTAACGCGAGATGCAATCGCGTTAGTATCCATCCAGCACGGCCCACCAAACAAAGTAAGGCTCACCGTTAGGTGGGCCTTTTTTGTTTGTGGTTAGCCGGTCTGAGATGAGAACCATTCGACAAAACGCGCTCAAGCGTTTTGGACGCGGGAGCGCAGCGACGGCGCCCGAGAAAACCATTCGCCGTTGTTGTCAGCGAAATTAGCTGACCATGTCTCAATCGAGAGTATTACAGCCCACTTCGAGTTAAGCGGATCTCATCGCTGTTTGCTGGCCGCGTGAAACTGACACCATCCTCACCAATGGTATAATCTGGGAAAATCTTCTCGGCACCATCGAGAAATAGTTGTGTTTGGCCCGGAACGACAAGGGGCGGAACGATGTGGTAGTAAAGTAAGTGGCCAACCCCAGCATCCCGTGCTGTTTCCGCGGCATCGACTGGGCTCGCGTGATAGTCCGGTATATCGTAGGTGATTTTCGTCATTAGTGAGTTGCCTCGGACTTTCGCCGCCTCGTGCATCATCGCCACAAGGTTCGGTGCAAGCGCTTCATGTACCAGTAAATCAACGCCTTCCGAGAATTTTCGAATACTCGCATCTTTGGTCGTGTCGCCGGTAATGAGCAAGGACCGCCCTTTATAGGTGAATCGGTAACCTACAGCGGGTTCGACAGGGAGGTGATTAACGGCCAACGCTTCAACTTTTAAACCATCAGCCTCGTATACGACGGTCAGCGTATCTACCGGTGGTGTTGTGAACGGCACGGCCGTTAAGCCCGCAGCACTCATGGGTGCTACGAGGTCTCCGTGGTGAGCGTGTCGATAGGTAAAGTCCTGCGCGTAAGCGGTGTTAAATCCTGCTACGATTTTCTCAACGCCTGTTGGGCCATAGACTGGGAGTGGTTCCAGAAATTCTCCGCCTGCCCAGCGGATTGTTCCTGCTTCCCCCAGGCCATCGATGTGATCAGAATGAAAGTGCGTTAGGAACACACCTTGTAAAGAGCCGGGTTGATATCCCATTCGAAGCAAATTTCGCACGCCATCGGTGCCGGCATCTACAATGAAGAGTTTTTCTCCAGCGACCACTGCGACGCATGGTCCCGAGGCCTTCGGTGCTGGCATGGGGCCGCCAGCGCCACACAAGGCGAGATGGAGTCCGTCTTCGAAGTCATCAATAATATTGGCGCCCATTTGAGCCTCAAGCCCCCGCTGCAGGAGAGTTGCGGCGATGTTAGCGCGCTGGCTATAGAGGCCGATCATAACTAAGACAAAAACTCCGAAGACGATAAATCGTTTTTTCACGCTGTGATCCTTGGCCGTCATGGCTATTTGATTTGAGAGAAAACTACCTTATGGCATATACAGTGTCAAATTGTTTGAGCCTTTGAGCCTTTGAGCCTTTGAGCCTTTGAGCCTTTGAGCCTTTGAGCCTTTGAGCCTTTGAGCCTTTGAGCCATATTACCAGAGCCTGACCTTATCTCTGTTTATCTTGTGCCGCAGCGCAAGGATGTTGACTCAAAAATGCTGAAATCCAGCGCGCATGGGGGTGTTAGTTAATCCATGGATACCCATTGTGGCGACGATCTGTCCCACCACCGAGCAGCCCTCTGGAACCGTCACCGAGCTTGGCAAGGTAAAGCAGAGTTCGTAGTCCTCGCCCCCGCTCAGAGCGAGCTGCAGAGCCTGCTCTCGCCCTACTGTGCTGATGAGTTCTTCTGACAGGGGTATCGCCGCTTCATTGAGTTGTGCGCCAACACCACTCTGTTGTAGTAAGTGGCCGAGATCAGCCAAGAATCCGTCGCTAATATCGATGCAGGCAGTCGCGCTGTTGAGCAGATCAGACCCCAGTGCGAGTCTGGGCTGTGGGTAGCTCCAGCGATCTAGCAAGTAATCTGAATTGGAAAGGTGCTCCTCGGCAAAGAGTGTGCCCAGCTCCAGTTGCAACCCTGCTGCGGCGTCGCCGAGTGAACTCGATACGCAAATGAGATCGCCAACGGTTGCGCCAGAGCGCTTCAGGCCGAATCCCTGAGGCACGGTACCCATCACCGTAACCGAAATCGACAACGGGCCTTTGGTGGTGTCACCACCTACTAAGGGGCAACCGAAAGCATAAACAGCTTTGGTAACGCCTTCGCTAAAACTGCGCAACCACAGCGGATCCTGCTCTGACAAAGAGAGAGCAAGGGTCATTGCGATAGGTGTGGCCCCCATTGCAGCTAAATCACTTATTGCCGAGGCGATGGATCGGTAGGCAACGACTTCTGGGAGAGTCAACTCGGTAAAATGGGTGTTTTCATTAGATGAGTCGACCGAGACCACAAGGGAGTGCGCCGGGGGAATATCGAGGATAGCAGCATCGTCGCCGATGCCCAGTCGTGTCGAGGGCCCAAAGTCAAGGCCAGAGAAAAAGCGATGTATCAGTTCGAATTCGGTCATAGTTGACAGAGCACTGTGTCGCCGCATACCGCACGTAAGCGGCGAAATTTATTAAGCCTCTATTTCAACGCTGCGAAGCCCGCGCGCGGCTTTGTCGAGGACGCCGTTGACATACTTGTGACTTTCGGTGGCGCCAAATTTCTTCGCCAGCGAAACAGCTTCGTTGATCACGACTTTAAAAGGTACATCGATCCGGTCTCGCAACTCAAACAGGCCAAGACGTAAGACCGCAAGCTCGATTGGATCGAGCTGGTTCAATGGTCGATCCAGCAGCGGCTCTAAATAGGCGTCTAGCGCATTGTGCTGAGCAACCACGCCTCGCAATACTGCCTGAAAGAAGTCGAGGTCGACATGTTCAAAGTCGTAATCGATTCTAAATTCTGCCTCTATTTCAGTCACAGCTTGCTTGTTCATGTGCCAGCGATAAAGCGCCTGAACCGCGTAGTGCCGAGCTTTATGCCGCTGCGCCGACAGCGTATTGATGGTTTTACTCACTCAGTTAATTCGCGCAAGTAGGTCGACCATCTCAATTGCCGAAGCGGCTGCCTCGGCACCTTTGTTGCCGGCTTTGGTGCCGGAGCGCTCGACCGCTTGCTCAATAGAGTCAACGGTTAGCACACCAAAAGAAATCGGCAGGCCATGTTCGAGAGAGACGTGCGCAATACCCTTGGTGCATTCGCCAGCGACATGTTCAAAATGAGGGGTTCCTCCCCGAATCACGGCGCCAAGCGCGATGATTGCATCGGTACCACCGACTTTAGCGATTCGCTGACAGACAAGGGGGATCTCAAAAGCGCCAGGCACACGAACGATCTTCATTTGCTCGTCGGAGATACCATGGCGGCGGAGAGTGTCAATCGCTCCGTCTAATAAGTGCTCTACCACGAAGCTATTCCAGCGGCCGACTACTAAGGTGTAGTGTCCCTTGCCTGAAGCGAATTGACCTTCGATTGTTGCTATTGTCATGTTATGACTCCTCAACGCGGGTGACCTTGCCACCGGGCTCTATAAAACAGTTGACCTCTAAATCAAAGCCAGATAGCGCATTGTACTTCATAGGCGCACCTAACAGCGAGATTTTGCTCACTCCGAGGTCTTTCAGAATTTGTGATCCGATACCGATACGGCTGTAACTAGGGTGCTGCTTTGGCAGAATGGCATCTCGGTTCCCTAAGGCCAGATCAACGCTGTGGAGCACGCTATCTGAACTTTCATCGTTGGCGAGAATAACAGCGATGCCGGCGGGTTGCTGAGCAAGATACTCGATCGCGCTGTGGGTATCCCAAGATGTCACGTCGGCGATTTGGGTGCCGACCAGATCTCGCAAAGTAGATTGTACATGCATTCTTACCGCTATTGACGTTTCGGCCTGTATGGCCCCTTTAGTCAATGCAATATGAATGAGCCGACTGATCTGATCTTGGTAAGCCACTAAATAAAACTCGCCGTGGGCGGTCTGAATCGCGCCTTCACGTACTCGTTTCACGGTGCGCTCGTGTTTGAGTCTAAAGTGGATCAGCTCAGCAATGCTGCCAATCTTGAGTCCCCACTGGTTGGCAAATTCCCGCAAACTGTCACCGTCAGCGAGATGCCCCTCAGGTGTCAGAATGTCGGCAATAACTGCCGTTGGGGAGCTACCTGCTAGGCGTGCATAGTCTACTGCTGCTTCTGTGTGGCCCGCTCGAGTCAGCACGCCCCCCTGTTCAGCTGCCAAGGGGAAAATATGTCCTGGCTGCACAATGTCTTCTGGTTTTGCATTCGATGCTACGGCAACTTGAACGGTGAGTGCTCGATCTGCTGCTGAAATGCCTGTATCGATACCATGACGCGCCTCAATGGACAGGGTGAAATTATTCTTTTCAGCCTGCGTGTTTTCCGCCATCAGGGGTAGATTGAGTTGAACACACCTCTCGCGGGTCAGCGCTAGGCAAACGAGCCCCTTGGCTTTGCGCGCCATGAAGTTGACATGATCTGGCGTAATAAAGTCGGCCGCGACCATCACGACGCCCTCGGAGTGCGAGTCTTTATCGTCGTCTATTAAGACCACCATTTGGCCTCGGCGCAAATCGGCGATCAGTTCTTCAACGCTATTGAGCATAGTATAGAAATCCTTGAAAAGTTTGCGCTATCGTTTGAGGTAGCCGTGCTCGGCCAACTGATCAATGCTCAAACCTTCGGGTTTTGAGGCTTCATTTCCCAGCAGCAAACGTTCAAGATAGCGAGCAATCACATCTACCTCCAAGTTGACCTGACTGCCCACTTGATAGTGCCCCATCACCGTTTCTGCCATTGTTTGTGGGATAATATTCAGGTCAAAGCGGGCACCGTCGACTGAATTCACCGTCAGACTAGTGCCATCAACACAGATGCTGCCTTTGTGCGCGATGTACTTTGCCAGCTCTGCTGGAGCCTCGATTAGAAAGCGCCAAGAGCGACCTTCTTCGTATTGTTCAACAACCGTGCCTAAGCCATCGACATGACCACTGACGATATGACCCCCTAGGCGAGACTCGGGCGTGAGTGCGCGCTCTAAATTGACAGGTGTGCCGCTACTCCATCGACCAACAGTGGTAAGTTTTAAAGTCTCATTTGAGACATCGGCCCAGTAGCCATCTCCCGGCAGATGCACCACTGTCAGGCAGACGCCGCTGGTACAAATACTGTCGCCAAGTTTGATGCCATCGAGTGGAAGCTTACCGGTCTTTATTCTGAGCCTGACGTCGCCTCCACGCGGTTCTATCGCTGCGACTTCACCCACTGCCTCAATGATACCTGTAAACATAACATTCCTTTGGTGGACTTAACGACGTGGCGTTAATGTGAGTCTTAGGTCCTGCCCTAGTTTGCGAGAATCGATTAAATCGAAATTCAGCCGCTGTGTCATTTGGCTGATGTCTATTTGTACTAAGCTCTTTGCGTTATGCCCGAGCAAGATTGGTGCTTGATAAAGGATTAGCTCATCGACCAACCCGGCCGCAAGAAACGCCCCAGCCAAGGTTGGGCCGCATTCTACCAGTATTTCATTCGCAGGGTAGTGTTCGGCAAGTAGCTGCAGTGCGTGCCTGAGTCCGCTCTCACTGCGTAATTCATCGACGGCCAGCACGGGTATCGCCCCCAGATTGGCATCTTGTGTTTGCGCGAGACCAGGATCATAACAGACCACTGTCGAGCTCTCGCGCCCAAGTATTTTTGCGTCGCTAGGAATGCGAAGTCGTGGATCAAATACGGCTCTTACTGGCGTGTGGATCACCGCTCGCTGGGCCAGCTCAGACTCGAGTTGGAGCTCTTGAGGCCGCACCGTGAGAAGACAGTCGTCTTGAATGACAGTGCCAACCCCGGTAATGATGAGGCCTGATTGTGCCCGCAGTCGTTGCACATCGGATCGTGCGGCGGGGCCGGTGATCCATTGGCTTTCTCCCGTTTGAAGGGCAACTTTCCCGTCGAGTGAGCAGGCCAGCTTTAGCGTGATCCAGCCATGGCCACGCTGCATTCGTTGTAAAAAGCCTCGCAACTGTTGTTTTACGCTCTGACTCAGTAAACCAATGCTGACTTCAATGCCGGCACTCGTCAGGGCTTCAAAACCGCTGCCCGAGACGCCCGGGAAGGGATCTTCGATAGCTGCGACCACTCGCTTGATACCGGCGTTGATCAGAGCTTCGGTGCATGGCCCAGTGCGGCCGTGGTGGCAACAGGGCTCTAATGTCACATAGGCAGTCGCACCTCTTGCGCGCTCACCGGCTTGTCTTAGCGCCTGCACTTCGGCGTGACCACCGCCAGGAGGCTGGGTATAGCCCTCGCCAACAATTTGATGCTCATTCACGATCACACAGCCCACATGAGGGTTGGGTTTGGCACTGAATCTGGCTTGCTCTGCGAGTTCGATAGCGCGCTGCATATACGCGATGTCAGCGCTGGTGATCGCGGTCATTACTTGCTATCCGGTGCTTGTTGTAGATTGTCGATGGCGTCGCGGAACTCAGAGATATCTTGAAAGCTCCGGTAAACAGATGCAAAACGGACATAGGCTACAGGGTCAATTGTTCGTAGCTCAGCCATCACTAACTCGCCCAATACTCGCGAGCCAATTTCACGTTCTCCGGTCGCGCGCAACGCGTGTTTGATGCGCTGGATGATGGCTTCAAGTGCTTCCACGGCGACGGGTCTTTTCTCGAGCGCTCGCTGCAAACCAGCACGCAGTTTGATTTCATCGAAAGGTTCACGAATCCCATTTTGTTTCACGATTCGAGGCATGACCAGCTCGGCAATTTCATAGGTTGTGAAGCGCTCTTTGCAGTCGAAACACTCTCGCCGTCGCCGAACTTGATCGCCTTCGGCGACCAATCTAGAGTCAATCACCTTGGTATCTATCGCAGCACAAAATGGACAATGCATGCTTCATCCTCCTTTTTACAGCCGCGCATAATATCACGCTTAGTGCAGAAACAGCAGTGACTCAGCGCGTCGTGGGATAACGCTGCATGACTGTGAATACGTCCTAACTCGGAGTCCGTGAACCTTTCGAGGTTGCGCTCGGTCGGTCGCGACTCAAGGAACTTATGACGGTATACTTTAACGCCCAGGGTGAGATGAATTCGCTGAGTAAAAGAGGAGAGCAAGCGTGGATCAAACGGTACGAGTTGAGGCGGCGGTATTCCGCCGGTTGCTGGAGCATTTGGATAATCATAAAGAAGTGCAGAATATTGAGCTGATGAATTTGGCTCATTTTTGCCGAAATTGTTTGGCAAAGTGGTATGTTGCAGCTGCGACTGAGGAAGGACTCAGTATTAGCTATGAAGCCGCCCGTGAAACAGTGTACGGTATGCCTTTTAGCGAATGGAAGGAGCGTTATCAAACCGAGGCGACGCCCGAGCTGCTTGCCGCATTTGCTGCAAGCAGCCAGAAGAAAAGCGACGCTTAAAGTTTTAGGATGACGATGATGAAGACACTATTCAGGGCGCAGTGTTTGCTGTGAGCGCTGGTGGCGATAGAGAGAAATAACACATGATGCATTACCCCAGTCTTAATTTTGGTCTCGATCCAGAGCTCAATGCACTCCGAGATATGGTGGCGCAGTTTGCCGCTTCAGAAATAGCCCCGCGGGCCGCGGAAATTGACGCTAGCAATGCCTTTCCAATGGATTTATGGCGTAAGCTCGGCGGCTTAGGTTTGCTCGGTATCACCGTCGAAGAACGTTTCGGTGGTAGCGGAATGGGCTATTTAGCGCACTGCATCGCGATGGAGGAAATTTCTCGGGCGTCCGCCTCGGTGGGTTTATCTTATGGTGCTCACTCTAACTTGTGCGTGAATCAGATCTCTAAGAACGGTACTGAAGAGCAGAAGCATCAGTATCTGCCGAAGCTTTGTAGTGGTGAACATATCGGCGCACTGGCTATGTCGGAACCCGGAGCCGGATCTGACGTTGTGAGCATGACTCTGCGTGCTCGTAAAGAGGGCGAGTACTATGTGCTTGATGGCAATAAAATGTGGATCACTAATGGTCCGGACGCTCATGTTTATGTGATCTACGCCAAGACCGATCCCGACGCGGGTTCAAAAGGGATTACCGCTTTTATTGTAGAGCGTGACAGCGAGGGTTTCAGTCAAGCGCAAAAGCTCGATAAACTCGGGATGAGAGGATCTAATACTTGCGAGCTGGTCTTCGAGGGGTGTCGAGTGCACGAGTCGCGCGTCTTAGGCAAGGTCGGTCAAGGTGTCAAGGTGCTTATGTCTGGCTTGGATTATGAGCGCGCAGTTCTGTCGGGCGGCCCTGTTGGTATCATGCAGGCCTGCCTGGATATCGTTTTGCCTTATATCCATGATCGTAAGCAATTTGGCCAAGCCATTGGCGAGTTTCAGCTGGTGCAGGGCAAAGTGGCCGACATGTATGTGGGCTTGAGTGCATCTCGCGCTTACTTGTACAGTGTTGCTCAGTCGCTGGATCGTGGCGAGGAGTCCCGCAAGGACGCAGCGGGGGTGATTTTGTACACCGCAGAGCGTGCAACTCAGATGGCGCTCGACGCCATTCAATTACTCGGTGGCAATGGATACATTAACGAATATGCCACTGGACGATTATTGCGAGATGCGAAGCTGTATGAGATTGGCGCGGGCACCAGCGAAATTCGTCGAATGCTTATTGGCCGAGAACTGTTCAAAGAATCCCAGTGAGCTTTCACGAAGCGCAATCAGGGTCGAATCTGCCCGAGACGCATCAGAAATTTTTGAGGCTGATGATGGGTCGCCGCTCCGAGGGACACTTTTCCGCCTTGAATATCGATATGGTGGGATGTGGCGTGGGTTGGGCTGAGATGAGCTTGGCGCCAACATCCCAACTGATTGGGGATCCTATCTCTGGTGCTCTGCACACAGGCCCTATTACGACGTTGCTCGACTCCGCTTTGGGCATCGCTGCTAGCGTTTCTCTCAATCGTATGGGGTTTGCGCCAACGATTGATTTAAGGGTGGATCATTTAAGAGTGGCGAATAGCCACGATCTGTTGGTTGCGCGAGGCGAGATTGTTCACCTAACGCGCAATATTTTATTTGCTAAAGGGGTCGTGACTCAGAATGACGAGCAGATCGCCGTGGCGGTGGGTAACTTTGTGCGACTCAGCGATGAAGTATTAGCGCTCGCTGAGGCCCACATCATGAGTCAGTTAGATGCGATCGATAAGGCGCGCCAATGACCTTGCAGAATCTTCTGAGTTTGCCACCTGAGCAACGTCAACCGCAGCAGCTGCTGGATTTTATTCCGTATGCCCAAATGATGGGAGTGCGCGCCCAAGTTGCCGAGGATAGTTCAGGTCCGATCCTCTTCCGCTTAGACGCCAATGAGCTTCACATGGGCAATCCAACCCTGCCTGCAATGCACGGAGGGGCGCTGAGTGGTTTCATGGAGCTCGCCGCTGCAGTTCATTTGCTGAGTACCATGACCATAGCGCGCTACCCGAAGCTGATAGATTTTGCCATTGATTATTTGAGTGCCGCCCGGCTCGACACAGTGTTTTGCACCTGTGAGACACTCCGCGAAGGCAAGAATCTCACCGCGGTGCAGGTTCGTGCGTGGCAGCGTGATCCCGCCAAACCTGTTGCTGTAGGCAAGGCACAGTTCCTGTGCAGCGATTTTTCTGAGTCCTAATTTCAGGTCTCAAGTCACACTCTATTTAAGCCCTGTGGGGTCTTAGCAAAAGTTGTCACTCCCGCGGGAAAATACTTGAGCGTGCGCAAAACATACTGTATGTTCAAATTCGTGGTTTGCTATCAATTCGTGCGTGCTCAGACCGAGCAAGGAGAGAAGAGTGACAGATCTAAGCAGCTTTCGTGAGGAGACTCGGGACTGGCTTCAGGCCAATTGCCCAGAGTCTA
>OBPT01000177.1_pt1 | contig 20127 bp, 18 predicted proteins | sample 1534671 | NCBI WGS metagenome assembly OBPT01 (sample SAMEA3275494, study PRJEB22092) | marine metagenome | biome: ENVO:00000447 marine biome; feature: ENVO:00002042 Surface water; material: ENVO:00002010 seawater | collected 2014-06-21T11:00:00+00 | depth 1 m | reverse complement strand
TGTGTGCACCTCCTGGTGGGGATGCACCATGCCGAAAGACAAGTCTCGGGACCCCCATGCCCCAGAGTTGCCGCGTATTTCTGGACCCAGCGCCGAACACAGTGCTGCCAGTGATTTCGTTGTTCACGAACTTGGCATCTGCGCTTTCAACCATATGAATCTAGGCCCGCTTTTGGCGTTTACAGATCTCTTGTACTGACAAATGAACAGGACCGGTTTTTGGGGTGATGGCTCCGGCGGCGATACCTGAATCATCCGCCCAAACCATACAGCGAACACCCTGCACAAATCCGATGCCAATAATGACTGAGGCACCCGGCACGCTGGTCTCTGGATTGGGATCACCGACCAAATAGTTGGCCAGCGTATGCAAGCGCAAAAATGGCATGCCGGGATCTAATAGCCGCTCTACCCGCTGATAAGGCGGTATTTGACCGCGCTTTTCGAACACCGGCGCGCGCCGATTGCTGGCTTCAACTGCCCGGCATTCGAGGGCCCGAAGCTTATCCACGAATGCCAGCATGTCTTCCCTGTTCTGCTGAAAATCATCGCCACCAACGATGACTCTTGATTCAATGACCGCCATAGGTTTTCTCCATTAAGCTCGCTGGAATCGATACCGGAGCCTGTAAAAGTATTTGCGCGTAAGTTTTGGCCTGAGGATCATTCCGAAGTGAAGCAATACCACCCCCACCTAAAGCGCTTGGCATGAAAAAATTAAAGCCGCCTAAGCCTGGAAGATAGAATCGATTGACCACCGGTGCCGTTAAAAAGTGAGCAAAGCGATCACGCACCACCTCTTCCGTGATAGCAGCGGCAATCCAAGGGAGGTAGGCAGGATTGCGTGCAATCAAGCCAATGTTCGCAGCGTTGCCTTTGTCGCCTGACCGGCCAACGGCAAGCTGCTCTAACCGCACCTCGATTAAGTCATCTGCAGCGTAGACCTCGCCTTCCGGTTCACGCTCAAGGGTCTCGAAGTAAGGCGTCAACTCGACCATCGGTGGCTCGAAAGACTCCGTGCTATCGCCATAATCAATCGTGATTGGCACTCGATTGCGCTCGATCAGAAACGAGAACAGGCGAATCACCGGAGACGGCTTAGGTCGAGTGCCAGCGAAGCCAGCGAGCCCGGCAGGCGCCGCGAGACCCACTCCAGTGAGTTCTTTTAACAGCAGTGCCACCGCGCGTTTGTCGGCATGCTTGACCCCGACTTTCACGGCAACCACTCGGCTTTCGCGCTCCTGCGAGAAGGTGCCGAAATGTGATCCATCACCGACCACCTCGACCAACACCTCGTCGAAATCGGCGGCACCGACCGCGGTTAACTTTCTTCGAGCGCGGGCAATCGCACTCGCGGCAAAGGATCGTGCTCGATCACCAGCGCAAGTGCCGACATAGAACCAGATTACGCCCGCACGCCAACCGTCGGCCCAGGTCGTTGAGACTTTTAAATGCGTGGGCGCTCCCCTGCCAATAGCACCTGAGACTTTAACGACATCGGGCTCCAGTTGAGTCAGCTCAACCGCACCGAAGTCTGCAACCACATCTGGCAAATAGTAAGCGCTGGGATCACCTATCTCGTATAACAACTGCTCTCCCACTGAGTGAGTGGTAACACAACCTCCGGTGTTATCGGGCTTCGAGATCAAACAATGTCCGTCGGGGAAGACTGTCGCAATCGGATAGCCGACCACATCTAACGAATCTGCTACCAGTGACCAATCTGTGAAGTTGCCGCCGGTCGCCTGCGGACCGCACTCAATAAGATGACCAGCGAGCGAGCCTCCGGCTAAAGCATTAAAATCGCTCGCCTGCCAACCAAAGGCGTGGATGCAGGCACCGAGCGTCACGGCGGAGTCGACACAACGGCCGGTGATCACAATATCAGCGCCCTGATCCAGCGCTCGGGCGATCGGAAAAGCACCCAAGTAAGCGTTAACACTTGCCACTCGATCGGGCTGAGGGAAAGCCTCGCCAGTGAACATCTCAGTAAGGGATTCTTCCGCCAACGCGTTTACTGCGGGCATTAAATCGTCACCGGTAACAACAGCAACACGCAGATTGAGACCCTGCTTTTGAATGTGCTCGCGCAATGCTGCTGCGCATGCCAGCGGATTAACGCCGCCCGCATTAGATAGTATCTTGACGCCCTGATTGGCGATGGCATGAAGATGAGGCGCCATCACTTGATCAACGAAATCTGAGGCATACCCTTGGCTGGGATCGAGTGCTCGAGCTCGCGCCATAATAGACAGAGTAATTTCTGCCAGATAATCGAACACCACATAATCGAGATCACCTTGCTGCAGAAATTGCGGCAACCCCATGTCGGACTCACCCCAATAACCGCTTGCGCCGCCAATTCGAATTGATTTCATATCGCCCTCTCTACCGGTGTCTTGCGGTGTCTCTGACATTGCGGCATGAGCCGAGTAAAAGACCACTTGCAAGCATAATGATTGTGGCTCAATATAAATGAGCCTAAATCATTATTAATCGATGAGCAAGATGAAAAGTGAGTCGAACCATGAACGATATCGTCAAGCTAGGAACACGACGGCAAAAAATGGAAGCGAAGGAACGCGCCATTTTGCAAGCAGCCCGCAACGAACTCAGCCAGCATGGATTTGAAGGTGCCAAAATGAGCGCGATAGCGCGCGCAGCAGAGGTGGCAGAAGGCACGGTGTACTTGTACTACCGCAACAAGAGGGAATTGCTCGACGCCGTCGTGAGTGAATTCTGGCAGACACTGACCACCGGTGCACGGATTGTGACAGGGCAGCACGAGAAGACCCTCGACAAGCTAAGAGCACTCGCAGAGTTCCATCTTAAGGAACTGGTCAAAGATTTTGATTTCGTTGGATTCACCGTAAGAACTCGTGAAACCGGCACACTTGATTCACCCAGTCTGACGCCAATTAGAGCCTACGTTGCGGTCTTTGATGAGATTTTTAGACAGGGGCAGGATCGGGGCACATTGGTCACAGCATCCCCTTTGTGGGTGGTCCGAGACTTATTCTACGGCACCCTCGAATACGCTTCTAGAACCCTACATTTACATCATGAGCGGCGCCACGAAGACGTCGTTGATCACCTTATCGAGCTGATCACACGCTGTTATGGTGCAAATTCATCGCAAGCAGAAGTGGGGGCACTAGAAGCGATTGAGCAGCGACTGCAGTCAATTGAGAGGCAGCTAACGAATCAGTAGATTCCCGACCAACGCGCAATCATTTGGCTCAGTATGCTGAACACAATGGTCACGCCAATCAGCAGCAACATCATTCGGAACGGCTTGAACGGTTTACGTTCGACCGAGTTCACCCCGGTCGAACAAAATTCATCCACTTTTGCCTGATCCTCTGGTTTGAGCCTACGCTCCTCACCAATATCGCTACCCTGAACCTGATCCATTGCCGCCATCCTTAGGCTATCGTCCTGCACAAGTGTAAGAACATCGAGTGCAAAATACCAGCGGCCTTAGGCAACTGCAAACAGAGCTTCTGGCATTTGCATTAGAGGTAAAGCACCCCCTTCAATGGCTAAGCGGTGCCCCTGAGCTCGCGGCAACAAGCGCTTGAAGTAGAACTCAGCCGTCATCAACTTGGCGTTCAAAAAATCATAATCAGCGCTGCGGTTAGGATCTGCTAAAGCTGTCGCGGCGACGCTTGCCATTTGTGCCCAGAAATACGCCAGCACCGTATAGCCACTGTACATCAAGTAATCAACTGCAGCTGCGCCGGCTTCGTCGGGATCAGTCATCGCCTTTTCGCCGATTGCAAACGAAAGCCCTAACCACTCGTCTTTGTAATGCGCGACTTGGCGCACATAGTCAGACACGCTCTCTGGGTGCGACTGCGAGCAGAACTGATCGATGTGGGCGGTAAAATCGGTAAGCAGCTTGCCGCCGCTGCCGAGGACTTTGCGGCCGATGAGGTCCATCGCCTGCACGCCGGTTGTGCCTTCGTACAGCATCGCAATGCGCGCATCGCGCACGATCTGCTCCATACCCCATTCCCGGATATAGCCATGGCCACCCAAAACTTGCACGCCATGATTCGCTGCTTCAAAACCAAGTTCGGTAATGAAGGCCTTGGCAATTGGGGTCAGCAAAGCCATCAAATTATCCGCGTTTTTGGCGGCCTCTGCGTCACCAGATCGCAGAATATCTCCCTGCATAGCAAGAAAATAAATGAAGGCTCGACTGCCTTCCGCAATGGCTCGCTGGGTCAGCAACATGCGTCGCACATCGGGATGAACCAAAATAGGATCGGCGGGGCCCTCTGGATTCTTAGGACCCGTCAGTGAGCGCATCGCGAGCCGCTCACGCGCGTAGGCGAAAGCGCCCTGATACGCGAGCTCAGCATGACAAAGACCCTGAACGGCGGTCCCGATTCGAGCCGCATTCATGAAGGTAAACATGCAATTTAAACCGCGGTTCTCAGGACCAATCAAATAGCCTTTCGCGCCGTCGAAATTCAGCACGCAGGTTGCCGATGCTTTGATCCCCATTTTCGATTCGATCGACGCGCAGTGCACCGCGTTCTTGTCCGCCAGTGAGCCGTCGCTGTTGACCAGAATTTTCGGCACAACGAACAGCGAAATACCTTTGGTGCCCGCTGGAGCCCCCTCAATTCGAGCAATCACAATGTGGACGATGTTCTCGGCCATATCGTGCTCACCCGCACTAATAAAGATCTTAGTGCCATGTAAGGCGTAGCTGCCATCGGCGTTCTGGACCGCCTTAGTTCGAAGCAAACCTAAATCCGTGCCGCAATGGGGCTCCGTTAAACACATCGTACCAGTCCATTCGCCCGAAACTAATCGAGTGAGATACTGATCTTTTTGCTCATCACTGCCGTGCTCTTCGAGCGTTTTGATAGCCCCGTGGCTCAGGCCAGGATACATCGACCACGCCCAGTTTGCGGTGCCGGTCAGTTCACTCATACAAAGACCCAACACGTTGGGCATACCCTGCCCGCCATATCGCACTTCTGCTGCCAGCGATGGCCACCCACCCTCAACATATTGGGCGTAAGCATCAGCAAAACCCGCCGGGGTCTTCACACCTTGCTCAGTCCAGGTACAACCCTCTTTGTCGCCCGATTCATTCAAAGGCGCCAGCACGTCTTCACAAAACTTAGCGCCCTGATCTAAAACGGCATCGATGATATCGGGTGTCGCTTCCTGAAAGTCGGGCAGGGTTTGATACAAATCAGACACTTTTAAAACATCATGCAAAACAAACTTTAGGTCTCTGGTAGGCGCTTTAAACTGAGGCATGTGACAACTCCGAAGGTGTATGTTAACAGCGCTTACTTTTGCCCAAGACACGCTCAGAGTCAAGTAACAGTTGTGGTTTCGTGATCAGCACCCACAAAGCGTATCTGCCGGAAGAAGCTCGAATATGACCGTTATTGCGCTTTGCACAGGCGCGTTCACCACGCACACTGTGCTCTGAGCCTTGGGAGATTAGACGATGCGAGTCATCAAATGGCCCCTGCGGGCGCTCGATTTTCTGCTCCCGATGCAATGTGCACTGTGCCAACAACATTCCGATACCCGCCACCGGCTTTGCTCCTGGTGCAAAGCCAGCTTTTCTCGAAGTCACAAGTACTGCCCTAAATGTGGCGAGCCCAACCCTGTCAGCTACCGAGGATTCTGCCCGGATTGTCCTCCCATACCCTTCAGTTTCGATCGCTGTCGAATAGCGTGGGAGTACAGCGATGGACTGCGCCACCTGATCCACCAATGGAAATTCGAGCAGGCTTTTCAGTTCACGCCGACCTTGGCAGACCTTGTCACCGAAGCACTGCCCGAGTCACCCAACATCGATGCCCTGATCCCGATGCCCTTGCACTGGCGCCGATTTTGGCAGCGCGGCTATAATCAGTGTGAGTTACTGGCCCACACCCTTGAAAAAAAGACGGGCCTGCCAATGGCCCGGAGATTGAAGCGTGTTAATTATCGAAGCCCTCAGCATCAGGCTCGCTCGAAACAACAGCGAGCACTCAGCGCAGAGGACTTCAGCTGCCCTCAAGATGTAAAGGGCTTACGTTTGGCTTTGATCGATGATGTAATGACCACGGGTAGTACCGCCAATGCGGCGGCCAGTTGCTTAAAACAGGCGGGGGCTCGCGCAGTCGAACTGTGGTGTATCGCTAGAACACGTAAACCGAGATCAACATAACGGTGCACAATTTCGAACTAGAAAAGAATGTGAGCGCTTACTATCTTATTTAATATCGAAAATAGCGGGCGAGTACGAGGGGTTTACGAACACCACATGATTACCAAACGGCTCGGCCTAACACTGACACTCCTGATCGCGATCTTGCTATCAACTCGGCTGAATGCCTCGGCAGAACCCTCGATTCGAATCGCGGTGGCTGCCAATTTCGCCCCGACGCTAGACGCTTTGGCAGCAACCGTCGACCAAGCCCCCCTGTTCCAAGCCAGCGCTGGAGCAACCGGCGCGCTTGCAACACAAATTTTGTATGGCGCGCCATTTGATGTGTTTTTGGCAGCAGATTACGATCGACCTCAGTTCCTCACAAACCAGGGACTTTCCGACCAAAGCCCAGCTTGCTATGCCCAGGGTCAACTAGTATTGGTGGGAGCCGACTCACTCGATCGCCTTCAATTGGGGGGCAGAATCGCCATTGCAAATCCCGACATTGCGCCTTACGGACGTGCTGCTGAAGAGGTACTCAATCGATTCGAGTCGCCCATGCAACGAATCACAGGCGCTAATGCGCTGCAGGCTTACCAGTTCTATTTGACGGGAGGTGTTGAATTCGCTCTGATACCGGCTTCTCTCAGTCTGAGCAATGGTTTAAAAGTGCCGACCGAGTGGCACACGCCCATCGAACAGTTTGCTCTTGTCGTCGCCGCTAAAGATCACCCGAACTATGCACCCGCGCGCCAATTTTTGGATTGGCTTTTGAGTGATGACATACAAGACGCTCTGTCGAATCAAGGCTACCTGGAGTGCACGCCATGATTCTGGATACGGTTGTACTTACCCTGCAGCTCGCCAGTGTGACGACGCTTATTTTGTTGGTGATATCACCGCCACTGGCCTGGTGGCTGAGTCGCAAAAACACCTGGCCTCGGTCGTTCATCGAAGCTATCGTGGCTCTTCCTTTGGTGCTGCCACCAACCGTGCTGGGCTTTTACTTACTCATTTTTTTTGCACCGCAATCGACTGTAGGGGGCTGGTGGGAAGCTCTTTTTGGCGTGCCTTTGAGCTTTAGCTTCAGCGCTCTTGTGATCGGGTCGGTGATCTATTCGATCCCATTTGTGGTGCAACCGCTCCAAAGTGCTTTTCAGCAAATACCTAACTCTCTGCTCGAGGCCGCCGCGTCACTGGGCGCGGGTCCGCTCGATTGCTTTGTATCGGTCGTCATGCCCCTGTGTCGACGCAGTTTTATTACAGCAGGATGCTTGGGCTTTGCTCATACGGTGGGCGAGTTTGGCGTGGTTCTAATGATCGGGGGCAATATTCCCGGCGAAACCCAAGTGCTTTCAATAGCCCTGTTCGATGCGGTAGAGCGACTCGACTTTGCAACCGCGCATTTACTGGCCGGTGGACTGCTGGTTTTCTCGACTTTGACGCTGCTCCTAGTTTACCGCTTGAACCCCAGCCGCCTCGGTCCGGAGATATCTCAGTGACACTCATTGCACGAGGCGCGCTGCAACCGCATAACACCGATGAAGCGAGCGGAACTTTCACTTTCGCTGAGCAGACCAGCACAGTTTTGTTCGGCGCTAGCGGGTCAGGCAAGACATCCATCCTTAGAGCCATAGCGGGTCTACCCAGCGCATTCCTGCTATCGCAACTGACTCACCGCGGCCAATCATTACTGACAACCCCCACACATCAACGACCCATAACGCTCACCGCTCAACAACCGGCTCTATTTCCCCACTTGTCAGTCATCGAGAATCTCCGATTCGCTCTAAAGCGCTCCAAACCTGCGCCCGACACTCTGCTAGACACTGTCATTGAGGATTTTGGTATTGAGACTCTGCTCGACCGATCCGTCATCGCCCTGTCTGGAGGGGAGTCTCTGCGCGTGGCTCTTGCACGAGCGCTTCTGTCTCGACCAGACTGGCTCCTGTTAGACGAGCCATTGACCCAGCTCGATCGAAAAGCTCGCCAACAACTCACAGGTCACATTAAACGCTGGCAAAACCAACATGAGTTCGGCCTAGTGTACGTCACCCACGACCTTAACGAGGCTCTTAGCATTGCGGATCAAGTGATACTGATCGACGGGGGGCGTGTGCAACAGACTGGCGACCAAGACTTACTGCTGAGCCTGCCCTCGACCCACTCTGACCTTGAGGGACGGGTTATTGTCTCCACTTTTAAGAGACACTGGTCAGAGGACGGACTGTCGGAACTGAACGTTTCCAACCACCCTATTTTTCTCGCTCAGCAAGCAATGCTCACCGAAGGTCAATCAGTCTCGATTTACGTCGCTGAAAGAGATGTGAGTATCAGCATCACTGAACCGTTGGACACCAGCATTCTCAACCGACTGCCGGTATCCATCCAAGCGATTGAAGCCGACCATCACAGCAGTGTTCGGCTGGTTTTGGCCCTAGACCAACAGGTATTGTTCGCTCGTATTACCCATCGGTCACTGCGCAAACTCAAGCTTCAGGTGGGTGATAGGGTATGGGCCCAAATCAAGAGCGTATCGCTACAGCCTTAACTGCGCCAGCGTCTCGCCGCTGGATACACAAGCTCTAATAACCATCGCCACGTGGTGTTGTTGGCAAGAACAGCTCGGTCGATACCATCAAAAAACTCTATGACCCCAGCGGGATCGGAAAAGTGGTCCATCCGAGTTACCATCGGCCGTTCCGGATCTAAGTGCTTGACGACTTGAGCCGGATTGCCTGCGACGATGACATTGCTGGGTACCGACGAGACCACTACCGAACCAGCACCAATAACGGTGTTATCGCCAACGGTGACGCCCTTGAGGATAGTGGCATGATCACCAATCCAAACGTTGTCACCAATGATCACCGGCCTCGGCTCTGGATCTCTGGCATTCCGGTCATAGACCGTATGCCAATCACAATCGGTAATATAGGCGCCATTGGCAATCATTACCCCCGACCCGATTCGAATCTCATCGCTGGCACTGATACGCACCCCGGGAGAGAGCAGAGCCGCATCGCCAATCGTAAGACGACCCGCCCCCGCCTCGCGCCCCCAAACGCCAAGCTCAACGCGATGCGATGGCTCTCCTATAGCAGTAAAACTGTGACCAATACGAATATTCGGGCCTGAAATCTTGACGTACCAAGGCTTCATGATCGTAGGATAGGGCCCCAGCGAAGCGCATTCTGGTCTTATAAAGTAGTCGGTATACCACGCTCGGAATGCCAGATGACAGCGCTTGATCCAATAGGGCCGATTGTCTTCCTTCACGCAAACCTCAAAACAGCGAATAGTGCGATATGATGGCAGGGTATCTTACCGACACGCAAGGGCCGACGTGAACTCGACTGGCAACTCAAAACCCGTCTCTAGCAATCAGAGCGGCATCCATAAAGATCTAGATGCGATCATTCGCAAGCATGGCGCTCACGAAGATCGAACGCCAATCCCTACTTTTGTGGAAGACTCGCTCGATTTGATTACCCAAAAACACCGCGAAGCAGCGCGGCCGCTCTGGCTAGACTCGTTTTGTGGCACCGGCATGAGTACCCGCCTGCTGGCCTCGACTAACCCAGACCATCTCATCATTGGTGTCGATCAATCGACGCATCGACTCACCGCAGAACCGCTGACTGAAGGCGATAATTTCTTACTCGTTCGAAGCGACTGTGAGTCGCTCTGGCGCCTAATGGCGCGCCAGAAGATCAAGCTAGCGCACCATACGCTGTTCTATCCAAACCCGTGGCCCAAATCGGCGCACTTAAAAAGACGCGTGCACGGCAACACCAGTTTTCAAGCGTTACTCGCCCTCTCGGATCAGCTCGAACTCAGAACCAATTGGGATATTTACGCCAGTGAATTCGACCACGCGCTGACTCTCAGCAACTGGGTTTCGCAGCGCCAACAAATCACACCAACCCAAATGCTGACCCGCTTCGAGGCAAAGTATAGCCACAGTGGCCATACTCTCTGGCAAATCAAGGCCCGTCGTCAATCGTGAATTAGCCGCGAGTTTCAGTTACAGTATGCGTCTGGATTCGGAGGTTATATGAGTACGTCAAGCGATGCAGTGTGGCAAAGAATTTGTGCAGAAGTCGAGGTCGACGCGCAACAAGAGCCCGTCTTGGCCAGCTTCTTTCATGCCACAATTCTGAATCATGCCGAACTTGAGTGTGCTTTAAGCTTCCATCTGGCGAGTAAACTCGACAGTCCAACGGTCCATGCTTTATCGCTTCGCGAAGTCATCTTACGCGCTTTCAGAGAAGATCCCGCCATTGGAGAGGCTATTCGTGCTGATCTGATCGCAGTAGAACAGCGTGATTCGGCTTGCCAGACGCTTTCGGTCCCATTCTTGCACTTTAAAGGCTTCCACGCTTTGCAAACCTACCGCGTGGCCAACTGGTTACATCGCCAAGGTCGGCATTCGCTCGCCTTATTTTTCCAGAATCGCATGTCGACCGCGTTTGGCGTTGATATTCACCCCGCGGCGACCTTGGGCAGCGGTATTATGCTGGATCACGCAACCGGACTTGTCATCGGCGAAACCGCCGTGGTGGGCAACAACGTTTCTATCCTGCAGTCAGTGACCCTCGGCGGCACCGGTAAGATACACGGCGATCGTCACCCCAAGATTGGCGACGGCGTTTTAATCAGTGCAGGCGCCAAAATACTCGGCAATATCACCATTGGCGAAGGTGTTAAAGTAGGCGCGGGCTCTGTCGTTCTAACTGATGTGCCGCCACATGTCACGGTAGCCGGCGTGCCTGCCAAAATTGTCGGGCGCCCCAATTCTGAGGCCCCAGCCCTGACCATGGACCAGCGCTTCGATAGCCAATAAACCGCGCTGCGTTGTCCCGCCACTCCAAAATGCGATGTCTAATCGGGTCTTGGAAATGCGACTAGCTTTGGTGGTAGGCCGGTGAAAGCTCAACGACGGCATCGACGAAAGCTTTCACATGATCAGGATTAACACCAGGCGTGACGCCGTGGCCTAGATTAAAGATGTGTCCTGAACCCCGACCGTAAGAGCGCAGTATGGCCGCTACCTCATCCCGAATTCGAGACGGCGAGGCATACAATATCGCTGGATCCATATTCCCTTGGAGTGCGACCTGATTTCCTATTTGCTGGCGCGCGACAGCGATATCGGTAGTCCAATCTAATCCCACACAATCGGCTCCGGACGCTGCAATTGAGGGCAGCCACTGACCGCCATTCTTGGTGAACACAATCACAGGGACGACGCGTCCTTCTGATTCTCGGGGCAGCTGACTGATAATTTGCGTCATGTATTGCAGGGAAAACTCTGGGTAAGCACTCGCACTCAGAGAACCACCCCAAGTATCGAAAATCTGCACGGCTTGGGCGCCGGCCCTAATCTGCGCGCCAAGGTAGTCGGCAACAGCGTCAGCGAGCAGACTCAGTAAACGATGCATGAGTTGGGGCTGATCGTAAGCCATCGCTTTAACGCGCGCGAAATCCTTGCTGCTGCCGCCCTCGACCATATATGTTGCGAGCGTCCAAGGGCTACCAGAAAAGCCAATTAGAGGAATAGAACCATTGAGCTCTCGGCGAATAGCAGTAACGGCATCCATCACGTAACTCAGATCATCAGCGGCAACAAAAGCATTTAGCTGATCAATATCTGCTTCCGAGCGCACCGTTTTCCGAAACCTGGGTCCCTCGCCTTCCTCGAAGTACAACCCCAGCCCCAGCGCGTCGGGAATCGTGAGGATATCTGAAAACAGAATCGCGGCATCCATGGGATAGCGACGCAAAGGCTGCATGGTCACTTCGCACGCAAGTTCCGTATTTTTACACAGATCTAAAAAAGAGCCGGCCTGCGCGCGTGTCGCTCGGTACTCCGGCAAATATCGCCCCGCTTGGCGCATCATCCAGATTGGCGTTCGATCGACAGGCTCTCGCATGAGGGCGCGTAAAAATCGATCATTCACAAGTGTCGCCATGATGTGTCCCTAGGTTTAAACCAACTCTACAACTCTAAGTAGTCGAGAATACCTTCCGCCGCTTGACGACCTTCCCAGATCGCTGTCACCACAAGGTCACTGCCCCGAACCATATCACCACCTGCAAAAATCTTTGGATTGGTGGTTTGAAATTTATACGTCTGATGCTCTGCCGCGACAACACCACGCCAGTCATTGAGATGCACGCCGGCGGAATCGAACCATTCTGCGGGGCTCGGTTGGAAACCGAAGGCAACAATAACGGCATCGGCTGCGATAGTTTGCTCGCTACCGGGAATAGGCTGTGGTCTTCGTCGACCACCGCTGTCAGGTTCTCCCAAGGCGGTTTCGATCATCTGCACGCCAGCAGCTTTACCGTCAGCTTCCAGCACAGCGAGTGGCTGTCGATTGAACAAAAACTTAATGCCCTCTTCGCGAGCATTTTTCACTTCCTTGCGCGACCCTGGCATATTTTGTTCATCGCGACGGTAGGCGCAAATCACCTCTTTAGCACCCTGACGAACCGCAGTTCGAACGCAATCCATGGCGGTATCACCACCCCCTAGCACGACCACACGCTTGCCCTTCAAGTTAACAAAGGCTTCTGCTGCTTGAGGATAGCCGCGATTGTGGTTGACGTTGCCAACCAAATAATCGAGTGCTTTGTGAACACCGGGCAAAGACTCACCGGGGAATCCGCCATCCATCGCAGTGTAGGTGCCCATCCCCATGAAGACCGCATCATAGTCGCTCAGCAACTGCTCGATCGTGATATCGCGACCAATCTCGGTATTGAGTCTAAACTCAATCCCCATACCCTCGAACACCTCGCGCCGCCGCACCATGACATCTTTTTCAAGCTTGAACTCAGGAATACCGAAGGTGAGTAGTCCACCAATTTCGGGGTATCGGTCGAACACGACTGGCTTGACGCCCGCACGAGTGAGCACATCGGCACAACCCAATCCAGCGGGTCCCGCACCAATGATTGCCACGCGTTTACCCGTCGCCACAACGCCCGACAAGTCGGGGCGCCAGCCCATGGCCAGTGCGGTATCCGTAATATATTTTTCAGTGGCACCGATAGTCACCGCGCCAAAACCGTCATTAAGCGTGCACGCACCTTCGCACAATCGATCTTGAGGACACACTCGCCCGCACACTTCAGGCAGCGTATTAGTCTGATGGCTGAGCTCAGCAGCTTCAAATAAATGCCCTTCAGAGACGAGCTTTAGCCAGTTGGGAATAAAATTGTGAACCGGGCATTTCCATTCACAGTAAGGATTACCGCATGAAATGCAGCGATCAGACTGAGACTCAACCTGACCTTCGGTGTACTGGTCGTAAATTTCAACATACTCAGTTTTACGTTTTTTAAGGCTCCGTTTCGCTGGGTCATTACGGCCGACATCAATAAACTGAAAATTATTACTTGCACGACTTCCCATCACTGCGTCTCCCTTGGGTTAATCGGTATCACGTAAACGCGATAGCAAGCTGGTTAGATCAGCAGCTTTCGGTTTCACGAGCCAAAACTTCCCAACGTAGTCTTCGAAATTATCCAATAAATGTGCGGCGCGATCCGATCCGGTTTGCTCTAAGTGTTCCGCGATACGCTCTCTTAAATGGTGGCGATAAGCCTCCATGTACTCCGAGCTGACTCGGCAAATCTCGACCAGCTCGCTGTTATGACGATCGATAAACTTTCGATCTTCATCTAATACCAGCGCGAAACCACCGGTCATACCAGCACCGAAATTGACGCCACAGGGGCCCAAAACAATGACCGTACCACCGGTCATATACTCACAACAGTGGTCTCCGACCCCTTCAACGATCGCTTGTGCACCGCTGTTTCGAACGGCGAAGCGCTCACCCGCCGTGCCTGCAGCGAATAGATGGCCACCCGTCGCACCATACAAACAAGTATTACCAATAATGGCCGCCTCGTGCGAGGCAAAAGTACTGCACCGTGGTGGATAAACCACCAGCTTACCGCCGGCCATTCCCTTACCAACATAATCGTTGGCATCGCCCTCTAGGTGCATGTGCAAGCCACCTGCGTTCCAGACGCCAAAACTCTGCCCCGCTGTGCCCGTCAGACGAATTACAATCGGTGCTGATTCCATCCCCAGGTTGCCATGTCGCCGCGCGATCTCGCCCGACACTCGCGCACCAATAGATCGATCACAATTGCCAATCGTATAAGTCAACTCACCACCGGAGCTGTTTTCGATCATTGCAGCGCAATCAATGACCATGCGCTCAGCGAGAACCCCTTCATCGAAGGGTCGATTTGCCGCTACTTGACAAAACTGGGGCTGATCAGCCGCTTCAGGATCGCTGTATAACATGGGAGACAGATCTAAATGACTCTGCTTTTCTGTCACGCCGGGGATCAGCTCGAGCAAATCTGTGCGCCCGATGAGCTCCTCAAGACTTCTTACACCCAACTTAGCTAACCACTCGCGTGTTTCTTCAGCCACCATCGTGAAGAAATTGATCACCATTTCGACCGTGCCATTGAAGTGATCGTCACGCAGACGGCTGTCCTGTGTGGCCACACCGGTCGCACAGTTATTCAAATGGCAAATACGCAGATACTTGCACCCCAGGGCCACCATAGGTGCAGTGCCAAAACCGAAGCTTTCAGCACCTAAAATGGCTGCTTTGATAACGTCTAGACCGGTTTTCATACCACCGTCGGCTTGCAACCGGACCGAGCCACGCAATCGGTTACCGCGCAGAGTTTGTTGAACTTCGGCCAAACCGAGCTCCCAAGGAGACCCAGCGTGGCGAATCGAGGTAATTGGACTGGCCGCTGTACCGCCGTCATAACCGCTAATGGTGATCAGGTCGGCATAGGCCTTGGTCACACCCGCAGCAATGGTTCCGATGCCAGGTTCCGATACCAGCTTCACCGAAACCAGCGCCTTTGGATTGACTTGCTTCAAATCAAAAATAAGCTGAGCAAGATCCTCGATTGAATAAATATCGTGATGCGGTGGTGGCGAAATCAAGGTCACGCCGGGAACCGAATAACGTAAACGAGCAATCAGCTCATTGACCTTGCCACCGGGTAGCTGACCCCCTTCACCGGGCTTCGCCCCCTGTGCCACCTTGATTTGGAGCACTTCTGCGTTGACTAAGTAGTGCGGTGTAACCCCAAATCTTCCCGAGGCAATCTGCTTAATCTTAGATGAGCGTTCAGTGCCGTATCGCGCCGGATCTTCACCGCCCTCACCCGAGTTCGAGCGAGCGCCCATGCGGTTCATAGCGACCGCGAGCGCCTCGTGCGCTTCGGGGCTCAATGCTCCGAGCGACATACCGGCTGAATCGAACCGAGGCAATATCGCCGATACCGGTTCAATTTGGTCAAGCGGCAGGGGTTCCGGTAATACTTTGGGACGCATAAGATCGCGCAGCGTTGCCACCGGACGATCATTCACTAACTGACTGTAGCGCTGATAAATAGCCCGATCACCTGAACCCACAGCCTGCTGCAAAGTCAACACGACGTCGGGGTTAAAGGCGTGGTATTCCTGACCATGTACATATTTCAACAGCCCGCCTGGCACCAGTGTTTTGCGCACCGACCAAGCGGCTTTTGCAAGTGCTTTTTGATCGGTTTCAAGGTCCGAGAATCGAGCGCCACTGATGCGGCTCGAAACGCCCCGGAAACACAAGCTTATGACTTCCGGCGCCAAACCAACCGCTTCGAACAATTGTGCGCCGCGATAGGAACTCACAGCGGAGATCCCCATCTTGGACATAATCTTCAACAACCCCTTGTTGATGCCCTTGCGATAGTTTTTGTAACTGACACTCGGATCACCGAGAATATCGCCACCACGAAGCAAATCATCAAGTACCGAGTACGCCAGATAGGGGTACACCGCAGTCGCACCAAACCCCAACAAACAGGCAATCTGGTGCGAATCTCTGGCACTACCAGTCTCGATAACCAGGTTAGCGTCGCAGCGTAAACCAACGCGAATGAGATGATGGTGAACGGCACCCGTGGCCAACAAACTGTGAATTGGCAATCGATCCGTGGCAATTTTTCGATCAGAAATCACCATGATCGTGGCACCGCCACGCACCGCCTGTTCTACATCAGCACACAGGGCTTGAATGGCTTGCTCTAAGCTTGTGTCCTCGGGACGGTAGGTAGCATCGATATCGGCTATCGCAAAATCTGGATCATTCAAACGTAGCAGGCGATTAAACTTGCTCTGTGATAACACCGGCGAACGCAAAATAATCCGCTTCGCGTGCTCAGGACCTTCGGTGAAAATATTCTGTTCCCGCCCGAGGTCAGTCTCGAGCGACATGACAATGGTCTCTCGTAAGGGATCGATCGGCGGATTGGTGACCTGCGCAAACTTTTGTCGAAAATAATCGTACAAACCTCGGTTCTGAGAGGACAGCACCGCCATGGGGGTATCGTCACCCATCGATCCCACAGCTTCGTTACCTGACTCCGCCAGCGGTCTAAAAACTTGGTCACGCTCTTCAAACGTGACTTGGAATAATTTTTGATAGGCATCCAGCGAGGCGGCATCAATGCCTGGATCGATCTCGCCGGCAAAGGTACCTTCGATGCGGCGCGAATTATCGCGCAACCATTGCTTGTAAGGGTGTCGCTTCTTCAGCAGCTCATCAATATCTGCCGTATGTAGGAGCTGCCCGGTCTCGGTATCGACCATCAACATTTGGCCAGGACCGACACGCCCCTTCGCAATCACGTCCTCTGGCTGGTAGTCATAGGTTCCAACCTCAGAGGCCACGATCAAGAAACCATCCTTCGTGCGCACCCAGCGTGCGGGTCGCAAACCGTTGCGATCGAGCAAACACACGGCGTAGCGACCGTCGGTCAGCACTATGCCAGCTGGACCATCCCAAGGCTCCATGTGCATCGAGTGATACTCATAGAAAGCCCGCAAATCTGGATCCATACCCTCTAAGTTCTGCCAGGCTGGTGGAATGAGCATGCGCAAGGCGCGCGGCATATCGACACCACCCGTGAGCAGCACCTCGAGCATGTTATCCAAACTAGATGAGTCCGAGCCCGTTCGATTGACTATCGGCTGTATCTCGGCAATATTCGGCAGACTGTCTGTTTCGAACAGTGCTGCCCGGGCCTCGGCCCAATTTCGATTGCCTTCTATTGTATTGATTTCACCATTATGCGCCAGTAATCGGAATGGCTGAGCGAGGGGCCATTTGGGCAGGGTATTGGTTGAGAATCGCTGATGAAAAACACAGATTGCTGTTTGCAGAGATGGATCGTTGAGATCGGGATAGAACTGCGCCAAGTCGGCCGGCATCACCAGGCCTTTGTAGGACACCACTTTAGACGACAGGCTACACAAATAAAAACTTTGGTGTTCGGCTGCTGTCAAAGCTTGCTCGGTCTTACGTCGCGCGATCAGCAGGCGCGCCTCTAATGAAATAGGACTCTCGGCCGCAGTCTCTTGGATAAAACACTGCTCAATGCGGGGCAGACTCGCCAACGCTATCTCACCACATACGCCAGAGTCGGTGGGCACAACCCGCCAACCCGATACCGATAAGCCCTGCGCGGCAAGTGACTGCTCTAAGGCCTGCCTCTCACAAGCGGCCAAGTCTGGATCTTGGCTTAAAAAGGTTTGTGCAATCGCAAAGTGATCGGTCAGCTCAACACTAAATAGTGTTTTTGCTTGCGCCCGAAAAAACTCAGTCGGCATTTGGAAGAGCAAGCCACAGCCATCTCCCGTTTTGCCATCTGCGGCAATACCACCTCGGTGAGTCATGCAAGTGAGCGACTCGATAGCAGTCTGCAACAGGCGATGACTTGCTTCACCAGTGGTCTGAGCAATTAAGCCAAACCCGCAGTTATCTCGGAATTCTTCAGGGCGATACAAGCCAGCGTTCATAACGATTCCAGCAAAAGTAACAGTTATAAAATAGTGTGTGCGGCGCACTCCCCGTGCAAGCTTTCAGGGGCGCTTAATCTTAAGGGGAGAGCAATTTTACACGGTACTGGGCATCTCGACAAACGCTAGCATTCTTCTGTCCCTATTTTGCTGAAGATTGCTGAAATTAACGATCGTCGAGGAGTCTTTGCAACTCTTCGACTGTGACATCATCGACTACCCGAGCCGAGCCGAGCTGGTCCAGTAAGATAAATCGCATCTGACCATCAATGACTTTTTTATCTAAGGTCATTAACGAGACGAACTCATCGCAAGCCATCGATGATGGCGCAGCAACAGGCAAGCCAAAGTCCTGCAATAGAGCTTCTAAGTGCTCGACCTGAGACTGACTCACAGCGCCTCGAGCACACGACAACCTCATTGCCAAGACCATACCTGCAGCCACTGCCTCGCCATGCAACCACTCACCAAAGCCCAAAAATGCCTCTATGGCATGCCCAAACGTGTGGCCAAGATTCAGCAGCGCGCGCACGCCGGCTTCTCGCTCATCACTCGCAACAATCCGAGCTTTGATCTCGCAGCTGCGTCGAATTGCTTGCGCAAGCGCATCGGAATCGCGCTGCAGCAACTGCGCTCGATGGTGACTGATCCACTCATAGAACTCTGCATCGGCGATCAAACCATATTTGACCACTTCTGCAAAACCGGCTGCGAAGTCTCTATTGCTGAGCGAATTCAGCGTCGAGGTGTCTATAAGCACGGCGCTGGGCTGATAAAATGCCCCAATCATGTTCTTTCCAGCGGGATGATTGACGGCCGTTTTGCCCCCGACCGAAGAGTCGACTTGAGCCAGCAAGGTCGTGGGAATCTGCACGAAACCCGCACCTCGTTGGTAACACGCCGCAGCAAAGCCGGCGATATCACCCACCACACCCCCACCCAAGGCAACAAACGTCGTATTTCTATTATGTTGATCAGCTAGCACACGATCGAAAATCAGAGTGAGTGTCTCGAGTGTCTTAAACTGCTCACCATCAGGCAGGACGATGGAGGTCACTTTTTGCTTAACTGACAGCACGGCCGATAACCGCTCAAGATAGAGCGGCGCAATAGTCTCGTTGGTCACAACCACGACCTGCTGAGTCCGAATCACGGCACTAAGAGCCTCGAAATCATTTAACAGATCGGCACCAATCGTAATTGGATAGCGCCGATCGCCGAGCTCTACATAGAGATCATGGGTTGCGTATGTCATTAAGGTACCTAATAGAAAGCGGCTTAACTGTCGAACTGTTGCGCCAGTTTACCAGCAATATTGCGTGAGTTCGCACCATCTGTTTCAACAATTTGAGTCGCAACTGACTGATACAAGGGATCTCGTATTGCCATGAGTTCCGCCAACACAGATTCTCGACGACCTGTTTGAAGAAGAGGACGCTTGCGATCATTGTTGGTGCGTTTGATCTGCTCAGCAAGTGAGGTCTTTAAATAGACTACATGGTGTTGCTTGAGCAACTCCAGATTGGCGGCGCGCATCACGATACCGCCGCCGGTTGCAATAACGCCAGACGGCAGTGCCAGTAGATCGGCCAGCGCCTGGCTTTCTCGATCTCGGAAGCCCTCTTCGCCCTCGACATCAAATATCCAAGGGATATCGGCACCGGTGCGCTGCTCTATCGTGGCATCGGTATCCAAAAAGGGCAGCTTCAACTTTTTAGCCAGCAACTGGCCCACTGTGGTCTTTCCTGCCCCCATCGGGCCGACAAGCACAATTAACGACATACATGCGATCTAATCTAATAAAGAATCTGCAAGTATACGTGGTGTTATAAAAATAAGCGTCTCTGTTTTCGTGCGCGACGTTGAGCTGCTCCTAAAAAATTGGCCCATCACTGGCAAATCACCGAGTATCGGTACCTTTGATACTTTCTCGAGATCTTCAGTTCTAAACACCCCTCCTAGAACGATGGTTTCGCCATTGCCAACCAGTACCTGGGTGGTTAACTGAGTGGTATCAATCGTTGGAATACTGCCGCCGTTGCCCGACGGAACCAAGTCGCCA
>OBPT01000173.1_pt1 | contig 20308 bp, 16 predicted proteins | sample 1534671 | NCBI WGS metagenome assembly OBPT01 (sample SAMEA3275494, study PRJEB22092) | marine metagenome | biome: ENVO:00000447 marine biome; feature: ENVO:00002042 Surface water; material: ENVO:00002010 seawater | collected 2014-06-21T11:00:00+00 | depth 1 m | reverse complement strand
CTTTTCTGAGAAATTTCAATGCCGCTTTGCGGTCTCGGCGCTTGGTAACATAACTTTCCAGCACCTCACCTTCGTGATCAACGGCTCGCCAGAGATAATGTGTCTCTCCATTTATCTTTACGAAGACCTCGTCCAAGTGCCATTGCCAGTTCGAATAAGATCGCATCCTACTGACCCGGTTTCTTCGTATCTCAGCAGCAAACATCGGACCAAATCTATTCCACCAAAACCGAACTGTTTCGTGGCTGATCTCAATGCCTCGTTCGTGCAGAAGATCTTCCACGTTACGGAGTGAGAGCGGAAAACGAACGTACAGCATCACAGCCAAGCGGATGATCTCAGGGCTCGTTTTAAAGTACCTGAATGGGGAGTGTTTTGTCATACGGAGAGGCTACGAGACCACCCTGCCCGTCTCAACCTCGTTTTGTCTGACAGTGCCCGGTTTTCTCATATTTCCAGATCGAGCCGTGGTTTCCAAAACGGTCGGAACAGTTCGATTTTGGGGCAGCGGTTCATGACGACTTGCAGGCCTGCGTCCTGTGCAAGACGCGCGGCCTTGTCGTCGTAAACGCCGATTTGGCCCCAGAGGACTTTTGCGCCGATGGCGATGGCTTTTTCGGCAAAGCCAAAAAATTCTTCCTTCGGGCGAAAGACGTCGACCATATCGACGGGCTTGTCGATTTCTTCGAGCGAGCGATAGACCTTGAGGCCCCGGATTTCAGTGACGTTGGGGTTCGGGTTCACCGGCAAAATATCATAGCCGATCTCGTTCAGTTGGCGCAGCACACCGTAGCTGAACTTGGTCTTGTCGGCGCTGGCACCGACCATGGCGATGGTGTGCACCGATTTCAGAATATCGGCCAGATATTTCGGGTCGTAATCGTAGATGTGATCAACGTCTGCTTCGGGCATGGGCTTACACTTTCGGTGAGGCGATGTCCGCCTTGAGTTCATGTGGTTTGAGCGGATCAAGGAACGGATTGCGGTAAAGCTTGTCATGGCTTTCCACACCGATTTCCAAGGTGATGTCAGAGGTCGCGCGCGCAACGCAGAGGATCACATAGCCGTTGCTGATCTGCCGGTTGTTGAGCGCCACCTGACGGCGTTGGTCGACCTCACCCGCGGTGAGTTTGGCGGCACAGGTGATGCAGCCCCCATATTCACAGCCATAAGGCAGATCGACGCCTTGGTCGCGCAATTGTTCCAGCAACGGACGGCGGTCGGTGACCTGAAAACTCACGCCTTCGCGGTTGGAGATGGTGACGGTATGGCGCGTCACAGCCAGATATCACTTGTGCAATCGCCGCCCGGGTAACGCGCTTCGTGGCAGCGGCTAGGCCCATTGGGTTCCTTACCAAAGTCCACGATGAAGTCTTCGTTGATCTTCATGCCACCATTCACCGGGTCACAGTCAATCTGCACCATCACGCCGCCTTTTTCGCGTATTTCGGGGTAAAACTGGTTATCCCAAGTACTGAACAGACTCGTCGTAACATAAAGCCGCTTGCCATCGAGGCTAAGCTGGAACATCTGCGGGCCGCCGGCCACTTCGACACCGTTGACTGTCGGTGCTTTGCCCAAAAGCCCTCCCATAAATACCTGCCCGGTCAGCACCGGATTATGTGGGTCACTGATGTCATATTGGCGCATATCGCCGTGAAGCCAGTTGTTGAGATAAAGGTATTTATCATCCATTGAGATCAGGATTGCGCTCATCACACCGGGCAGCGGAATGGGCCAATCCGGATGCATCTCGTTTTCCACGTCGATGATCTTTTCCCACTGCCACTTGCCTGCGTCTTTCCACCAATGGATCACATTGGTCGACAGCGCCGCGCCACAGAAGCCGTGGGTGCTGTCGGGATCATGATGGAACTTGACCTCCAGAGGCAGCAAACCGTCTTCGCCAAGGTAAAAGCTCTCGATTGGAACGCGTTTCTCAAAATCCCAGAAGTGCAGTTCACGCCCGTATTTCAGGTGGCCCACTTCTTCCAGATCAAAGCCCGGCATAAACGTGTTAGGTGCGGCCCATTCAGAACTGACCATCACGTTGTGGCGCGGTTGATACCAGAAGTCATAGCCGAACTTGATGTCGCCCATGGAGTTTTCCCAGCGGCCCTGAATCTCGAAGTCCTTGTTCAGGTGCAGGTAGCCGCCCGGAGCTTCGCCTTTGGCGTCACCCAGCATCGAGATGATGATCTCGGAACCCAGACAATGCACCGTGTGCGGGCCCGAAAGATTGGTCTTGGATTTGATCTCGGGCCCCTCTATCACCTTGTGCAGGCGCGGCGCGCGCGGGTCCGTCGCCGTGTCAACGATATGCAGGTTGTTCGAGCGCACACCCGGCAAAATCAAATACTTGCGCGACATGGACCCATCGTCAAAACACGACGAACAGGCGTTCCAGCCCATGTGATGCAGCTCATCGCCAATGCCAGGCATCTCCAGCCGGTGGATGACCTGAGAATAAGTCGGACTGTCCGGATCCACGTCCACCGTCGCCAGATAATCCGGCTTCTGAATGCCCGTGCCCGTATAGATCGCAATGGTATAAAGCAACTTCTCGCGCGGTGCCTCAATCGCATCAGCCGGGCTCGCATAACCAGGTCCACAACACTCCATGTTATCCTCCCATCCGGTCGGCAATGGCGACGATACGATACATATCACGCAAAACCGGTTTTTCGATCAGCTTTCCGTCAATGACGACAAGGCCCGTATCCGCCTTTTCAAACTCTGAGATGATCCGCCGTGCCCGCGCAATCTGCGCTTGGGTCGGCGTGAACACCTCATTGAGCGCAGCAATCTGTTTTGGATGAATAGAGCCTTTCCCGGAAAAGCCCAGATCACGGACTTTTTCGGCTTCAACACGCATCCCTTCAGGATCATCGAGATCGAGGAATGGCACGTCGATCACATCGAGACCGGCCGCAGCGGAAGCATGAACCACGCGCGAGCGCGCATAGATCATCGATTCAAATGTGTTCTTGCACCGCAGCTCGGCTGCCATATCCACGCCGCCAAAGAACATCGCGTCAATCCGAGACGAACATTTGGCGATCTCGAACGCCGCTTCCAGCCCTTCATTGGTTTCGATGATCACATGCAGTCGTGTGGCATGGCTTGCCTCGGTCAGAAGCTGATCCAGCATCACGACTTCATCAGGCGTGCGCACCTTGGGCATCATCAGTGCGGGCGGCGGTGTCTTGTTGGCAAGGACCGCATTCACATCTTCAATTCCAAAACGTTCACGCATCGAGTTGATCCGCACGATGCGTTCGACACCGTCGTCCGCTTGTGGCACCTCAAACAAGGCCAGTGCCTTCTGTCGCGCCTCGGCTTTGTCCTTGGGCGCAATCCCGTCCTCAAGCTCAACACAGACGATGTCTGCCCCCGAAGCCAACGCCTTGGGAAACATGTCCGGGCGCAAACCCGGTGTGAAGATGAAGCTGCGGCGCGGTCGAATAATGCGATGTGTCATGTGTGCGTCCTCTCAGGTGATGCCATGCAGCGTTTTCGTTTCAAGATAATCTTCCAGCCCCATTAAGCCGCCTTCGCGGCCATTGCCTGATTGCTTGTAGCCGCCAAAGGGCGAACCATAGTTGAACCCGCCGCCGTTGATATGAATGGCACCGGCACGGAGGCGGGAAGAAACGCGCTCCGCCCGGGCCGGGCTGCCAGTCTGAAGATAGGCCGCCAGCCCGTATGGCGTGTCATTGGCAATCGCAATCGCGTCTGCCTCATCCTCAAACGGGATGATCACCAAAACTGGGCCAAATATTTCTTCCTGTGCAACGGCCATTTCGTTGGAAACATCCGCAAAGATTGTGGGCTTCACGTACCAACCAATCTCAAAGCCCTCGGGTTTGCCTAGACCGCCGGCTAACAGGGTAGCACCTTCGTCGAGGCCCTTCTGGATCATGGCCTGCACACGTTCGTATTGGATTCGGTCAAACAGTGGGCCGATATGATCACCCGTCTGTGCCGGATCCCCGACAGCGGTGGCTTCTGCCGCATGTTTGGCAATTTTCAGCACTTCGTCATAACACGAACGCTCTACCAGAAGCCGCGTCGGCGCATCGCAAGATTGTCCAGTGTTGAACATGCATTCGTCGACCGAAGCAGCAACCCGCTCTTCAAGATCGCAATCGGAAAACACGAGGTTTGGGGACTTTCCACCCAATTCCAACGTCACCCGTTTGATGGTCTCAGCCGCATCCCGCGTGACTGCTGTGCCTGCACGGGTCGAACCGGTAAAGGACATCATCTGTACATCGCGATGACGTGACAGGGCAGAACCGACATTGGCCCCGTCGCCGTTGATCAGATTGAAAACCCCTGCAGGATATCCCGCCTCATCAATGATCTCTGCATAGACCATAGCAGAAACCGGTGTGTGTTCAGACGGTTTCAGCACACAGGTGCAGCCCGTTGCAAGCGCGGGAATGACCTTGAGCGCGATTTGGTTCATCGGCCAATTCCACGGTGTGACCAGCCCGCAGACCCCAATGGGTTCGCGCATCAGAACGTCGCCATTGGCCAGCGTGGTGCGTTCTTCAAGCGTTTCCAGCGCATCGATGAACCCCTGAAGATGGCCCACGGCAGCATCAGCCTGCGCATCCCGCGCCATGGAGATAGGCGCGCCCATTTCCATGCGCATGGCTTGTGCCAGATCCTCAATGCGTTTTTTGGTGACGGTTTTCAGCCGGTGAAGAAGTGCCAGACGGTCCGCCTTGCTGGTTTGCGAAAAGCTCTCGAATGCGGCTTTGGCGGCGGCCACCGCGTTGTCCACATCGGCGGCGCTTCCCATCGCAACAGAGCCGATCTGTGCTTCAGTTGCCGGATTCAGGACTGGCATAGTCGCGTCCGAGGCCGGTGGAACCCATTGCCCGCCGATATAGAATTTCAGAAGATTATCCATTGATACCATGCTCCTGCTCATCGCGCCTTTGCGATGGCGGTTTCGACTAGTGTGCGCATCTCGGTGATGCTGGCGGTGCGGGGGTTTGTGCCTGCCGCGCTGTCCTGCAAAGCCTTTTCAGCTATGCGGGCCGCGCAATCTGCGGTGATGCCGATCTCGCTCAGTGAGCGGGGGATGTTGATGTCATCAAGCATCTTTCCGATCTTGGCGACAAAGCCATCGACCGAGGTCTCCTCAAGGCCCATCGTTTGGGCCATCCGTTTTACCTTGCTCTCCATGCCCGGCAAATTGAATCGCAACACAACCGGTAAGACAATTGCATTGGTCAGCCCGTGCTGGGTGTTGAATTCGGCCCCGATCATGTGGCTGATTGCATGCACGTGACCCAAACCCTTTTGGAAAGCGATCCCTGCCAGACAGGACCCCACCAGCATGCCACCCCGCGCCGCAAGATTCGCCGGATCGCGCACCGCAATAGGCAACCATTTCGTTACCAGCGCCAGTCCTTCCAGCGCCAGCCCGTCACAGAGCGGGTGGAATCCGGGCACGCAGTAGGCCTCGATTGCATGGACCATCGCGTCGACCCCTGTCCAGGCAGTCAGATTGGCAGGAAGGCCGACCGTCAGGTCCGGATCAAGCAGCGCCAAGGATGGCTTTAGGTCAGGATGGCAGATACAGAACTTCATGCCCTTTCCGGTATGCGTGACCATGGCAGTGCTTTCGGTCTCCGCTCCGGTTCCAGCAGTTGTTGGGATTGTGATCAGCGTCGGAAAGGGTTGATCTGTATCGATATCTGTTGGCGACTTTTCCCATTCAAACGCCCACAGATCGATATCATTTCTCGCGGTCAAGCAGACGGCTTTGCCACCATCCATCGCGCTCCCACCACCGATGGCGATGATCGCATCGTGATTGCCCGACCGGAATGCCTCGCGCCCGGCGCCAATTTCATCATCACGCGGATTTGGCGAGATATCCGAGAATATGCCCGATGAAAGCCCCGCTTCGGCCAAATACTCATGCAGCTGCGAAATGAACGGCAAGTCGCGGCTGCCTTTGTCAGTCACGATCAACGGGTTGGAAAGCCCCATCGCCGCGCAGCGTTGCCCGATTTCGGACAGCCGACCTGGCCCATAGGCAATTGGTATTGGGAACGTCCAATCCTGCGGCTCCAAAATTTCAGGGTTAGTCATGATATGTTTCGCTTTGCTGGATCATGTCGCTGGCGTTCAGGGATACTGCGATCCACGCCGCGCACGATGTTTTTCTCTTGGTCGAAGAACGGCGGCTGGACGATCTCACCCTCGTGCACGCTGCCGTCGGGCAGGCGCATCGACAGCGAACGACCGATCCAGTCGCCGGGTGCATTGAAACGCACATAGCCCACACCAAGCCCAAGCGTGGGTGAGGGAATGCCAGCGGTGATGTGACCGACCTCGGCATCCCCGTCCAACACGACGCTGCCCGCTGTCGGAGTCTCGGTGGCACAAGTCAGGCCAAACAGGCAAGACCGCGTGTCTTTTCCGACCAGTGCGTCGCGCCCGATGAAATCACCTTTGCCCATGTTGATGAAGGGCGCGAGACCCGCCTCGAACGGTGTCATATCCGGCGTTAAATCGGTGCCATTACCAAGGATGCCACCCTCAATCCTGCGAATGGTTAAGGCACGGGTGGACGAAAACTCCATCCCGTGCGGCTCCCCGCAGGCCATCAGGTGATCCCACAGCGCAATATGGTCGGTGTTGGCCCCGTCGGTATAGACTTCAAACCCAAGTTCATTGGTAAAACCGGTGCGAGAGACATAGAGACGCTGCCCGCCCAGATCAAAATAACCCGACCGGAAATACTTCATCGTCTCGTCGATGGCGCCGTTTGAGGCTGCGTTCATAATATCGAGCGATAGAGGGCCCTGAATTTGCAAAGCGCGACTGTTGGGGTCCGAAATGGTCACATCAAAACCACCGCTATGGGCCATCAACCATGTCTCGAACGGTCCATCGGCTTGAACATACCAAAACCGGTCCTCGCTCAATCGGAACATCACACCATCCATGAAAACCCCGCCTTGAGGAGTACAGGCAATGGCATAATACCCGCGCGCCTCAGTCATGTTCGCGACTGAGCGGGCGAAAATTTTGTCCAAAAAAGGAACAGCATCAGGGCCGGAGATTTCAACAGGCTTTTCCGGTGTATCAAACAGCAAAGCCTTTTGCCGCAGACGCCAGTATTTCTCCAGATAGTCCTCGCCGTTGTATATGGCAAAATAGCGGCCCGCATAAACGCCGCGGATCATCTCTGGGCAATCGGTACGCTCGATGAAGGGGGATTCTTCAAAGCGGCGTGCACTGATGGAGATGTTGTTTTCCAGGTCGGAAGCTTCTTGTAAGTTGCTCATGTCTAAACCTCTGGGTCGTTTGGCGTTTCGGATCTGATGATTTGGGGTGGTTCATGCGCGGTGACAGGCGGTGGCGCATCTTTGAACAGTTCGATCTCGATCAGACAGGAATGCGCGCTGGGGCCTTGTCCCAGTTTCGACGTGCCCTTGTCGCGGGTCAGCACATTGGGATTGCCGTGTTTGCACATGCCGGTTTCATCAGGATCGTACCAGGCACCGGTGCTCATCTGAACCACACCGGGGCGCATAGCCGCATCGATCACAACGCTGCCCAGACAAGCACCACGATCATTAAACAATCGCACTAGATCGCCGTCTTTTAGCCCACGCAAGGCGGCATCATCGGGTTGAATATGCAGCGGCTCCCGCCCGGCAACTTTCTTGGCTTTGCTAACGCTGCCGTGGTCCAACTGGGAATGCAGCTTGTCCTTTGGCTGGTTCGAAATCAGGTGAAGCGGATAGCGGTCTACATTCCCCAACCACTCATACGGCTCTTGCCAGACCGGATGACCGGGGCAATCGTCATAGCCGAAATCCGCGACCGTCCGGCTAAAAATCTCGATTTTGCCGCTTGGGGTGGCCAGTGGGTTGGCGGCAGGGTCAGCACGATAATCCGAAAGCATGACTATTGGATCAACGGGATCTTCGAGCTTGAACCATTGCTTAGATCGGAATTGGTCAAAGGTGGGAATATCTATGCCCGCGTCGGCACAGCGTTCCTGAGTTTTATCGTATATCCAACGCTGCCAGTCATGGGTGCTGCGCCCTTCGGTAAAACCCTCTTCGACACCCATAGCGCGGGCAATCCCTGCGAAAATGTCATAATCGTCGCGGGCTTGACCAAAGGGTTCTGTCAGTTTCGACATCGACACAACATAAGGATCGCGCGGGGTCATTGCCATGTCGTCACGCTCCAGCGGCGTGGTACAGGGCAGGACGATATCCGCGTGTTTGGCTAGCGGGTTCCAACACCATTCGTTGACGATGACTGTCTCTGGCTTTTGCCAGGCCTGCATCATCAGGTTCAGGTCCTGATGGTGGTGGAACGGATTGCCGCCTGCCCACCAGACCAGTTTCGTGTCCGGGTATTCATAGCGTACCCCATCAAAATCAAACGGCTTCCCAGGGTTCAGCAGTAGATCAGTGATCCGCGCCACGGGGATGAATTTCTCAACCGGGTTCTTGCCTTGCGGAAAGGACGCGCCGGGAATGATCCTGTGGTTCCCGCCGATGAAGTTCATCGCACTATAACCAAATCCAAATCCGCCACCGGGCAAGCCGATCTGGCCCAACATCGCGGCCAGCGTGATGGCCATCCAGAACGGCTGTTCACCGTGGTCCTGACGCGTGAGCGACCAACTGATCGAGATCATCGTGCGTTCAGCCGCCATTCGACGGGCCAGCTCGCGGATCTTATCCGCTGGGATTTCGCAGATCTCGGCAGCCCAATCTGCGGTCTTAGCGACGCCATCGCTATCGCCCATCAGATAAAGCTGGAACGTCTCAAAACCCTGAGCGTAGCGTTTCAGAAAGGCGTGGTTTGTTAAGCCCTCAGCTTGCAAAGTATGGGCTAACCCCAGCATCAAGGCGACATCCGTGTTGGGGCGCAGGGCCAACCACTCTCCGCCTACGTCATTGAGCATGTCGGATTTCAGCGGGCTGACATTGACAATGTCGATTCCAGCGCCGCCTGCCGAAACTAGCCCATCGCGTTGAATATGGCAGCCAGTACCGCCCTGGCTTATCTGGCCATTCTTCAAAGGTACGCCCCCGAAGCAGACGAATAGCTGCGTGTGATCACGGATCACCTCCCAGCTGGTGCAAGTATCCAGAAAATCGCGGAAGCTGCCTAAGATATGCGGCACCATCGCCTCGGCGGCGGCAAAGCTATAGGTGAATTTCGAACTGGTGAAACCACCGATGCAGTTCAGGAACCGTTTGAGCTGGCTTTGGGCGTGATGGAACCGACCGGCACTCGCCCAGCCATAAGAGCCGCCGAAGATTGAGGCATTTCCGAAGGTGTTGCGCACCCGGTCCAGTTCCGCTGCAACCAGCGCATTGGCCTTGTCCCAACTCACCTCAACAAAAGGATCCTTTCCGCGCAGGCCGTTGCGGGTGCCCGGCCCACCGTCAAGCCAGCTTTTGCGCACCATTGGCGCATCAACCCGTGTCGGCCCGTGCTGCACATTCAAAATGCCGGGGCCAATGGGTGAAGGGTCTTTGTCGTGCTCAAACGCCAGCAGCTCTTGCACGCGGCCATTCCCAACGCGCGCGCGGTACGTCCCCCAATGCGAGCTGGTCAGCGGCAGATCATCCTGTTTGGTCATGTCACGCTCAGCCCCAGTTCTTGCTGACGCTTTCTGCTCCAGGCGTTGGTCATCCGGTCGGTGATGATGGCAATGATCGCCATGCCGATCCCCGCAATGATGCCAACACCAAAATTGCCATCGCTGAGCCCGATATAAACGATCTGTTCCAACCCATTGGTGCCGACGAGGGCGGCAATCACCAGCATGGCGATGCCGTACATAATGGTCTGGTTCAGGCCCAGCATCATTACCGGCAGCGCCAATGGAATCTTGACCTGCCAGAGCATTTGCCGCCGTGTCGCGCCGATCATCGTCGCCGCCTCAATCACAGTGGCAGGCAGACTACGCAAACCATGCTCAGAATAGCGGATCGCGGGAACAATCGCATAAGCGATGATCGCCAACAGGGCGGTGAACTCGCCAATTTTGAACACCATCACAAACGGGATCAGCAGAACAAACAACGGCATGGTCTGCAGCGTGTCATTGAATGGGCGAATGATGGCTGAGACCCTTTCGTTTTGCGCAGCCCAGATTCCTATCGCAGTGCCCAGAACGAAGGAGATGAGAACCGCAATACCACAAAGGTAGATCGACAACATCGCCTCGGGCCAATAACCCGTGACCACGATAAAGCCAAGCCCTAAAGCCGTTCCAAGCCCAAGGGCGCGTCCTCCAACTTTCCACCCTGCTACGGCGCAAATCAGAAGCAGCGCAGGCCATGGTATGCCGGTCAGCCCAAAGTAGATCAGGATCGCAAAAATCAGGATCAGGATCGAGGTCTGGACCCTGCCTTTGTACGTGGCCCATCCAGCCAGCAGTGCAATGGCAACGGCATAAGTGGTCTTGTGCACCAGCGTCAGCTCAAACCCCCAGGTGAAGGGGCTCACGGCCCCTTGCAGGCCTATCTTTGCGGGTAGCATTATGAAAAAAAAGGCGAATGTCTTGACGGCCTTGATCTCATCACGAAAGTTCACGACCAGATAGGTCAGGCCGTCATTCATTGCTTTAGCTGGGCTGATCTCCCAGGCCAGTGGCCATTCGTTGAGGATGCCAACAATCTGAGCCAGCACATAGAACAAGGCAGCGCCAAGGATGGCCACGATCCAGTAGCGGTGTTTTTGGACAAAGGTCTTCTTCTCGGGGTCATATTCCCCGGACCGCACCGCGAAGCCGGCAGTGATGCGGTCAATTACCATTGCCATAAGCGCAATCACCATACCCGCAAGCAGGCTTTCGCCAAATTGCGCTTTGCGGATCTGGCTCAGCACTTCCCAGCCGATATCCGACGTGCCGCCGATGATCGACGCGATGATCACCATGCTGAGCGAAGCCATTGTGGCCTGATTGACCCCTAACAGTATCTGTTTCAACGATGAGGGCACGCGTACTTGCCAGAACAATTGGCGCAGCGTGGCACCGGACATCAGGCCGCTTTCTATCACTTCGGGCGACACCCCACGCAAGCCGACGATCGTATTGCGCACCATAGGCGGAAAGGAATAAAGCACAGAAGCGACCAACCCGACCACGGTGCCAAAGCCGAACAGCATAAGAATGGGCAGCAGATAGGCGAAGGATGGAACCGTTTGCAGCACGTCCAGCATCGGCATGATGACCCGTGCGGCCCGGTCCGAAAAGAACCCCCAGACGCCAAAGGCGAACCCCACAAGAATGGCGAGCGGCACAGAGATGGCAACCAGCGACAGCGTATTCATGCTCTCGCTCCAGTAGCCGATCACCAGCATGTAGAGCATGGAAAACAGCGTAAAGGCCGCCAGTTTCCACCCCGATGCCGCCCATGCCACGGTGCAAAACAGGAACGTTGTCACCGACCAGGGCAGCGAATTAAGGATAAAACGAACCGCCTTGATCGGCCATTCCAACGCCCATGAGATTCCTAGAAAGAACCAGCCAAAGTAATCGACGATCCAACCCATGACCGCGTTCAGCCAGCCAGACAGCGGAAGGATCAGATCCTTAGGATATTCGGCCATCCATACCCATTCGCCCTGAAGGGCAAGGCACACAAGCGTGACGGCGATAACACCCAGCCAATGCAGGCTATTGCGATCAGTTTTCAAGGGCATTGGTCTACCCCTCTTGCACAGGCGTTTCGACACAGCCACAGCCTGCCAGCGCAGTGACCAGACCGCGCGCTGTGGCGGTACCCAGAATTGAGCCATCACTGGCCTCGACAATCACGCCATTCTCGCCTTGTGACAGCTTTGACAACAGCGCTTCGACAAGGGTACCTTCAGAAACCCGTTCCATGTCAGCCACTTGCTTGGCCCCGTCTTCCATGATGTCTTCAGCGCGCAGGATACTTTCCCAAGGGACATCCTGCGTAAATTCGCGCACGTAATCATCGGCAGGGTTCAGGATCAGATCAACGGGGCGCCCGATTTGAACAACCGCCCCATCGCGCATTATTGCCATGCGGTCGGCAATGCGCAGGGCCTCCTGAAAATCGTGGGTGATAAAGACGATGGATTTGTGCAGTTTGGACTGAATGCGCAAGAACTCATCCTGCATCTGCTTGCGGATCAGCGGGTCAAGTGCTGAGAAGGGTTCGTCCAGCAACCACACATCCGGCTCTACTGCCAATGATCGCGCAATACCGACACGCTGTTGCTGCCCGCCGGACAGTTCTTTTGGGAAATTGTTTTCACGCCCTTCCAGCCCGACCAGTTCAATCACGCGCTTGGCTTGTTTGTATCGCTCTGCCTCTCCAACACCCTGTAGTTTCAATGGAAAAGCGATATTATCGATCACGTTGAGATGCGGCATCAATCCGAAACTCTGGAAAACCATCCCCATCTTGTGACGGCGAATGTCGATCAATTCAGCATCTGATTTCTTCAGCAGATCTTCACCATCCAGCAGGATTTCCCCAGCCGTTGGTTCAACCAGCCGCGACAGGCACCGAACAATGGTGGACTTGCCAGAGCCGGAAAGCCCCATGATCACAAATATTTCGCCGGTATGGACGTCAAAACTCACATCCGCATTGGCAACGATGTGGCCTGCATCGCGCACGGTGTCCGCAAGGTTGCTTGGATCTGCGACATCCCCTTGCCCACCCTCAAAAAACTGATCGGGTTGGGCACCATAGACTTTCCAGACGTTGCGGCACGACATCTTAACGTCACTATGGTCATTGGTCGGGGTCTTCATGTGGTGCTCCGGATCAAAAAAGGGCGTTGCGCCTGCCCCAAGAGGACCAAGCCGCCGTTGATGAAACCCACGCGGGCTTGATCACATCTGTTAGAGATTATCGTGTTGGGGTAAGGGGCGGAAAGCCGGGCAATCCGCCCCAATGATGCTGAAGGCATCATCAACAGGGTTATTGCGTTGCTGCGTCGATCCAGCCCTGCCAGGTGGTTTCGTTATTGACGAGCCACTCAGCGGCAACCTCAGTTACATCGCGCCCTTCACTGTCCACGGCCAAGATTGCCGCATTTTCGTCAGCATTTGTAAGGGTCATTGCCGACAGCATCGCAAAGGCTGCTGGCCATTTTTCTTCAAAGCCGCTCCAGGCTACTTTGTTGACCGTTGCTTGTGCGAAGCCGCAAGCAGTGTCGCGCCCTTGTGTTTCCTCACTACATTCACCGTCGACCTGGTTCCATTCGACCCAGTTGAAGTCATGTGCGGCAAAAATCCAATGGGGCTGCCACATCATCATCAGGATCGGATCTTCAGCTGCCAATGCTGAGGTCAGTTCGGCCACCATAGCACCTTCACTTCCACCAGCGATCGCGGTGAACGGTAAATCAATGGCTTCGACCACGTCACGTGACCGTGTACCCCAATCGGCAGGGTATGTGATCAAGCGCCCCTCGGGGAAAGTCTCGGCACCGGCGAACGCCTGCGCGCAGTCGTAAAGCGCGCTATAGCTTGGCAACCCGGGGCATTTTTCTTCCATATAGGGTGGATAAATCCATCCCTCTTTTGGCTCCAGTCCAAGACTCCCCAACACAACGATCTCGCCGGATTCGACGGCCTTTGGGTAGATATCACCGACGTTGTTGCTCCAGACTTCGGTCTGGAAATGCAAGTTACCTTGCGACAATCCCGCGTGCTGTGGGAGCGCACCGGCGCTGACATACTCGATAGTATAGCCCATCTTTTGCAACAGTTCGCCCGCCACATATGTTGAGAAGTGCTGACCTGTCCAGTCATTCAGGATCACTTTGATAGGGTCGCTGTTTTCAGGCACGTCGCCCGCGAGGGCGGCGCTGCCCGAAGCAAGCAGGGCGAACGCAATTACGCCCGCAGTTTTCGAAATCGTTTTCATGTTCTCTCCCTTTCGGTGACGTCTGGCAATGGAGTTTGCGCACGTGCGTCGTTCTAATTTCTAAAAACTTACCATTAGAAAGTTTTTTATGTCAACGGTTGAATGTTGTGGCTTTTGCGTCCACAACTTATGCAGAAAAACAACACCGTTTCAGTGAGGGTTTCACCAGATGCGATCCAGCTCCATTCGCACCATCAGGCGCGCCGAACTCTCCCGTGCAGCCTTTGAGGCGGTGATTCGGTACGGGCTGCGCAAGACGACACTGGACAAGGTGGGCGACATTGCCGGAGTTTCAAAAGGCGTTGTTCTGCACCACTTCAAGGACAAAAGCGCCCTGCTCGAGGCGGTGTTTCGCAGATCGAACTCACTGCTCAGCGAATCCGTGGTTGAGCTGTATCGCTATGCGGAAACGCCGTACGAGCGGCTCTGGGCCATCATCGTCTCTAATTTCTTTGAAACGATATTCAATCGACCAGTTTGTCAGGCCTGGGTGTCGCTGATTTCAGAAGTTCCGCATAACAAGGAATGCCAGCGCGTGCAGATTGCGAACAACGAACGCATCAGAAGCAACCTGATGCACGAACTGAAACACTTCTTGCCAGAAGAAGAAGCCGAGCAAGTTGCGCGCCACCTGGGTGTCCATATTGACGGCATTTGGGTACGCGCAGGTCTGCTACCCGATCCTGTTGAAACCAGCGCCGCGGTTTCCGAGATGGAATATGCAATCTCAAAACTGCTTCCCTTTGACGAGATCAGCGCCGCAAAGCACCAAGAAGCCCGCAAGAAAATCGAAACGATTGCAGGCATCGCGTTGGGCTCCAAGGCGTTCAAGGAAAAATCCCTGCAAGTGTAGAGCACTGCCCCATCACATCAGTTGAGATCTGCGCGCGCTTGGCGCAGTGACAATAGGGGTTCCAGCATGCTCGCCCCAGCGATCAGGATCACGCCGGTCACCTCACGGATGCCAAAGGGTTCTCCGGCCAGCAAGGCCACAGATATTGCTCCGACGACGATTTCGGTCATGAACAACAGGCCGACCACGCCCGGGCTGAGAAATTTCGGCCCCCAAAGCGAAGCGTAGGTTCCGGGCAAAACCAGAAGAGCCATGAAAACCAGCAGCAGTGGCAGTGCTGGAAGGATCTGTCCAACACTCGGCAGGTGACCGGGCGCCAGTAAAAACGCCGCACCCGCAGAGAAAATCAGCGACCACTGAAAAAACCCCACTGTCAATTCTATGGCTGAATGGCTTTCAACCATACGGATGCGCACCATAGCGATGGCCCAAAGGAAACCAGAACCAAGCCCAAGCCAGTCACCTGCATTCTGCGGGATCGGAAACCGCGCACCCAGTCCAAAAATAGTCAACATGCCCACGATGGCCAGCATCATTGCGGCGATGCGGGTCGGGGTGATCGCATCGCCCAGAACAAGACGCGCCAATATCGTCGCCCAAACCGGTGTGAGGTAGAAAAGCAGCATGGCACGCACAACATCCGTGTAGATGATCGAGGTCGAATACAGCAGCAATGCGCCACCCGAGATCATCGCCGTGAGTTGCAATTGCAAGCCGCCTTTTCTGACATGCCGCCATCGCCACTGCGCAACTGGCACAAGGCATATTGTCGGAACAAGAAAGTAAACGACTGTGATCCACAAACCGTGCAGTCCGGCCTCTTCAAGGGCCCTGAGGGGGATCCAGAAAAGCCCCCATACAGCCCCGGCATAGAGGCAGGCAAGTTTGGCCTTGAACTCGATGGATGCGGTCAAGCGGCTACCTCTGCCATTGTCAGGCAAGTTGAGTGATAATGATCAGTGAGACGCCGCAGAGCCGACACATCGATGTCAACACCAAGCCCCGGTTTGCCCGAGAGGAACGCGCGCCCCTCATCAAGGCAAAAACCGGTGGTCGCGAATGTCGCTCCGTGATCGATGTATTCGGGATAGATCTCGGCCATTTCGGCGTTGGGGATTGAGGCGCAGACATGCAGCATCGCAGCCGCCGCAACCGTCATGGAATTCCAGCAATGTGGCGAGACCTTAACACCTTGCAGATCGGCCAGCCCCGCGACTTCAAGAATATCCAGAAGGCCACCTATTCCAGCAATGTCGGGGTTAAGTATATCTGCGGCACCTGTGGCCAAAACCGCTCGGAAATGCGACAGGCCGCTCTGTTTCTCGCCCGTCACAACCTTCAAGCCAGTGGCCTCGCGAATTTTGGCGAGGGCTTTAATGTCGTCCCCATCGACGGGTTCCTCAAACCAGTAAGGACGCTCTGGGGTGATCAACTTCGCAATATGCAGGGCTGCGTCTGGATCATCCTGAGAATCCAGATCAACCATAAGATCGATGTCATCCCCAATCGCATTTCGCACTCGGGTCACGCAGCCCGCAGCCTCGTCCACCGAATGGTTTAGCATGGGATGAATTTTGACAGCCCCGTACCCTTGCGTGACAAGATCGGTTGCGCGCTTTTCAAGTGAACCGGCATCCCATTGCGTGTCGCTCCAGATATTTCCATACACCGGAATGGCCCGGCTGTGATCGCCGCCCAAAAGGTCGCAAAGCGGCTTTTCAGCAACTTTGCCACAGATGTCCCACAAGGCCATTTCCAACGCACTGCTAGCGGCGGCAAAATCCAGGCTTCGGTGTTTCGCGGCGATCTGGGTGGCCAGATCACGAAACGCCCAAGGCGAGACGGTTTTCAACGTCCCGGCTGACCGTGCAAGCGCGTGGATGATTTCAGCTACCGCCTTCTCGCGGCACGGCAGTATGAATGCCTCACCCCAACCGACCACTCCATCTTTGGCGGTCACGCGAACGAACAAGCATGGCTTAACGTCTCCCCAGCCATTGCCACCTTTGGCCGGGGATGTAATCCAGGTTTCCAACTGCGCTAACGTGACGTTGCCCAACCCCGGGATTGTCTGAATGAATGAAGACGGCGAAGCAGGATGGAAATCAAAAATTGGCTGCACGCGAAACCTCCAACGGGCAATGATTTTTCGATCACTAACCTTTGGTAAGTTTATTGTCAAAGAGTAAGTTTACCTGTATGTATAGCAGCCAACGAAGCGCCTGCTGCAATGATTCCCTGATTGGAAAACACTTTGTTTGGGCAATACTTTGCAGGGAAATACCAAAATGGTTTTTGATTACATCATTGTAGGCGCGGGATCGGCCGGTTGTGTTTTGGCCAACCACCTGACCAGTGATGCAAGCAATCGGGTTTTGCTGCTGGAGGCAGGCCCCGATAACACGGCGCTTTCCCTGAAAATGCCTGCGGCTGTGTTGTCAAACCTGAAAAGTACCAAACACAACTGGGCCTTTCAGGGTGAGCCTGAGCCCGAACTGAACGGGCGCCGTATTCAGCATGACCGCGGCAAGACTATAGGTGGGTCTTCTTCCATCAACGGGATGGTATTCATCCGTGGACACGCATTGGACTACGAAGGCTGGCTGCAGGCGGGGTGTCCGGGCTGGGGCTATGCCGATGTACTACCATACTTCAAACGCATGGAAACCTACGGTGGTGGCGGAAATGAATTTCGGGGCGATAATGGCCCGCTTCACGTTCACCGCGCGGCACCCCAGGATACGCTGACACTGGCCTTTCTCAAGGCAGGCGAAGAGGCTGGATACCCGGTCACCGATGATATTAGCGGGTTTTGTCAGGAAGGTTTTGGCGTCTCGGACCGCACCGTTTTCAAAGGTGAGCGCTGGAGCACCGCGCGTGCCTATCTTGACCCTGTGCGGAAACGGCCGAACCTGACAGTAAAGACGCAAGCGCAGGTTCAGAACCTGATCTTTGACGGGACCAAAGCGGTAGGGGTTGTCTATACGGACAGTACCGGGAACATGCGGACTGCACATGTTCGGAAAGAGGTCATCCTGAGCGCGGGTGCGGTTGGGTCGCCGCATATTCTGATGTTGTCTGGTATTGGTCCGGCCGCGCATCTTCAGGACATGGGCATTGACGTGCTTTGTGATCTGCCGGGTGTCGGTCAAAACCTGAATGACCATCCTGATTTCGTGCTGAAGTACAAATGCAAGCAGCCTGTTTCTTTCTGGCCCAAGACAAAGCCGCTGGCCAAGCTTGCGGCTGGGATTCAATGGATCACGACACGCAGTGGCATCGTGGCATCCAATCTGTTTGAAGGGTTGGGCTGTATCCGGTCCGGCCCGGGCGTGGAATATCCCGATTTGCAGATCATCATTTCACCAATCGCGGTGGATGACGCAACTTGGGAGCCGCTTCAGGAACACGCGTTTCAAATCCATGTTGGCCTGATGCGCGCACACAGCTGGGGCAAAATCGAACTGCGCTCGTCTGATCCCAGTGATCCTCCGCGCATCTTGGTGAATTATCTGAAGGACGCTCGGGACCGCGAGTTGATGCGCAAAGGCATCCGGTTGGTCCGGGACCTTGTTGATCAACCTGCGTTTTCTGACCTCAGAGGGGATGAGATTTTTCCGGGCCACGATGCCCAATCGGACGAAGATCTTGATCAGGCCCTGAATGCGCACGCAACGACACAATGGCACCTGTCCTGCACCGCCCGGATGGGTGCCGCGACCGACAAGGGCGCTGTAGTTGATGCCAGTGGACGGGTGCACGGTTTGTCCGGACTGCGGGTGGTCGATGCGTCGATCATGCCGTTTGTCACCAACGGCAACACCAACGCCCCCACCATCATGTTGGCCGAAAAACTGAGCGATGACATACTGGGCCGCGCGCCGTTGCCCCGGATAGAAACTGGCGTCTGGCGCAACACGGAATATGCAACCAGCCAGCGATGACTGGCTTTCATCCTAAAATGGAGTGACCCTATGATCGGTTATGTAATGGTCGGAACCAATGATCTGGACCGAGCTGCTGCGTTTTACGACACTATCCTTGCCCCGCTGGGTTTGATGCAAGTCGAACGCGTGGAAACCTACGCGGCCTACGCCCCCGAGACCGCGGAAGACGCAATTGAATTCTACGTCACCACGCCATTCGATCAGCGCCCAGCGACGCCCGGTAACGGTACGATGATCGCCCTTGCCGCCCCGTCCATGCAGGCCCTTGAACTGTTTCACACAATCGGCGTGCAAAGCGGCGGTACGGATGAAGGCGCCCCCGGCCCGCGCGAAGAGGACAGCGACATATGCTACGCCTATATCCGCGATCCGGACGGCAACAAGATCTGCGCCTTTAGCTAGAGCCCGAAGGACCAAGCACCCGATGAGCGACCTGCCCGCCCTCGATCCGGCCCGCATTTTCCCGACCTATGTGGGCAGCAATGACCTGTCGCCCTTTCATCCCTGCTATGCCAACGACCAGACCGTGTTGAGGCTGGCGGCTGGCCGCTTCTTTGCCCATCACAACGGCGATGATCCGGTTGCGGGTTACTGGGCCTTGCGCAGATACGCGGCCCTTTATGACGTGCCTGAACGCCCGGTTGAGATTGCCGGGCCCGATGCTGTCCCTTTCCTTGAACGCATCCTTGCACGACGCATTGCTGACATGGCGAAAAACCGCGGGCGATATGCGCTTGCCTGCACGCATCAGGGCGGGGTCTTCATGGATGGCATCCTGTTCCGACTGGCCGAGGACCGGTTCTGGTTTGTGCATCCCGATGGCGATCTGGACACGTGGCTATTGGCCCATAATGACGGCTTCGATGTCACCATCAACGATCCGAAATCCCGCGTGTTGCAGCTGCAGGGTCCAAACTCCTTTCAGATCATGCAGGCCGCGTCTGCGGGCGGCATTACGGAAGACTTGAAGTATTTCCACTCCGGCTTTTTCGATCTCGGCGGTCAGCAGGTCTATGTCTCGCGCACCGGCTGGACCGGCGAGTTGGGCTATGAAATCTACACGCTGGGAGATCAGACAGATTGTCCCCGTCTGTGGGATCTTTTGATGGCACAGGGTGCGCCACTTGGCATGGTCTTCAGCTCCATGCAATCCATGAACACCCGCCGGATCGAAGCCGGCATCCTGGACAGCGGTAGCGATTTTGACAGTTCCATGACGCCCTTTGAGGCGGGATTGGAGCGGTTCATTGATCTGGACAAAGAAGGCTTTATAGGCCGCGACGCATTGAAGGCCGCGACACATGGAACCCGGCTCTATGGGTTGCGTTGCGTTTGCACGACACCAAGTGGCGGCGATGTGATACTGGACGACGCCACCGTCGTTGGGAAAGTCACGACCGGCGCGCAGTCACCCTATCTGGAGTGTGGGATCGGCTATGTCAGGTTTGACCGCCCCGGCAATTGGCTGGGACGACACTTGACTCTGCGGTCAGCACGATATGGCGATGCCAACTGCGACATCGTTGAGTTGCCGTTTTACGATACTGACAAGCACTTGCCGCGCGGATTGCCCTTGAACGATGACA
>OBPT01000166.1_pt1 | contig 20868 bp, 19 predicted proteins | sample 1534671 | NCBI WGS metagenome assembly OBPT01 (sample SAMEA3275494, study PRJEB22092) | marine metagenome | biome: ENVO:00000447 marine biome; feature: ENVO:00002042 Surface water; material: ENVO:00002010 seawater | collected 2014-06-21T11:00:00+00 | depth 1 m | reverse complement strand
CGATCTGGTTTTATAATATGTTTTAGTATAGTGGCTGCATTGGTCATTTACTTCCAGGCACAGCCTCAAGTTTCAGCATCATTGCCCATGGTTTTTGGTTACGGAGAAAGTGCTATTAGACATGCATTATTTCAAGTATTGGCTGTAGTGACTACCACTGGATTTGTAACGGCAGATTTTACGGGCTGGACCCCATTTTTAACTATATTCTTTTTTGGGTTAATGTTCTTGGGTGGTTCTGCAGGATCTACTGCTGGAGGTATAAAGGTCATGCGTCACCTACTGATTATAAAAAATGGATTGTTGGAATTCAAACGAACATTGCACAGCAATGCCATTATTCCAGTACGCTATAACAACAAAACAGTTGCAGAGAGTATTGTCTATAATATCATTGGTTTTTTTGTGCTCTATATGTTGTTATTTATCATTGGTGCACTTGTATTGGCATTTATGGGATTAGATTTTGAATCTGCCATTGGAGGTGCAGCTACCTCACTAGGTAATGTAGGACCTGGGCTAGGTTCATTAAACCCACTGTCTAATTTTAATGACCTACCTGCGCTAGGTAAATGGTGGTGCGGGTTTTTAATGTTGTTGGGTAGGCTAGAACTGTTTACAGTACTGATACTCTTTTCACCTTATTTCTGGAGAAAAATATGAGTTTATTGTCTCTTCAGTTCTGGAGGTAATAGGGACATAAAGTATTAAAACAAAAAATCGGGCTTCCTAAAGGAAGCCCGATTTAGTTTGTAAAAGATATTTTTAATTAAGCGCTAACCGCTTTTTTAATTCTTGCCATAGCTTCTCTAAGTGCTTCTTCGGAGGCAGCATAGGAAATTCTTATACAGTTTGGATTTCCAAAAGCTGCACCAGTTACAGTAGCTACTAAAGCTTCTTCTAGTAAGAAGATGGCAAAGTCAGAAGCATCTTTTATTAAAGTGCCTTTAAGTGTTTTGCCAAAAAACTCACTTACATCTGGAAATACATAGAAAGCCCCTTCAGGAATATTTAGTCTAAATCCTGGAATCTCTCCCAATAGTTCAAGCACCAAATCCCTTCTTTGATGGAAAGCTTCAATCATATGAGAAATGCTACTTACAGGCGCTTTAAGTGCGGCTATAGTAGCTCTTTGTGCTATGGAATTAGCGCCAGAAGTGTTCTGTCCTTGAAACTTTGTACACGCCTTTGCAATCCATTCTGGAGCACCTATATAACCAATACGCCAGCCGGTCATAGCAAATGCTTTTGATACCCCATTAACAGTAATAGTTCTATCATACATTCCTGGAATTCCAGCAATGCTCACATGCCCTCCTACGAAATTAATGTGTTCGTAAATTTCATCTGAGATAATAAATATATTTGGGTATTTGGCCAATACTTCTGCCAACGCACTCAATTCTTCTTTGCTGTAAACAGATCCACTTGGGTTACAAGGAGAACTAAACCAAATCATTTTAGTTTTTGGCGTAATGGCTTGCTCTAATTGAGCCGCAGTCATTTTAAAATCGTTGTCAATACTTGTAGGAACTTCAACAGGTACCCCTTCTGCCAGTTTAACAATATCACTGTAACTTACCCAATAAGGTGCAGGTAAAATAACCTCATCTCCGTGATTGAGCATGACCATAGCGATATTTGCAAGAGATTGTTTGGCACCAGTAGACACCACAATCTGACTTGGTTTGTAGTCCAATTGGTTGTCTCTTGAAAATTTCTCCGCAATGGCTTCTTTTAAATCTAGGTATCCATCTACTGGAGAGTAACTAGAATAATTGTCATCTACGGCTTGCTTAGCGGCGTCTTTAATGAAGTCAGGAATATTAAAATCAGGTTCTCCTAGACTAAGTCCTATAATGTCTTTTCCAGCCGTTTTTAATTCTCTTGCTTTGGCTGCCATTGCTAAAGTTGCAGAGGTGGCCATTCCGTTAATTCTGTCAGATAAATGTTGCGTACTCATATTACTTAATATTGTAGACTTGGTTTTTGGCCTAAGGTCTTTAAATGTTTGAAATGCGAAATTATGGCTTTTCTTGTTGTTTTGTACTCATGATAGGGCAATTGAAACTCTTTTGCCGTTTCTTTCACAATTTTGGCAATTTTTGTGTAATGTACGTGACTGATATTTGGAAATATATGATGCTCAACCTGATGGTTTAGCCCTCCAGTAAACCAATTGATGATCCTATTTTTAGTGCCAAAATTTACTGTAGTGAACAACTGGTGAATGGCCCAAGTATTTTTCATATCTCCTTGCTCGTTTGGAACAGGGGTGTCTGCATGGTCAATTATATGAGCCAATTGAAATACGACACTCAGTATTAATCCCGCTACATAATGCATAACAAAAAATCCAATAAGGATTTTATACCAGGCCACTTCTAAAAAAATCATAGGAATGGCAATCCAGATAGTGACGTAAATTATTTTAGTAATTAAAAGTTTGGTCCAATTAAGTACTGGGTTAGGAAGCTTACCATAAGATAGTTTCCTTTTGGTGTAACGATACATCTGTTGGAAGTCGGTAGTAATGGCCCAGTTAAAGGTCAATAATCCGTAAAGCAATACAGAGTATAAATGTTGAAATTTATGGTACTTTTTCCAATCTGCATGTTTTGAAAAACGGAGTATTCTTCCTGCGTCTAAGTCTTCATCATGTTCTGGAATATTGGTGTAAGTGTGGTGAAGTACATTGTGTTGTACCTGCCAATTGTATACATTTCCAGCGAGTATGTATATACTACTCCCCATGAGTTTATTAACCCATTTTTTATTGGAGTAGGCACCGTGATTCCCGTCGTGCATGACATTCATTCCCACTCCAGCCATTCCAACACCCATCACCACGGTCAATAAAAAATTAGCCCAATTGGGTAAGTTTAGCGTGAGGATTAAAAAATATGGGGCCAGAAAAAGGGTAAACATAACTAGGGTCTTTAGGTGTAGTGCCCAATTCCCTGTTTTTTGTATGTTATTTTCTTTAAAGTAGCTATTGACTCTTTGGTTCAGTGTTTTAAAGAACTGGGCCGGGTCTTTTCTTGAGAATTTAACTTGGGGCTTTTTCATAAAAATGTATTAAGTGGTAAATATACGCTAAAGCGAGTGGAAGCTTTTGCTATAAATCATAAAAAATTGTTGTTTTTTTGCATAAAATAAAGCCCATGGACGCAAAGCTAATTTTTAATTATTTTCCAAATTTAACCCATCAGCAACAAGACCAATTCATAGCCTTAGAAGCCTTGTATCAGGATTGGAACCTAAAAATTAATGTAGTTTCTCGAAAAGATATTGAGGAATTGTATCTAAGGCACGTGCTTCATTCTCTAGCAATAGCTAAGTTTATTTCATTCAATCCAGGGGCCCAGGTATTAGATGTTGGCACCGGAGGCGGATTCCCAGGCATACCATTGGCTATTTTATTTCCAGAAACACAGTTCACTTTAGTAGACGCTATTGGTAAAAAAATCAAAGTTGTACAAGAGGTCGTAGACGGATTGGGATTAGAAAATGTTAGGGCTATACACCAAAGGGTGGAAGAAGACAACAACCAATATGACTTTGTAGTGAGTAGGGCAGTAGCCGCAATGCCAACTTTTATGAGGTGGATCAAGGGAAGAATTAAAAAAGTGTCTGAGCATCCTATTAAAAACGGGGTATTGTATTTAAAAGGTGGGGACTTGGGAGAGGAGTTACAAGACTACAGGACGGTTCAAATATATTCTTTGATGGATTATTACAAAGAAGACTTTTTCGAAACCAAAAAGCTGGTGTATCTGCCTCAGAAATTTAAAGGCTAAATATGAAAAATATAGACCATTTGGTGTCGCAAATAAATACCTACAAGCAGCAAATACCCTTGCCAATTAAACTTAAAGAGGTCGCAGAAAAATTTACAGACCTACTTTTTAATGTTTTGTTTGACACCCAAACAGATACCTTAGAGGGAATAAATGCTGTGCACGATCACTTTGATCAAATGGTTACTTTGGCTTGTTGGAATCCATTAGCCAATTGCCAAAGTATTTGCGAAGTTTATCTGTCGGATTTGCCATTTATTTTAGAAAAGCTTCACATGGACGCTAAGGCCATATTGGAGGGAGATCCAGCGTCTCGTAACCTTGAAGAAGTTTATTTGTCTTATCCGGGCTTTTATGCAGTGGCAATTTATCGATTGGCACATTCTTTGCACCTTCTTAATTTTCCTTTAGTTCCAAGACTCATGACCGAATATGCACATAGTAAAACAGGGATAGATATTCATCCAGGGGCATCTATCGGAGAATCTTTTTGTATTGATCATGGAACTGGGGTGGTCATTGGTGAAACAGCTGTCATTAGAAACAAAGTTAAAATTTATCAGGGGGTTACCTTAGGAGCACTTTCAGTAAAGAAGGAAATGGCTAAAATAAAGCGCCATCCCACCATAGAAGATCAGGTGACAATTTACGCCAATGCAACCATATTGGGTGGTAAAACTGTCATAGGTAGAAATTCAATTATTGGAGGGAATACATGGGTAACCAGTTCAATTCCTCCGAACTCCTCTGTTTTTCATACCCCTGAAATTAAAATCAAAGACAATGCAAAATAGGCTTCAGTCACTCGTTGGAAATACCCCTTTGGTATTGTCAAGAGTCTTAAATACAAATCCTGAGGTACAACTCCTTTTTAAATTGGAAGGTCAAAATCCCGGAGGTAGTGTAAAAGACAGGGCAGCCCTTAACATGATTGCCAATGCTTTGGAGCGGGGAGAAATTAACCATGAGACCCCACTCATTGAGGCGACCAGTGGTAATACCGGCATTGCTTTGGCAATGATTGCTGCTATTTATGGCTTAAAAATTGAGTTAGTCATGCCAGAAAACTCAACCATTGAAAGAGTGCAGACTATGAGCGCCTATGGCGCTAAGGTTACCCTTACTCCTGAGTCCATTGGAATAGAAGGGGCTAGGGACTATGCAGAAAATAAAGTACTCAATGAGGGGTATTATTCTTTTAATCAATTTTCAAATCCAGACAATTGGAAAGCCCATTATAAATCTACTGGTCCTGAAATTTGGAGAGATACCGATGGGAAAGTCACCCATTTTGTATCTTCCATGGGGACTACAGGAACTATCATGGGTACCTCTACTTATTTAAAGGAGCAAAATAATCAAGTTCAAATTGTCGGGGTGCAGCCACAGGATGGCACACGTATTCCAGGCATTAGAAAATGGCCACAAGAATACTTACCAAAAATATATACCCCATCCAAAGTAGACACCATTCTAGAAGTGAATCAAGCAGAAGCTGAGTTGCACACCAGGCTTTTGGCAAAAAGAGAAGGAGTTTTTGCTGGCATGAGTTCAGGTGGCGCTGTTAGTGCCGCACTAAAAATTTGCCATTCAATAGACAAAGGCTTAGTGGTCGTGATTATTTGTGATCGCGGAGACCGATACCTTTCTTCAGGAATTTATTAAAAGGGAACAAAAAAAAGCCTCCCATCGGGAGGCTTTTTTTTAGCATAGTACAAACAGCTATGATTCACCTAAAAAGGGGTATCTGTAATTTACAGGGGTAACAAAGGTTTCTTTAATGAGCCTTGGAGACACCCAACGCAATAAGTTCTGAGCAGAACCTGCTTTGTCATTCGTTCCAGATGCTCTTGCACCTCCAAAAGGTTGTTGGCCTACTACAGCCCCTGTTGGTTTGTCATTGATATAGAAGTTACCGGCGCAATTTTGAAGTGCTTCGGTGGCCTCTGTAATGGCGTAACGGTCTGTAGAGATCACTGCACCTGTCAATGCGTACTCAGAGGTAGCGTCTACTAATTTTAAAGTCTCCTTCCAAGCGGCGTCTTCATATACATAGACCGTGAGAACTGGACCGAAAAGTTCGGTTTCCATGGTCTTGTAATGTGGGTTTGTAGTTAATATTACCGTAGGGGAAATAAAGTATCCTTTAGATTTGTCGTAGTCTCCTCCAATCACTACATCGGCATCGACATCGGCCTTGGCCTGATCAATATAAGACGCTAACTTGTCAAAAGACCCTTCGTGAATGACCGCAGTCACAAAATTACCCATGTCTTCTGGAGAACCCGGTGCTTTCATGCTCGCTACATCCTTTTTCACAGAATCTAGCACTTCCTGAGCAATAGATTTTGGTAGATATGTTCTAGAAGCGGCGCTACATTTTTGGCCTTGAAATTCAAAAGCCCCTCTCACCATAGCGGTAGCTACTTGCTGAGGATTGGCTGTTGGGTGTGCGATAATAAAATCTTTACCCCCTGTTTCTCCTACAATTCTTGGATAGGTTTTATAGGTCTCTATTTGGTTTCCGATTTGTTTCCACAAGGCTTTAAACACTGAGGTAGATCCCGTGAAATGCAGTCCTGAAAAGTCAGGGCTTGCTAGTACAGTGTTAGAAACCATTACAGGGTCTCCAAATACCACATTAATGACACCTGCGGGAAGTCCTGCTTCTGCAAACACATCTATAATCACCTTGGCAGAAAAGATTTGGCTGTCAGATGGTTTCCAAACCACTACATTTCCCATCATGGCTGCACTCGCTGGAAGGTTTCCGGCAATAGCCGTAAAGTTAAACGGGGTAATGGCATAGACAAAGCCTTCTAATGGCCTGTATTCAACACGGTTCCAGATACCCTCTGCAGATTCTGGTTGCTGCTCGTAGATTTCTTGCATATAAGAGACATTGAATCTCAAGAAGTCTATAAACTCACAGGCTGCATCTATTTCAGCTTGGTGAATGGTTTTAGACTGCGCTATCATGGTAGCGGCATTAATTTTAGCCCTGTAGGGTCCCGCCAATAATTCAGCTGCTTTTAAAAATATTGCGGCCCTTTGTTCCCATGGCATAGCAGCCCACTGGGTTCTAGCTTCAAGAGCAGTTTCAATGGCTTCTTGAACATGTTTTTGTTCCCCTATATGGTACTGTCCCACAACGTGTTTATGGTCGTGTGGAGGCGTCATGTTTCTGGTGTTTCCAGTGCGCACCTCTTTTCCGTTTATATACATAGGAACGTCTACCGTTCCATGGTAATAAGATTTGTACTGTGCTAAAACTGCTTCGCGCTCTGGTGATCCGGGAGCGAATGTTTTAATTGGTTCGTTGTATGCTACTGGTACTTGAAAAAAGCCTTTGCCCATAGTGGTAATATTTTCTTTAAAATTTTAATCTTTTACAAAAGTACAAATAATATGAAGCCTAAAAAATTGCAACCACTCTCATGTGAACTTCTTTAAGCCCACACTGGACACTTATTGGTTGGGTGTCTTAATATTTGGATTGTGGCTGTTTTGAGCAAGGAAGTACAGTACAGCAAAACCTTTAATTATTGGTCGTTAATATTCATGGAGTTTGCACTGCCAATACCAACCAACCTTTGGTGTTGGTCCAAAAATCCCTTGAAGTAGACAAGTATTTGGTATTGGTTTTCAGTGAAATGAAAATTTCCGTCAATACCGTTTTCGTCTAAATATGTCTCGTTTTCAAGAGAGGTGTCTGAAAAACCAGTTTCATAAAGAACAGGGCTCAACGCATAACTGTAGTTATAAAAACCTTGTTTGAATAAAATTCGTGCCTGATACATTTTCTGAGTGGCATTGTAGGTCATTAAGTATTCTGGACTAGGCGTATAGTTGTTGAATTTCCCCAATACATAAATATAGGTCTCTGAATTGCCTTTGCCATTAGGTTTTAAACTAAAATGAACCCAGGTATAATCTCCTTCTCTTTCAGGGAGTGCGCCTTGAAGCGTTCTAGGTATGAAGTCTCCATTTACATCTGGAAAATAGGTGTAGGGTTTATTGTTTCTTGGGGTGTTGGGGTACAAATAATGCTCGTATATATCTTCTAGACGGACTTCTTGAATGGCTGCAGTCGCAGCCCTCATGTCTTTGGTGTCAAAATTCAAGTACTCATTTCCACCCCAAAAGCTGGTGGGTTGGTCGTAGTCGTACACCAGTGTGTTTCCATTGTTAAACATGGGTTGGATCCCACTTATCTGGGTATTCCATTGGTAGTTTTTGAGTAAAACTATTTCCAGTTCTTTGGCAGGTTGGTTGAGGTTTATATTTTGAGTGTTTACGCTAAACTGTAACACCTGTTTGCTATTGAGGTAGGCTAAAGTCCTACTCCTTTTAATGGCTGCTTGGACCCCAACTAGGTCTTCGTACACTAAAAACCTTCTGGAGAATTGAATCTCATCGTAAGTGTTAAATACTTGTAGCATATAGTTTCCAGACAACTTTAGGCGCAGGTTTTCATTTGGGATAACTAAGTTAAAGTGGGAATAGGGCACTAGAGTATTATAGCTATTTTTGTGATCTATTATGCGCTGGTTGTCTAAGCCATCTAAGTATTGTGATTTTAATAAATCAGAAGGCGTCCATTGTGCGGTGCAGTGTATGATTTTAAAGTAGTAGTCTTCTTCATTCGCCTGAAGATCGTCGAATTGTAAGCGAATGCTTTCCCCCAGTTTTATGATGGGAAATTGGTCTTCTTGACCACTTTTAAAAATAAGGGTCCTCAGTGAGGCTGGAGGACTGACTTCTTCCAATCTTTGGGCTGTTAATTGTAAGCAAAACCCCAAGAGAGACATGGAGAGCAAAAATTTAAAATGTTTAATTAAATCAGGCATTTAGCGGGTATTTTGTGGTTTAAAGATAAACAAAATAGGTCTTTTTAAAACCCGTTGAACGAATCTCTTAAATTTATCGTTAATTATTATGAAAACTTTTCTTTATGTGGTAAATTTGCGCTGAATTTTTATTAACCTAAGGTTATTGAACATATGTCTAAAGACATCCGAATTAAGAAAGGATTGGATATTAAATTGGTAGGTGCTGCTAAGGCGCAAACCAATCCAACCAAGTTAAGTGCAACATATAAGGTTTCATTAGAAGATTTTCACGGTTTAACACCCAAATTAATTGTTAAAGAAGGCGGTGAGGTTCAAGCTGGAGGGCCGTTGTTTTTCGATAAAAACAACGAAGCCGTTAAAGTAGTTTCTCCTGTGAGTGGTGTGCTTACTACTGTAGAGCGCGGTGCTAGAAGAAGGATCATTTCTTTGACCATAACTCCTGGAGCAGACCAGACGCCTGTAACGCACCCTGTTTTAGATGTTTCTAAAGCATCTTCAGAAGAAATTAAAACTTATTTACTGGCCAGTGGTTTTTGGCCTTTTGTAAAGCAAAGACCATACGATATAGTGGCAGACCCATCACAAGCACCAAAGGCTATTTTTATCTCTGCCCATAACACAGCCCCACTAGCAGCCGATTTGGATTATGTGCTTTCAGGTCAAGAGGTTTTGTTGCAAAAGGCAGTAACTGCTTTAGCTGCCTTAACAACAGCTAAAGTTCATGTGTCCGTTTCTGGAAACAACGCCCCAATGGCAGGTCTTAAGGATTGTGAGGTACATGTGGTATCTGGTCCACACCCAGCAGGTTTGGTGGGTACTCAGATCAATAAAATTGACCCTATTAATAAAGGAGAAGTGGTATGGACGTTAGCTGCTCAGGACTTATTGATCTTAGGGAATCTTTTAGAAACAGGTGTTTTTAATGCCTCTAGAACGTTCTCTCTAGGTGGTTCAGTAATAGAAAACCCACAATATTTCTCCGCACTTATTGGTGCAGAGTTGGCCCCGATATTAAAAAGTGCTGGAACCACTATAGATAATTATAGGTTGATAAACGGAGACGTACTCACTGGAAAGACGAGTAGTGCAGACGGGCATTTGGGTTATAAGAATAACAGTGTGGTAGCGCTTCCAGAGGGAGATGATTATGAGTTTTTTGGATGGAACAAACCAGTTTTTAATAAGGTGTCTACCACAAGAGCATTGACATTCTCTTGGTTGTTTCCAAAGAAAAAATACGATTTAGACACTAACACCAATGGGGAGCACAGGGCTTTTGTTGTGACCGGAGGTTATGAAGAAGTATTTCCTTTAGATATTTATCCCTTACAACTTTTAAAGGCCTGTATGGTGAAAGATTTGGATGAAATGGAAAACTTAGGTTTGTATGAGGTGGCACCAGAGGACTTTGCCTTGACTGAGTTTGTGTGTATTTCGAAACAACCGCACCAACAAATTATTAGAGAAGGATTGGACTTTTTACAAAAAGAAATAGGTTAATATGAGCTTTAAGAACAAATTACACGAAATTAAAGAGCAATTAAAAGGAAAGAAGGTTGCTCCAGCGTTTAATGCATTGCATACTTTCTTGTATACCCCTAATGAAACCACCCATTCTGGTGGCCATATTAGGGTTGCAGATGATTTAAAGAGAACCATGAATACGGTCATAACAGCCCTTATTCCTGTGTTGATTTTTGGAATGTTCAATGCGGGTTACCAACATTATTCGGCGGTTGACGCTGCAAACGGTACCCCAAGAACACTAGATATTTTAGGTAATTTCCTCACTTTTGACAATTTTTGGATGGGCGCCTTAACCGTTCTTCCTTTAGTGGTGGTGTCTTATGGAGTAGGTCTAGCTGTAGAATTTGTTTTCGCTGTGATTAAAGGTCATGAGGTAGAAGAAGGATACCTAGTAACTGGAATGTTAGTGCCGTTAATTGTACCAGTAGACACTCCTTTATGGATGTTAGCCGTAGCAGTGGTATTTGGTGTAGTGATAGGAAAAGAAGTATTTGGTGGAACTGGAATGAATATTCTAAATCCAGCCTTAACGATCAGGGCTTTCTTGTTCTTTGCATATCCTACTTGGATGAGTGGAGACAAAGTTTGGGTGCACGAAGCAGTAGAAAGGGCTGGAACTGTAGACGCTATTTCAGGAGAAACCATTTTGGGGTATTTGGCTCAGGGAAGGGGATCTGAATACAGTTATTCTATCTCTGAAATGTTCTTTGGTTTTATTCCAGGTTCTGTAGGAGAAACCTCTACTTTCCTCATCTTGTTAGGCGGTCTTTTCTTAGTTTTTACTAAGATTGCCAGCTGGAGGATTATGTTAAGTGCCATTTTGGGTGCACTGACTATGGGATTGATTTTTAACGGGGTAGTAGACGCAGGATGGATCACTGAAAGCAGTAAATTTTACGGATTAATGAGCTTTGCTTTTTGGCAGCACTTAATTGTGGGTGGTTTGGCCTTTGGTATTGTTTATATGGCTACAGATCCGGTGACTGGTTCTCAAACAAATAAAGGAAAATGGTATTACGGATTCTTTATTGGGTTTATCTCTGTGCTCATCAGGGTATTTAACCCAGCCTATCCAGAAGGCGTGTTCTTAGCCATTCTATTAATGAATGTATTTGCACCTACTATTGACCATTATGTGGTTCAAGGAAATATTAAAAAACGTTTAAAGCGCGCTAAAAATGGTGTCCTTAAAACATTAAATGTAGAAACAGTTTAGTTATGGCAATTAATACAGATAAAAATACATACACGATTGCTTTTGCTGCTGTGATGGTAGTAATTGTAGGGGCGTTATTGGCCTTTTTGGCATCGGCGTTAAGCGCCAAAATCAGTGAAAATGAGCGTTTGGAGAAGCAACAAAACATTCTCTATGCCATGGGTGTGAACGAGAACGAAGGTTCAGGTTCTGTTTCCTTTATTGGTACAGATAAAGTAGCTGAGGCATTTAATACCTATATTAAGGATCAGTTGGTTTTAGAAGGAGATAAGGTTACTTCCAATGACGCTGCATACCTGATAGATCTCAAAAAAGAAGAGAGCAATGCAAAGGCTGGTAAGACCAGAAGATTACCTGTTTTTGTTGGTGAAAAAGACAACAAGGAATTTTATATTATTCCTATGAGAGGTAAAGGACTGTGGGACGCCATTTGGGGTTTTGTTGCTGTAGATAAGAATATGATTGTTCAAGGCGTATATTTTGACCATAAAGGAGAAACACCTGGATTGGGTGCCAATATTAAGCAGCGTTATTTCATGGATGATTTTATTGGAGAGTCTATTTTAAACAACGGTAATTATGTTGGAATATCAGTGGCAAAGGGGAATAATGATCCAGCCAATGAACTCAAAACAGACAACGAGGTAGACGCGCTTGCTGGTGCAACTATCACTGGAGACGGTGTTTCTGCAATGATCAAGCAAAGCATCTCACTGTACAAACCTTTTTTACAAACCATAGCATCTAATTAATACAACATGGGAATTCTTTCAAAAAAAGACGCCGCTCTAATTCTAGATCCTTTAGCAGACAATAACCCTATTACCATTCAGGTATTGGGAATATGTTCTGCTTTGGCTATCACCGCAGAATTAGAAGCGTCAATTGTAATGGCCGTATCGGTACTTTTTGTTATGGGAATGGGAAATGTAGTGATCTCTTTAATGAGAAACATTATTCCATCTAAAATCAGAATTATTGTTCAATTGGTTGTAGTAGCTACTTTAGTAATTGTAGTAGATCAAGTACTAAAAGCCTTTGCCTATGAATTGAGTAAAACACTGTCAGTATTCGTTGGGCTTATTATCACCAACTGTATTATCATGGGACGTTTTGAAGCTTTTGCATTGGCCAATGGACCCAAACGATCTTTTTTAGACGGTATTGGAAATGCTGCTGGTTACGGATTTATCCTAGTAGTCATTGGTTTCTTCAGAGAACTATTGGGCTCAGGAACACTATTGGGCATAAAAGTATTGGGAGATCCTATTGAAAAAACAGGATTGTACGCATTTGGTTACGAGAACAACGGTTTTATGTTGTTGTCTCCAATGGCCCTAATCGTTGTAGGAATTATTATTTGGGTACAACGTTCAAGAAACCCTGCATTAATCGAAGAAAACTAACAATTATACAGACTAGATCATGTTAGAACACATAGAATTATTTTTTAAGTCCATCTTTATTGACAATATGGTATTTGCTACATTCCTTGGGATGTGCTCTTACCTAGCGGTTTCCAAAAAAGTGACTACAGCAGTAGGACTTGGCGCAGCCGTAATATTTGTATTGGCCGTAACTGTTCCTCTGAACTGGCTATTGGATCAGTATCTTTTAAGAGACGGTGCTTTGGCCTGGTTGGGCCCTGAATACGCAGATTATAATTTGAGCTTTTTATCTTTTATATTATTCATCGCAACCATAGCTACTATGGTACAGTTGGTGGAAATAGTAGTAGAGAAATTCAGCCCTTCTCTGTACAATTCCTTGGGAATTTTCTTACCTCTAATTGCGGTAAATTGTGCCATTCTTGGAGGATCCTTATTCATGCAATCTAGAGACATTCAAACCCTAGGATTGGCCTTTAACTACGGTTTGTCTTCTGGTATTGGTTGGTTTTTAGCCATCTTAGCCATTGCTGCCATTAGAGAGAAAATCAGGTATTCAAACGTACCTGCTCCACTTAGAGGTCTTGGAATTACTTTTATTATCACGGGTCTTATGGCCATTGGTTTTATGAGTTTTGGAGGAATGTTGACAGGAGGAGATGAAGCTGCACCACAAGAAGAAGTGGTTGCTGTAGCGCCTACTCAAGAAGTGTCTGGCCTTACGGCCGATGCCACTCAGCAAGACCTTACCCAAAAAGAAAACGGAACAGTTCAGGAAGAAACGCCTGCTACTAATAACCTAATAAACAAATAAGTATGATTTTAGCTACCACTACCATAGGAACCATTAGCATTACTGTTGTTGCTTTTTTAGTACTCTTATTACTTTTGGTCAGTGTTTTATTGTTTACCAAAGAAAAATTATCACCATCTGGTCCTGTAACGATCACCATTAATGGAGAAAAGAAAATTGAAGTGGCCTCTGGAGGCACCTTATTGTCTACTCTAGGAAATCAAAAAGTATTCTTGCCTTCTGCCTGTGGAGGTGGAGGTACTTGTATTCAGTGCGAGTGTCATGTGAATTCTGGAGGGGGAGAAGCCCTACCTACCGAGACCCCTCATTTCTCTAAAAGAGAATTGACAGCTGGAGCTCGTTTGGCTTGCCAAGTGAAGGTGAAGCAAGACATGGATATAACCATCCCAGAAGAAGTTTTTGGTATTAAAAAATGGCCAGGAAAAGTAGTTAGAAACTACAATGTGGCTTCTTTTATTAAAGAATTTGTGGTAGAGATTCCAGAAGACATGAATTACAAGGCTGGTGGGTATATTCAAATAGAAATTCCTGCCTGTGAGGTAAAATATGCAGACATAGACATTACTGCACACCCTGAGGAGCACGAGACTCCAGATAAATTCCAAGCGGAGTGGGATAAGTTTAACTTATGGCCACTAGTAATGAAAAATCCAGAGTTAGTGGAAAGAGCCTATTCAATGGCTTCATTCCCAGCAGAAGGTAGAGAAATTATGTTGAATGTTCGTATTGCTACTCCACCATGGGACAGGGCTAAAAACGGATGGATGGATGTTAATCCAGGAGTAGCCTCTTCTTATATTTTTGGTTTAAAACCAGGAGACGACGTGGTGATTTCTGGACCTTACGGTGAATTCTTTATCAATGAATCAGATTCTGAAATGCTTTATGTAGGTGGTGGAGCAGGAATGGCTCCTATGCGTTCGCATTTATACCACTTATTCAAAACATTAAAGACCAATAGAAAGGTGACTTACTGGTATGGAGGTCGTTCTAAAAGAGAATTATTCTATATTGATCACTTTAAAAAATTAGAAGCGGAATTTCCAAATTTCAATTTTTATATGGCGCTTTCGGAGCCCATGGAGGAAGACAATTGGAAAGTAAAAGGAGATATAGATGCAGATGGAGACGGATTTGTTGGATTCATCCACAATTGTGTGATTGACCAGTATTTGAGTAATCACGAATCTCCTGAAGATATTGAATTGTATTTCTGTGGCCCACCACTCATGAACCAAGCGGTTCAAAAGATGGGTGAAGACTACGGAATTCCAGACGAGCATATTCGCTTTGATGATTTTGGAGGTTAAACCTTTTTATAAAAGCCGATACTCGTATCGGCTTTTTTTTTACCCTTAACACTAATCTATGACGCCCTTAAGCCCACAAGAATTACACAACTTAGCCATGAACATCGTGGGTAAGTCTCTTGAAGAATCCGGTTATGAGTTTATGGCAGTAAACAGCCAGCTTAAAAAACACCCTCAGTTCGTGTGTCTTAAAGACAAAGTGCTTCACTTTATTTTGGTCCGTGCGGTAGTATATCCAGATAATCCCCATGAAATGGATGCTGAGACTGCTGCTAAAATGAAAGCCCACGCAGATAAATTTGAAGCCCATACCTATTATGCAGGCGTGGGTTTACACAATATTGAAGACCCTAGCTTACCTTTGTATTTAAACGCCCCCTATACGGTAACCTATGCGGGCCTAATTCCAGTATCTGATGAAAAATAGTGTTGTATTATTAGGAATGTTTTTATTGTTTATAGCTTGTAATAGCGGTCCAAAGACTCCTGAAAAACAAATATTGCAGGGAGGTGCCTTAGGGACTACTTACGGCATAAGTTATATTAGTAAAACACCCTTACTCACTAGAGCGGCTATGGACTCTCTTTTGCAAGTGGTGAACCAGTCCATGTCTACCTACTGGCCGGATTCTGATATTTCTAGAATTAATAGGGGAGATTCAGCTGTTATAGTTGAGCCTATGTTTAGAGAAGTGTTTGAGCTCTCTGGGTTGGTTTACAAGGCTAGTGGAGGGTATTTTGACCCTACTGTTGGTCCGTTGGTGAACGCTTGGGGTTTTGGCCCAGAGAAGGCTTTGGAAATGACTTCCGATCGTGTAGACAGTCTTATGGCTTATGTAGGATTTTCTAAAGTTTCCCTGTTGCCTTCTGGTAAAATCGAGAAAAACGATCCAGCCATATACTTTGATTTTAATGCCATTGCTAAAGGCTATACCTTAGATAGAATTGCCCTTGTTTTAGATCGTTTGGGTGTCGCTGATTACCTCATTGAATTGGGCGGAGAATTGGTGGCCAAAGGGCGCAATACCATTTCTGAAAAGCAGTGGCTTGTAGGTATAGACCACCCTAAAAATGAAGACCGAAACAATCCAATAGTTAAAGTACAATTAAAAGATAGGGCGCTGGCCTCTTCTGGCAATTATAGAAAATTTAGGGTAGATCCGGAAACGGGTGAAAAATTTGTCCATACCATTAACCCACTTACAGGCTATTCTGAGAACAGCACTACGCTTGCTGCGAGTGTATTGGCTCCTACTTGTGCTTTGGCAGATGGTTATGCCACAGCTTTTATGGCCATGGGTTATGAAAAGGCCATAGCAGTTGCGGCCACCCTTGAAGAAATTGAGGTTTATTTGGTTTATGTAAATGCAGACGGAGCCCTCGATCAGTATATGAGTGAAGGATTTAAACTATCGGTTTACGAACAAGCGGAATAAGCTCTCCTGCGGCCAGTCCGTATTGGGCTACTTTTTCTGGGCCCAACACCTTGGTGTAGTCTATGGCCTCAAATTCAAATCCTGCTGCAGTTAAAAAATTTCCATAATCTTTTCCGTACACCCTTACATGGTCATATTGACCAAAGATTGCTGCCCTTTCTTTGGGGTCTTTAATGCTATTGTCTTCAAAAGTCGTTTCTCTATGGAGTTCCTGTGGAACTTGAAAAATGCCCCAACCCCCTGGCTTCATAACCCTATAAAGTTCTGAAATGGCTTTTTGGTGGTCTTCTATATGTTCTAAAACATGGTTACACAGCACCACACTAAATTCCCCATCTTTAAAAGGTAAATTACAGATATCTGCTTTCACCATAGCAAGGGGAGAGTAGAGGTCTGCAGTAGTGTATTTGAGGTGTTTTAGCTTTTTAAAACGCTTATAAAACGCCTGCTCCGGTGCCATATGTAAAACGGACTGGGCAATGGTGAATAAATTGGTTTCTGCTTTTAAAAAGAGCCACAGTAACCTGTGTCTTTCCAGGGACAAAGTCCCTGGGGCTAAAACTCCGGGCCTTGAAATGCCATAGCCATAGGGTAGAAAACGCTTGTAAGACTTCCCATCTATAGGATCAGTCATTTTTTTTCCACGCAAATAAAAGGCCAAAAATGGCCTAGCCCAATAGCTGGCTTTAATTAAAAAGGGCCTTGGAAATTTATTGAGAATCCATGTGAAAAAGGTGCCATTCATCTTAGTACTTTATTAAGCTTATTTTTATCAAAGTTTTTTGAATTAATTCTAGCTTTCTCCTTTGAGTGTGGCCTTTACAATAATCTATGCAAATTTGATCGGTTTGGTTTTTTTAAATGGATTATTTATCAGCTCCTATTAGCGGCTCCTTTTAGCCGCTCTAAAAGGTGCTTCTTCGTCAGATGTAATACCCAATGCCTCATAGACATAGTCAAAGGTAGAGAGTAACTCAGGTTTTCCGTTCACAAGGGCTACATTGTGCTCAAAATGAGCAGAAGGCTTTCCGTCTGCCGTTAAGATGGTCCAACCATCTTTGAGCTGGTTAATTCTATGGGTACCCATATTGGTCATAGGTTCAATAGCGACTACCATGCCTTCTATGAATTTTTTCCCCCTGCCCCTTCTGCCATAATTAGGCATTTCTGGATCTTCGTGCATGCTTGTGCCAAGGCCGTGTCCTACCAATTCACGGACCACACCGTAGCCGTGTTTCTCTGTAAATTCTTGTATGGCAAAACCAACATCTCCAACGCGGTTCCCCGCTTTAAATGCTTCAATTCCTTTGTATAAAGAGGCTTTGGTAATGTCTAATAGTTTTTTTACCTCTGGGGCAACACTGCCCACCTCAAAAGTATAGGCGTGGTCTCCGTAAAAGCCATTTTTTAAAGCGCCACAGTCTATGGAGATAATATCTCCTTCTTCTAAGGGTTTGTTATTTGGAATACCGTGAACTACTTGTGCATTTGGGCTCATGCAAAGCGTGTTTGGAAAGTCGTACAATCCCAGAAAACCTGGAACAGCGCCATGGTCTCTGATGAAGGATTCTGCCAAAGCGTCTAAGGTCAAAGTGCTTACTCCTGGTTTGACCTCTTTAGCTAACATACCCAATGTTTTTGAAACAATGAGGGCACTTTCTCTCATGAGTTCAATCTCGGCTGCCGTTTTTATCTTGATCATTCTTACTGTTTTATGCTAAAGTTATATAAGACTTTTCCCCGTCATGACAGCCGGTTTTGGAATACCCATTAAAGCCAATATGGTGGGTGCAATGTCTCCTAAAACACCATTAGATACTTTTTTAATGTCTTTGTCTACCAATATGAATGGTACCGGATTGGTCGTGTGAGCCGTATTTGGCGAGCCATCCGGATTTCTCATGGTATCACAATTTCCGTGGTCTGCAATGACCAGTACAGAATAGTTTTGTTTTTTGGCTGCTTCAATCACAGTTTGCGCACAGCTGTCTACAACCTCACAGGCTTTAATAGCCGCTTGCATATCTCCAGTGTGCCCAACCATATCTGGATTGGCAAAATTCAAACAAATAAAATCTGCACTTGCCTTTTCTAATTCAGGAACAATGGCATCTCTAATATCATAGGCACTCATCTCTGGTTGTAAGTCGTAAGTGGCCACTTTAGGAGAAGGGCACAATAGCCTTGTTTCTCCTTTAAAAGGAGTTTCTCTACCACCGTTAAAAAAGAAGGTGACATGAGGGTATTTTTCTGTCTCTGCAATTCTAATTTGTTTTTTATCTGCCTTAGCCACTACTTCACCCAAGGTTTCTTCAATATTATCTTTGTCAAAAATAACATGGACTCCTTTAAAAGAAGCGTCATAATTGGTCATGGTAACGTAGTATAAATCTAATGCATTCATGTTTTGCTCATGAAAGTCTTGCTGGTTTAAAGCCTGGGTTAACTCCCTTCCTCTATCTGTTCTGAAATTAAAAAACAAGACAACATCGCCTTCTTTTATGGCGCTGTTGGGCCCTGCATTTTCATTGATGATTGGCGCAAGGAATTCATCTGTAACCGCTGAGGCGTAACTGGCCTCAATTGCTGCAATTGGGTCTTTAGTAAGGCTACCGTTTCTGTGAACGAGAAGGTCATATGCTTTTTTAACACGTTCCCACCTATTGTCTCTGTCCATGGCGTAATACCTTCCTATCAATGTTGCTAACTGGGTAGGGGTTTCCTTGCAAAATTGAAGGAGTGCTTCAGTGTAAGCGCGACCACTTTTTGGATCTACATCCCTACCATCTGTAAAGGCATGTACATAACTTTCCTGAACTCCTGCTTCTTTAGCTGCTAAAATAAGTCCTCTTAAGTGACTGCTGTGACTGTGTACCCCTCCATCGGATAGCAATCCAACAAAATGAATAGGCTTGTTGTTTTCTATAGCAAAAGCAAAGGCCTCTTTGATTGCTTTTTGATCCTTGAGGGTATTTTCTTTAATAGCCAAGTTAATCTTAGCCAAATCCTGATAGACAATTCTTCCAGCACCCAAGTTCATGTGTCCAACCTCTGAATTTCCCATTTGACCTTCAGGTAATCCTACATGCATTCCATCTGTTCTCAGGTTTGCATTTGGATAGTCTTTGTACAATTGGTCTATATAGGGGGTTTTAGCTTGGTCTATTGCTGAGATACTAGGGTCTGGAGATTTTCCCCAACCATCTAGGATCATTAAAAGTGTCTTTTTATTCATCTATTTTTTGTTTAAAGTGTAAAATTAACCACTAATAGACAATAGGGCAGCCTATTTGTCAATTTTTTTTCTCATTTTAAAATGTGCACCCACCCCTTGAATCTCAAATTCATTTCCGTGAATGCAATAGCCTAATTTTTCATAAAAACCCACTGCTTTTATTCTTGCATTCATCCATATACCGCTGAGACCCCTTTCATTTATTTTTCGTTCTCCAAAACGCAGTATAGCAGCACCAATTCCTTTTTTATGATGGGCTTTTAAAACAGCCATACCCCTGAGTTGCATTTCATAAAGTTGTTTTGGGGCGCTATTTTCGTGCTGTACCAATAAAGGATTTTTTTCAGAGGGGAAATAGTTGGGTTGCTTCATGAAACTAGCCACTCCAACCAATTCTAAACCTAAATAAGCCCCTAAATGGAGGGTGCTTTCATGGAGGTCTCCGTCAAAAGCACAACTTTCAACAGGTTTTCCTTCTCTGAGTTCTGGATGCCTTACCGGAAAGGTTTGCGCGGCATTTATGATCTTAATTTCTAATTTCATCTTACTTTTTAATCAAATATATATAGCCCTGTTCTATTTGTTTAGGTGCCTTTAAATGTACTATATAAAAATAAGTGCCCGTATAGGATGTGTTGTTTTTAATACGATCTTTCAATGATTTTGGATCCATTGATTTTAATTTAAATAGCATTACACCATAGCGGTCATACAACTGAAAATTAACCAGTCTACTTCTTGGGTATTGGGATAGATTGATTGAGTTGTTTATTTGGTCTTCATTTAAGGTGAGGAGAAAATTGCCTAGCGCTTTGTATTCGGGATCTTTTACACGGCAATCACATAGTACCCATTTAGAGAAATCACTCACTTTAAAAGGAAGTGTTTTTAAGCGAGACTGGAATGAAGTACCTATGGCAGTTTCTGTGTCAATTGAAGTTGCCCTAGTTTTAATTTCTAGGGGGAGTATCTGCCAGTTTTGGGTGCTTTTGTTCCAGGCTGCTATTCCTTTGTGTTGTACGTTTAGGTCAGTATAAAATGCTTGTACACTGGGCCATTCAATCTGAATGTATTGGGTAGCTTCGGATTGAACTTCCCAGTAGTGATTGGTATCCATTTCAGAAATTCCAGCCCTAGAAAGGTAGTTTTCAGTACTGTAAGTATTCCCAAACTTCCGGTTGGCTTGTCCTACAGTAGTTTTTATTTGAAGGCTTAGTCCAGTTGTATTTTTTTTAATTGAACCAGCGCTATTTACCCCTATTGGCATAAATTTTTTATCTGATCCAATA